>Ga0136557_1000062_pt1 | contig 82428 bp, 77 predicted proteins | sample AntRauTorckE6832_FD_104796 | JGI IMG/M metagenome (GOLD analysis project Ga0136557, IMG submission 104796) | Saline lake microbial communities from Rauer Islands, Antarctica - Metagenome Torckler E6 #832 | ecosystem: Environmental > Aquatic > Non-marine Saline and Alkaline > Saline | place...
AGAGATTCGGAGTTCACGACACACCTCCCTCAGATAAGTTAATACTGAGGGCACTATATATTGTGGCTGAACTTCAGTAAACGGCTGTCATGTTACCCACACAAAATGTAACAGAACCATATATCTTCCATTGCCTGCAATTTTTCGGCAACACTCATTTCATTTAAAGGAATATTGATAGGCATATTGTTCCCCCGCGTGATCCAGCGCAATAAATTGTTTATGTGTAACTACTCACCACTTTTGCAGGAGCAGCTTTAAGCGCGATCAATCGCGCCTGAAGGCGGCACCTACATAGTCATTCCGGCATTATTTTAGCCGGAATCCAGGTTTTACAAGGCTGTTAGTCTGGATCCCCGCCAGAAAAACTCGGGTATGACGCCCCTTGGATTAGCAGGTGAATAGTTGCATTTATATTAACATTTATTTGCGGATTGGTGAAATTCTCTTTTTTTACTCCTTCAAACGCACTCTGCCCAATTGGCCAACTTCAAACCTGCAACCCGCGCAAACCGTTTTAAGCTGTTGGTTACCAACAACGCATCTATTGAAAATTCGTGGTCGGCAATCAGCAGATCATTTGCACCAATGGTAGGGGCGAAAAATATTTCGCCCCTACAGATTAAATTCAGAATAGGCGTGGGTTTACCAACATCAATGGTCCCATTCACCGGAGGTGCGTGGTCACCACCCACCGAACGCATCCATCCAATGTAGGGGCGAAACATCTTTCGCCCTTACGGTCCAAACGCGCGATTGGTGCGAGATCATCCCCCAACCGCACCTCTCACCGTAATGGGCGAAATATTTTTCGCCCCGACGGTGGTTCATGCTACAATCCACGCGATTGAATTGCTGTTCTTAAGTGTGTTCTATGTCTAATATGCAGGCACCGGAAATCCCCTTATGCCGTTTCTTGTTGCATCCAACAATCATCTTCTTCAACGCCTGGGAACTGTTTGTAGTAGCGCCTTTTTTGCCCTGTTACTCTTGAGCCTAAGCGGATGTTTCTTCGCTGAGAACGAGAACCAGTGCGAACGCTGCCACGTTGGGCTGGAGCTCGCGTCTGAATCCCACACCGAATGTGTGGATTGCCATGGCGGCGACGTGAGCGAAACGGACATGGAAAAGGCGCATGCCTCCATGCACGGGCCACGCAACCCTTCCGCGCCCGAATTCTGGGATAAAACTTGCGGCAAGTGCCATAAATATCAGCTCGAACGCGTGCGCTCGAATCTAATGTATACCAATACCGGGTTTATCAAGAATATCCAGCTCACCTGGGAGGGTGATGACGCTCAGTTGTATGCCACTGCGACCGAGGAATTGTTTGATGCGGAAGGGAATCCGGTGACACGCCCGAGTGTGGCAGAGTTGGATAATCTCGCGGGGGAGTTGTACCGTAAGTTTTGTGCTTTATGCCATATCGGGGTGGAGACCCATCAGGTGTGGCGCGGTTCGCATGCTTCGGGCTGCGCGGCGTGTCATTTCCCCTTCAACGAAAATGGCACCTACCAGGGTAACGACATAAGTATGCAGGACAAATGGCCCCATTCTGAAACGCATAGACTTGAGCCCCTGCCGGATAATGATGTATGTCTGCGCTGCCATAACCGCAGTGGACGCATGGCCCTGAATTATCAGGGGATGAATGACGGGAACAACTCGCTGGTGCCGACCAATAACGCTATCCCCGGGCCGGAGCTTATGGGTGGGCCGCGCAACATAACCAGCATCCATGCAGACATCCACCACCAGAAGGGGATGGAGTGCATTGACTGTCATACTTCGCGCGATGTGATGGGGGATGGTTATGCATATGAGAATATGTACCATCAGGTGGAAGTGCGCTGCAGCGACTGCCATGGGAGTGCGACAGAACCGCCAAAGGTAGAGGCGCCGGAGCGGGAAAACCCTGAAGCCCTGCGCGAGGCGCGCAACTACGCGGCACAGCCCCCTGCTGATTCCGAGCGGGTCCTTACTTCGAAGGGGCGCGCGTATGCGAATGTGTATAAAGATAAAGATGCCGATGAGATCGTGGTGTTGGGCAAGCGTGATGGTAAACGCCATGTGAGTAAGGTTATTACCGGCACACCGGAACACGAAATCGTGGGGCATGAGCGTCTGAACTGCTATGCATGCCACTCGCGTTCTGTGCCGCAGTGTTTTGGGTGTCATACCGAATATGATCGTTCCCAACCGGGGGAGGACTTTATCAAACAGCGCCGTACCCGGGGTAAATTCAGCGAAAAAGAAGATTATCGCGATCTGTATCCGTTTGCCCTCGCCCTGGACCAGCGCGGGGAGGTCTCCCCGGTGACGCCGGGATGTCAAACCTTTATAACCGTGAAGGATCGGCGTGGTCAGGTGCTTAAGGATGAATATGTGGCGAAGTTCAAAGGAAGAAACCAGTTGCGCTTTGCGCCGTTTTATTCGCATAACACCGCTGAAAAGGCGGTGGGCTGCAGTGAATGTCATGCCGACCCGCAATTCATGGGTTTCGGCCAGCATGCAGTGGCGCAGGGGGAGATCCAGGCGCAGTTTTTGTGTGAAAAGGCCGAGGATAAGCCCCTGGATGGTTTTATGCAGATGCGCGCTGGGAATATGAGTGCGTTTGCGGGGATTGTGCGCGAACACAGCCGGCCCCTGAATGGGGAAGAGATCAGGAAGGTGTTTGCGGTTAATCAGTGTCTTGTTTGTCATACCAAGCCGCGTGATCCGATATATGGAGAAAAGTTGGACTATGGACGTCTTGAAGAGTGCCTGCGCCTTGATGCTGCTGGCGTTGAGCTTTATCCCACTAGCGAGCCGCGCTGAAGTAGAGCTTAAAGGGGCACACGCGCAAATGGAGTGCGATGCGTGCCACAGCGCGAGCCAGGAGCCTGAAGATATTGCCGCTGGAGCCAGTGGCGCGCCGGGATGCAGCAAGTGCCACGCGGGGATGGAGCACATATTCAACCACAATATGGCGACACGCACACCGGAGCAGGCGTTCTGTGAGCGCAGTTGGGATAAGGCAGATCCGGAGTTTTTTGCCACCAACTGTATGGGCTGCCATGTGGATAACTGTCTTGACTGCCACGGGGATGATCCCCATGCGATTCAGCGCCCCACCACGCAGGAATGCCTTGCGTGCCATAATGGCTACTTTGTGGGGTGGGATTATATGGGGCGCGCTCCGCGCGATGATCATGAGCGCTATCAGCGCGGCCCGCAGGCGCAGGGACAGCACTATCTGAAGATGCGTCCCGATGTACACGCCGAGGCGGGTATGAGCTGCGGGGAGTGCCATGATATGCAGAGTCTGAGTAATGGAGAGCTTGCATCCAAAACCTGCACCGACTGTCATGAACCCGATCCCGGCGTGATAGAACACGGGATTGAAGCACATATGCAGCGCATGACCTGTGCCGCGTGCCATGCGGCCTGGTCAGCGCAGGAATATGGTACCTTTTACATCCGCACGGAGCAGAGCAGCAATGCCGAATATTTTCCGGTGCGGCAACCATCGGAAAGCTATCGCAAAAGTGCATATCTGAAGCGCCATGACAGGCCGATTCTGGGGGTGGATGAAGCGGGGCAGGTAAGCCCGATCAGGCCGCAGTTTCTTGCGTACTATTCGCAGATGCGCGAGAATAAGCCGGTAGGGGAGGAGAACCGCCTCCTGGCGGCGGAGTGGAAGGCGTATACCCCGCACACTATCCAGCGTGGCGGGCCGGTGTGTGATGCGTGCCATGCGGATGCGCGCCGTTTTGTCCTCCAACCCGATGAGAAACGCATCTATCGTCCCGATCTGGATGGATTGCAGTTGCAGGGATTCTGGAATCAGGCCGGGCAACAGGTTTCCAACGGACGCTTTTATACCCGCGAAGAGTTTGAACATCTGCGCGCTCCCGGATCGGAGTACACACGGAGATATATTCAAAAATGGCAGCAGTTTCTAAATCCCGCAGACGTTTCATTGCCACAATAGCTGCCGCTGTAGGTGGGGGCTGGTTTCTGCAGCGTTTTTTCTCTCTGCCACCGCATGCGGCACGGGTACTCCTTGAAGTGCCGATGACCAAAATGCCGGAGCGCGGTGCCCTGGTGTTCCGCAGGGAGCGTATCGCCCTGGTGCGTGAGGAGGGGAGAATTCACGCCCTGAGCCTGGTATGTACCCATCTGGGCTGTACCGTAAACGTGCTGCCGCAGGGAATAACCTGCCCGTGCCACGGGAGTGAATTCACCAGCACCGGCACAGTGGTGAAGGGCCCTGCAACCGAGCCGCTCCCCCATCTGCGTGTAGAGGAGAGTGACACGATGTTGCGCGTGTTTGAGGATAAAATTGTGAACACAGCCTGATTTCTGGTTAGCCTTTCTCCCCCTTCGTGCCGCAGCCGAAGCGTTGCTGCCAGGAGGCGAAAAAGATGGACCGCATCCGTAGGGGCCGGCCCCCGTGCCTGCCCATCCAGACTGGGGCGACGCAATGATCGTATGCTGCATGCAATGGCCAGGGCAACCACAGGGGGTTGCCCCTACATGTTCGGGATGAAAAGAGGTGGTGTGGGCCACCGCCCACGTCATGTGGGCACTACGTAGAAAAACTGTTCAGCAAAAGCTTATGGCACCCATTCCAAGGGACACTACTGTTTGAGATTGGGGCCATGGGTACCATAAGCCCCTGCAGCTAGTTGGATTTTACAATTACACATAATAAACAGTCGCACAACGTTTACATAGGAACATTATATGCGTGATTTTATCCGCCACCTCTTCCCAAGGGTGGTATTAAAAGACAATCTGCGGATCAGCTACACCTTCTGCCTGGGGGGACTGGCGTTCACCATGTTTCTGGTATTGCTGGTGAGCGGTGCACTGTTGGCGTTTTACTATATACCCCATTCCGGCGAAGCATATAATTCAGTGCTGTATATCGAGGAGCAGGTCTTCGGCGGGCATTTTCTCCACAGCCTGCACCGCATCAGCGCCAATCTGTATCTGACCCTGCTGTTTCTGCATACCCTGCGTGTAATCCTCACCGGCGCATATCGACCCCCGCGCCAGTGGAACTGGGTTATAGGATTCCTGCTTCTGTGCCTCGGGCTGTTCTCCGGTTATACCGGCTATCTGCTCCCCATGGATCAGCTTGCCCTGTGGGCCACCCAGACCGGGATGGAGCTGGTGCTGGTGGTACCCCTGGGAGAGATGTTGCATGCGTTTATGGTGCCGGATGAGGTGGGTGCGCCTTTGTCGCTGTTGCGTTTCTATGTTCTGCATATTGTGTTCCTGCCTCTGACAACGCTGTTGTTGTGCGCCTTCCATTTTTACAAAATCCGGCGCCAGAAAGGAGTGCTTCCATACCTGTGAAAGAATATGTCAAAAGTTCCCCGGTATTTTTCACCCTGATCCGCAATGCCATGGCGGCCGGGATAGTGGTAGTGCTGGTTCTCGCGGCGCTGTTTCCCGCGCCCCTGCTTGAGCCAGCAGATTTTTCCGATGTGCCCAATCCGTCGCGCGCGGCCTGGTTTCTGGTGTGGACTCAGGAAGTGGTGAGCTATTCCAAGTATGCGGTGTATCCATTGATTGTAGTTGGGGCGATATTCGCGTACCTGCCGTGGCTGCCCGGTACCACAAGAGCCGAACGCGCGCGCTGGTTTCCGGCGGAGCAGAAATGGGTAAGCATCCTGACTCTGGTTGTGTTTGTTGCCATCGTTGTTCTGACCATCGTGGCACTGTATTTTCGGGGGGAAAATTGGGCTTTTACCGCTTTTGCATGATTCTGCTAGCAAGCGCACTGTTCATCGAGAGTGCTGTCGCGCAGCAGTGTGTGAAATGCCATCCCCCTGCGTGCCCTGCTGAAGCGGTGCGTCAGCATTGGGAGGCCGTGACGGCGTGGAAGTGCAGTAAATGCCATCGGGGCAACCCTCTGACCTCGCGTAAGGATCTGGCGCATACCGATATGGTTCTGCCGCGGCACAGCTGGTATGTAGATCCCCACAGTAGTGCGGTAGATCAGGGAGAGCAGGCTCTCAAAACGTTTGCGTGCCGCCGCTGCCATAAAGTGGGGGAGAAGGGCAACGACCTTGCCACCAACCTGGATACGGTGGCACCACAGCGCAGCAGCCTGGAGCTGGAAGAGTCGGTGCGTGATCCTGCCGTCTTCATGCCGCTTTTTCCCTTAAGCCAAAAAGCCCTGGACGCCATTCTGACCCGGATATATGCGGGAGGGTATGTCGCCGCGCCCTCGGATATTTCCCAACCACTGGTGGTGTATTTTACCCATGCGGCAAAAGAGGAAGATCCCTTCAGTAAACACTGTGGTTCCTGCCATCGCATGCTGAGCCATAAATATGGAGGTCTGGGCAGCGATACCATCGGTCCAAACCTGTCGGGTATGGGAACCGATTTCTACCCTCACACCGCGAAAGACGAGAAGGCATGGACCCGCGACGAGCTCAAGGACTGGATTAAGAATCCGCGTAAGATACGCCCCTTAACCACCATGCCGCCGCAGAAAATAAAAGAAGAAGAGCTGGAAAAGATACTCGATATCGTGTGGCCCTTAGAGGCTGAGAAGGAGTAATAGGATATATGAAGAACATTTTTATTGTCTGGGCGGGAGTTTCTCTGCTCCTGTTTGTCAGTGCATGCAGCCACCTGCATGTGGATACGGCAGACACCTGGTCTGCGCGGGAAATCGAGACCGTCGCATATGTTATTAAGGATGTGCCGGATTCCGGTGCTGATGCCCTGGTGCGCGAGCACATTCAGGCGCTGGGATGGAAGATTGTGCCGCAGAGCGCGCAGGCCGATGTGCTGCTGGAGACGGAGTTCGCGTATAAAACCGACCTTAACAGCGAAAGTGAAATGGTGCGCACCCTGGATAGCGTGCATCTGCGGGTACAGGATGGACGAAGCAAGCGGACGCAGGCGGTATCAGATTACTTCTACGCTCATGGCAAGGAGAATGAGTGGGAAGAGGGGATTACCGCAGTATTCAAGGCTCTGAATGCGGATAATTCAGGACAGCATTCGCTTGAGAAGGAACCTGTATCGGCTACAACCGAGGCTGAGGAAGCTGAGACCACAGAGACCACAGAGACCACAGAGACCACAGAGACCACAGAGACCACAGAGACCACAGAGACCACAGAGGTTGCGCGGGATATGCCGCTTGAGGCAGAACCTGCACCCGTGAAACCTAGCGTGAAATCGGAGCCGCAAATAGAAGATGTGAGTGAACCGAAGAATGTCCGCAGCCGTTCAGAGATATCTGAAGCTGAGACAGTCAGTGAACCCGAAAGTGTTCGTGAGCCGGAAAGCATGGAAAAATCCCCATGGGTTCCACGCTTTCAGGGCTGGGGTCTTGAAGCATGGCAAGAAGGAACGGAATAACCGGACATGTATTTGTCGGGGCGCACCGATGTGTGCGCCCCGTTCGCAACGCGATGAACGTATGAATGGGGCACGACCAGGGCAGTTTAAAATTTTTTCGTAGAGCGGGCAATGCCCACCCTACCGCATTAAACACCAAAAAGGCCCGGATTGCTCCGGGCCTTTTTGGTCTAGCTTATGTTTATACCTGAACCGTTACACGTTCCAGGTGTGACCTTCCTGCAGCAGTTGGTCCATAGTGCGACCACGCTTGGCTTTAACAGAATCGATCTGCTCATATACCATGTCATCATAGGTCTTTTTGCTGTCATCGGCATAGAGAATGCCCAGAGCAAGTGGAAGACCTGCATCGGGACGCATCCCAGCGAGAACAGTAGCCATTTCTGTGTTCTTCTCATCGTGTACCAGTATGTCACCCTCAGCTACATCAGCTACGTTGGCCTGCTTGATGCCGAAGCCGTCCTGAACGAGGCAAAGCTGATCTTCAGTACCAAAGATCATCTTTTCGCCGTGACGCAGAATGATGCGATTGTTGGGCCCCTCTTCCTTGCTGGAAAGAGACTTGTGTGCACCATCGTTGTAGATAACGCAGTTGGCGTAGATCTCCATCATGCTGAAGCCGTGATGCTTGGCACCGCGCTCACAGATCTCGGTGGAGAGTTTCATGATTGAATCAAGACCACGCGCAATAAAGGTCGCGCCTACGCCCATAGCGGCAACCAGAGGAATCATGGGGTAGTCAATTACGCCGTACGGACTGGTTTTAGAGTACTGACCCATTTCAGAAGTGGGGGAGTACTGACCTTTAGTCAAACCGTAGATCTTGTTGTTGATCATGACGTAGTTGAGGTTGATGTTACGCCGGATGGCGTGGATGAAGTGGTTCCCCCCGATAGCGGTGGAGTCACCGTCACCGGAAATTACCCATACGTCCAACTTGGGATTGGCTACCTTAACCCCGGAAGCTACTGCAGCAGCGCGCCCGTGGATGGTGTGGAAGCCGTATGTTTCCATATAGTAGGGGAAACGACTGGAGCAACCGATGCCGGACACGATTGCTACTTCATCACGCGGCTTGCCTGCTGCAACCATACCGGAACGTACGGCGTTCATGATGGCGAAGTCACCACAGCCCGGGCACCATTTAACCTCAGCATCAGAGGCGAAGTCTTTTTTGTTAAGTTGTGTATCTGCCATGGTATTTATTCTCCTAACATTTCGTTGACTTTGTCGATTACCTCATACTCGCGGAACGGGTCGCCCTGTACCTTTGAGAGGCTTTGAACGTCAACCAGGAACTTAGCGCGCAGGAGCAGACTCAGCTGACCCATGTTGAGCTCGGGTACGAGGATCTTGTCAAAGCGGCTGATGATGTCGCCCAGGTTCGGCGGGAACGGCCATACCCAGCGCAGGTTTACCCCGGATACGGACTTACCTTCTTCGATGAGACGATCTACCGCACCTTTAACCGCGCCAAAGGTACCACCCCAGCTGATTACCAATACCTTGCCGGAATCCTGACCGTTAATCTCTGCTTTGGGAAGAACCGCCGCGAGATTGTCAACCTTTGCTTTGCGGATTTCGGTCATGATCTGGTGGTTCATAGGATCATGGCTGACAGCGCCGGTAAGAGCGTCTTTTTCCAGGGTGCCGATGCGGTGCTGTACCCCTTTGGTTCCGGGGATGGCCCAGTCACGTGCGAGGGTCTCGGGATCACGCTTGTACGACTGATAGGTCTCGCCCGGGTGATCTTCCGGCTTCCAGAAGTTCACGTAGGGGGTAAGATCTTCGAGCTCGTCCATGGTGGGTACTTTCCAGGGGCAGCTGCCCTGGCCGATGTAGCCGTCGGTCAGAACAATAACCGGAGTGCGGTACTTCAGGGCTATTTTGGCGCCCTGGTAAGTAGCGTCAAAGCAGTCAGCCGGGCTGTTGGCAGCGATGATTGGCATATAGCTGTCACCGTTGCGACCGAACATGGCCTGAAGCAGGTCGGACTGCTCGGTCTTGGTTGGGAGACCGGTACATGGACCGCCACGCTGAACGTTGACAATTACCAGGGGTACTTCGAGGATCAGGGCCATGCCGGCAGCTTCTGTTTTGAGCGCCAAACCGGGGCCAGAAGTGGTGGTAAATGCAAGGTTGCCCGCGCACGCAGCGCCAACCGCGCAACAGATACCCGCAATTTCGTCTTCCATCTGCATGGTAACCAGGCCAACGTCTTTAAATTCAGACGCGTAGTGGAGCAGGTCGGTTGCCGGAGTGATGGGGTAGGAGCCGATGAAGGGCTGCAGCCCGGATTTCTGCCCTGCGGCCGCGATAGCGAGAGCAGCAGCGTCATTACCGGTGATGTTACGGTACAGACCTTTTTCGATTTGAGCAGCACCGAGGTCATAGCGCTCCTGGAACATGATGGTGGTTTCACCATAGTTCAGGCCCGCTTTAAAGGCTTTGGTGTTGGCTTCAGCAACCTGAAGCAGTGGCTTCTTGGCTTTGGGGCCGAACTTTTCCTGGATGAAATCCAGAACCAGTTGCTGATCCTTGTTGAACAGCCAGCAGAGGACACCCATGGTGAAGAAGTTCTTACAGCGGTCTTTGGCCGCATTGGGCATATCCATGTCCGCGAGTGCTTCACGCACGAGGGTGAACATGGGGATCGCTTTTACATCGTAGCCCTTAAGTGTACCGTCTTCGAGGGGGTTACCTTCGTAGCCCACCTTCTCCAGTGCTTTCTCGGTAAAAGAGTCGGAGTTGGTGATGATCATGCCACCGGGTTTAACGTCTTTGGTGCTGTGCTTTACCGCAGCGGGGTTGAAGGCTACAAGCACATCAGGATGGTCGCCTGCGGTGTAGATCTTGTGATCCCCCAGACACATCTGGAATCCGGATACCCCGGCGATGGTGCCGGAAGGAGCGCGGATTTCTGACGGATAGTCCGGCAGGGAGTTAACATCATTACCGTCCAATGCTGCCAGAGCGGTAAGCTGGTTGCCAATGAGCTGCATGCCGTCGCCGGAATCACCGGCGAATTTTACGACAATTTGCTCAGATTTTGTGAGTTTTGCATTCTCAGCCATGCTGTCTCCTGTTAAATAACGATATAGTTCTATGTTCCCGCCTGCCACAGCGTTTGCAACAGACGATAAACCAAAAACAAATAGGATTGAATATCAACAACCCCGTTGCAGGTACCTGGTACCTTGGTTAAACGGGGTTTTGTATATCACCAAATAAGTCCGGGCGCAAGAAGTGATAACACCTAAACTATTAAATAATTGACTTTTTCAGCCAAGCTATATGGTTCCAACAGTGCGAATAAAGAATAAAGTGATTGTGCTCTGAAGGGTTAGGATGGCTGTAGGTAAGCAACAAGGGCAATGTTGCCATTGCCCTTGTTGGGTGGGTTTATGTAGCCCGTATCTTACATTATGACTTCAGGACGTCTGCCATATCCGGGAGGATGTTGGGCAGCTCATCAATGAGGCCTTTAACTGCAGCAACAGAGTTGTTAAACAGTGCCTGCTCTTCTTCGTCAAGCTCAAACTCGATGATGTTTTCGATACCATCAGCGCCGAGAACACAGGGGACACCTACATAGTAGTTATCTACTCCGAATTCACCTTTAAGCAGTGCACATACGGGAAGAACACGCTTCTGGTCGCGCAGAATGGCTTCAGCCATAGCGATGGCAGAGGATGCCGGGCTGTAGAACGCAGAACCGTTACCCAGAAGCTTAACTACTTCGCCACCGGCCATTTTAGTGCGCTCAACCATGGCTGTCATAACTTCTTTGGCTTTGGCTTCGCCGTGCTTGCGCACCAGCTGCTCCATTACCGGAACACCATTTACGTTGGCATAGCGTATGATGGGAACCATAGTGTCGCCGTGACCGCCAAGTACCATGGCGTTTACGTCGCGTACGGACACGCCCAGCTCCCAGGCGATGAAGGTGCAGAAACGGTTGGAGTCGAGGACTCCGGCCTGACCCATGATACGCTCGGGCGGAAAGCCGGTAACCTTCTGGCACAGGGTTACCATGGCGTCGAGAGGGTTGGAGATAATGATTACAAATGCCTCGGGAGCAAATTCCTTGATGCCTTCGGAAACCTGCTTCATGATCTTCGCATTTACTGCGAGCAGGTCATCACGGCTCATGCCCGGCTTACGCGGCAGGCCGGCGGTAACGATAACGATGTCGGAACCGGCGATGTCCTTGTACTCGTTGGTTCCTTTGAGGTCTACGTCAAACTGGTCAACGCGGGCAACCTCGGCGATGTCGAGCATCTTGCCCTGGGGCATGTTTTCGACGATGTCGAACAGGACTACATCACCAAGTTCGCGCAGGGCGCATAGCTGTGCAAGTACGCCACCAATCTGTCCGCCACCAATCAGGGAAATCTTCGATCTTGCCATGTGTTCTCTCCTTCAAATCAATTAAATGAATAAAAAGCCGGAGCGACTACATGTCACACCGGCACGAGTAAATAGAGTCAGGGGCAATGAAGGTTGGGCACAACGGTATCTGCATATTCACGCACTTTTATACGTATGCTTTGCAACCCGCATGCCTTGTGCGTTGGGGCTACGATGATACCTTGTGTTCTGTGGCTTGAGTTCATGCCGATAGAATCCCGTTTCTTGTATTATATGGAGTGCCTGTTCAGCTGAGCTAATGCTAAGCAACGACACAGCAGGTATACAGTATGCAAAAGGGGATAGGCTGTCAAGTGAATTTGAGTTGCCTTCACTGGCCTGGTTTCTGCCCCATCGGCTAAAAATGAAACAGTGATTTATTTGTTCGCTGTAGGGTTCAGTGGGCGGTGTTATTCAGGGGCAAAGATGGCGCTTTCTTTGGCTGTTGTGCGTGCCTGTTCCTTGTCTGATTCTGAGATGCCGCGGGGGATATTCAGTGCCTGGCCGGGGTAGATCTGGCGCGGGTCCTTGATCTGATCACGGTTGGCACGGTAGATAAGAGGCCAGAGCATGCCGTCAGCATAAATAAATGGTTGATCTGCTATGGTGTAGAGATTCTCGCCACCTTTTACCGTGTAGTGCATGATCACTTCAGGAGTCTTGTGCGCCTGTGTGGCATCGACCACTATAGGTGTGGAACTCAGGTCTTCTTCTGCCTGAGTCTCCGCGCGCGAACTGTGTTGCGCGTAATCAGTGTCATTTTTTGAGGATGTTGCTGAGCCTTGTGTCGGTTTTTCAGAAAAATCTATTTGTGGTGTGGTGATCGGTGTTTTTTGTGTTTGCGGAAGGTCTTCAGCTCGCAGATCTGATGGTGTCCTCGCAGGTGTAAGTGATTCAGACGCTGGGCTTGTGGAATCCAGAGCAGGGCCTTCAGAAGTCGAATCGGAACTTTCCTTCTCACAGGCACGACAGGGGGGTGCCTCGCCTTTTGGTGCAGGCGTTTCCTGCACCTGAGTGGCACTGCATCCGGCAATAGAGCAGAGTAAAGCGAACGCCAAGCTACAGCCCCGTAGTTTGCACAACAGGATCTTTCCCCGCAATGATTTCGCTTGAGGTGCAGCTAATGTAGGATTTGAGTCTATTTGCATACGTGTGTGGTTTCATGTCGGATCGCTGCTTGCACGATCGCTATGTTTGCGGGTGTGTAGCAGCCCTTTCTGCGTTCAGGTATTTATGCTGTTGCGCAGAAAGGGCATAGCGACGTTAACGTGTTCAGCGCCTCAGTCTTTTTTTGTTTTGCGTAGACGTAGTGAAAGTTCCTGCAGTTGCTTTTCATCTACCTCACCGGGTGCTTCGGAAAGCAGGCAAGTCCCCTTCTGGGTCTTGGGGAATGCGATTACGTCACGGATGGAGTCGGAACCGGTAAGAATCATGGCAAGGCGATCGAGTCCGAAGGCCAATCCGCCATGCGGCGGCGCACCATACTGAAGAGCATCGAGAAGAAAGCCGAACTTGATCTGCGCTTCTTCTGCGCCGATGCCGAGGAGTTCGAACATCTTGCTCTGGATCTGCTGATCATGGATACGGATACTTCCACCGCCGATTTCTGAACCATTGAGTACCAGGTCGTATGCCTGGGCGCAGGCTTTCCCCGGGTCGGTATCAAGGAGTGGAATATCTTCATTCCGTGGTGCGGTGAAAGGGTGATGAACCGCGCAATGGCGTTGCTCCTCTTCATCCCATTCCAGCAGGGGAAAGTCGGTGATCCACACAAATTTATATGTGCTTTTGTCTGTAAGGCCGAGTTTATGCCCCAAATGACCGCGCAGACGTCCGAGAGCTTCATTGGTAACGCCGGCGGTGTCAGCTACGAACATGAGCAAGTCACCGGGCTTCGCGTCAAAGGCCTGATTAATCTGTTCCATCTCTTCGGGGGTGAAGAATTTACCGATGGGGGACTGCCAGCCATCTTCGTTTACCTTGACCCATGCAAGTCCCTTGGCGCCGTAGATTTTGACGAAATCAGTTAAACCATCCATATCTTTGCGCGAGAAATGAGCGCAGCCCTTGGCGTTGATCCCTTTAACCAGACCCTGCTTTGACGCAGTATCCGCAAAAACCTTAAAACCGCACCCCTGTGCAAGCGCGGTGATATCCACCAGCTCCAGATCGAAGCGCAGATCTGGGTTGTCCACGCCGAAGCGATGCAACGCCTCGGTGTAGGTCATACGCGCCATGGGTAATGTGACTTCGATGTCCAAGGTTTCCTTGAATACCCGCGCAATCATGTTCTCCATGGTGGTAATAACATCATCGCTGGTGACGAAGCTCATCTCACAGTCGATCTGGGTGAATTCCGGCTGGCGATCAGCACGTAGATCCTCATCGCGGAAGCATTTTACTATCTGACAGTAGCGATCATAGCCCGACACCATAAGAAGCTGCTTGAACAGCTGTGGCGACTGGGGCAGGGCGTAGAAATGCCCACCATTGACGCGGCTGGGTACGAGAAAGTCGCGCGCCCCTTCAGGGGTGCTCTTGGTCAGTACCGGGGTTTCAATTTCGAGAAAGCGCTCTTCATCCAGGTAAGTGCGAACAGCACGGGTTATTTGGTGGCGCAAGATCATGTTTTGCTGCAGAGTTGTACGCCGCAGATCGAGATAACGGTATTTAAGGCGCAGGTTCTCAGCAACATCAGTGTACTCGTCCAGACCAAAGGGCGGAGTCTTCGACTGATTGAGGATTTTGAGTTCACTTACCTCTATCTCTACCTCACCGGTTTTCATTTTGGGATTTACTGTCCCTTCCGGACGTGGGGAGACCTTGCCGGTGATCGCGATTACATATTCGCTGCGCACAGTGTCGGCTTTGGCATGTGCTTCTGAATCACGATCCGGATCGAGAGCGAGTTGGGCAACTCCTTCGCGGTCGCGCAGGTCGATAAAGATCAGCCCGCCGTGATCGCGGCGGCGCTGAACCCATCCCATCAGGCATACTTCCTGCCCGATAAGTTCGCTTGTTAATTCACCACAGTAGTGGCTGCGCTTCCATTGTCCCAGTGTGTCGTTCAACGGCTTTTCCTCCCGAATTGTTTATCAGCGTAATGACTTGTTTTTTACAGGGATGAAGGCATCAGTGTCCCCGTGTTGTTCAGCAGTGCACTATCTTAATAAAAGTTTTTGTTCAGATGTAATGTAAAACAAAGCGTGGCATTATATGCGTTATGCTGTCCCGGCGTCAAGCTCTGCTGCGATTGTTGATGCGAGGTTGTCCAGTTTTACCTCCTGCTCTGAACCATCAACCATACGTTTCAGTCTGGCACTACCGGCATCGAGTTCATTGTCACCCAGTACCAGGGTGAATGTGCTCCCGAGTTTGTTGGCCAGGCGCATCTGCGCTTTCAGGCTTTTGCCGGAGAAGTCCATGTGTGCATATACGCCTTGACGTTGAAGGCGATTAAGAAGGACGAAGCCTTCGTTTTGAGCACGTTCCCCCAGGGCCGCAATAAACAGCTGTGGTGCCTCAGCCCGGAGCTTTGCTTCATCAAGCAGGAGTACCAGACGTTCCACACCCATGGCAAAGCCTATTCCAGGAAGTTCCGGCCCGCCGAGTTCCTGGATCAGCCCATCGTAGCGACCACCGGCCGCGACTGCATTCTGTGAACCGAGCGCGTTGGTTACCATTTCGAACGTTGTCTTGGTATAATAATCAAGGCCACGTACCATACGGCTGTTGATTTCGAATTCTACCTCCAGGGCATGTAGATGTTGCTGTAAAGTGGAAAAATGTAGCTCACACCCCTCACACAGGTGATCGAGTACTGATGGCGCATCCGCTGTAGCCTCTTTGCATCCTGCGGCTTTACAGTCAAGTACGCGCAAGGGGTTGCTTGAGTAGCGTCGTTTGCAATCATCACACAGGGAGTCAAGGTGCCGGGTCAAAAAATCGATCAGGGCGTTGCGATAATCGGGGCGACACGCACTACACCCCAGGGAGTTGATCTGCAGTCTCACATTGGTGATACCCACTGCTTCGAAGAAATGGCTCAGCATCGCCAGCACCTGAGCGTCAATGCGTGGATCATCCTCACCTATGGCTTCGGCTCCGATCTGGTGAAACTGACGGTAGCGTCCCTTTTGAGGGCGTTCGTAGCGGAACATGGGCCCCATATAGTATAGTTTGGAGCTGTTGGGTTCGTTGTAGAGCTTATGCTGAATAAATGAGCGCATTACCGGTGCAGTCCCCTCAGGGCGCAGGGTGATGGAGTTATTGCCTTTGTCTTCAAAGGTGTACATCTCCTTTTCCACAATATCTGTGGTTTCACCAATGGAGCGGCAGAACAGCTCGGTTTTTTCCACTACCGGAACCCGAATCTCCTTATAGCCGTAGGTGTGGAAAATCTGCCGCGCCTGCTGTTCTAGGAATTGCCATGCCGCAATGTCCTTGGGTAAAATATCGTTCATTCCCTTGATGCCGGTAATGCTCACGTGGATCTCCTTCAATTAAGGCTGTTGTGTGGATATGTAAAAATATATGTAGTTGGCAGAAGTGGACTTTAAGCCAGGCCCGGGACACTTCTATCCCAGCGGGATGCTATGAATATGCCGTTAAGCTATCTCTGTCAAGGGTTTGTACGCGCAATTTTCCAGCTTTTCATCTCCCATCCTATGCCGCGGGTGCTGAACTGCACTGTTCCGTGAATATCGGTACGCCACAGAGGGATATCGGCGTTTTGCAGCAGATCGCATATGTGGGTATTGGGAAAACCAAAGTGATTGAAATGTCCGCAGCTGACGACAGCGTGGTTGATGTTCCAGGTTTCTAGCCAGCGTTGCGGCAGCGAATTGCGGCTGCCGTGGTGGGGCAATTTGAACAGCGTAACGGGCGTAGGGCCTTCTAAGCTGAGCAATTGCGCCATCCCATCTGTTTCCAGGTCGCCGGTGAGGAGGAACCCCTCCTTCCCATGGCCACCAAACACTGCGATGGAGCGCTCATTGACTTCCGGATGACTCTGCTTTGGAGTATGCAGGTATATATATTTGTCGAGACGGATCATGCCTTCAGGAAGTTTCACTACCGGCGGTGCTTCAGGATGGAGCAGAACCTTGCGCAGCCGGGGATTAAGGTTGTGTGTTTGAGGGCCACACAGAAATACCTTAACAGGTAAATAGCGCAGAATATGATGCAGCCCCTTGCTGTGGTCAGGGTGATCATGGGAGAGGATCACCGCATCGAGATGGGTAATCCCAAGGCGCTGGAGTGCGGGGGCAATCAATTGGGAGCCGGTGTCAAAATTATCTGAGTACAGACCGCCACCGTCCACCAGGTAGTTTTTGTTTTCCGGAGTCTGGATAACAAATGCGTCGGCCTGACCGATACTCAGGGCACTCAGACGCAGGGTGTCGGAGTCTGGCTGTGGATGCATCCCTATGAGAAACAGGACAGCTGCGGCGCATAGCCCTGCAACGCCAGATTTGCGTCGGCGTCCGGCCCACAGCACCAGGCCTGCACAACTAAGGCTGAAGGAAGCAAATTCCCACGGAGATAGATACACATACTGCCCCGCAAGTGGTCCTGTCGCGAGGGTTGTACCCCATTCGAGAATTTTGGTGATGAGGTCAGCACTTAGTTTAAGCAGGGGCAGGGCAAATTCCGGCGCAACGCTGAACAGAGCAGTGCCGCTTAGGGTGAGGGGCAGAACGATGAAGCTTACCAGTGGGACAGCAAGAATATTGTTGAGCATTGCAGCGGGTGCGAGAGTGTGAAAATGCCACAGGGCGAAAGGAGCGGTGGCCAGACATGCAGTGTAAGAGGTCAAAAACAGGAGGGTCAGCGCGCGCTTCCGCCCAAGCCGCACGCGGCGGCGCCATGCTGGGAGAACTAGCATTAGCGCGCCAACTCCGGCAAAAGAGAGCTGAAAGGATGCGGATTGGAACGCGAGTGGATCTGCAATTAGGATTATGGCTGCAGCTAATAGCAGAATTGCACTCGGGCGTGTACGGTAGCTGAGCAGTGCGAGTAGCGCTGCAACTCCCAGCATCACCGTAGCACGCAGGGTCGGGAGAGCGCCGCCACTGAGAAGCAAATAAAGAATTACAAACGGCAGGCACAGCAATGGGGAGGCCTTTTGCACTGGCTGCCACAAAAGCAGGTTGGTACTTCGTCTGTAAATCCATTGGATCAGAGCGTATACGCAGGCGGCAATCATCCCCAGATGGAGCCCGGATATGGAAAATAGATGCGAAAGCCCTGTAAATGCGAGGGTTTGACGCTGGTCGGGGCTGAGGCGGGTTTTCTCTCCGAGGGCAAGGCTTAGAACATACGCTGCTGAATCGGATGGAAGGTGCGCGGCAATATCCATTCCTGTACGCTGGCGCCAGCGTGCAATAGCGTCGCTTATGGATATGGGATGTGTCGGAACCATGCGCGCAATAGTGTCTCCATCGGCAATGAAGCCTGAGACTGTGATCTCTCTTTGGAGCAGATATCGTTTATAGTTGAACTCTCCCGGAGTACCGAAGGGGCGGGGGGTTCTCAACTTGGTGCGCAGATACACGCGATCGCCGGGATATACGCTAGGCTCGCCACTTGCGATGTGGACTCGGACTTTTATACCCTTGGCGTCAGCAGTGCCTCCAGCGTGGCGAATTGTGTTGACCTGCATATCCATACGCCAACGCTGGGGCTGTATTTCGACCCGGAGCACCTGACCTTCGAGCACCACCTGCTCGTTTTCAATTTCGTGAATCAGGTTCAAATGATACGGGTTCGGGCTAAGTGCGCACCATGTAGCTATGCCACCCCATACGAGCGCGGTAGATATAACCAGTGAGGGTGTCGCGCATCTGCGGTAGAAGAGATATGCCAGAATCACAAATGCCACTGCCTGGAGAATGCGCAGCTCCGGCATGCCTGAGGTGGCTACGCCGATCACTCCCAGGATGTAGGCAAGAAGGGGAGCCAGCAGAGGAGTGTGCTCGAAAGGTTGTGCGGATGTGTGGTTGTCGCAGTTGTGAGGTGTTGCTCTCCTCCTGTTGCGTATTTTGCGATAGTGTGTGGCGAAATTCACTGTCCGCACCTGTTGAATTCTGGAAAGATCAGCTTAAAACATGAAACGCCGCATCCCTACGTTTAAAATCATTCCCGCTGCGATCATGGTGGTAACCATGCTCGTACCACCGTAGGAGAACAGGGGTAGGGGGACACCCACTACTGGCAGCAGTCCCATAACCATTCCAAGGTTTACGATAGCGTGCCAGAAGATGATGCTGGTAGCTCCGATTGCCAGATACATGCCGAAGTTATTCGCGGCTTTATGCGCCACCAGAACGCCACGGAAGACGATGAGCATATAGAGGGAGAGGAGGACCAGGGCTCCGACAAGGCCCCACTCTTCGGCAAAGACTGAAAAGGCAAAGTCGGTGTGGCGTTCGGGCAGAAATGAAAGCTGTGACTGTGACCCCTGCATAAATCCTTTACCCCAGAATCCGCCACTGCCGATAGCGATCTTCGACTGAATGATGTGGTATCCGCTTCCCAGGGGATCGCGTTCCGGATCGAGAAAGGTGCGGATACGCGCACGCTGATAGTCGTGAAGCAGAAACCAGCCTCCAAGGGCTATGGCTATGCACGCACTACCAAGAAACGCAAGGGTGGGGGGGCGGATACCGGAAAACAGTGCCATAGTAGCACCGATAAACAACAGTAGCATTGCAGTGCCCAGATCCGGTTGCTTCATAACCAGCAGCACTGGGACAAATAGGATCAGCCCCGGAACCACCAGGTTGCTTATGCTGTGACCGTCGGGATGCTCGTGCCTGCTGAAATAATGCGCCAGCATTATTACAATCACCGGTTTCATGATTTCACTCGGCTGTACGTTGAAGAGGCCGAAATCGAGCCAGCGTGTGGCTCCCATGTTGGTTTCGCCGAGGATGAACACCGCCACTAGCATCCCGGTGCATACCAGATAAGCTGCTGGCCCCAGGTGAAGCAAATGGCGATAGTCAACCATTGATACTCCTGCCATAACCAGCAGCCCCAGTCCAAGCCAATAACCCTGCTTGAGATACAGGGGGGTTCCGGAAGGGTTCCAGCCCGAGGTGGCGCTGTAGAGGTTGGCGATGCCAATCCCAGCGGTCAACAGGATCAGGCCCACAAAAGCCCAGTCCAGATTTGTTACTAAACGTCGATCAAACATATATCTTATTTTTCATCCTACTGTGCAGGATCTTCAAGGTCAAAATACTCCAACAGCAACGCACGTGTTACAGGGATGGCGGTTTTGCTTGCATGTTCGCCGTGTTCTACAATGACTGCTGTGGCAATTTCCGGTTTATCCGCCGGGGCATATGCAATAAAGAGGGCATGGTCACGGTGCCTGTAGATGATCTCCTCTTCCGGGAGGTCTTCATCATCGTCTGCAAGGCTGATAACCTGGGAGGTGCCGGTTTTTCCCGCAACGCGCATCCCTTCTATACGACACGATCTTCCGGTTCCACGCGGATCGTGCACGACGGCTTCGAGGCTTGCTTTTACCTGGGCCATCGCTCCCTGTGGGATGGCACTTTCATGTAAAACTTCTGGAAGGGATTCAAACTCGCTGGAGTTTGTATGTGTTGTGATGTTTTTTACTATATGTGGTTTGTGCAGAGTGCCCCCGTTGGCCACCGTTGCTGTCATAAGAGCTAACTGCATGGGAGTGCTCAAAACATAGCCCTGCCCAATGCCAGCGATGGCGGTTTCCCCCATGTACCAGGGTTCGTTGAGGCGACGGCGTTTCCACTCCCGATCCGGGATAAGGCCATCGCGTTCGCTGTCCAGGGGGAGAGCGTAGCTTTGCCCCATACCCAGGTCTCTGGCCATCGCTGCTATACGGTCAATGCCCAGGCGCATAGACATGGTGTAGAACCATACGTCACAGCTTTCGCGCATCGCCTTTTTGAGATTAGTGGGTCCATGTCCGGTACGCTTCCAGCAGCGAAAATCGCGTTTGCCGATCTTGGTTTTCCCCTCACAGTCGATAACTTCATCAACTTTGCTTATCTCAGGGTATGCTGCTGCCAAGAGCGCGGTAACCGGTTTGAAGGTAGAACCTGGGGGGTATTGGCCCCCAAGGGCGCGGTTTTGCAATGGATTACGTGGATGATTAAGAAGTTCAAGCCAGTCATCAGTGCTGATGCCGTTGGTAAATATGTCCGGGTTGTATGCCGGACTGCTGACCATGGCAAGAATTTCTCCACTGTTTGTATCCAACACCACGGCAGCCCCAGCCATCCCTTCAAGCTCTTTCTGCGCCCGGATCTGCAGATCTTTATCCAGGGTGAGGGTGAGGTTTTTGCCCGGAACAGAAGGGGTCTTCACACGCTGGCGCAAAAGTTTGCCTCTTACATCCACTTCTACCAGGAGTTGACCGTCAATTCCACGCAGAGTGTTGTTTAGATGTTTTTCCAATCCGCTTTTTCCCACCAGATCGCCGGCGCGAGAAGTGGCTTCCGGACGTTGCTGTTCCAACTCTTCAGCGCTGATTAGCCCCACATGTCCGAATATATGCGCCCCGGCAGTCTCGCACGGATAGCTGCGCACCGGTTTGGTTTCGATGATCATTCCCTGCAGGTAGATGGAGTTTTCGCTGAGTTTTTCCACCTGAGTACGCGAAATACCGCTCTTAAGCGGGAGGGGTAGGTAGCGGGGGAAGTATTTAAATTTTGCCCAATTCTGTTGAATTTCTTCCACAGAACATTCGAGGATTTCCGCAATGCGCTGAATAAGGAGCTCTTTGTCGGTTACATCCTGGCGCAGAACTGAGACGGTAAACGAGGGGCGGTTTCCAACCAGTATCTCTCCGTGACGGTCGTAGATCGTGCCACGCGGCGCAGCGATCGGAAGGTAGCGGGTGCGATTTCTCTGCGCCAGATTGTCAAAGTGTTCGGCTTTGATAACCTGCAGATACCAGAGGCGCGCTGCGATGAGAAGAAAGAACAGTGCAACTGCGAATAACAGCCATTCAAATGCTCGTTTTCTCCCTTTGTCGTCGGGCAGTGGGGCATGAAGCGGCATGGCTAGAGGGTCTTTCTGAACGGGTGAACGGGTTGAACTCCACCGATGCTACCCAGATATGTAAAAAGCGGGCGTAGTATTATGACAGTGACTAGATTGACCCCCATCTGTAGCGGAATACTGCTGAGGATCTGCAGCCAAACCTGGTCGCGATCAGAGAACAGCAGGAGGATCAGAACCGACATGAGCGCAAAGGCCCCGCTACCTATGATAGTGGCGAGGGGGAGAATGAGCGTGTTGTCACCATTAAGCTGACGTCCTAACCCAGCGGTCAGAATAAAGATCGCGAGGAAGATAATCCCATGAAATCCAAAGGTTACCCCACTGAAAACATCGAGTAGAAATCCCAGCGCTAAAGCACAGATCCCCCCACATAAAAGTGGTGCCTGAAACCCCAGGTACAGAGTGATCAACAGCGTTGTATTGGGGCAGGGGGTTTGGGGGAGAAACGTGGTCCAGAGTGTGGTCTGAATCACGAGTAGTAGGGTGCTAAGCGGAAAGAAAAGAAGAAAGATTTTCATTGATCCTTCTTTACGATTACAAGGACTTCTTCCAGACGGGAAAAATCTACCGCTGGTTTTGCTTTGATGGTCTGGAATAAGCCGTATTTTGGAGTATGAACATTGGTAATAGTGCCGATAGGGATTCCTTTAGGAAATACACCGCCCGTGCCTGAGGTAACAAGGTGATCGCCGACACCGGTTTCATCCAGGCGTGCCGCATATTCGCAGGAAATACCCGAGCCGGTGCCACGTGCTACGGTACGGGTGCGAGAATTCTGGATCAGAGCTGCTACTGCCGAAGAGGCATCGGTAATCAACAACACCCGCGAACTGTTGGCAGCGCATTTGATGGTTCTGCCTACCACTCCGGATGCAGCCATCACCGGCATATTTTCACTGATGCCGGAATCGGTACCTTTGTTGATAGTAATAGTCCGGAACCAGTTCATGGCATCAGCGGAGATAACCTGCGCCGGTATCGCCTGATCCTCTACCCTTTCACGAAAATCCAGCAGTTTTTTGAGGCGGGTGTTTTCAGCAGCCAGTTCGCTGTTGTGTATTTGTATGCGCTCCAGACGCTTAAGCTCCTGACGCAGAGAATCGTTTTCCTGTTTGACTCCCACCAGATCGAGATATTCATGCCAAAGGGAGATTACACCGCGTGTAGTTGCAGTGACTCCCTGACTTAAGGGCTCAGTCAGTACGAGAATGCTGCGCTCGAACAGGTTGGTGTCCGGCTTAGTGCGCAGATTGTAGCTATACAACAACAGGGCACATAAAAAAAGAATAAGTAGGACAAACAGACGTTTTTGCAGATCCAGGAAGTCACGCATTTACATCAGGGCCGGTCCGGGAAAATAGTGCGCTGCTTCGCGCTTTGATCAGTGGTCAATACAGGTAAACCCCTCTAGCTGCTAATGGCCACGCGGCGCAATAATTCGAGTTCATCAAGGATCTTTCCAGAGCCTAAAACAACGCTGGAAAGAGGGTCTTCAGCGGTAACCACGGGGAGGCCGGTCTCTTTACGGAGTAATTCATCGATATTACGCAGCATGGCACCACCACCGGCAAGCACAATCCCTTTGTCTACAATATCGGCTGCCAACTCGGGTGGGGTGCGTTCCAGAGCAACGCGTACCGCCTCGACAATAGCGTTCACCGTCTCCGACATCGCGTCGCGTATTTCAGCAGAGCCGATATTCAGAGTGCGGGGAATGCCGGTGACCATGTCACGTCCTTTTACATCCATAGTCAGCTCATCCTCACCCTCCATGGCGCTGCCGATATCGATCTTAATCTGTTCTGCAGTGCGTTCACCTATCAGCATGTTGTATTGACGTTTGAGATGCTGGGTGATTGCTTCATCCAGCTTGTCTCCCCCTACGCGCACGCTCTGGGCGTAGACAATGCCTGCAAGGGAGATGATAGCTACTTCGGTAGTACCACCACCGATGTCGACTATCATGTTGCCGTTTGCTTCGGTAATAGGTAAGCCCGCTCCGATAGCTGCAGCCATTGGCTCCTCAACCAGATAGACCTCACGCGCTCCCGCGGACTCTGCGGACTCTTTAACCGCGCGTTTTTCCACCTGGGTAATCCCCGATGGCACGCAAATAACGATGCGAGGACGAACCAGGGCTTTGCGGTTGTGTACCTTTTGGATGAAGTAACGCAGCATCTCTTCGGTGATGTCAAAATCGGCGATTACCCCATCTTTCATGGGGCGGATTGCTACGATGCTTCCGGGAGTACGCCCAAGCATCTTTTTGGCCTCAACCCCGACAGCCAAAACCTTCTTTGCCCCACTCGCATCTTTTTGTACCGCAACCACGGATGGTTCGCTTACTACAATCCCTTTGCCTTTGAGATAGACCAGTGTGTTTGCGGTTCCGAGATCAATGGCAAGATCGTTGGAAAAAATTCCCAGCAGGGCGTTAAATATATTCAGCATGTTCAAATCTCTTCCATGTAAGGATGTTGTGGTAACGTCGCTCTGAAATCCTGTGTACCCTCTTTAATAACAGAGCTCAGGACGTACACGCAAGCGCCCATTTCACATAAGATGCTCAAGCTAGCAGAATGGGCGCAAGCTCTCAAGTTTAAAAGAATTGTGTCTATGGATAATCTTTCAGATATCCAGCCGAAGTCAAGAAATCTTCTTATATTTAATATGTTGCAATTCGCGTGGCGCTTAACTAATATTCGAGGCTGGTTTTTAAGCCCAAAAATTGATAGTACGCGACGATTACAAGGAGAAATGCTGACATGCTCGACCTGATTCGCAAAAAACAGAAAACCTTCATCGTGAAGTTTGTTTTCTGGGCTATTATAGCTGCCTTTATCGGAACCATTTTCCTGGTCTGGGGCAGAGGACAGGAACAGGAAGACCAACTTACGGTTGCAGCGAAGGTAAACGATACCAAGATATCCTTTGATGAATTCAGAATTACGTACAACAATATTTATAATATGTACCGTAATCTGTACGCTGAGGCTTTCAGCCCCGAGATGGAAGAGGAACTTCAACTTACTCGTCAGTCAATAAACATGCTCACTGATCAGGCCCTTCTTCTCGAGAGGGCCGCTGAGATGGGAATGAAAGTGAACAAGGAAGAGGTTGTTTCCGCTATAGCAGCAGTTGAGGCGTTTCAGGTAGATGGCAGCTTCAATAAAGACCGCTATGTTGAGGTGTTGAGCTATCAGCGCATGACGCCCCAGAATTTCGAGGAGATGCAACGCCGTCAAATGTTGGTGAACCGCGTCCGCGCCCGGATTCAGGGAGAGGTTCAGGTTACTGATGCGGACGTAGTGGAAGAGTTTCGGCGTATCAACGAAAAAATCAATCTTGCCTATCTTTCTTTTGATCCGCAGGATTTTTATAACCAAGTGGATGTTAATGCTGCCGCTGTAGAGAAATACTACGCTGAGAACAAAGAACAGTATCGTGTAGGCGAACAGGCGGTTCTTGAATATGTGGAGGTGTCTGCCGAAAAACTGCGTGATGAGATAGAGCCGAGTGATGAAGAGTTGGAGCGCTACTATCAGCGACATCTGGATGAGTTCTCCATCGATGAACAGGTACAGGCGCGGCATATCTATATTGAGGTAGGACAGGATGCCAGCGCCGAAGAGCTCAAAGAGAAGCGTGAACAGGCGCAAGAGCTTCTGACTAAGGTTGATGCGGATAACTTTGCCAGCGTAGCTAAACAAAAATCTGATGATGCTGAGAGTGCAGCAGAAGGTGGCGATCTCGGATACTTTAAACGCAACACCTTTGATCCCGCGTTTGAAAATGCGGTGTTTTCACTGGAGACGGGCACGATCAGTAATGTGATTGAAGGTGCTTCAGGCTTCCATATCGTTCAGATTACGGATCATGTTCAGGCTGGGTATAAACCGCTTGAGCAGGTGCGCTCCCAGGTATTGGATGGTTTCGTCAAAGAACAAAGTGTAAAGCTTGCGTATGAAAAAGCGATCGATGCGTACAATATGAATAGTAAACAAGGCGGGATAGTAGGTGCGGCACAGCAGCTTGGTCTTTCTCCCCTCAAAAGTGGTCTGTTTGCGCGCCATGAGCCTATCGGTGGAATCGGGAATGCGCCCGAATTAAATAATAAGGCGTTTACTACCTCCGAAGGTAAGATGATCAAACCCCTGAAGATAGGGAAAAAGGTTGTGCTGGCGCAGGTGATAGAGCGCAAGCAGAGCTATATACCTGAACTGGCGCAGGTACGCACAAGGGTAGAAAAGAAAGTGCGCCTTAAGTTGGCTGAACAGATGGCTAAGCAGCGCGCAGATCAGGCCCTCGATTCGCTGCAGGACGGCGCAGCTATCGGCGATGTGGCAACCGGAACTATGGAACTGGATGAAACAGGGTTGTTTGCCCACAACCTTGGGGGGGTGATCCCTGGAATAGGGCCGCATGAAGAGCTTACCGAAGCCGCATTTTCTCTGAGTATCAATGAGCCGCTGGCACCTGAAGTTTATCAGCAGGACAACGTCTTCTACGTGGTGAAGCTAAAACAGATTAAACCTGCAGACCCCAGCGCGCTGAGCCAGGAAGAATCAGATGCTCTTGAAGCGCAAGTTCGCCAGCGTAAGCAGGAAAACGCACTGCAGGGTGTTCTTGATGAAATGCGTGCAGATGCACAGATAACCATCGCCCCATCCATTTTAAATTCGATGAAAGAGGAGTAGGACCATTATGACACCGGTTGTTCTCGAATCAGAGTGCCCAGAACTGAAGTTGGTCAATAAAGGTAAAGTCAGAGACATTTACGACGTTGGGCAACATTTGCTCATCGTCACCACCGACCGCATCTCCGCATTTGATGTGATTATGAATGAGGGGATTCCCGATAAAGGCTTTGTATTGACAGAGATCTCCAAATTCTGGTTCGAAAAAATGGGCGATATTATTCCACATCACATTGTAAGTACCGATGTGGCCGATTTTCCTTCAGATGCACAGCAGTATCGCGAACAACTTGAAGGACGCAGTATGCTGGTCAAAAAGGCCAAGCCACTTCCGGTTGAATGTATCGTACGCGGATATATCTCAGGTTCAGGTTGGAAGGAGTATAAAGAAAAAGGCTCCATTTGCGGCATTCCGCTTCCTGCAGGGCTTAAAGAGAGTGACCGCCTCCCGGAGGTTATTTTCACCCCATCTACCAAGGCCGAAATCGGCGAACACGATGAGAATATCCCCTTCAGCGAGGTAGAGGAACTCTGCGGTGCAGATCTTGCGGCGAAGCTCAAAGAGGTTACCATTCAGATATACAAGCGCGCACGCGACTACGCCGAAACCAAAGGGATTATTATTGCTGACACCAAGTTTGAATTTGGCATCTACAATGACGAACTAATCTGGATAGACGAAGCCCTGACACCCGACTCTTCCCGCTTCTGGCCTGCAGATGAATACCAGCCCGGCGGGCCGCAGCCAAGTTTCGATAAACAGTTCCTGCGCGATTATCTCGAAACCCTGGATTGGGGCAAAACTGCACCTGCTCCGGATCTGCCTGAAGAGATTGTGCGCAAGACCGGCGAGAAGTACAAAGAAGCACTGACACGCCTGACAAAATAAATACGTGTGGTGTGGAAATTCCGTTGACAGCAGTCAAAGCGGTTTGATATAAACACCTCCGACTTAAGGGGCTATAGCTCAGCTGGGAGAGCGCTTGAATGGCATTCAAGAGGTCGGCGGTTCGAGACCGCCTAGCTCCACCATAAAAAATAAGCACTTGCGGGGTTTTCCTGTAGGTGCTTTTTTGTTTTAGAGATTATTTGTTCCCCTTTGTTTGAGGGAGAATCAAACTGTCTTGCAATTACTTCTTCGCATCTACCGTAGCGCGCTGTTTCTCACTCGCAGAGCTCTTGCTCTTCACCTCCCCCAGGATAACCATCAGGGCAGGCAGGAGCTGTGCCACAACAATCAGGGCGCAGAAGCCTAAGAAGGTCCACACCAGAATCCCGCTTTGATCCGCGCGTCCGGCGGTTGATGCAGCTGCAGCCGGAAGGGTAGCGCTCAAGGTTATCAAGGTATCCATTACAGTTTTAGTCAGTTTTTTCATGATTTTTGATACATGTTCGATTCGAGCCGACGCAGAAACCAGTGTTGCTCTTCTGGTTGGCTGGGGGTTACAATTATGCTGCCCGGTCAAGAAGGACTTTCGATAAAACCCAAGAAGACAGGCTGAATTTGTTGAAATATTTCCTCATATTGGTTGGTTTGCTGAGTACGGCACTTGCGGTGCTGGGGATGTTTCTTCCTCTGTTGCCTACAGTGCCATTATTGCTTTTAGCTGCGGCATGTTTTGCGCGCAGTAGCGAACGTTTCTATTCATGGCTGATTAATCACCGGCATTTAGGGCCGATAGTGTGTGTCTACCTGAATGGAGGTGGTGTGCCATTACGCGCTAAAGTGTTCACTGTTGTACTGTTGTGGCTTTCCATTGGGGTTTCGCTGTGGATAGTGGAGCCCCTGTGGGTAAGGTTGTTGCTGGGCGGTATCGGTATCGGGGTTACAGCCTTCATGCTTTATCTCCCTGGAGAAACAGAGGTTGTTACATGTAATAATGATAGTGCTCCTTTCGAATAGATGTTCATAATTTGCCTTGAGTAGAATTCAGGCTGGTGCTAGAATTCATTACCCACTTGGTTTAAATTAAATGAGTGTTTCTGTTGTATGTTGCCACTACTGGAGTTTAGCAGTCTGCTTGCAGGCGCCTTTCCGTCTGTGGAGTTGTTTCAATCCCGCATAATTTTATCTGCAGGAGATTAAAGTTGATGAAAAACATTTCGTTGAAGGTCAAAGTTATTGCTGTAGGTGTGCTGTTGCCCTCCCTGTTGCTGGGAATTTTGTTTGGGGCGTATATCATTCAGACAAAAAACAAGACCGTTAACACTTTTGTGGAAAAATCGCGTGCCATAACTCTTACGGTGGAGTCAACTCGCCAGGGGATGGAAGAGCTGTACGAAAAGGGAGTGTTCGATACTCAGATGCTGCGTGCATTTGCCGACGAGGGCAAAATGGACAAGTTGATTATGTCTGTGCCTGTGGTCTCTGCGTGGCATGCGGCAATGCGGAAGGCGGAAGAGGGCAACTACGAATTTCGGGTGCCGAAGTTCGAGCCGCGCAAACCGAGTAACACTCCGGATACCGTCGAAGCTAAAGCGATAAAGGCCATGAAGAGCGAGGGGCTGAATGAATATTATGTGATCGATGAAGAGATCAATGCGGTACGCTATTTCAGACCTGTTGTCCTCTCCGAGACCTGTATGGTGTGCCACGGTGATCCGCAGACCTCCATGGAGCTGTGGGGCAATAACAAAGGTCTTGATCCCACCGGAGCAAAGATGGAAAACTGGCGTGCCGGAGAGATTCACGGTGCATTTGAGGTTATTCAATCCCTGGATGAGGCTGATGCCGAGTTAGCTGCCATCTTGTGGAAAAGTTCTGGAGCAGTGGGCACTGGCCTCATCGTGTGTGGGATTATGATCGCTGGCTTTATGATAAAGCGCGTCAGTCGACCGCTAGAGGAAAACGTCTCCATGATCGAGGCGCTGGAGCGTGGTAATCTAGGCAAGCGCATCCAGTACCAGAGTAATGATGAGATGGGACGTTTGGCTGCGGCGATGAATTCTTTTGCGGATAATCTTCAGTTTGAAATTCTGACGGCGTTTGAAAAACTTGCGGAAGGTAACTTTACGTTCGAAGCGAAAGGGCTTATCCGCGAGCCTCTTGCCAAGGCAAACAGTGCCTTGAACGAGAGCATGGGGCGAGTACGTCTTGCCGGGGAGCAGATCGCCTCTGGATCGGATCAGGTTTCGGATACGAGCCAGTCACTGTCACAGGCAGCCACAGAGCAGGCCAGTTCTCTGGAAGAGATCAACAGTTCCATGAATGAAATGGCATCACGTACCAAACAGAACGCGGATAATGCTATACAGGCCAATACGCTTTCAGCTGATGCGTGCAAAGCGGCAGAACATGGAAACACCCAGATGAAGGATATGGTTGGAGCTATGGCTGAGATCAACGAGTCAGCGCAGAATATCTCCCGAATTATCAAAGTAATCGATGAGATTGCTTTCCAGACCAATCTTCTCGCCCTCAACGCCGCAGTAGAGGCGGCACGTGCGGGACAGCACGGTAAAGGATTTGCTGTAGTTGCGGAAGAGGTGCGCAATCTGGCGGCGCGTAGTGCAAAAGCGGCTAACGAAACCACCGCCATGATCGAAAGTGCGATCCAGAAGGCTGAAAATGGCACCCAGATTGCGGAGGGGACAGCCGATGCTCTGGATGGAATTGTGGGTGGAATTACTAAGGTGTCGGATCTGGTGGAGGAGATTGCAGCCGCTTCGGATGAGCAGACCAAGGGGATTTCGCAGATCAGCATAGGTCTGGATCAGATTGACGAGGTTACACAGCAGAACACCAGCAATGCGGTTCAGTGCGCGGCAACGGCAGAAGAACTGGCGTCACAATCCCACGAACTGCGGGATATGCTGTCGCGCTTTGTTCTGTATAACCGTTATGCTGCTTCACAGCCCAAAACCACTTCAGCGCCAAAGCGCCCTGAGTCCAATGCCCCAGTGCGAGAGCAGAATAAACTGAAACATAGCGCACAGAACTCGCGAGATAGCTGGGGCTCTTCTGAAGGGAGCTCGTCCTCAGGTGGGGATTTTATAGCCCTTGATGACGATGATTTCGGGCGCTTTTAAGATAACCTGAGGACAAAGAACACTTCACAAGCAGGCCCGCCATCGTAACCGATGTGCGGGCCTTAGTGTTTGAGTTTTTGGTGATTAGGGGATAGAGGTATTATCCCTCTTTGCTCTGCTTTGCTACAGTGTTGTGTCGCTCGATAAAATCGCGTATTTGCGGTTCATCGAGCACCATACCGCTAAGAATTTCGTCCCCGCACTGGACCGCCGGAATCATGCGTACTCCTGCACGAAAGCTCTCTATCGGGCGGGTGGCAACCTCAATGATGTTCATGTCCAGATGAGGGTATTCGGGCAACAGACGTTGTAAAATCCGTTCTGCCTTTTTGCAGCGCGGGCACAATGCGGTGCGATACAGGTTAATTGTCATGCGAGACCTCCTTGGATTATATCGCATATTCATAAAATCTATTCGAGCCAGTGTTTAGGTGTTGAGTGTAAAATATGGTTTGCATTAAAACACGCATAAAAAGAACCCATTAAGTACATCCCTGTGGCATAGTAGCTTGAACTCGAGCAGTTCTTAAAGCAAAGAAAACACGAAAGGTTACATCAATGTTAGATAAAGAAATTGTGGAGTTGGAGAGCAGGATTGCTTTTCAGGAATATCAGATTGGTGAGTTGAGTTCTCAGGTTGAAGAGCAGCAAAAACAGATTCTGGAACTCGAGGCGCTGTGCAGAAGTATAGTTAAGCGTCTCAAGGGTGGTGTTATAGCATCCGAGAGTTCTGCAGTTGAAGTCGATGAGCGCCCTCCACATTATTGAATTTGAACTTGGGAGTTTGCGGTGGCTGATTCGAATAAAAAACGGATAAGTCTAGCCCTTGGGAGTGGTTCGGCGCGCGGGTGGAGTCATATCGAGGTAATTCAAACCCTGGAAGAGATGGGGATTGTCCCGGAAATAGTGTGTGGTTCCTCCATTGGGGCGGTGGTAGGGGCTGCATATGCAGCCGGTCGGTTGGAGTCCCTGCAGGAGTGGGCTGGCTCGCTGACGCGTATGGATGTGGCGAGTTTTTTCAATCTCAAGTTTCATCGCTCCGGGTTTGAAACCCTGGCGGGGTCGGTAAACATAACCCATGATCGCATTACACGCACCCGTTTGACAGAGGATAAGCCAGATATTGTTATTGCTCCTGCCTTGTCACATATCGGTTTGCTTGAGTTTTATCGTGCGGATGAGGCGATAGAGCAGGGTCACGCAAGTGTCAGAAAAGATCGGTCTGAAGGAGTAACGTTACGCATATGAGCATAAAACACATAGTTAATAATCTGCCTGAATGGCATTCGCGCGTTATGCAAAACAGCAACGGTGTGGCAAGAGCGCTTCTTCTTGCCCTGGCGTTGTTCAAGCGCGAACGTTGCGTAGAAAAGGCCGCTGCCCTGACATTCAGCAGTCTGTTGGCTCTGGTTCCTCTCCTGGCTATTATGTTCGCTCTCCTTAAGGGGCTCGGAGTGCACAACACCATGGAACCATTGCTGCTGAAATACCTTGCCAGTGGCTCCGATGAAGTGGTCAGCAATGTTCTGGGGTATATCAACAATACCAATGTCGGCAGCCTCGGAGCGGTGGGGCTTATCACCCTGATGCTGACGGTTCTTTTTCTGCTTGGGAATATCGAAAAGGCATTCAACAGTTTGTGGCAGGTGCACGAGAACCGCTCCTGGTTCCGCAAATTTGCCGATTATTTCTCTATAATAACCTTTGGACCTTTGTTTCTCCTGGCCGCCATATCTATGAACAGTTCACTGCGTAGCCAGACCCTGGTGCAGTGGATTCTGGAACAGCCATGGCTTGGCGAGGCAGTGATCATGGCATTGGAGATAACCCCCTTTGTGGTGATTTGGGCAGCATTTATTTTTCTGTACCTGTTTATGCCCAACACCAAGGTGCATTTCAGTGCAGCGGCAGTGGGGGGTGTTACTGCAGGAACCCTGTGGCTGGTGAGTCAGTGGGGCTATGTTAGTTTCCAGATTGGCGTGGGGAAATACAACGCCATATACGGCACCATGGCAGCACTGCCCGTGTTTATGATCTGGCTGTATATCGGCTGGATGATAGCTTTGGCCGGTGGGGCGCTGAGTCGCGCCTGGCAGGGACGGGATACTCTGGCGCTCGAAACAACCGAGAAGGAAACAAGCTGGCACCCGATTCAGGTGTTGACGCTACTCTTTCTTGTGTATCGGCGTTTTCAGGCTGGAGATGAGCCATGGAGCGATGCCGAGCTCATAGGGGCATCAGGGATGGATTCACAAATATGCCAGCCCATCCTGAATTTTCTGGAGCAGAAGGGGGTGATCCTGCGCTTTGAAGACCAGGGTCTCAGCGTGCGTATCCTGCCGCAGCGCAGTGCGGCGAGTGTAGATCTGTCCGCCCTTCTGACCCCGGAACTTAATGTCGGTGGCGGGGAGGCCACTGGTGCCAGCCTACTTTACCGGCACTGGGAAGCCATGCAGGGAGCATATTTGCGCAAACACAGTCTCGAAACCCTTCTTAACGAAAATATATCTGCAAACGCAGATACTAAAGGAGCTGATTGATCTGATCCAGCCCTTCGAGAGCGCCGAGAGAGATAGGGATGTGTGGTGCCTGAATCTGTGCTTCGCGTGGGTTGATACGCACTACACTTGCATCGTAGGTGTCGCCGAGACGACTGCTGAGATGGCGTATCGTAGGTACTGCTGTTCCGGCACCAAGCTCGATTACCAGCAGTGCTGAATCCGCGTGTTCACCCAGGAAGGCGCGAAAGTGTTTCTCCTGCATACTGGTGCGTGTATCAATCCAGGAGAAATCCCCGAACATCAGGATGTTGGGTCTGGCGGTATCACCACAGTGGGGGCAGGTGGGAATCGGTGAGCAGCGCATGCTTTCCATGTCAATGTGGTATTGGGCATCATTATCCCAGATGTTCTGTGAGCAGGGGCGCAGACATTGCAGATGGTGGATGGAACCATGCACTTCGAATATCTGTGTGGGGTCAAAACCGGCTTTTTGAAACTGTCCGTCTACATTTGAGGTTACCACAAAGGTGGGAAGTTCCATCTCTTCAGCCCATTGACGCAGAATGTGAAAACCGGCATGGGGCGCGGTTTCGCGATACATATTGGTGCGATGGCCGTAGAATCCCCAGCCAAACTCAGGGTCGCGCTGGAAGTGAATCGGGTTGGCTGCATCGTAGAAATTGAGGCCGAGACGTTCGTACATGGGGTAGGCGTTCCAGAACCCCTTGTCGCCGCGAAAATCCGGCAAGCCTGAGTCCACGCCCATCCCTGCACCAGTGGCGATTACGAGTGTCTTGGCCTGGCGCAGTTTCGCTGCGGCTGCTTTAATATTGCTGCTTTGCTCTGGCATAGATTCCCTCCCCTGCATGCACCCCGCGGTGTAGATTGCCTTTGTACGAACAAGTGTGTCTGCATTGGTCCCCAACTCAAAGGGTATAGTATAATCTTTCGAGCTGCAATACTCTCACTCCGGTCGTCTTTTTGATTTGTTAATAGGCTTGTTGCAGGTGTAGCAGAAGTGCTATATTCTGCGCCGGTTTATCCAAACGTATAACTATTTGTACCCGCAGGAAAATGATAACATATGCCAGTCTTGCAGTTGCGTTTCTGAGAGTTGGCTGCAAGTGTTAAGCATGTCCCATTGAGTTTATAAAAGAGGCAGGATATATTTATGCACAGTATGACCGGTTACGGTAAGGGGAATAATACCACAGACTCTGCACGCTATACTGTAGAGATCAAGACGGTAAATCATCGCTACACCGATGTCAGCGTTAAGCTCCCACGTGCGCTTATGTTTTTGGAAACCGAGGTTAAAACCTGGGTTTCAGGCGTTCTCCATCGGGGCAAGGTCGATGTATACATCAGCCGCGAGGGTGAGGCTGCAGAGGCTCTTCAGCCCCGGGTCAACTCCGAAGTGGCGCAATCCTATGTGCATGTGTACCAGGAGTTGATAGAGCGCTTCGGTCTGGCGCAGGATATCCCTATCTCCATGCTGGCGGCGCAAAAAGAAGTGATCATTTTGAGTGAGCCGGAGATTGACGCATCCAATGCGCGTGAAGTTCTGAAACACGCGGTATCCGAGGCTTTGGAGGCAGTGGTGCAGATGCGAAGTACCGAAGGCAAATCGATGGAAGAAGACATAGTGGCGCGATTGCAAAGCCTGGAAGATCTTCTCCACGTTATTGAGCTGCGTACTCCTCAGGTTGTAGAGGAGTGGCAGCAGAAACTTCACAAACGCCTGGATAGTCTGCTTCATGAAATTGAGGTCGATCCGCAACGGGTTGCGCAAGAGGTTGCCGTATTTGCCGATCGCTGTGACATCAGCGAGGAGGTAGTGCGCTTTAACAGCCACATTGCGCAGATGCGCGATTTGCTCACGCACGATGGTGCCATTGGTCGGCAGATGGACTTTCTTTTACAGGAGCTGAACCGAGAAGCGAACACCATGGGTTCTAAATCCAATGATGCGGAACTCACGCGTAATGTTGTGGCATTGAAAGCAGAATTGGAAAAGATTCGCGAACAGGTGCAGAACATTGAATAGTCCAGATGGTGCACAGCAGAAGATAGTTGAAACCTGTGCCCAAGATCAGGTCTGTAACGGGCTGTTGTTCGTAATGTCGGCACCGTCCGGAGCGGGTAAAACCACCCTGGGCCGCTTGTTGCTTGAACGCGAAACGCGATTAACGCACTCCATTTCGTACACCACTAGAGCCAGACGCAGGACAGAGAAGGAGGGAGTTGATTACCACTTCGTGTCGTGCGAGACCTTTCAGGATATGATTGAGAAGGGCGAATTTGTCGAGTGGGCCAGGGTGCATGATAATTACTACGGCACCTCCATGTCGGATATTGAGCAGCTGTGTGACCAGGGATGCGATGTGTTGTTGGATATCGATGTTCAGGGTGCAGAGCAGCTGCGTGCCTGCGGATTAGATGCGATTTTTATCTTCATTGCTCCTCCTGATATGGAGGTACTGCGCCAGCGCCTCCAGCAGCGTGACAGTGACACTGCGGAAGTGATTGCAAAGCGCGTGGAAAATGCACACCAGGAGCTCAAGCACGCGCCACAGTATGATTATATTGTAATAAATGATACACTGGAAGAAGCAGCTCAGGCCCTGCATGCCATAATCAAGGCTGAGCACAGCCGGGCGTGCCGGGTTATACCAAAGCTCGGGCAACTGGGCATGTAGCCTCCAATTTAATATCCATAAACCCAATTAAGAGAGAACGATACAATGGCCAGAGTTACTGTAGAAGATTGTCTGGAGCAGATTTCCAACCGTTTCCTCCTCGCCATGGTAGCGGCGAAGCGCACCAAGCAGCTTTACCGTGGTGCAGCACCCATGATTGAAAATGAGTCAAAAAATAAGATGGTTGTTCAGGCTCTACGTGAAATCGCTTCGGGTAAAGTTGAGTTTGTAGATCCTATCAAAAAACGCCAGATCTGATCCTGCATGGATTTAATGCTGTAATGTCTCTTACCAGTCTCGAAGAATTTCAGAGTGCGGTCAGTGAGTACATGGTCGATCCTGATTTGGATTTGCTGGAGCGTGCCTATAGCTTCGGCAACCAAGTCCACGCAGGAGTTGAGCGTCCCTGCGGTGATCCGGCGTTTTCGCACACCTGTGCAGTTGCGAGCATGGCAGTACGGATGCAACTTGACATGCCCACGATAGCTGCAGCACTGTTGCACGATGTATTTGAGCGCAAACTTGCAAGCGTGGATGAGCTGCATGCCGAGTTGGGTGAGGGGGTCGTGCATCTGGTTGAGGGACTTACCAAGATCAATTCAATCATCTATCAACGCGGCGAGGAGCGCGAAACCGAAAGCTTTCGCAAAATGCTACTGGCGATTGCGCGCGACGTACGCATTGTGTTGCTCAAACTTGCGGATCGCCTCCACAATATGCAGACCCTTTCCTGCTTTGGACACAAAGATCAGGAGCGCATCGCGCGCGAAACCCTGGAGGTCTATGCCCCTTTGGCCAACCGCATGGGGATCAGCTGGCTCAAGAGTCAGCTTGAAGATCTGTGTTTTAAGTACCTGTATCCTGACGAATACAAGGAACTGAAGCGCAGGATTCGAATGTTCAAGACCGATGCTAATGACCAGTATATCCAAAGCGTGGTTAAGCATATCCAGACCAAACTCGAGAGCAATGGCATTAACGGTCAGGTTTCGGGGCGCTCCAAGCATCTCTATTCAGTTTATCGCAAGATAAAACGGCAGAATATCGATCTTGATCAGATTTACGACATCATAGCGTTTCGCATCATCGTTGATAATGTAAGAGACTGCTATGCGTGTCTGGGGATTATTCACGCCGCTTGGAAGCCGATATCAGGACGTTTTAAAGACTACATCGCTATGCCGAAGGCGAATATGTATCAATCCCTGCATACCTCGGTTATTGGACCGTATGGGAAGCGGATGGAGATTCAGATACGTACCGAGGAGATGCACCGCATTGCCGAGGAGGGTATTGCAGCACACTGGAAGTACAAGGAGAGTAGCGCCAGCGTGCCGGTGACGGAAGATGGGCGTTTCAGTTGGCTGCGGCATATGCTCGAGTGGCAGAAGGAGCTCAATGATGCGCGGGAAGTGAGTGCTGAAGCCCATCTGGATCTGTTTCCCGAAGAGGTCTATGTATTCACCCCCGATGGACACGTCAAGGAGTTACCTCAGGGCTCATGTCCGATAGATTTTGCCTACTCCATTCATGGTGATGTGGGAAATACCTGCGTCGGAGCCAAGATAAACGGCAAAATGGTGGCGCTGAAAACCCCACTCCAGAATGGCGATGTGGTGGAGATTCTCACTTCCAGCACCCAGACCCCGAGCAAGGATTGGCTCAATCTGGTCAAGACCTCCAAGGCACGCAACCGTATCCGCCACTGGATTAAAACCCAGGAGCGTGAAAAGAGTATAGAGATCGGACGCGATCTGCTCGAACGCGATCTGCGCAAGTATAAGGCCAGTCTCAATAAGCTCATGGGGGATAAAATTATGCCCGAAGTTGCGAGCGGCTTCGGGTTCAAGCATGCGGAAGAGATGCTAGCGGCGATTGGATACGGCAAGCTTTCATCGCAGCAGGTTGCGGGTAAACTCCTCCCAGATGTGGATATGCGTCCTGCGGGAAGCAGAATCGCCTCATTGGGACGAGTGCTCGGCAAGGTGCGCAAAAAACCGGCTCAGGATCCCATCCGGATTCAGGGCAATGACAATATTATGGTGCGCTTTGCGAAGTGCTGCAATCCCCTCCCCGGAGATGATATTGTAGGGTTTATTACGCGCGGACGCGGAATAACCGTGCATGCTGCCACCTGCTCCCATTTGCTGGAGACCGACCCGCAGCGGCGCGTAGAAGTGGCGTGGGATGAAGATGTCAAGGCAGTGCGTAACGTCAAGATCAACGTGCTGTGTTCAGATACCAAAGGGGTGCTGGCCGAGATCACCAATGTAATAACCCAGCGTGATGCGGATATTGTGGGGGCTAGCATTCATGCCTATGGACAGCGCGGTCTGAATGAATTTGTGCTCGCGGTGGAGAGTGTTGAACATCTCAACAAGATTATGGCGAGTCTAAAAGGGGTAAAAGGGGTGAGGCGTGTGGAGCGCGTAATCGAACGCTAGCCTGTCGCAAGGAAAGAAAGACCTGCCCGAATTGAGCAAGAAAAAGGGGGTCGGATATGCGCTGCTGCAGCGCTTATCCTACCCCCTCTTTTTGTCCGACGCCAGTGTGTGGCGAGGCTGTGTCAACCTTTAACTACTGAACCTGAACGGATGCAGCGGGTACATACCTTTATGCTTTTTACCGCACCGTTCCGTAGTGCCCGGACCTTCTGCAGGTTGGGATACCACACCTTGCGGCTCTTGTTGTGAGCATGGCTGACGTTGTTACCAGTTACGGGTTTCTTACCACAAATTTCGCATGTTCTGGACATTGTATTTAGACCTCCTGAATATTTAGAACGCAAATATCTAGCATGATTTTTCTGCAATAGCAAGAGATTTAACCGCCTTAAGAGCATATGGCTAAAACTCTGCCGCTGATTGGTTTGTTGTCAGTCTTGAAACGTTGAGACTTCGGTTTCGCTGATAACCCGCACCCCCTCACGGAGTAACAGCGCAGTAGTGACGCCCCGTCCTTGGATGCGGGTTTCGCCTGTATATACCTGGTGTACCCCGCACGAGGGACTCCGTTCTTTGAAAATCGCCCACTCACATTGGCACAGGCGGGCAATGTCAAGGCATTGCTGAGCACCGCGGATAAAAGCCTGGGTGGTATCGTTACCTGTGTGATCGAGTAAATGCGCCTGCTGTTGTAGTACACCAACTCCATCCGCGCCCACAAAAGTGCTGGGTGGACGGGGTGTGGGAAGACCACCGAGTTGCTCAGGACACACTGGAATGGGGACCAGGTCCATGTAACGTAGGAACTTGGCCACGATTGGGCATGGTTTGCTATCCCCCTTGTAACGTGTACTAAGTCCCAGCAGGCACGCGCTCACCATAACCCTGGCTCCGCGTGGAAGCGCAGCTGGGGCGGCTGTGTCTGGATAATGAGGGTTCGCTTGCATGCCAGAATTTCACGCGCGCGGTGGGTTGATGAGCGCGCTTGCCAAGACGTCTTGGGACTTGGCGTATGCCGGATTTACTCTGACTCGGCGTCCTTCAACCTTGAGTGCCCCGGCGGCAAAGAGCTGTATCGCATGTGGATAGAGGCGGTGTTCCTGTTCCAGAATTCTCGCACTCAGGCTTTCTTCCGTGTCATCGTCAAGGATGGGTACTACTGCCTGGGCGATGATGGGGCCTGTGTCAACATCTGCATCAATAAAGTGAACCGTGCAACCGGCGAATCTGGCACCGTATTCCAAGGCTTTTTTCTGCACATTCAAGCCGGGAAACGCAGGGAGCAGAGCAGGGTGGATATTCATGATGCGATGCGTGAATGCATTGACAAAATCGGTCCCTATGATGCGCATGAAACCGGCGAGAACCACGAGATCTACCTTGTCCTGTTGCAGTTGCTCTATAACCGCAGTGTCGAACGCTGTGCGGGATTCAAAGTCTCGGTGGTTGATGCAGCAGCTGGGGATATGGGCGCGTTCTGCACGTTGCAGGGCACCAGCATTCGGATTGTTGCAGATTACGCGTACAATCTCGGCATCGATATCTCCTTCGCTACACGCATCGATAATCGACTGTAGATTGGTGCCGCCACCTGAGGCCAACACCCCTAAACGGAGTTTTACGCTACCTGGTTTCATCCTAAATCAACTCCACCGTTGGTTCTTCAATACCAGACTTGCAAATCTCACCAATAACCCACGCGCGCTCGTCCAGGCCGGATAGGCGTAGCATGATATCATCACACTGTTCTTTGGGTACCACCAGCACCATGCCGATGCCGTTGTTGAAGGTGCGGTACATCTCGCGCTCTTCAATGTTGCCGGCTTGCTTCATAATCTCGAAGATCTTCGGTTTGTCCCAACTGGTTGGATCAATTTTGGCTACGCAGTTATGCGGCAGGCAGCGGGGGATGTTTTCCAGAATGCCCCCTCCGGTGATATGGGAGATCGATTTAATGTTAAAATCGCGAATTAGGTTGAGCACGGTCTTCACATAGATTCGTGTCGGGGTCAGGAGTTCCAGACCAATGGGTTGGTCCAATCCCTCAACGGTATCGTTTACAGAGAGTCCCATGATGTCGAAAAATATTTTCCGCGCCAGGGAGAAACCGTTGGAGTGTAGTCCGTCCGAGCCGATGCCAATGATGGTATCGCCTACTGTTACGCTGGAGCCGTCGATGATCTGTTCGTTATCTACTGCGCCCACAGAGAAACCAGCCAGATCGTATTCTCCCTCGGCGTAAAATCCAGGCATTTCCGCGGTTTCGCCACCAATTAGGGCACAACCGGCCTGCCGGCATCCCTCAGCAATACCCTTGATAACTTCGGCTGCCTTTTCTGGGCTTAACTTCCCAGTAGCCAAGTAGTCGAGAAAGAACAGCGGCTCGGCACCCTGGACAATGATGTCATTCACACACATCGCCACCAGGTCGATTCCAACTGTGTCGTGCTTGTCGGTATCGAAGGCGAGCTTGAGCTTGGTTCCCACGCCATCAGTGGCGGAGACCAGGGTGGGCTTTTTATATTTGTCGGCATGGAAGGAGAATAACCCTCCAAAACCGCCGATTTCAGTGAGGACCTCGGGCCTTGAGGTTGATTTAACCATGGGTTTGATCATGTCAACCAGACGATTGCCCGCATCAATGTCAACACCTGCATCTTTGTAGGTAACACTTTTGTTTTCCACGTTGTAAGCTCCTTGGTTCAAAGTGGCGTCAAGTAATAATCCATGGGCTGCCCCTTGTCAACGCCAATTTGGGCAGTGCAGTTTCAATCTTTACACGTTTGTGGTGCTGGAATAGTATGCTGCGGCGGGTTTAGATTGGCAACCCCCTCATGTGCGTAACCATATGCTTGAATATATGTGCGGTTGTTTCCACGTTCAAAGTTGATTTTACCGCACAAAAATTAATTTGTCAGGAGAAAGGGTCACGTATCAAGTGGATGTAAAACCCTCGATTGCAGATGTGCAGATAGAATTTGCCACCTCTGCCGATGTGCCTGAACTGGTACACATAGAACAACAGTGTTATGCTCAGCCATGGAGTGGGGCCAGATTTGCGCAGGAGTGTGCGAATCCATGCAGCTATATTCTCCTGCTGCGGAATAAGTACGACATTGTGGCTTATCTGTGTTTCTGGCATTTGGGTCCGGAGGTGGAAATACACAACGTAGCCTGTTCTCCAGGGTGGCGTCGGGTTGGAGCGGCACAAACCCTGATGCACTTTCTGCGTAACTGGTGTCGTGCGCAACAGGTGGAGCAGATGTTTCTCGAAGTGCGTAGGACCAATAAGGGTGCCATCGACTTATACTCCAGCTTTGGTTTCACCCAATGTGGCAGGCGCGTTGGATATTACCCCAATGGAGAAGATGCGTTGTTGATGTGCTGTAATGTTGCGTGACGATAGAGGGATAAAACAGATGAAGGATATCAGGACAAGCGTATTGTATAACCGCGAGATGGCTCCGGGGTATTATTGCCTTGGAATTGCGGCCCCGGAGTACCCTGCCCTGGCGCAGCCTGGACAATTTGTTATGCTGCGCATAACCCGGGATTACGACCCTTTGTTGCGGCGTCCGTTCGGGATTTTTCGCACCGGAGTACTGCAGGGGGGGAACCCCCAATTCCCGCCGCAGGAATACATGGAAGTGGTATACAAGGTGGTGGGTCATGGAACGAACTTGATGACTCGGCTTAATCCGGGGGATGAGGTGGATCTGCTGGGCCCGCTGGGAAATGGATTCCGCTCTGGTTCCTCTGCTACAGTTGCTCCTGAAGATGCCTTATTGGTTGGAGGCGGTATCGGCGTGGTGCCACTGTTTATGTTGGCACAACAACTCGTTGATCAGGGCGCCAGGGTGCGTCTTTTGCTCGGGGGGCGCACATGCAGTGATATCCTTGCAGTCACCGAGTTTGAGCGTCTGGGGGTGGAAACCTATGTGGCTACCGATGACGGCACTTTAGGGGAGGAGGGGTTGGTTACCCTGGTGCTGGAGCGCAAATTAAGCAAGTATCCGCATGCGCATGTGTTTGCGTGTGGACCTATGCCCATGTTGGATGCAGTGGAACAGAGATGCAGACAGGCTCAAGCGCCATTGCAGGTATCTCTTGAAGCGCTGATGGCGTGCGGGGTGGGTGCATGTCTGGGCTGCGTAGTCAAAGGGCGCGAGCATAGCGCGCAACATCCAGACTATCTGTGTACCTGCAAGCAGGGGCCGGTATTTGCGGCACAGGAGCTGAACTGGTCGAGTACTGCCGGGGAGGATCAGAGATGAGTACGCATGCAAACAAAAATCCCAGCCTTGAAGTGAATATCGCCGGACTTAAATTGAAAAATCCGGTAATGCCTGCCTCCGGTACCTTTGGCTACGGCGAAGAGTTCGCCCCCTATCTGGATCTGGAACAACTGGGTGCAATCGTGACCAAAGGGGTGTCACTGCTGCCCAAGGCGGGTAACCCCACTCCGCGTCTCGCAGAGACTCCGGCGGGGATGCTGAATGCCATCGGACTGCAGAATGTGGGAATCAATGCGTTTGCGGAGCAAAAGATAGAGTTCCTGCGCTCCATATCTACTCCTGTGGTGGTAAATTTCTTTGGCAATACCTTCGAAGATTATGTAGAGGTAGCCGAGCGTCTAAACGAGATTGAACGTGTGGACGCGGTGGAGTTGAATATATCCTGTCCCAATGTCAAGGCAGGAGGTATTGTGTTCGGTACCGATCCGGCCACGGCTGCACGCGTAGTGAGGGGTGTGCGTGAGAAACTCAAGGTTCCTTTAATTGTGAAACTTTCTCCCAACGTCACCGATATTGCGCTGATGGCCCGTGCGGTAGAAGAAGCGGGAGCGGATGCCATCAGCTGTATCAATACGTTAACCGGAATGGCAGTGGATCTGCAACGCCGCTGCCTGCGTCTTGCCAACGGTACCGGTGGGCTTTCCGGACCAGCGATCAAGCCTGTGGCGCTACGCATGGTGCATCAGGTGGTGAACAGCGTCTCCATTCCGGTAATCGGGATAGGGGGGATCATGAGTGCAGAAGATGCTCTTGAGTTTCTGCTTGTTGGAGCTACGGCGGTCCAGGTAGGTACCGCTAATCTGGTAAGTCCGGGTGCGATGTCCGAAATCATAGGCGGGATTGAGAACTTCTTTTTGCAGCAAGGGATTGAGGATATCAATGACTGGATCGGTTCGCTCAGATAGTGGGAGATTCTTTATTCCGGAATCCAAATAAAAATCCAAACATCGCGGCACTGATTATAGTGCAGATCTGATTTATTAGATGGATATTATCACCAGTCATGTAAATGCCGACTTTGACAGCCTGGGTGCAATGGTGGCGGCAAAACTTCTCTACCCAGACGCGGTAGCAGTGTTCCCCGGCGCTAAAGAGTTGGTTGTGCGAGAGTTTCTGGAGCAGACTTCGGTGTGCAGCCTTAACTTTGCGCGCATTAAAGATATCGATATGGACAGAGTACAGCGTCTGATTCTGGTGGATGTGAACAGCCCGACGCGTATTGGGCCTCTTGCGCCCCTGATGGATGACGCTGCGGTTGAGAAGCATATCTATGATCATCACCCCCTCCACAGCGATACCCTGGACAGCGGTCATACCCATATTCTTCCTGTAGGCTCCACAGTGACGGTGATGGTGGAGCATCTGCGCCAACATCATATTCACCCGGATAAAGCTCAGGCTACGGTGATGATGTTGGGGCTCTATGAAGATACGGGGGGATTGCTGTTTACTTCCACCACCAGTGAGGACTACGCTGCGGCCTCATTTCTCCTCAAGGCAGGGGCAGATCTTCACCTTGTGGCCGATTATCTGAGCCGTGAACTTAATGCAGATCAGGTTGATGTCATGCATCAGTTGCTGCAGTCGCGTGAAGTGCTGAATGTCCACGGAATCAATGTCAGCCTGGCACGAGCCTCCATCGATAAATATGTGGGCGATCTGGCGATGCTGGCGCATAAAATCCGTGATATGGAAAACCTCGATGTTCTGATCATTGCAGTGCGTTTGGAGGATCGGGTGTTTATGGTGGGGCGCTCCCGCGTACCAGAGGTGGATGTTGGGCATGTCCTGAGTGTTTTTGGTGGAGGTGGACATGCTACGGCAGCGTCAGCAACGATTCGCGATATGACCCTGGTTCAGGTAATGGAGGCGCTACCTTCTCTGCTTGATCGTGTGGTTATTCCACCGAAACGTGCCGAAGTGATCATGTCTTCACCTGTGCGCAGTATTGAAGCGGACGAGAAACTGAAAAATGCCCGCAATATTCTGACACGCTATAACATCAACGCTCTCGCCGTCGTGGAGCAGGGCCGCATTGTGGGGATTGTTACGCGCCAGATTATCGAACGTGCAGTGCATCACGGCCTCGAAGATGTACCGGTGCGCGAATACATGGTCACCGAGTTCGGCACAGTGAGTGTGTCTGCCAGAATCGAAGAGGTGCAGAAGATCGTAGTAGAGCAACGCCAACGCTTTGTACCGGTGGTGGATGCTGGCCGCCTGGTTGGGGTTGTTACCCGGGCGGATCTGCTGCGGCATATGGTGAGTGGAGCACACGATCTCCATGGGCGTCCTCCGATTATTTCCGGTACGGATGGGATCAGCATGGATCCACGCCGTATGGCGCGGATGCTGGAAAAAGAGTTGCCCGAACGGATTCGGGAGCTGTTTGCGCTCCTGACCCGGACTGCGGAGAAATTGGGCGTGCATATCTACGCCGTAGGCGGCTTTGTCCGCGATCTGCTCCTTAAAATTCCCAATCTCGATGTCGATGTAGTGGTAGAGGGGGATGCCATCGCGTTTGCGCGCGCGCTCGAGCAACAGTGCCCATGCCGGGTGCGTGCGCATGAAAAGTTCGCCACAGCCGTGGTGGTGTTTGAGGATGGATTCAAGCTCGATCTTGCATCAACCCGCACAGAGTATTACATTGAACCCGGAGCGCTCCCCACGGTAGAGGACGCGTCTATAAAGCTGGATATGTATCGACGCGACTTTACCATCAACACCCTGGCTCTCTCTCTCAATCGTGAGGGTTACGCCGAAATCCTCGATTATTTCGGGGCCCAGCGCGATTTGCACGACAAGGCGATACGGGTTTTGCACAATCTGAGCTTTGTGGAGGATCCGACCCGGATTCTGCGAGCGATACGCTTTGAACAACGCCTGGGCTTTACCTTGGGGATGCAGACCCGGCAGTTGTTGAGCAGTGCAGTACAAATGGGATTTCTGGAGCGGGTCAGCCCTCTGCGCTTGTTTAACGAGCTACAGATTATTTTCAGCGAGTCCGATCCTGTAGATGCGCTGGTTCGCCTCGATGAATTGGACGTTCTGGAGGAGATCAACCAGCATCTGCGTCTTAGTGCTACCGCACATGCTCAATGTGAACGCGCGCGCAAAGTGGTAAACTGGTTTGAGCTCCTCTACACCGGAGAAGAGTTTGCCCCCTGGATGGTGTATTTTCTGTGTCTGAGTGGTGACCTTTCAGGGCCGGATATGGAACGTTTGTGTCAGCGCCTGCAGATCCCTCAGCGCTGGGACAGAATTCTTATAATTGAGCTGCCACAAGCGCGTGTTGCATTCCATACGATAGAACGCGAGAGTGGTGAAACGACACAGCGTGACAGTTGGCTTGCCCAACTATTGGATGGATTTAGTGTGGAGATGTTATTGTATGGTATGGCGCGCACCCAGCATGAATATATACGTCTCAAATATTCTCATTATATTACACGTATTCGCGGGGTCAGGCCTATCCTGAATGGCTGGGATGTACAGAACCTGGGATGTGCTCCCGGTCCCCTGGTAGGTGAAGTGCTTCGGGGGCTGCGTGCTGCACGCCTGGATGGAGAGGTAAATACCAGAAGTGACGAGATAGAGTGGGCGCAGCGTTACCTTGAAAATGCGTAATTGTTCACACCTGTTGCCGGTAAGGGGTTGTCGCACCCATGGAAAGTGTCGCCTGGGAGGGGTCTCATAAGCCCTGAGCAAGTTACCAAAATGCTACAAAAGCTCAGAACTGAGTCTGATTCCACACCGGATATCTGAACATCTGAAGGACTTAAGGGATACGGATCATACATGGAACATCTGCTGGTAAAAATTTCAATCATGCTGGTACCCGCGCTGCTTGCGGTAACTGTGCATGAGGTCGCCCACGGCTACGTTGCGGATCGCTTTGGCGATCCTACGGCACGCCTGTTGAATCGCCTGACGTTGAATCCGCTGCGCCATCTGGATATCTTCGGCACTATTGCCCTGCTCCTGGTTGGGTTCGGCTGGGCTAAACCGGTGCCGGTGAACCAATCCAATCTGCGTAATCCGCATAGGCATATGCTCTGGGTAGCTATATCTGGCCCGCTGTCAAACTTCATCCTCGCCGCACTCTCCGCTCTTATTCTCCATTTTACCGGATTGCTGCAACAGGGACTGGGACTGAAGTCTGTTACAGAACCGCTGCTGATGATGGCGGCATTCAGTTTGTATATCAACGTTATTCTGGGGGTGATAAACATGGTGCCCATCCCACCCCTTGACGGTGGACGCGTGTTGGCTGCAATTCTCCCACCCCGTTATGCCTCAACCTTGATGCGACTTGAACCGTTCGGATTCTTCCTTGTGATCGGGCTTATATTCTTTACCGATATCTGGTCCGCTGTTGTGGGGCCGCTGGTGTATGCCATAGTATCACTGTTTGCGTCATCACATATGCAGGCGGTAAACAGTGTAATCCAGTTTTTGTTCAGCCAGTAAATGGCCATGAGTGGAAGATAACTGCAGTGGCATATGAGGTTAAGTTAGATCAGTTTGAAGGCCCGCTCGATTTGCTCCTTCATCTGGTGCATAAAAACGAGATGGACATTCAGGATATCAGGATCGCAACGATTACCGCGCAGTATCTGGAACATTTGGATATGATGAAAGCGCGGAATATGGATGTAGCCAGTGAGTTCCTGGTAATGGCGGCCACCCTGTTACATCTGAAGTCCCGCACCCTATTACCTCCCTCAAGGGTGGAAATGGAGGATGGGGATGGGCAGGATCCTGAAGAGGAGCTGAAAGCGAGGCTCCTCGAATACCAGCGCTACAAAGAGGGAGCGCAGCAACTCGAAGAGTATCCACGTTTGTTTCGCGACGTTTTTCCCCGCCCCCCGTTGGAGCCTGAGGCTGCGGAACTCGCCGCTAAAGCGCTCGATGCACAGATCAATATTGGTTTGTATGATCTGGTTCGCGCCCTGGATAATGTTCTGCGCCCGAAGCCGAAACCCGCAGTGCACAGGGTGGAAGGGGGGGCGATAAGTATCACCCAGGGGGTGCATATGTTGTTGCAGCATCTGCACGGTAGAGAACGTGTGAGCTTCCAGCGCTGCTTCAGCGCTACAACCTCGCGTCTGGAGGTTGTGGTTCAGTTTATGGCCTTGCTTGAACTGGCACGTTTGCAATTGCTCGAACTTCAACAACATACTCGGAACGGCATGATATATCTGTATCCGGCACAGAGCCTGCGCAGCGGAAGTTACACAGATATTGAGCATATGATAGATGTGGAAGCCTATGCAAATTTCTGATCTCAAAGCGCGCGTCGAAGCCGTGTTGTTCAGTAGTGATACCGCTCTGAGTATGGCAAAGCTGGAACAGGTGCTAGAAGTGGACACCCAGGAGTTGCGTGTGGCACTGCAGCAGTTGCAGCAAGAGTGCCACCAAAAGGGGCGTGGAGTGATCCTCCAGGAAGTTGCCGGAGGGTTTCAACTGCGGACGCGCCCGGAATACGCTCCATGGGTGATGCAGCTGCGCCGCACCCGGCACATGAATTTATCGCGTGCCGCCACCGAAACCCTCGCTATTATCGCCTATCGCCAGCCAGTAACGCGCGCGGAAATAGAGGGATTGCGCGGAGTGGATTCTGGTGGCATTGTGCGCACATTGCTGGAAAAGGATCTGGTGCGGATGGCAGGGAAGAAGGATGCACCTGGACGTCCACTAATATATGCCACGAGTGCGAGATTTCTAGAGATATTTGGACTTAACAGTCTCGAGGATCTTCCAACCCTGCGTGACCTGAAAACAGATGAACTTGATTTTGCACCTGCGGTAGAGCTCGAAATGGACTTTGAGTCGAAGGAAAGAGAGGAATATTGAACCATACACAAGAGCGGGAGCGCATTCAAAAGCTCATCGCCAAAGCAGGTCTGGCTTCGCGGCGTGAAGCCGAACGCTGGATTGAGCAAGGTCGGGTGAAAGTCAACGGGAAAACCGCGAGCCTGGGAGATAAGGCGGCCCTTGCCCATGACCATATTGAGGTGAATGGTCGTCCCTTAGCGGGGGAAGAGCGAAAATGCTATGTGATGCTGAATAAACCCCTGGGTTATGTTACCACGGCCCACGACCCCCAGGGACGCTCTACGGTTTTTGATCTGTTGGAGCAGATACCCGAGCGTCTATTTTCCATCGGACGTCTTGATCTGAATACCGAAGGGCTGTTGTTGCTGACAAATGATGGAGATTTGGCTCATACTCTGCTTCATCCACGCTATGCTATCCCCAAAACCTATCGGGTTAAAATCAGCGGGGAGTTGGGACAAAAAACCTGCACTGCCCTTGAACAAGGTGTGGAGCTAGAGGACGGCATCACCGCCCCCGCTCAGGTGAGCCGAATCCGTAAATCGAAGCGCAATACCTGGTTTGATCTCACCATTACCGAAGGACGTAACCGCCAGGTACGCAGGATGTGTGAAACCCTGGGATGCTCCGTAAGCATGCTGAAACGCATACGTTTTGGCACTCTGGATCTTAGCGAACTCCCTGTGGGAAAGTTTCGCTACCTTAGTGGCGTGGAGCTAAAGTCCCTGCAACAAATGCGCTGATCTGTCTGCAATACAACTAGAGATATAGTAATCAGGGGTTCTTCCTCATGTAAAATCTTACAGGTATGAATCACCTTTAGAGGTGTAAATAAATGTTTTTCCAGCCATTTCTCTGCATATCCGCTTGACCTGACACCCCTGCTGTTTTAACCTGTCCAAATCTTCTTGTGCAGAAAAATTGGAGCTTCAAGGCTTCAATTTTTTCTAATTTACTTTTATGCCAAAGCCGTTTTTGTAAAAATTACTATCAGGTATTACACTTAATTTAAGCAAGGGACGATGTCACCGGGCATCAGGATATATCTGATTCACTGTTTTGGTCAGGTAGTTTGCATTGCCGGTCATAACTGTTCCGGTATACCCGAACGCAGAGCCGGAACTGAAGGCAGGCCAAAATAGCACGGCCTGTCATTACTGGATCTAACGTTAACTGGATCTCCACAAAACGTCTAACCAACTGGAGTGTTTTCGTGGCTAATAAAGAGAAGCTGTTGACCACAGCGCAGAAATTTCTGCAGAAAAATCAGCTATCCAAAGCAATAAAACAGTACGAAAAGGTTTTAAGCCTGGATGAGAAAGATTTTCGCTGCAGGCAGAAACTTGCCGAATTGTATAGTCGCAATGGTGATGTGGATAAGGCAATTACTCACTATGAAAAGGTTGCAGCCTACTATTCTGAGCACGCTTTCTATCTCAAGGCGATAGCAGTATATAAACAAATGCAGCGTTTGGCCCCAGATGATGAGAATTTTACTCTCAAGTTGGCCAAGTTGAATGAACAACAGGGGCTTGTAGGTAATGCCCTGGCTGAATATCGTACGCTGTTAAACCACTATGAGAGCAGAGACGATATCCGCGCGGCTATTGATACACTGGGGCGTATCAGACAACTGGACCAGGATAATATCAATGCCGCTGCAAAATTAGCCAACTACTATGCTCAGTCTGGTGAAAAAGAGAGAGCACAGCAAACCTTTGCAGAAGTTGAAGAGCAATTATGGAAAAAAGGCAATTATAAGCAGTTGCACTCATTTTATGAGCATTTTATGAGACTGTGGCCTGATGATGTTAATATTATGGCTCAGTACGGGCACGCCATGGTTGAATTCGGTGAGCCCATCGGAGGAGTGGAGTATCTTACCCGCTTGCATCGCCAGTACCCGGATCAACCCCCGGTGCTTGATCATCTGGCTGCCGGTTTGCACAAAAACAAAGAATATGAGAGCGAGGTAACCTGTTTACAAAAATGGACCGAGGCGGATCCAGACAATCTGGATGCCTGGTTGCGTTTGTGCGAGGCCGCCCTTGAGGCCGGAACCCCGGATATTTGTTTTGTGGCTCTGGGAAAATCCAAAGAGAAGTTCTTTGCGATAGAGCGTGTTGCAGAAATCAAGCCTCTGTATGAGCGCCTGCGCGAGATGTTACCTGAGAACCGGGATGTTGTCTCTGCTTTGCGTTCTGTATATGAACATCTGGGCGAAGGTGAAAAACTTTTCGATACCTTAGGTGGTTTGGAATCTGATTCAGTTGAGTTCAGCGACGAGCAAGAGAGTGTGGCCGACAAGGCTTCTGAACCGGATTCGTTTGATTCGGCTTCAGCTGCCACAGATGATAGCTTTAATGAAGTAGAGTTCGATGACATAACCTTTGATACGGTAGATGATGAGCAGCAGGATCAACTCGATATTGATTCATTTGATATGGAAGATGCGACCCCGCCAACGAGTGTCGATGTCAGTACTGAGCTTGAAGAGGTTGATTTCTATTTGCAGCAGGGGCTTCTGGACGAGGCACAGGAAGCCTGCGCGCGTCTGCTGGAACACGCACCGGGGAATGCCGGAGTCGAACAGCGTCTGGACAAGATTCAGCAGTTTCGTAAACGCCATGAAGAGCAGACGCAGGAGAAAACCGGGCAACCTGCTCCAGATTTTAATCTGGAGGGCAATCCCACTCCGGTGGAACAAGCTATCCCCGAAGCGCAGTCATCATTGGATGCGGTTCTGGTTGAAGAGAAAGGCGGGGATGGAGATACCACTCAGGATTTTGATCTCTCACTGGACGATGATTTTAACCTCGATCTCGAAGTGCCTGAGTTGGCCGATTCCCAGCGTGGGGTAGAGACTGAAATCGGGGATGAGGATACCGAGTCAGCGTACAATCTCGGCATAGCATATAAAGAGATGGGGTTGTATTCAGATGCCGTCGAGCAATTTGGAAAGGCGAAAGCCGATCCGCTACGTCGGACTTCGTGTACTTCTCTCCAGGCCGATTGTTATAGGTCCATGCAGCAGTTTGAAAAAGCCGAAGAGGTTTTGACTGACGGGCTGAGTGCGTCGGACTTGAGCATGGATGAGCGCATTGCTCTGTATTACGAGACCGGAATGTTGTATGAAGAGTGCGATCGCCATGCAGATGCCCTTGCGAGCTATCAGGTGGTGGAAGACAAAAAGCCGGATTTTCGTGATGTGGCAAAGAAGGTGGAAGAGCTTAAGAAAACACTTGGGGTTGAAGGCGGCTCTGAAGATCTATCGAGAGTATCTTACGTCTAATCCAGCAGTGCATGGGCAAGTATTTTTTAAACAGATGGCTTGAATCATGGGAACGGGACAGGTCAAAGTATGAGCTATTCGCAGTTTTTCGGATTTGAACGTGAACCGTTCTCCAATGCACCTGACTCCAGGTTTTACTTTGAGAATGCCCAACATAAACAGGCGCAGTTGCGCATCCGTCATGTGATTGATTCAGGCGGTGGACTCGCTGTAGTCTCCGGGGGGATCGGTTCCGGGAAGACCACCCTGGCGCGCCACATTCTAGATACCCTGCCCCTTGAAATTTACGAGTCTTCGCTTTTGGTTATGGTACATTCTGGCATCACCCCGGAGTGGATACTTACCCGGATTGCCATGCAGCTTGGAGTGCAGGAGCCCGCCGCAGATAGAATGGCCGTGCTTAAACAGCTCTACGAGCGCCTGTTGGAGATTCATGCCGAGGGGCGACGCGCCGTGGTGCTGATTGATGAAGCCCAGATGCTTCAGACCAGTGCCCTGATGGAGGAGTTTCGCGGTCTGCTCAATCTTGAAATACCGGGGAAAAAATTGCTCAATTTGATTTTTTTCGGCCTGCCCGAGGTGGAGGAATGTCTCCAGTTGGATAAACCTCTGGCTCAGCGTGTTGCAATGCGCTATCATCTCCATCCCCTGCAGGAAATGGAAACCCTTGAATATATCCATCACCGCCTGCGTATAGCTGGGGCGGAGCAGGAAATGTTTTCTGCAGAAGCGGTAGCTGCAATACAGCGTTTTTCTGCCGGGGTGCCACGCCTTATCAATACCTTGTGTGCCAATTGTCTGTTTGAAGCATTTCTTACCAACAGGCATATGGTGGAGAACCAGACAGTGGCCAGTGTAGCCGGGGATCTGGGGCTCACCAGTGCGGAAGTCGCTGAGAGTCACGCCGGGTTGGAACAACATCTGGGGCGGATTGAGGAGTTGCTCGAACGCCTGGAGCAGCGCCGCGGTTAAGTCCTTAACATACCGATAAATATTTTTCTGCCGGCTGTAGCCGGTTTTTTTGTACGTTTTGAAAAGGTTGTGATTGATGAATCCGGAAGTTGCAATTCTGCCAGAAAAACTTTGCAACCAGATAGCCGCAGGCGAAGTGGTGGAGCGCCCTGCTTCAGTGGTAAAGGAGTTAGTGGAGAATTCCATTGATGCCGGATCCACTCGCATCGTTGTCGAGGTGGTCAATGGCGGCACACGCCTGATCAAAGTCAGCGACAACGGACGCGGTATGAATCAACACGACATTTTTCTGTGTTTTGAGCGCCATGCCACCAGCAAAATAAGAACTGAAGAAGATCTTTTTCGCCTCTATTCCCTCGGTTTCAGAGGGGAGGCACTGCCCGCCATTGCTGCGGTTTCCCGCCTAAAGGTAAGCAGCCGGCATCAGGATGCCGATGTGGGGATGCGTGTTGATCTTAAGGGGGGCGTGGTTACCGATGCCGGGGAGACCGGAATACCCGTCGGAAGCGTATTCGAGGTGCGCGATCTGTTCTACAACCTTCCAGCGCGGCGTAAGTTTTTACGTAAAACCACCACAGAATTCGGGCATGTCGCCGAAAGCGTGATGCGTCTGAGCCTGGCTCATGCGCATATCCAGTTTCAGCTGATACACAATGATCGGATGGTGTTCAATTACTATCGTCAGCAGCACATATTTGACCGCATTGGAGAAGCGCTGGGGCGCTCAGTGGCTGGGGCACTGCATAAAATTGATTCTGATCGCGGGGAGATAAACCTGCATGGATATGTTGCTGCTCCAGAGCAGAACCGCTCCAATACCCAGGCGATGTATACCTATATTAACGGACGCTTTATCCGGGATCCGGTCGTAAAGCATGCAGTGCTGGACGCTTATCGCCAGTTGCTTATGAAAGGGCGCTATCCCATCTGCGTGCTCTTTCTCCACATGCCTCCCGATCGGGTTGATGTGAACGTTCATCCCACAAAGCATGAAGTGCGTTTCCACGATCAACGCTTGGTGCACGATTTCATCACCCATACGGTACGCCAGCAATTGCGCGCAGTAACCGACGCCCTTCAGCCGCGTACTCCTGGTGGGTACGCCAGGGCGGATAGCGGCACGGAGGCCTCCTCACATGTCCTTCCAGCGGGAGACGACGCTATACCCGTTGCATCACCAACACCCATGCAACGGGAGACAGGAAATCAACAAGAGCGTAGGGCGTCATCTTTGCCGCTGGAATTTTCGCATAATTCGCTTCAACAGCCTCGGGATGAAGGTGGGGCAGATGCGGGAATCAGTGCCGGGGTCGCAGAATCCAATTGCATATGGGGTCAGACGTCGGGGAGAGGAGCAGATCATGAAGTGGAGGCCTCTACACAGAAACCGCTTGAAGTATCTGCGCCAAATGATTTCTCCCCCCAGGGTGAACATACACAAGGAGGGTATTTTTCTTCCCTGCGCCTTATAGGACAGTATGCACGCAGTTATCTGGTATGTGAGGATGGAGATGATCTGATTATTATAGACCAGCATGCCGCGCATGAACGTATTGGTTTTGAGAGACTGCGTGCCCAATATGCACGCAGTGCAGTAGAACGCCAGGAGCTGCTGTTTCCCCAGATGCTGGAGCTGACCCAGGCCCAGGATGTGCAGATGCGTGAACACGCGGAGTGTTTTGCCCGGCTCGGTTTTGAACTCGACCCCTTTGGAGGGACTACCTGGGCTTTGAAGGCGCTCCCGGTTCTTCTGGAAGAACGTGATGTTGCCACTTTGATTTTGGATATTCTTGCTGATCTTACCCATTGGGGAACTCCTCAGGCGGGGCGGGAAGCTGTAGATGAAATGCTGATTAAGATGGCATGCCACAGTATGGTACGTGCGAATGAATCCCTGGATATGCGCGAGATGCACGCGCTGTTGGTTCAACTCGACGATGTGGATTTCAACCGTCACTGTCCCCACGGGCGTCCGGTGTCTCAACGCATGAAGCGGCGTGAGATCGAGAAGTTATTTTCCCGCACCTGATGTTGAGCATTTTCTACGTCTGTTGCACTAAGGGGTGATTGTTTGAGAGATGTTTATTAAGGTATGACGGCGACACAAAAAAAACCTCTGTTGGTTATAACCGGGCCCACCGCTGCGGGTAAAACCGCTCTTGCGCTGGAGTTAGGCGCGCACCGTGATATAGAAATTATCTCCGCGGATTCGCGGCAGGTATACCGCCATATGGACATAGGAACGGCAAAAGCGAATGCTGCCGAATGTGCCCGGGTGGTGCATCACTGTATTGATGTTGTCGATCCGGACGAGCCTTTCAGTGTGTCTGACTTCACAATCATGGCCCAGCGCACCATCGAGGATATCCATAGTCGCCAGCGGTTGCCCGTCGTAGTAGGTGGAACCGGTCTGTATATCCGTGCCTTGACCCAGGGACTGGCACCGTTGCCTGGGGCGGATGAATCTCTGCGCCAGCAATGGCATGCCGAGGAACGCGAAAAAAAAGGCTGTTTGCACGTACATTTAAGTAAGATTGACCCCCGGATGGCAAAGGGGTTGCATATCAATGATGTTACGCGTATTATTCGCGCTCTTGAGGTGCATGCCCTCACTGGGAAAACCATGTCGAGCTGGCAGGAGGAACATCGTTTTGCCGAACGTCCCTATCACGACATCAGGGTGGCGGTGGCCTGTGAACGCACGTACCTGTATCGGCGTATAGAGGAACGGGTCGAGCAGATGTTTGAACACGGTTTGCTTGACGAGACGCGCATGCTGTTAGAGCGCGGATATACCCCGGAGTTGAAGGCAATGCGCACCATCGGATATCAGGAGTGTGTTGCCCATCTGCGCTCAGAGATGAGTTTTCATGACGCAGTAACCCGGATTAAACGCGATACACGTAGATACGCAAAGCGCCAGCTGACCTGGCTGCGGCATGAAGATGAAATAAATTGGCTTGAAGACCCCTTCGACTCTGGTAATATCATTGAATGGGCGGACAAACTTTTATGTAGATGCATATGAAATGAAGGAGAAAGAACATGGCAAAAACCCCTTTTAATATTCAGGATCAGTATCTGAATCAGGCGCGTAAAGAGCGGGTTAAACTGAATATTGTTATGATGTCTGGTGAGCAGCTGCAGGGCTATATCAAATCATTTGATAACTTTTGTGTTCTGGTGGAAAGTGGGGGTGATTTTTTGTTGTACAAACACGCTATTTCTTCCATCACGTCCACAGATGGACTGTTTAAACTCCACGGAAGCCGCGATTAGGGGAACCCCTTGCACACGTGACCCTGCCTCCAGGTTTCAGGCTCCCTGCTGTTTTAGCCGGGAGCCTGTCGTGCTTTTATCCTCTGGATTGATTCCGGGTATAAATGCGCACATCCACGGGAAGGAACGCTGCGAGGCAGACGCTGGTATCGGGCTTCGGAGAATGCACTGAACGAATATGTTACGTATAGACTCCATCCACCCGGACAGCATTGCCGCAGAGCTTGGTGTTGTTGCGGGCGACTATCTGGTGGCGATCAACACGCACGAAGTTCATGATGTGGTGGATTATCAGCGTTTGACGGCACAGGAATACCACCTGCTGGTGGAGATCCGGAAACCCGGCGCAGAGTGCTGGGAGCTTGACATTGAATATGAAGCGGATCAGGTGCTGGGTTTTGAGTTCAAGCATCCACAGCCCTGTTCATGTTGCAACAACTGCCAGTTCTGCTTTGTACGCCAGTTGCCGCAAGGGATGCGCCCGACCCTCTATGTGCGCGACGATGACTACCGCTTCTCCTATCTCTATGGCGCGTACATAACCCTGACCAATCTGAAACGCTGTGAGATAGAGCGCATTAAAGCGCAAAAACTCTCGCCACTGTATGTGTCGGTTCATAGCACTGATGCGCATGTACGTGCCGAACTCCTGGGGGTGCCGATTCAGCGTGCGGGTGCACTGATGCCGCTCTTGGATGAATTGTCTCAGGCTGGGATAGAGATCCACACCCAGGTGGTGCTGTGCCCCGGGATCAACGATGGAGAGATACTTGAGCAGACGATCAGTGATCTGATTGCCCTCCATCCAGCGGTAAAAAGTCTGGCCATCGTTCCGGTGGGGTTGACACGTTATCGCCAGGGATTGCCAGATTTGCGCATGTTCACTCGGGAGCATGCTGCAGTAGTGCTGGATCAGATTGAACGCTGGCAGAAACATTGTCTGACCCGTTGGTCTACGCGTTTTGTGTTTGGTGCAGATGAACTCTATCTCCAGGCGCGGCGTTCCTTCCCACCTTACACTGCTTATGAGGATTTCTGCCAGATAGAAAATGGGGTGGGCCTGGTTGTGCAGTTTGAATGCCAGGGCAACGAGGTGCTTAGCGAAGCCGATCCAGAGTACTGTGCAGGGGTGCGAGCCACATTAGTGTGTGGGGTTTCGGCGCAACATACACTGGAAACGTTTGTGCATGAGTTCAACGCTAAAGCCCACAGCGCCTTGCAAATTCATCCTGTAGCGAATGAATTCTGGGGGGAGAGTGTCAGTGTTAGTGGGTTGTTGAGTGGAAGGGATATTCTCGAATCACTTAAAAGAGCGTGTGCACAAGGGTTTGACCCTGGAGGTGCAATTCTGCTCCCCGATGTTATGTTCAAGGACGGCACCGAGACACTACTCGATGATACCGAAATGTCCATATTGACACAACACCTCGGAGTTGAAGTGAAAAAAATTGGTGCCGACCCATGGGCGGTGCTGGATGTTGTTGAAGAACTATGTGCGTGCTGGAATCCCTGATATACAATATGTCCGGGGTTGGGAATAAAAACGCCATTTGTTGCCTAACAGAGGAAAAGAGAGATGTCTATGACCCTCGAAAAGATTACGAATACTGCGCTGGATCACATGGAAAAGGGTGATTACACTGCAGCGGTAAAGGTTCTGGAGCAGGGGTATGCACAATTCCCCGAAGACGATGATCTGCTCGTGCTGTTCGCCGAAGCTCTGGGGTCAGATGGTGCAGAAGATAGAGCAGTTTCTCTGTTGGAACAACGTCTTGAACACGGAGATGCGCCAGCAGAAGTTCTGTTTGCCCTGGGTGATGAGCACTTTGTGAGGGGAAAACACGAAGAGGCGATTGAATGCTACAGGCAGTTGCTCGCCGAGTCGGGTTCTGCAGCAGAAGCGAATGTCAGAATCGGGTTGGTTAAAATTGCGGAGCAGGCGCGTGAAAAAGCAGAAGAATATTTCCACAAAGCCCTGCAGATAGACGAAAACTGTTTTGCTGCAGCCAACTCTCTCGGAGATATGTTTTTTGAAGGTGGACATCTGCAGCAGGCCAAAAACTGGTATCAACGTGCCATGGACATTGACCCTGAAGATGCCGAGGCGTATGCGAACATGGCGGATGTACTCTATGAGCAACAGGATCGAGATGCCGCACGTGAACACGCGTGTCGTGCCCTTGAACTGGATGAGCGGTGTGCTCCAGCGTGGCTGACCCTAGGATATCTCCACATGGATGCGGATGAAGTTAACGAAGCATTTGAGTGCTTTGAGCAATTTCTTGACATTGAGGACAGCACTGTGGCCGCGGATCTTATTGTCGAAGTAAATGCCGTGTTGAAGGGGCTTAAAGGAGACTGAACCCGGGTGGATACGCACTGGGAGTCCATATGCCGCCGTTGTGGACGGTGCTGTTACCAGAAGATCATCTATCGCAATATCCTCTACTATACCGATATCCCCTGTGTGTATCTGGATCAGAACCGCATGGAATGTAAAATCTATTCTCAGCGCCAGGAGATCAACTCCGAATGTGCGTTGCTGACCCCTGCCTTGGTGCAATCAGGCGTTCTTCCACCGGAATGTGCCTATTTGAAAAATTGCGGTTCCAGCAAGGGGGCAGGGCAGCATATTTCCAAACTTCCCCAGCGTTTACAGCGCCGTTTGTTACGCCATCTGAAGTAAGGCGGGGATTTGCTCTTTTGCCTGTAGGTAAGGACAAAAATATCTGTTATTCTCTTCGGATTAGCAAAATACCTTAAAAAAAGCAGTTCCCTCCAGACGTATATACGAGCGGAAAAGTTATTCTCGTAAAAGCGTTATCAATCGGTTGGGGTGTAACTGTGAGGGGAAGGATTGATGAAAATAGCGGCTTTGAAAAATCTGCGCGTGATGCGCCTGCTTGCGATCATGTTCTTAGTTGCTATCTTTGCGCTCTGCAGTGCCGTTATTGCAGTGTACTTTTTTGCCACCCCGGACAAGATTCGCGCTGCCCTTATTCCAGTCATTGAGGAGCAACTTGAGTGCGATGTCGAGTTTACCGGGGTAGATGTCAACCTGTTCTCCGGAGTGAGACTCACCGGTCTTGATCTCGCAGTACAGGGGGGTGGGCAACCGTGGCTGCAGGTCGATGAAGCGGTGTTGCGCTACCGTTTTCTGCCTTTGCTTCAGGGGCGCCTCGTGATAGATGAATTGCGCCTGGATTCTCCTTCTGTGGTGGTGCGGCGCAACGCTGACGGAACCATTGCCATCGGGGATATGGTGCGCAAGCCCCAAAACGCCTCGGCTTCTACCCTCCTTCCCGATACTCTCCCAGAGCGTAATCCAGTTGATTTCCATATCTCTACCATAGTTGTTTCCAATGCCGAAGTGCTGGTGCGTGATTTCGTTTTTGGTTCGATCCCCCGTCTTACACGTCTACAGAAGGTAGGACTGCAACTGGATAATTTTTCTTCCGATAGGGTGTGGCGCTTTGCCCTGTGGGGGCAGTTGAATGGAACACCACTGGATGTGGAGGGGGATTTTGACCCACGTACGGAACGCGGTTCCGTGAACCTGGTGCTGGAAGGGCTTGATCTGGTTGCTTTTCAGCCCTATTACCGCGATTATCTCCCCTTCAGGATAAATCGGCTGGGAGTTTCAACTCAGTGTCGGGTGCAGTTTGATTCTGTCGGAGTCGAATTGGAAGGAGATGTTCGCCTTGAGGAAACAGACATTTCTGACATTGCTCCATTTGCTCATGGAGACGATGCCTTCAGCGCAAAAGATCTTAGTGCCAACCTCCATCTGAAATGGGATAAGAGCTCCAGACAGGTGAAATTGTTGCGCGCGGATGCACGCATGGATGGTCTGGAGATTGGAGCCCGGGGGACGGCATATTTTGGTGCTGAACGGCATGAATATTCCGTGGATGTTGAATTGCGCCAGTGGCCGGTACGTGACCTGGTAACACATGCAGCATTGCCCTGGCTCGATTCCCTCGAAGCGTATGCGCCGGCAGGCACATGTTCAGCTGCATTTGCGTGGCGTAAGGATGCAAAAGACAGTCATGGTTCCGTGCGTACTGGCCGGATCACTCTTGTTGATGCCGGTTTTAGTGCGGGTGGGTTACGTTTTGGTCTCAACGGGCTGATCGAGCTTGAAGGAAATAAACTTAACTCCACCAAGCTGGATGCCAAAATCGGTGGAGAGAATATCCGCGCTTCAATTTTCAGTAAGAACTGGCGGATGTCGCACCCCAGCTTTAAGTTAAATTTAAAAGGGGAAAAATTCGATGCCTGGAATTTGTTTTCCCAAACGAGAACGCGCGTAACCTCTGAGCCTGGTCCATATGCCATTCCTTTTGATATTGAAACAACTTTTGAGCTGGGGGACATTTCCTGGCGTACTGTGAACTTGCACCAGCCAAGGGGGCTGTTCTCCGTCACCAACAATAAGCTGGCTCTGGAAAACATGGACGCAGCTTTTGCCTCTGGCAAGCTTAGTGCCAACGCCAGTGTGGATCTGGGCCAGCAGGGATTCAGCTATAGAGTAAACATTGAGGGGAAACAGTTGAACATGAAACAGGCTCTTGCTGCACTATGGCCGGGTTTTAGCGGTACAATCAGCGGCAAGGGACAGTTGAATGCACAGATAACCGGGGCGGGGACTCAACGGTTGCGTATGCGCCAGAATTTGGCGGGTAATGTGCGCCTGGCAGTGGAAAATGGGACTGTGAGTGGAGTTAATGCCTTCCATGTTCTGGCACATCAGCTTAATCTTCCTTCAGTAGCAAAGCTGGATTTTGTAGCCGCAAGTGCCGAATTTCAGTTCATGAACGGCAGAACACCCAGGTTTACTCTGTTAGGGCGAAATGAACAACTACGGGTTTCTACCCGTGGCAGTGTAGAATGGCAGGGGGCTGTAGAAGGAATCCTTGCTCTGCATCTGGTACCGTCGCTGGCTGCTGAAATAAATCCGGTGTTTCTCCGCAATGCCACGCGCGATACAAATGACTGGAGCGTGGTGCAGTGTGGATTTGAGGGCAGCATCAGTAAACCTGATTTTTATCCGGTTCAAGAGCCTCTCAAAAAATCTCTATAAATGTTTAGCAAAGTCTTGCGCCACTATCTCAGGCGGCATGATGGTTTGCAGCTGCAGCCGTCGGAGTGACAGGCTCTGGGCCATAACAAGGGGTTGGGTAGTTACAGGCCTCTTTTTCTTGAGGTCTGTATGAGTGAAATAGCTGTATATTATTCATTCAGGGGGAATTAGATGGCGGATAAACGCCGCAAACCGCGGCTGCGCAAAAGAATGCGGGTACATTACGGGCCGCAGATCCCTTCAAAGGTTGGTTTTACCTCGGATATTTCAGAGTCAGGTCTTTGTATACAGACCTTTGTCGTATATAAACCCGGCTCAAATCTACTTATAGAGTTGGAGCTCCCTTCGGGGCAAATCATACGCATCGAAGGGCGCGTCCATTGGTCCCGAAAAGTGCCCCCGAATCTGCTGCGCAAGGTTAAATATGCCGGGATGGGGATCAAGATTGTCAACTTTATCGGCGATCCGGAACCCTATATCAAATTATGCCACAGAATGTCTGAAGCATGATTTTCTATCCATTTTCACATAATAGGTAAGACAGGTGCCCAAGGAACGATTGGATAAAATTCTGCTGGAGCGCGGTTTCTGTTCTTCTCGCACCCGCGCACAAGCTCTGATTATGAGTGGCGATGTCTTAGTTGCCGACAACGTATGCGATAAAGCCGGAATGCGGGTTGAGATAGATTCAGAGATCCGTATTCGCGGGCATGAGCTTGCATATGTGTCGCGCGGCGGCCTGAAGTTGGAGCACGCCCTTAACAAGTTTGCCCTTGAGTTAAAAGGGCGGGTAGCTGTGGATGTCGGAGCCTCCACTGGAGGCTTTACCGACTGCCTGCTACAGCGAGGAGTGAGCAGGGTATATGCTGTTGATGTGGGCTACGGGCAGTTGGCGTGGAAATTGCGAGAAGACTCCCGTGTAGTGAATATGGAGAGGACCAATATCCGCGATTTAAACATGGGTGTTTTCGATCCATCTCCGGACCTGGCGGTAATTGATGCCTCGTTTATATCCCTGGAAAAGGTCCTTCCTCCAACACTGGGGGTGTTGCTCCCCAGAGCTGATATAGTTGCACTGGTAAAGCCCCAGTTTGAAGTGGGGAAAGGAAAAGTGGGCAAAGGGGGGATTGTGCGCGATCCTGCCCTGCACCAACTTGTGATTGACAATGTAGGGCGATGTGCGGTGGACTTGGGGCTCGAGGTGGTTGCTATGTGCCAGAGCCCCGTCTTGGGTGCAAAGGGCAACCGGGAATTTCTTATGCATTTGGCGCGGCGCGGGTAAAATACCTTCCAATCCTTGAGTTTTTGCGCCGATTATTGTTTTAATCACAGTGAAACTTTAACTCAGAGGGGGACGTTATGGAGGATTGTTTATTCTGCAAGATTGTGGCCGGTGATATCCCTGCCAAAATTGTCTATGAAGATGAGCAGGTGGTGGCATTTGAAGACATAAAACCCCAGGCCCCGGAACATCTGCTGGTGATCCCGCGCCGACATATGGTATGCATCGCTGATGCAGAACCGGAGGATGCATCCCTGTTGGGGCATATCCAGTGTGTTATTGCGCAGTTGGCCAGGTTGCGTGGATTTGCTGAGCCTGGCTTTAGAGTGGTTAATAACTGTAATCACGATGGCGGCCAGGAGGTGGGACATATCCACTATCATGTACTTGCCGGGCGTAAGATGAAATGGCCTCCTGGCTAGGAGCTTGGGGTGCGGGCTCAAGATGGTTGAGAGGGGAACAAGCGTGGTTGAAAGCCGCAGAGCAACTTGGGGTGTGGAGCAAGTATGAGCAAAAAAAACGATTATGCACAGATGCAGCGCCTTGTGAATGAGATCGCAGAACTTCTAGTGACCCACCATGGCGGCAGTCTTTCTGAGGCAGATCTTGATCGTGGCATTGAGCATCTGCAGCAGGCGGTACAACTGGCACGCACATCCCATGCTCAGCAGGTACGCAAGTCCGGCGAGCCTTATTTCTTCCATCCCTTGCGCGTAGCCCATCTTGCCGCGCGCCACTGGATGGGATTCCCTTCCATCATTGCTGCACTGTTGCATGACGTTGTGGAAGACACCCCGGTAACCCTGGGGGAGGTGAGCGTTACATTTGGTGCGGAAGTGGCGTTACTGGTGAACGGTCTCACCAAGGTTGATGATGACAACTTGAGCCGCGAGGCCCTGAAAGAAGAAACCTACCGCAAGCAGACCCTGCTCGCAATTGAGGATATCCGGGTGGTATGCCTCAAATTGTGGGATCGCCTTGACAACCTGCGCACCATCGGCGCGCTGAAACCGGAAAAACAGATACTCATTGCCGAGGAAACCCGCACCGTCTATGTACCCTTGGCCAAACATCTGGGGATGGGAGAGGTTGGCGAGGAGCTTGAAGCACTTTCCCTTCAGGTGCTGTATCCGCGCCGTGCCGCGCGCTATCAGAGGGTCCTAGACGAGATCAAGCGTCAGTCTGAAAGCAGTTTGAGACATATCCGTTCAGAGATTATGTCTGAATTCAATCGCAATCATCTCAATGCGGTGCTCAATGACCACTGGCGCACCTTCTCTCTCGAAGCGGCCATGCGCATGACGCGGGGTGTCGCATCTCTGTACAGCCTCAATATCCTGGTTGATTCAACTATGGATGCCTACATGGCTCTGGGTTTGCTGCATCGCTTGTATCAGCCCATTACCGGAAAGCTGCGCGACCATCTCAGCACTCCATCTCAGCATGGATATCAGGCGATTAAAACCACAGTGCAGTGTGGTGAGTACCGCCTGCGGGTTCAGATAACTACGCACAAACTCGGACGTTTTAATCAATCCGGTGTTCTGGCGCCTGGCTTTGAGTTCAGTAAGGAAAACTTTGCTGAACTTATGCACAGTCTGCAGGAAGGAGAATCGGTGTTTGATACCCAACGTCTGCGTCTCGCTTCTGCATCCATTCGGGTTTATACTCCGCTGGGGCAACCATGGGTTCTGCCCGAAGGAAGCAGCGTCCTCGATTTTGCCTTCTCTATTCACGAAGATTTGGGCTTGCACGCATTTCGCGCGCGGGTAAACGGGCAGACCTGCCTGCTTAAACAGCGCCTGATGGATGGAGACCAGGTGAAGATAGAGACCACAGACGATCACGCAGTGTTGCCGCGCTGGCTTGACTGGGCGGTAACTCCGCGGGCACGCAACAGCATCAGACGCTATTTGCGCAATGAGGTTAAACGTACGCGAACAGAGAAAAAAACTCATGAGGAGGGATCTTGATAGAGCCGATTAAGTGTAACTTGGGAACAAACCAGCATATGCGGAGGGCGGACACAAGCGTTTGCGCACAATCATCATCCATGCGCCGTGCAATCCTGGCGTTTTTAACTATGCTGATTTGTATATCTCTCTGGCCTGTCCCGGTGCAGGCGCAGGACTATGCCTCGGTATTTGTGTACCACCGTTTCGGCGATGCACGTTACCCATCGACCAATATCAGTGTGGAGCAGTTTGAGAAACATCTGCGCTACCTGCACGATAATGACTACAATGTAATCCCTTTGAGCGAAATTGTTACCACCCTGCGCCGGGGGGAGAAATTGCCGCCACGCTGTGTCGGACTCAGCGCCGATGACGCCTATGCCAGTGTGCTGGAGGGAGCGGTTCCGTTGCTGGATAAGTACGAAATGCCCATGACGGTGTTCGTCAACACCGCTGCGGTGGGTGGAGGCAGCTACATGGAATGGGATCAATTGCGCGCCCTGGACGCCAAAACGAATATCGAAATAGGCAACCACTCAGCTAAACATCCATACTATGTCAGCATGCCCAAGCAGCACGGAAGTGCGGAATGGGATCGACAGGTGCGTGATGATATTTCTACCGCCCAGGAGTCGTTTACCACCCATCTTGGATATGTCCCCGAATTGTTTGCTTATCCCTATGGTGAGTTCTCTCCTGAATTGGTGGAGATTGTTGCTGGTATGGACTTTGCCGCCGCCTTCGGACAGCAGTCTGGCCCCATAGGAGTAGATTCTCCCCTGTATGCCCTGGCGCGCTTCCCTATGGGGGGGAACTATGTGAGCATGGAACGCCTGCGCAGCAACCTCACTATGAAAGCGCTGGATATTGAGATTATCCGTCCGGAGACCCCGCTCCTCGCTTCTGTTTCCGCGCCGCCGAAGCTGGTATTCAGGCTCAATGACCCGCAGGTGCAAATCTCCACTATGAAGTGCTACATCCCTGGGCAGGATCCTGTTGTTCCCGAGGTGGTGGATGCCGAAGCACACATATACAGTGTCCAGGCACAGAAACCGCTCGAGGGGCGCCGCAGCAAGTACACCCTGACCGTACAGGACAAGGATAATAACTGGTACTGGTTCAGTCAGCCGTGGGTCAATCCTGCGGTGGAAGAAAACTACCGCGAGTAGGAAGCGACTTATGGATAGCGAGACTGTAAACCTGAAGGCTTAAAATATGAAATCATATCGCAAAGAGTTGTGGTTTGAAATCCCGGAGCGCACCGGCTTTGTAAATATCACCCGGGATGTGGATGAATGCGTGCGGGAAAGCGGCATCCGCGAGGGATTGTGCCTGGTGAATGCTATGCATATTACCGCCTCGGTATTTATTAACGATAACGAGTCCGGTCTGCAGCAGGACTTCACCGCCTGGCTGGAAAAACTCGCTCCCTACGATCTGCACGGCTACGCGCATCATCGCACCGGAGAAGACAACGGCGATGCCCACCTCAAGCGAACCATTATGGGGCGTGAGGTAGTGGTAGCGATTAGTGATGGGCGTTTTGATTTTGGTCCATGGGAGCAGATTTTTTACGGGGAGTTTGACGGCAAACGGCGTAAACGCGTGCTGGTGAAGATTATCGGCACGTAGTCCACCTGTATTCTCCCACCTGAGGTGGTTGTTGCCAGCTTGCGTTTCCACATGGATTAGGTTATGTTTTCTCCCCCTGAACCCCTGTTTTATTTTAAACAGTTCTATTGCCCTGCGGGGCATTGGTTCAACGTTGCATGTACCCCCGAGCGCCTTCGCGCACTTAATGATCTGTCCAGTCAAAGAGACCCTTAAACATGAGTGATGATCTCAAACCGTTACGTGAAGCGATAGACTCCATAGACGATCAAATCCTGGAATTATTGAATGAGCGCGCCAGGGTAGTAGTGGCTGTAGGTGAGACCAAAAAGGACTCTTCCGCGCCTTTTTACGTGCCCAGCAGGGAAAACGCCATCTACGAACGTCTATGTGATCAAAGTAGCGGTCCTTTTCCTGAAGATGGGATACGCCGGGTGTTTCGCGAAATAATCTCCGCATCGCTCGCACTCGAAGAGCCCATGAAGGTGGCGTTTCTCGGTCCGGTTGCTACCTTCACCCATGTGGCTGCCATGCAGCAGTTCGGCCTTTCTGCTACTTTAGTGCCGCAGAAAAGTATTTCCGCTGTGTTTGAAGAAGTGGAGCGCGGGCGTGCCGACTATGGGGTGGTGCCGGTGGAAAATTCCAATGAAGGGGTGGTTACCCACACCCTGGATATGTTTATGGAGACCGGGCTGAAAATCTACGCTGAGATCCTCCTCGAAATATCCCACGACCTCCTCTCGCTTTCCGGCAATATAGATGACATTCAACGCATATATTCACACCCCCAGGCGCTGGCGCAGTGCCGCAAATGGCTGGAAGAGAATATGCCGGATGTCCCCCTTATCGATGTGGCGAGTACCGCCGCTGCGGCGCAGCTTGCCGCTGGAGATCGCAATGCAGCTGCTATCGCTAGTGCTATGGCAGGGAGTCGCTATGATCTGCGCGCGGTCAAGGTCAGCATCGCGGATAATCCCAACAATTTTACTCGCTTTCTTGTGGTAAGTGACCAGTTCCCTTCCCCTTCAGGACAGGACAAAACCAGCATAATGTTCTGTATTAATGATGAGCCCGGGATTCTGTGGCGCATGCTTGAACCGTTCAGCAAGCGGGGGGTAAACCTCTCCAAAATCGAAAGCCGACCCTTGAAAAAACGCGCATGGGAGTACATTTTCTTCCTCGATATGGAGGGACATATCGATAATGAACCAGTGCGGGCTGCGATCGACGAACTTGAACCTCATTGCAAATTTCTCAAGGTGCTTGGTTCTTATCCGCGAGCCCGGGGTTAATTACATATGGGTACTGTGGTTGTAGAGCGGATAACGGTTGTCGGCGTCGGACTCATCGGCGGCTCTCTGGCTCTGGCATTGAAGGAGGCGGGAGCCGTGTGCGAGGTCACCGGTTGGGATCAAGATGCCACGCATGTAAAAAGCGCCCTTGAACTCGGGATAGTGGATAAAACTGCTGTGAATATAGGTACGGCGGTCGGTGCTGCGGATGTGGTCGTACTCGCTTTGCCCGTGCGCTGTCTGCCGGAGGTTGCACTTGAGGTGCTGCAATATATGCGCAGTGATGCCATTCTCACCGATACCGGGAGCGTAAAAGAGGCTGTGGTGAACGGGATTGAGCCTGCGGCCGTCAAAGCCAACATCGCGTATGTCCCCGGGCATCCCATCTCCGGCACCGAAAAGAGCGGACCCCAGGCGGCCTTCGCCCAACTCTACCGGGGCAAGCGCTGTATTCTTACCCCTACAGATGCAACACCGTTGGCGGCGGTTGAGGTGATAGCGCAGCTCTGGCGGCGTGCGGGGAGTGAGGTTGTCCTTATGGATGTGCGCAAACACGACCGGATCCTTGCTGCTATCAGTCATCTGCCGCACATGATTGCGTATGCCTTGGTTAATTCCGTAAGTAACTACGATGAATATGCAGAGAACATCCTTGAGTATTCGGCCGGAGGGTTCCTAGACTTTACCCGTATCGCGTCATCGGATCCGGTGATGTGGCGCGATATCGCCATGGATAACCGCAATGCAATTCTGGAGATGCTCGATCAGTTTGAGGTGTTTCTGGCTGAACTAAAGGCGGATATCGCGGCACTCGATGCTGAGCGTCTGGAGCAGTTTTTCCGCCAGTCCAAACTGAGTCGGGATGCCATTGCAAACAGTGCTGACACAAGGATAAGGGGAGATTAACGTGGAGAATCAGCAGATACGTCCCAGTAAAGGTCTCAGGGGTGAGATCACCGTTCCCGGAGATAAATCGATATCCCACCGCAGCATCATGTTTGCATCACTGGCCCAAGGGGATTCATATATCCGGGGCTTCCTGCGCGGGGAGGACAACCTCGCAACCCTGAATGCATTTAGGGCAATGGGAGTGAAGATTGCAGAGCCGGTTACTGGTGAACTCAAGGTGTGTGGTTCAGGGTTAGCAGGTTTGCAGGAACCTGGCGATGTGCTCGATTGCGGCAACTCCGGAACTACCATGCGTCTTATGAGCGGAGTTCTTGCCGGGCAGGATTTTTTCTCGGTTTTAAGTGGAGATCGCTATCTGCGCCGCCGCCCCATGGCGCGCGTTATTGATCCGCTGATGCAGATGGGGGCGCAGATATGGGGGCGTGAACACAATCGGTGTGCGCCTCTGGCAATCAGGGGAGGGCAGTTGCGTGGCATTACCTATACTTCCCCCGTCGCAAGTGCGCAGGTTAAGTCCGCCCTTATTCTTGCGGGGCTCAGGGCTGAAGGAATAACCACAGTGCATGAACCCCATGTATCAAGGGATCACACTGAGCGCATGCTCCGTCATATGGGGGTAGAACTCGAGTCCTTTGATGGTGGAGTGCGTATCGAAGGAGGGCAGGAGTTGTGCGGAGGTGAAATCGAAGTGCCGGGGGATATCTCTTCCGCAGCGTTCTTTCTCGTTGCAGCACTTATCGTGCCTGAGTCTGAATTGCTGGTTAAGAATGTAGGGATGAATCCGACTCGCAGTGGCATTGTAGATATCCTCTGTTCCATGGGGGGAGATATCCAGGTGATTAATGAGCGCCAGGCTGCAGGAGAACCGGTGGCAGATTTGCTGGTACGCAGTAGTGAACTGAGTGGCATCGATATCGGTGGAGATATGGTTCCTCGCGCTATCGATGAATTCCCGGTGGTAAGTGTGGCCGCTGCATGTGCCCATGGAATCACCCGTATCAGGGATGCAGCGGAACTGCGCGTGAAGGAGACGGATCGCATAGCTGCCATGGAGGCGGTTTTGCGTACCTTCGGCGTGGATGTGGATGCACATGAAGATGGCATGACCATTCACGGGCGCGAGTTTTTGCGCGGGGGGAAGGTGAAATCGTGTGGCGATCATCGCATCGCCATGAGTGCGGCAGTAGCGGGATTGCGCTCAATGTCAGGGGTGGAGATTGAGGATACCGGCTGTACTGCTACGTCGTTTCCCTCCTTCTGGGAATTACTCGAACAGACATCTTTTCCCAAAAAACAGGAAATATAATAGTGAAAACGAGGTAATGCATATTGCTATGCCGGATAAAATAATTGTCGCCATCGATGGGCCGTCTGGCTCTGGGAAAAGCACCTTGAGTAAACGCCTGGCCCGGCATCTTGATTTTGTTAATATTGATACCGGAGCCATGTACCGTACTGTTGCTCTTGCTGCTTTCAGGGCCGGGATTGATCCCGAAGATCATGCTGCACTTAAGGATCTGTGTGCGAGCCTGTCTATCCATTTTAAGCGCATTGATGGTGAGGAGCGGGTCTGGCTTGGAAACGAGGATGTGTCAGAAGCAATTCGCACCCCGGAGATGAGCCTTCTGACCTCAGCGGTTTCAGCTTCCCCGGAAGTGCGTCAGGCACTGGTGGAGTTGCAACGGCGTATGGGAGAGAATGGCTGTGAGTCTGGGGTTGTTCTCGAAGGGCGCGATATCGGCACCGAGGTGTTTCCGGACGCACAGGTGAAATTTTTTCTTCATGCAAGTGATGAGGAGCGAGGACGGCGACGCTATGCGCAACTGCGTGAGAACGGCCAGGACGTTTCCCTGAAGCAGACTATCGCTGAGGTGGTCGAGCGCGATCGTGCGGATGAGTCCCGCGAGCACGCCCCTCTGCGCCAGGCACAGGATGCCATCGTAATCGATTCCACCGCGCTCAATATTGAAGAGGTCCTGACTCTGATGCTTCAGCATGTACGTCAGATACAGGAATAAATGGAATAGGCATGGAGATTGTACTAGCTAAAAGCGCGGGCTTTTGTTTCGGGGTAAAGCGCGCCGTGAATATGGCGTTTCAGGCTGCTGAAGAGGATGAAAACATCTGTTCCCTCGGCCCCCTTATCCATTCGCCCCAGCTGGTGGAACGGTTGGAGGCAGAGGGGATCAGCGTGATCAATGACATAAACGCTGTTGCTGATCAGAGTGTAATAGTGCGCTCCCACGGGATTACCCGCCAGGAAGAGGAATATCTTTACGCACACAAACTCAAAGTAGTTGATGCTACCTGCCCATTTGTTAAAAAGGCGCAGAACTACGCGGGTCTGCTCGGAGAAGAAGGTTACAGCGTGGTAATTGTGGGGGAGCATGAGCATCCGGAAGTGCAGGGCATTCTGTCCTATGTGCAGAATGCCGAGGTGTTTGTTGCCGCGGATGTTGAAGCTGCGGCACAGCTTCCACTGGGGAAAAGAGTCGGTCTTGTGGCTCAAACTACTCAGGCATACGAGAACTTCAGTTCGATTGCATTGAAATTGCTTGAGCGCAGCAAGGAATTGAGGATATTCAACACCATTTGTGATGCTACATCAGTACGCCAGAATGAGGCGCGCGAACTTGCCGCTGCTGTAGATGTGATGCTGGTTATAGGCGGCTACAACAGTGCTAATACCAATCGCCTTGCGCGCATCTGCCGGGAGATACAACCCCTCACTTACCATATTGAAACAGCAGATGAAATTTCCGTTTCGTGGTTTTATGGGTTTGAGCGGGTAGGCATCACTGCCGGAGCGTCAACACCGGAGTGGATAATCCGCGAAGTGGTGGTAAAACTGGAAAGAATCTAAAAATAATTATTTTTTTTTTGAAGATCATGTGCTAGGGTTCCGACTTCCCGGAAGAAAAAAGCGGGAAGCGCTGTAAAAAAGCGTGAATTTAATAGGGGGTAAGTTAGTTAAATGACAGAAAACACAGAAGCAATGAATGCAGAAGAACTCGACATGTTCGATGACGAAGAGATGGACGAAGAGTTCGGAGAAGAAAGTTTCAAGGAGCTGTTCGAAAACAGCCCGCAGGGGAACCTCGCCGTAGGTGATGTGGTAGAGGGTACCGTAATTCAGGTAAATCCTGATTCAGTTGTGGTCGATGTCGGCTACAAATCTGAAGGTGTGATTCCGCTGTCGGAATTCGCCGTTGACGGCCAACCTGCAGACATCAAGGTTGACGACAAAATTGACGTACTGTTTGAGCGCGCCGAGAACGAAAGCGGGCTTATCGGTTTGTCGAAGGAAAAAGCCGATCGCCAGAAGGTGTGGAACTCTCTTGAAGAGGACGCTGTTGTTGAAGGGAAGATTGTTTCCCGCATCAAGGGTGGCCTTTCCGTCGATATCGGGGTCAATGCCTTTCTGCCCGGTTCTCAGGTGGATCTGCGTCCGGTACGCAATCTCGATAAACTCATTGGCGAGAACTTTGATTTCAAGATTATCAAACTCAACAAGCGTCGTGGGAACATCGTTCTTTCGCGTCGGGTTCTGCTCGAAAATGAGCGTGAAAGCCAGCGTGCCGACACCCTGAAGACCCTCGAAGAGGGACAGGTCGTTGAGGGTGTGGTCAAAAATCTTACCGACTACGGTGCATTTATCGACCTCGGTGGCATCGATGGCCTGCTTCATATTACAGATATGTCGTGGGGGCGTGTAACACACCCTTCAGATATTCTCGCCGTTGGCGATACTATCAACGTAAAGGTACTCAAATTCGACCGCGAGAAAGAGCGCGTGTCTCTGGGGCTTAAGCAGACTGCCCCCGATCCATGGTTAAGTGTGGCTGACAAGTATCCTGCCGGTGCCAAGGTGTCCGGTAAGGTTGTAAGCCTGACTGACTACGGTGCATTTGTAGAGCTCGAAGAGGGTGTTGAAGGTCTGATCCACGTATCTGAAATGAGTTGGACCAAGCGCATCAAGCATCCGAATAAGATTCTCTCCATCGGTGACGAAGTTGAGATCGTGGTTCTGGCTATGGATACCGAAAACCGTCGCATCTCCCTGGGCCTCAAGCAGGTTGAGCCCAATCCCTGGGATGAGATCGGTGAGAAAATCCCCGTTGGCACTGTTATCGAAGGTCAGGTCAAGAACATTACCGACTTCGGCATTTTCGTAGGTGTAGACGAGGGGATTGACGGATTGGTTCACATCTCCGATCTGTCCTGGACCAAGCGGATCAAGCATCCTTCTGAGTTGTACAAGAAGGGTGATCTGGTTAAGGCCGCTGTCCTAAACATCGATACCGCGAATGAGCGCTTCTCTCTCGGGGTCAAGCAGTTAACTCAGGATCCGTGGCAGGTAATTCCGGAACAGTACGCTCCGGGTACCATCATCCGCGGCAAGGTTACTTCCGTAACTGAGTTTGGCATTTTCCTTGAAGTTGAAGAGGGCGTTGAGGGTCTGATTCACGTATCTGAGATCAGCAAGGAAAAGGTTGAGTCACCCAAGGATTTTGCCAGCGTAGGCGATGAACTCGAGGCCGTGGTTCTGCATGTGGATACTCAGGAGCACAAGATTGCCCTGTCTATCAAGCACATGTCGGAGCGCAAGGAAAAGGCTGAAGTTGAGGAGTACATGGGGGCACAGAAAAAAGCTACCTCCAGCCTTGGCGATTTGCTCAAGGGCGCTTTCGACTCTTCAGATAACGAATAGGTAACTGCAGCAACAACCTCAGCCCCTACTGTTATTGATGCAGTAGGGGCTTTTTTTTCGGAAATCTCATGAATGTTAAGCCAGTCATAACTGTTATAGGTGCATTTGCACTTTTATTTGCCGTCTTTGCTGCTCTGATTTTCTTTGTTAGCTCCATGTATGGTGACACGCGAGGATTCAGTATGGCGGATAAGATCGGCGTGGTTGAAGTTCTTGGACCGATAACAGCTTCGAAAAAGATTATTGAAGATCTCAGAACCTTTGAACACGATGAAAGTATAAAAGCGATCGTGTTGCGGGTAGATTCACCCGGCGGAGGTGTGGGGCCGGCACAGGAAATTTATGCTGCGGTTAAAGCGCTTAAAAACAAACCGGTAATTATTTCCATGGGCTCTGTTGCTGCATCAGGAGGGTATTATATTGCTGCCCCGGCGACACATGTGTTTGCCAACCCCGGCACTATCACCGGAAGTATCGGTGTGATTATGGAGTTCCCTGATATCGCCAATCTGCTGGATAAAATTGGTCTGCAGCGCCGTGTTATCAAAAGTGGGCAATTTAAGGATATCGGTTCTCCAGTGCGAGATATGACCCCTGAAGAGCATGAACTACTGCAGGGTTTGATTGATGACGTGTATATGCAGTTCGTAGAGGCGGTTTCTAGCGGACGTAACATGGATATTGATGCAGTCAAAGACATTGCCGATGGACGCATCTTCAGTGGGCGCCAGGCTAAAGAGCTCGGACTGGTTGATGAATTGGGAGGCTTGCAGGCTGCTATTGAGTACAGTGCGAGGCGTGTTGGCATAGTAGGGGAGCCCAAAGTTGTATACCCTAAACCGGAGTCTGCGAGTATAATCGATATGATCCTGAAGCGAACTACCGCTTCGTTGGAGCAGTATCTCCATCAGGCAGACCAGGCGCAATTACGCCTGTTATGGAATACTAAATAAAAAGTAACTATTCAGTCGGGGCTTATGCCACCCATTCCAAGGGACACTTTGCGCCATCCATGGCCGTTCGACTGTCGCCGTCCGTGGCGACAGACGCCCTTCCCATGGGTATCACAAGCCTCTATCGGTAGTGGTGGTGAATAGTTACAATAAAAAAAGGTTTTGTCAGATATGACCAAAAGTGAATTGATTGAGCAACTCGTGGATGTTGACGTCCCTCTAAGCAAAAAGGAATCAGAACTGGTAGTCAATACTATCTTTGATTCTATCGCAGAGGCATTAGCCGTTGGAGACCGGGTTGAGATCCGTGGGTTTGGTTCTTTTTCTATCCGTGAGCGCGACTCACGCCAGGCACGTAACCCCAAAAGCGGCGAAGTGATACAGATTCCAGCCAAAAGAGCTCCTTTTTTCAAAACCGGAAAAGAGCTGCGCTATCGCGTGGATGAGAGCTAGAGGGAGAGGGTGACCCCACCCTTTTTCCTGTTGCATTGGTTGAAGGATATTCAGCTCTATGTCCAGTCCCAGGCATTACCGCTTCAATGTTCCGCCGGAGTTATCCCGACAGCGCCTCGACCAGATTATAACCGCATGCTGTAAAGATTTATCCCGCACCTGCGCGCGCAAACTTATTGATATCGGCGGAGTCCACCTTCAGGGGCGCAGAGTGCGGAAGTGCGGCCAGAGTCTTGAACCGGGCGCAGAAATTGAAGTATTTATCGACGGCAGGGACCTTGATCCATATCGTATTGATTCTGGTAGTGTGCTGTATCGGGATAAATATGTTTTTGCTCTGAATAAGCCTACCGGGATTCCGATTCAGCCAACCCCGGCACGCTACAAGGGGACTGTATATGAGGCCATGCTCCATCTGCTCTACAATCCTTATCAACGCCATAATAAGCCCGAACTGGCCATGGTGCAGCGTCTGGATCGTGATACCTCCGGCGTAGTGATTTTTTCCATTCATAAACGCAGTCACAAAGCTCTCACAGCCACCTTTACTGAACGCAAAGCTAAGAAGGTGTATCTAGCGCTGGTGGCTGGAATACCGCAGAAATCAAGCGGATCGATCCATTCCATTTTAGCGCGCCATCGCGCCAGCGGCAGGATGAAGTCAGTAGCAAAAGGGGGGAAGGAAGCCATAACCCATTACCGGGTTCTGGAGCAAAGAGAGTCATATGCCCTGCTTGAGGTCGAAATTCTTACCGGCCGAACCCATCAAATCCGTGTGCATTTGAGCGAAGCGGGACTCCCGATTGTGGGAGACACCTTCTACAACGGCCCGGTAAAGCTCAACTCCTACTGCATGGAGCGTTGTATGCTGCACGCATATACCTTAACGCTTCAACATCCATGTGAGGCGGATAGGTCGCTTCATCTCAAAGCTCCCCTTCCATCGGACTTTAAACGGGCACTCTCCTACGCAGGTTTAAATTATGCTTCAATTTCCTGAAATAGACCCTATAGCTTTTGAACTCGGACCTCTCGCTGTACGCTGGTACGGCCTTATGTATCTGGCCGGATTTGTCAGTGCATATGCATATCTGTGTCGAGAGGTGAAACTTAAACGCCTGGACTTGAGTTGTGAAAGCGTAGGAGATCTTCTGTTTGCCGGGGTATTCGGGGTAGTGATCGGCGGACGCCTCGGATATGTGTTGTTTTATAACTTTGCCTACTATATGCAGCATCCGCTGGAAATATTCCACATCTGGGAAGGGGGCATGAGTTTTCACGGTGGCCTTATAGGGGTCGTGATCGCCGTGGTTCTGTTTTGCCGTAAACGTGGACTCGCTATTGGCCCTCTCGCTGACGCCCTCGTCATTGCAGCATGTTTTGGCCTCTTTTTCGGGCGTATCGGCAACTTTATCAATGCAGAGTTGTGGGGGCGGGTTACTGATGTCCCCTGGGGCATGGTGTTCCCCGGCGGCGGGGATCTGCCGCGCCATCCAAGCCAGCTATATCAGGCGATATGTGAAGGGCCGGTGTTGTTTGCCATCCTCACCCTGGCCCGGCGTTATACCCATGCGGTGTGGAGTGTGTTCTATACTTTTATTGCGGCGTATGCGCTGATCCGCTTCGGGTTGGAGTTTTTCCGCCAGCCCGATTCGCATCTTGGACTCCTCGCCGGCGGCCTCAGCATGGGGCAGTTGCTCTCCATTCCCATGTTCTGCATCGGCTGTAGCGGCGTGTGGCTTCTGAATAAATCAAACACTAAAAAGGCTCAATAGTCAGGAGGGTGTATGCTTCAACCGGAGATTCTGGTATTCGACTGTGACGGCGTATTGTTTAACAGCTTAGCTGCCAATATTGCTTTTTACAATACGATCCTGACCCATTTCGGGCATGAACCTATGGAATCGGCTATGGACGAACGTGCCGAAGTATGCCATATCGGCTCCAGTCCACAGGTTTTTGCAGCATTGCTCGGAGAACAGCGGGTAGAAGAAGCGTTGCGCGTAGCTGAGCAGATCGATTATGCGAATTTCTTTCCCAAGCTGATCCCGGAACCGGGCCTGTACGAAGCGCTGCGGCATTTGGCACAGCGCTTACCCCTGGCCGTGGCCACCAATCGACGGGGGAGTATGCAGGGCATTGTGCAATATTTTAACCTGGAGGAGTATTTCACTCACCTGGTGACCAGCAGTGATGTGGCACGCCCGAAGCCCCATCCGGATATGTTGTGGCGCGTAGCACAATTGGCAGGATGTGAGGCGGGAAAGATGATGTATTTGGGAGATTCAGAATTTGACTGCCAAGCGGCACAGGAGGCCGGAGTGGAGTTTCTTTCATACCAGTGGGATGGAGGAACAAGGATAGAAAGTCATCAGCATCTGGTAGAGGTGATCGAGGCTAAGTTGGCCTAAATAATGTAGTAATGTGGCTTAAAAATACGATTCATTCCTCAGAATAATTGCTGTGTGTCGTGCGCAGCGATTTGTACATCTCCAAAACATTCCCTTTCTCGCAGCGGCGGTATTTTACACTATCCATCAGACTGCGAATCAGAAACACGCCGCGCCCATGATCCAGTTCCGGGTCAGGCGTCTGCATATCGGCACTGCTTATATCAAAGCCCTGTCCCTGGTCGTAGACCCGGATCCAGAGTTGGTCATCCGTAAGGTTGATAGAGATGTGCACATCCTTGTTGGGATCATTCTTGTTGGCGTGTTTTATGGCATTTGCCATCGCTTCGGTAAGCACCAGGTTGATGTGATACGCCAACTCTTCCGGATCGGAATCGTTGAACTTCTGCAGAGCTCCGGCCACATCTTCCCCTATCTGACCAATAAGGCGCAAATATTTGGTCTGATTCGGGACTTTAATGTCAACTTCCAGCAGATTTTTCATAGTATCTATCCCACTGAGACGGATTAAGGATGGACAGATGTTTTAATCTGTCCATCCTGTGCAATTAATTATACCATAAATCAGAAGCTTGCCAAGGCTTCCTCTTCAGTCGGGAAAATTTCAAAAACCCGGTGCAGGCGGGTGAGCTCAAACATCGATTTGACTTGCTTCTGCAGACCGCACAGTTTTACGTTCCCCTCGCGTGAGCCGGCATTCTTGAACCCTGAAACCAGAGCTCCAAGGCCTGAAGAATCGATAAAGCGTACATTCTGCAGATCAATAACAATGTTGGCCTTGCCCTCTTCAAACAGGTTCATAAGCTGACTTTTGAGCTCGTTACTGTTGTGTGCATCCAGGCGTTCCTCCTCGATGCTCATCACTACTGCCTTGTCAAAGTCCTTTGAAGTTACAATCATGGATTACTCCCTCCAGAGTGGCTTGAAATTTAATCAATCTTTACTACAACCATGGTTACATCATCATTGAAATGGCGACGTCCCTGGAATATTCGGGTTTCCTCCAGGGTGACATCGATAATCTCATTACTGCTTTTGGTGTGGTGATCGCGAATAAGCTCCTTAAAACGTTCCATGCCGAAGAGTTCTTCATGCTTGTCCTGAGCTTCCACAATCCCATCTGTATACATTACTAGAATATCTCCGGACTCTACAGCAATTTCTTTTTGTTCAAATTCGATCTCCGGCATAATTCCCAGAATCATTCCCTCGGCATCGAGTTGATCAAAACTGTCGTTTTGTGGGTGATAGATCAGGGGTTGATTGTGGCCGGCATTAGCGTAGATGAGGTTGTTTTTCTTCAGTTCGTAGCGCAGATAAAACATGGTGATAAACAATTCAGAGCTACTTAGATCCTTGTAAAGAAAACCGTTAAGGGTTTCAAGGGTTGTTTGAGGTGGAAACATCTGCTGATTGTGGGCCTGGATAAAGGTGCGCGTCGAGGCCATAAGGAGCGCCGCACCGATGTTGTGTCCCGACACATCTGCAATAATGATATCGAGTTCGTTTTCATGGGTGATAAAATCAAAGTAATCTCCCCCCACCTGTTTAGCCGGGACACAAATGCCTTTGATATCCAGTCCTTCAATCTCGGGCATTTTCTTCGGGAGCAGGTCGAGTTGGATATCCTCGGCAATTTTGAGCTGTTTTTGCTGCTCACTCGCTTCAATCAGTTGTACCGTCTGCGTGGAGTTGCGGTAGGCAATTCCAATCTGGGCGGCAATGTTTTTATACAGCTCAATGAACTCATCGGTATAAATCCCTTTGGCATAGCGCGAGTAGGAGGATAGTACGCCGATAGGCTGACCTTCGACAGTGATGGGCGCATGCGCGAATGACTTGATTTTCAGCTCGCGCACGATAGCGATGGATGCTGGTTTGTCCGCGCAGTCGGAGTCATTGGCGAGCACCACCTTATTATTGATATAGGTGTTGCCTATGCAGGTGTCCATGTTGATTTCACGATCGGCGCGGGAGAGAAATTCTGAATCCATCCCCCTGTAGCTGCGCACCTGCAACAGGTTGCTCTCTTCATCTATGATTCTGATGGCACACAGATCAAAGCGGAACTGGCGATAGAGCAGATCTAGAACGCTGTCAAGGATGCCATCAAGGGATTTCCCGCTGTTGATAAGATTTGCCACATCATACAATACGCTGAGTTGTTCGCGGCTGGCATCGCGACTCAGGCTGACCGTGCCGAAGATGTTAAACACATCCTCCATCTTGCTTCCGCGTGCTTGTAGGTAATTTTCGATAATAATACGCGCGGCGGGTGCTCCAACAGAGGCGGCAAGGGTCTTTTCGGTAAAGCGTTTCAGACTTGGAATCTCGTACTCCGACAAGCTTCCTTTTTCATCAATCTCCCGATCTCCGAGATATTCCGAAATCGCCTTGTTGGCTGCTTTGTCTCCGATGAACTTTGCCGTCAGATCAACAAACTCCATAACCGTGGGGGCCTTGCTGATACGCTTGTTTTCCTGGGTTTCCGGCTTCCAGGTGGCAGCGCGTACAAAGCGCATGGCCTGCGCTGCTTCCGAAGATGATGGAACGCTAGCAATGGAAATAGCTACATAGCTTCCGGCATTAAAAAAGATTGACCAGAACAGACAGTGCGACCAAACGTCCAGGTTGTTGAGATAGAACAGAGCAGTAGGTCGCAGAGCCTCAATGCCGAAGAGCCCATGTTGCATCAGATCTTGCTGAATCCAACCTGCTTCCACAAAGATGGGAATAATCAGGGTGTATACCCAGATAGCAAAACCAAAGATGAGTCCGGTGGCTGCAGCACGCCCGTTGGCGCGCTCCCAGTACAGTGCACCTATAAAGGCCGGGGCAAACTGGGTTGCAGCCATAAATGAGATCAGACCGATATCTACCAGCGCTTCGGTTTCGCCCAGAACCTCGTAATAGAAATATCCCAGGAAGATAACCAAGGCGATCGCAAAACGCTTGATATTGAGGAGTATACCCGAAATATCCGGTTGGCGTAGATTGAAACGCAAGATCAGGGGCATAACCAAGTTATTGAGGATCATGGTCGCAGAGGCCACTGATTCGAGCATCACCATCCCTGCAGATGCGGAGAGACCGCCAATGAACACCAGGGATGCGAGAGCTATATGGTCGTTGTGCAGGGGCAGGGTCAGGACAAAATAATCGGCCAGCGCCGTATGTCCGTCATAGTGGATCAACCCTCCCAGGGCGATGGGTAGAACAAACAGATTAAGGAGAAACATATATGCCGGGAAGGCCCACATGGCGGTTCTGATGTGGGAAATGTCCGAGTTTTCAATAACCATGATGTGGAATTGGCGCGGCAACAGCATAACGGCAAACATCGACAGTGTGGTCATTGTGAACCATTTAGCTGCAGAGGAGGTCTCTTCGCCCAGAACCAGCAGGTGGCTGCGTTCGGGAAACTGGTTCAAAAACTGGGTGAAAATATCTGAAAAACCGTTAAACATCGTATAGCATACAAACAGTCCCACACCCAGGAACGCCAACAGTTTCACTATGGACTCAAACGCTACTGCCGCAACCAGACCTTCATGACGCTCGGTACTGTCGAGGCGCATGGCCCCGAACAGAATGCAGAAAACCGCCAACAGGATTGCCACAATAAAGGCGGTATCCAGATGTTCAGGAATAGCAGGATACGCGTTGTGGAGCGACATCAAGGGTCTCTCCCCGTCGCTGCACATCAGGTTGAAACTGTAAGAGATTGCCTTTAGCTGCAGCGCGATGTAGGGCACGATGCCGAATACCGCGAATATAGTTACAAGTGCGCCAAGGGCGGTAGATTTACCATAACGGCTTGCGATAAAGTCAGCGATGCTGACAATGTTGTGCTCTTTACTGATGCGGATAATTTTTCGGAGTAAAAACCACCAGGTGAAACACACCAGGGTAGGGCCGGTGTAGATGGTGAGAAAGTCAAGTCCAGTTGTGGCAGCACGCCCTACGCTGCCGTAGTAGGTCCAGGAAGTGCAGTAAACCGCGAGGGAAAGGGCGTACACATGGGGGTTGGATATGAGACTGCGGCCTTTTTCGCGCCGCCGCACCGCATATACCGCTACACTGAATAATAGCAGAAAGTAGATAGCCGAAATTATGCTGAGTTGTTGTACGCTCATGCGGTTCTCCGCGCATAAATATTAAGCATCAGGACTGTTGTCGTTGTGTTCCAACGTGCGACAGAAAAAATAGATAACCGCAATGGATGCGGGCCAGCCCACCATGAAATACAAAGCGAGTAGCGGAATGCCGAAAATGGTCTCCAGGCGGTTGAATATCTGTAGAAAAGGGAAGTTGAGCATGATGGTGCCGAGAAAAAAGAATATCAACCATATCTGGCGCTGTTGCTGGGTAGATTCTGGCATAGCATACCCTTTCTGATGTCGCAGACGATACGGAATTTATACTGTAGCTGTTACTCTATTATGTGAGTATAAAGGATGAAATCTCATGTGTCGAGGTGTGCAGGCGGGATAAAAAAATGTTCCGATTTGTTCGCTGTTTTTACCCTTTGATTTTATAGCATCTGCAGGTAAAATGCAGCACGTTCGAGCAGGTTGTGTCGCAGACCTGTGTTGCATCGGGCTCATCCCCTGATTTGACCCATGGCTTCGAGGAGAGAATAAATGGCAGATGTAACGAACCTGATTTCGGGTTTTACCGATTTTCAGAAGCAGTTTTTTGGCGCGAGTTCCGATCTCGCGGAACGCCTCCGCAGTGGACAGAATCCCCAGGCTCTTCTGATCGGTTGTTGTGATTCTCGCGTTGATCCCGCACTCCTTACAGCATCCAACCCTGGAGATCTGTTTGTTCTGCGCAATATCGCCAATCTGGTGCCACCATATGTGAAAAATGATGACTACCACGGGGTAAGCTCCACCATTGAATATGCGGTATGTCATCTTGAGGTATCGGATATCATCGTGATGGGGCACTCCAACTGTGGCGGCATCGGTGCCCTGCTTGAATCCGCTCAGGGGGAGCCCGTGGGGGAATTTATCGGCAACTGGGTGAATATTGCTGCTGCCGCGCGCGACAAAGTGATGCAGGAGATGCCCGACGCAACTCCGGAAGAACAAGCGCGTGCATGTGAAAAAGAATCTATTCTGGTGTCGTTGCGCAACCTGCTCACCTTTCCCTGGGTGAAAGAGCGCGTTGCGAGTGGGCGCTTGAGTCTGCATGGGTGGTACTACAATATCTCCACCGGGCAGTTGAAATACTATGATCCGATTCTGGGCAAGTTTGTAGTGCTGGTAGATAAATATTTTCAGTGCTGCAATAGTGAAGAATGTAATTGCTGAAATCCCCCACTGGTGTATTTCGTTCGCGCCATGGGGGCTAGGTATTGAGGATATTGTCAACAGCCAGGGTTAGCTGATAATCCTGTAGAGGTTTGTTAAGAACCATCTCTATCCCCGCTTCACGCGCACTTTGCTGTTCCTTGCCCGCATAGTAACCACTGCACAACAGTACCGGGATGTCAGGGCAGATATTGCGCACGCCTTTCGCCAATTCGATGCCACTCATTTCGGGCATGGCGTAATCGGTAACCACCATATCAAATATGCCTGCCCCCTCTTTAAAGAGCTCCAGAGCGTGAGGGCTTGAGGTTGTACACGTTACAATATAACCTCGGCGTTCAAGCATCTTCTTTATCAGGTTCACCATCTGTTCTTCATCGTCTACCACGAGCAGATGTTTCGGTTCCGGGTTCTGTTCCGTATATGTAGATTTATGGTAACTATTCAGCAAAAAAGTACTTGACAGCATTTTTCTGAAAAACTGACAAAGTGGCAACATTTCCGACAGTGCCCTCGATGCACTCGCCAGGGCCACTCCTCTGGGCCTGAATGCTGAAG
>Ga0136557_1000063_pt1 | contig 82358 bp, 68 predicted proteins | sample AntRauTorckE6832_FD_104796 | JGI IMG/M metagenome (GOLD analysis project Ga0136557, IMG submission 104796) | Saline lake microbial communities from Rauer Islands, Antarctica - Metagenome Torckler E6 #832 | ecosystem: Environmental > Aquatic > Non-marine Saline and Alkaline > Saline | place...
CGCGAATACTTCTTCTTGATTGATATCCCAGCTGTTATCAGTCTCAGTAAACAAGGTAGGCGACATATAATAGCCATCATGCGGCATATCTAAACGCTCGCCACCAAAGGCTAAATTGGCACCGGCTTGCTTGGCCTTTTCAATCCAGTGTAGGTTGGATGCAAGTTGCTTATCATCAACCACAGGACCCATAAAGATACCGTCATCAAGCGCATGACCAACTTTTAGGGTTTTCATTTTTGCAATGACACCATCGACGAAAGCATCATGAATGCCATCCATGACGATCAAGCGTGAAGATGCCGTACATTTTTGTCCTGAACCGCCAAACGCACCAGCAACCGCTGCATCAATAGCGACTTGTAAATCAGCATCATCGGCGATAACTAAAGCATTCTTACTACCCATCTCCAGCTGGCAGCGCACAAAGTTAGGCGCGGTTGCCGCAGCCACTTTACGACCGGTTGGCACAGAACCTGTGAAGCTAACTGCATCGATATCTTTTGAATTAATGAGTGCATCACCAACTGATGAGCCTCCCCCCAATACCAAGTTAAACGTACCTTCAGGCAACCCTTGACGATGAATGATTTCAGCTAAAGCTACCGCACTGGCTGGTGTTAAATTGGCAGGCTTCCAAATGACGCTATTGCCGAATGCTAAGGCTGGGGCGATTTTCCATACAGCGGTTGCGGTTGGGAAGTTCCAAGGAGAGATAATGGCGACGACACCGACTGCCTCACGCGTTACTTCCACTTTAACCCCTGGACGTACTGAATCCGCAGTATCGCCCATTTGACGCAACACCTCAGCGGCATAATAATGGAAGAACTGACCGGCACGATAAATCTCGCCGCGACCCTCAAGAAATGGCTTGCCTTCTTCACGTGACAATAAAGTACCTAATTCATCGCAACGGGCAATCATCTCATCGCCAATCGCCTGCAGAATAGATTGCTTCTTCTCTAACGGCGTTGCCTCCCACTTTGGTTGGGCTTGACGGGCAGCAGCAATAGCATCCTTGACTTGATCGCTACTGGCTTGGGCGAACTCGCCGATAGTTTCGGTGATATCAGATGGGTTAATATTAGCAATGGTATCGCTACCCGCTTGCCACTCACCATTGATATAAAGGGATTGCTGCGGGTCTTGCTGTGATACTTTTTGTGTGTTTTGAGCTGACATAGTGGCGTCCTCAGTTTATTAAAATTCAAATGATTGAAAGAGTCGTATAAATATAGTGGAAAAACTATGGTACGGTCGCATAAACGACTAGCTCAACCAACATCTCTTCTCGTGCCAATCCAGATATGACCAAAGCCGCGCGATTTGGATAGGGTGCTGTAAAATATTCAGCATAGACTTGATTGACCGTTTTTAGATATTCACGATCAGTGACATAAATGAGTACCTGTAAGACTGAGTCCATGCCTACATTGGCACATTCTAAAGTATGCTTTAAATTATCAAGGGTTTGGCGGGTTTGGGCTTCGATACCACCTGCGACCACATCACCGTTTTCATCAATAGGAATTTGCGCGGTGTATAATGTGCCATTACTCGTGACTGCCCATTCAAGAGGTGCTTTTGAGGCATAAAGTGAAGTCTGAACCGCTTGTTTGGTTGAGGGAGTCGTCATATCGTCATATCCTTTGAATGAATGGTTTGGCAATTTCTGTGTTATTGGTTATCCTACGCAATAAATAATGACAAATCTAACTAATTAAATATTAAATATGATAGATTTAATCTATCGCTATAATAGATAGTATCTGATCAACGGCAGCAAGCACAAAGGCACTAACGATTATGAAACTACAACAGTTACGACATTTTTTGTTTGTGGTAGAAGAAGGGGGTTTTCGTGTGGCAGCTAACCGCGCTAATAGAACACAGGCCGCATTATCCGCCTCTATAAAAGAGCTGGAAAAAACACTGGATCAGCGTTTATTTGAAAGTGGCAATAAAGCAACACTGACGCCGTTTGGGGAAAGTTGCTTGCCAAAGATTCAGCAGTTCATTAGTGTTTACCAAGCGTTTGAAGAGGGCTTAAGAGCGACCGCAGCAGGCGATAAAGGGAAGATAAGAATTGCTAGCGTACCATCACTGGTGACTAAGCTACTACCTAGCGTATTGGTCGCCTATTCAAAGAAATATCCTGATATTGAAATTGTTTTGATAGATGATAACGCGGTTGGCGTTGCAAACCGGCTGCTCACGGGCGAGGTGGATTTGGCATTAGGTAATTGTACGAGTATCAATCAAACAGATATTGATTTTACCGCACTTATATCAGACCCTATCGGCGTGGTTTGTCTTAAAAGTAATACGCTGAATCATGAATCACGTCACTCTCAAGGGCTAAAATGGCAACAACTCATGGCAGAGCCTTTTATTTATAATGGTACCTGTCGACTACTTGAGAACACACCTGCAGAAGTGCTCAACCGCAAAGCTCGCTATACGGTAGAAAATATCACCTCACTGTTCTCATTGTTAAGAAACGATCTTGGCATTACTACCTTACCGAAACTCGCCTTTCCTTCTAATGAACCCGAGCTGGTTTGGATAAACTTACTTGACCCTTCTTTAAACAGACAAATCGGCATCTTTAAACTGGCTGACAAATCTATTTCCCCGCCCGCTCAAGCTTTTTATGAGCTATGTGTGACCTATGTTCAAGAGCACTATCTATTGTGATGCATCCAATAATAAAGCTACTGATTGCGGGATTGTTGTCTTAATTAGTGAGTAGTGACAGACTGAATGAGTCATCACAGACGAAGATTTATCATGAAAGTGACTTCTAAAGATAGAGTGAACTCATTGATACCAGCGATACGTTATAGCGCTAGTTGTAACTGCCCGAAGTGTGGCTGCAGCGCGGCATCTATTTGTGATAAATGTGATAGGTGGTCGAAATGCTGTGAGTGTGGTGAAAAGTAAATATCGCCATCACTTTTAAACCTTATAGTGCATAGCCATGTACAATATCGATGACACATAAAAAACAGCCTATAGAATCGATTCTGTAAGCTAATAAAATCAATACATATAAGATATTGTCGTATTATGATATTTGGTTGATCTATCTTGAACGATATAGGGTGTTGTCAGCAGTTCGAGTCTGCTTATGCCTACCAAATATTTAGAAAGCCCCAGTCTAACGACTGAGGCTTTTTTTATCGGTAAAATATGGAATGTACCGGAAAATCCTAGATTGATATCAATCAAAGCTCAGAATCTAACCCTTCCGTTCTGTAAAGCACTTTAACCACATGCCAGCCAAATTTGGTTTTCACTAAGTGTGGGGTGAGGAGTTCGCCGCTGAAGCAAATTTTATCAAACGGCGGTACCATATCGCCTTGCTTAAACTCACCTAAGCTGCCGCCTTTTTTAGCTGATGGGCAGGTTGAGTATTTCTTAGCCAACACATCAAACATGTTGCCTTTTTTAAGCTTGGCAAGGATATCTTCAGCTTGTTCTTTGTCTTTTACTAAAATGTGTAATGCGCTAGCTGTACGAGCCATAAGGTAAACCCTTCATAAAATATCGATTGTCGGGGCATTATATCATTACTTACCTTAGTTGCTAACCTTACTGGTCTGCGCTACTTCATCAAAAGTCATTATCTGCCTTTTAAGTGTCAGTACAATGCATCTAACAGACGCCCATAAACAGTTTAATCTGAGCTAAAAGCAATTGGCAGCTTATGTGCCCAGTGCTTATACAATCGATTTATCATTTGCTGCTAGCCATTGTAACTTAGTCAGCGGAAGACAATAAACTGGAGCTTGTGTAAGAATTTTAGTATTTATATTGCAGTATTTATATTGCTTAGTACCATAAAAAATTGCTTGGCTACCTAGAGTAACCAAGCAATTTTACATTTTATTATTGTTGTATTATTTTTTATAGTTATTGGCTTTTAATGACAAACGCTATTTAAACAACCGTAACATGCAAGCGCACATCAACATTGCCACGAGTGGCATTAGAGTATGGGCAAACTTGATGAGCGGTCTCGATTAGAGTTTGTGCTTGGGCTTCATCAATACCAGATACTTCGACAGACAGCTCTATATCTAAGTTATAGCTATTATCCGCTTTCATACCAATACCAACTTGAGCAGATGTTTTCGAAGCGGTTACCGGTAGTTTCATTTGTTGTGCAGTCATATTTAGCGCACTATCAAAACACGCAGCGTAACCCATCGCAAACAGCTGCTCTGGATTCACCCCCTCTTTATCTTTTTCTTGAAAGGATACCAAGTCAAAACCGAGCGAACCATCGTCAAGACCTGTATGTCCAGAACGACCACCAGTTGCTGTAGCACGAGTTTTATAAAATATTTTCATTATGCGTTCCTTATTTAGATTTATTGAATATGATTAAAATCAGACTTGATGCGTCGTGATGGGATTATTATAGATGCGCAACCAACAATCCGTTAGAACAGTCCTACGAAACTCTTGCCTAATTATCCAAAAATTTATATTATCAAGCAAACCTAAAAATAAGAAAAACATCATGCAGACAAAAACCATTGAACAATTACTTAGACTATTACCCAAAAATAAAACGATCGAATCTACTATTCCAAACTTATTTTTCTATTGCGCTGACAGGCCAAGTAAAACCGTCAGCTACATTCAAGAGCCTAGCATATGTATCGTCCTGCAAGGCGAGCGCGAGATTTACTTAGGAAAAGATTGCCAAAAATTTGACAATAGCAGCCTGATGTTTTGCCCTGTCGATATTCCTTTAAGTATGCACATTAAGCATGCTTCGTCAGACCATCCTGTCATCGTTTTATCAATGAAATTAAATCTTGTGATGATTCAAGAAGTACTCGCTAGAATACCGCCTCAACAACAAGTAAAAGAAGGTAATTTGGGAATAAAATGGCAATTAGATGACGCTATAATGCAAGCGTTTGAGCGATTGGTAAACTTACTTGATTGTCCAAATGATACTGATTTTTTATCTTCTTTAATACAGCAAGAAATTTATTATCGCATGCTCTCGGCACAACAAGGGAATAAGTTGCGACAACTGGTCATCAATGGCAGTCATACTCACCGTATTTCACAAGCAACCGATTGGCTAAAAACGCATTTAGACGAACCTGTGGTGATTGGAGACTTGGCGAGCCGATGTGGTATGAGTATCTCAGGTTTTCACCAACACTTTAAAGAGATTACACAGTTGAGTCCGCTACAGTATCAAAAAAAATTACGATTAATGGAAGCGAGGCGTCTGATCATATCCAATGACTCTCAAATATCACAGATTGCCATGCAAGTAGGCTATGAAAGCCCCAGCCAATTTAGCCGAGAATATAAACGATTATTTGGAAACAGTCCAAATAGCGATTTGAGTTAAGGGGTTGAAAAACTGGTGAAGTTATTACTACAAATGAGTATTTTTTGAAATGGTAATCTTCCAGGTTACTGCCTACGAATTTGACAGCAAATGTCAGTTCAATTCCTCACTATGAACCTGAACCTGAACCTGAACCTGAACCTTCGATTGCAGCACCCGTATGTTCTGTCTTTATTATTTTAAAACCCGCTAACTACACTAAGACCTGTATGTCGACTTCTTTGATATGACTTTTGAAGATAAACCCTAAACTTTACACTGCTTAAACTTTAGCGCTCTCTACCCAAGCAAACTCTTCCAAAATGCGCATCCATTGATCGTCTAGTCCCGCTTTTAGCAATAACGGCTCACCGGTGACCGGATGGCTGAGCGCTAAACTCTGAGCATGTAGCAGCATGCGAGTACAATCATAGTGATTACGAAAAAATCGTGTGTGACGTATATCGCCGTGGCTGGTATCACCCACGATATGATGGAATAAATGTCTCATATGCCGACGCAGTTGATGCTTACGTCCGGTCTCGGGGGTTAAGCGCATTAGACTATAGCGGCTCGTGTCATGCTTTTTTGACACCGCAAATGGCAACTCAATTTGTGCCAAACTTTGCCAATGGGTCACTGCCTCTTGAGCCGGTTTATCCAAATTAGCGAACTTATCGGCAATAGCATCGGGCTGAAAGCTCAACGCATAATCAACGGTGCCTTGTTCTGACATATAGCCGCGCACCACAGCTAAATATTGCTTGGTCATTTTGTGTTCAGTAAAAGCCTCAGTAAGGCTGCGCGCCACGGCTGAGCTCTTGGCAAATAACAACACGCCTGACGTAGGCTTGTCTAACCTATGCACCGGAAATACATGGCAACCTACCGCATCACGGGTGAGCTGCATGGCAAAGCGTGTCTCGCCTTTATCCAGCCAACTGCGATGCACCAACAGCCCAGCCTCTTTATTAATCGCCACCAGAAATTCATCTTCATAGATTATTTCTACTTGATTGGCGATTTGATTGGCGGTGTCGCTTTCGATATTCATGTTTTCAGTGCCTATATTTTAGATATCATAATTATATATCTTTTTTAGCAAACGCTACCAATTCACGTATAAAAGGTATTCCAATAATTTTGCCCATATTTCTGACCTATCCTATAACTTTCAATCTCACACGCTTTTAACCGCCTCGGCATTGCCGTTAACTTAATCCGCTAACTTCTTTAATATGCGAAGTCACCCATGCTACACTTTAGAAGATAGCTTACCAGCCTTTATCGTCTCATTATTGTGCTGATTCGCTTTTATCAAAGATACTAAGTCTTTGATAAAATTGAATATTAGTCCTATTCACTGCTCATTACTAAACATTATATTAAGCAGTATTTTTCTTTATACAAAATTACAGATTTACTGCTTCACTATTTTTTAATTAATTTAAGGAGAAGGTCAAGGATGATAATAGATAATGACATATTACGTGAACGCATTAGTTTATTAGGTTCCTTCCTAGGGGATGCAATTTCTCGCCAGACGGGCGAACAAACGCTGCATACGATTGAAACGCTGCGCAAAGGTTTTATTCAACAGCGCCGTGAGCCTCATGAAGCTCATAAGCAGAAGCTCATCGATTTTATTGCCTCTTTGGACAATCAATCCTTAAAAAATGTCATCCGCAGCTTCTCTATCTATTTTTTCTTAGCCAATCTAAGTGAAGAGAATTATCTACGTGAAGAGCGCCATGCATTACGTATGCAATCAGAGCAGAGCTGGGAAGGATCGTTTCGCCGTACTTTACTAGAGTGTCGTGAGCGCAATATTGAGCCAGCACAGATGCAAGAGCTCATTGAGCAACTAAAATTCATGCCTGTATTTACCGCGCATCCTACTGAAGCGCGTCGACGTACAACGATGAACTTATTACAAGGTTTATTTACGCATAGCGATGCCTTAAATAACGTTGCACAAAACAGTTTTGCCTACGAGCAAGCCAGAGAAAAAACGGCGCAATCGATTGATCTGCTATGGTCGTCTGATGAAGTGCGGACGCGTAAGCCTTTAGTCTATGACGAAATAAATAATGGCCTGCATTATTTCAATGCCAGTTTATTCAACGCCATTCCTAAGGTTTACCGTAATATTAAAAACGCTATTATTGATATTTATCCTGAGCTAACAGACTACCCTCTACCTGCTTTCATAAGCTTTGGCTCTTGGATTGGTGGCGATAGAGATGGCAATCCCTTTGTCACTCATGACACCACAGAAATGGCCGTATTGATGCATGCAGATACCGTGCTGCGTCACTATCAAGTGTTGCTTAAGAAACTACGTCGTCAGCTTATTCATAGTGATACGATTGTTACTATCGAACCTGAAGTATATGCAAAAATTGAAAGTTATAGTGAGCTCGACAGACGAGTCTTTGATTACAATCTTGATGATTACGGCAATGAACCTTATCGCAGATTCCTCTCCTTAATCCTAAATAAAGTCAAAGCCACCAACCTTTTAATCCAAAGCAAAGGGAATGATACTGAGGCTAAAAAAGATGCCTACGCCAATCCACAAGAACTATTAGAAGACTTACGCATCATCCGTCAAAGTGTGAATACTCATGACACAGCACATGGCGAAGGCTTATTACTCGATATAATACGTTTGGTCAAAACCTGTGGCTTCCATTTGGCAGCGCTCGATATTCGCCAAGAGTCGTCTTATCATAGCGAAGTGATAGCTGATATTTTTGCCAATGCTTCTAACTTGCCTGACTACCAAAGCCTCAATGAAACCGAGCGCCAAGAGTGGTTGACGCGCTTGCTTAAGAAACCAGGCACACCGCTTATTTATACCGATAATTTAACGGATAAAACCCGTGAACAATTGGCCTTGATGCACTCAGTAGCGACTTTACGCAAACTGGTTGGGCAAGATACTTTTGGCAGTTATGTTATCTCAATGACCAATAACGCCAGTCAATTATTAGAAGTATTGCTACTCATGCGCTTTGCAGGCTTATGTAGAGTGGATGACGAAGCGCGACTGTCTGCCGACTTGCCAGTAGCCCCCTTATTTGAGACGATAGAAGATCTTAAAAACATCGATAAAATTCTACCTGAAGTTTTAGACAATCCATTATATCGAGGGTTGCTACGACACTCAGATAATACCCAAGAAATCATGCTGGGCTATTCGGACTCTTCAAAAGACGGAGGCATCATTACTTCTGCATGGCAGCTTTATAGCGCGCAGCAGACCATTAACCGTATCGCAGAAGAATATGGCATCAAAACCCGCCTATTTCATGGTCGTGGTGGCTCAGTAAGTCGTGGTGGCGGCTCAACGCATAAAGCTATTGCCGCGCAACCTGCAGGTACACTGCATGGGCAAATCAAAGTGACCGAACAAGGCGAAGTCCTTTATGCCAAATATGCCAACACCGATACCGCTGTATTTGAGCTAACCATGGGCATCACTGGCACGCTTAAAGCTTGCTCCTCAAGATTCGTGGTGCAACCGCCTGAACTGCCACATTATGAAGCGCTCTTTGCGCGTTTAGCAGATGCAGGTGAGCAGCGTTATCGCAAGCTAACTGATCATACCGAAGGGTTTTATCAGTTCTACTCCCAAGCGACGCCAGTAGCAGAAATCTCCTTATTAAATATTGGCTCACGCCCAGCACATCGTAATAAAGGTCTACCAAGTAAGACGACTTTGCGCGCAATTCCTTGGGTATTTGGTTGGTCATTAGCGCGCTTTACACTGCCCGCTTGGTATGGTGTCGGCAGTGCGTTGCATAGCGTCATCGATGATGAAGCACTGATGAAAGAAATGATTGACTGCTGGCCATTTTTTAACGTGTTTATTAGCAATATTGAAATGGCGTTTACCAAGTCTGATATGAGTATTGCTCATGCTTATAGCCAATTATGTAACGATGAGATATTACGTGAACAGATTATGACAGCGGTGACGGATGAGCACGAGCTGACCTATTCAGGTTTAAACTCTTTGCTTAACCAAGAGTCGTTATTAGAGCATCAGCAGAATCTTGCCGCTTCTCTTGAATGGCGGAATGCGTATTTAGATCCAACCAACTATATCCAAATTGAGCTATTAAAGCGTGCCAGACAAAAAGACGCTACAAGCGATACCAATCTTGGTGACCTCGACGTTGAAGATCCATTAATCCGTAGTATTAATGCTTTGGCAGCGGGTCTACGCAATACAGGGTAATTGATAAAACAGAAAAATATAGGCAAAAAAGACAGTACTTTTAGTATTTCCTAAAGGTACTGTCTTTTAATCTGTTTATCTCAAACGGTCACTTAATTATCGATATAGGTTTAATAAACGCCTAAATAATATTAATCTCATAGCTGAACTTCTCTGCCAGCCCATAGGATTCTCTATATTCGATAGGATCGCCTTCTAGATTCTTCGCAATGCGTCAACCTATCTGATGGTATTCAATTTACTACCATTGTTATTGGTTTCTTTAGTGTGAGTGAAATTCTAATCTTGCTCGAAAAAACCACGACTGGACACAAGGTTATTGAACAAGGTAAACGCAGTCTCTTAAACTTTAAAGAGTTTACTTTTGCTTTTGGAGCCATGCTACGCAGTGGTCTCATGGGCTTTGTCGTTGGTATCTTACCAGGTGCAGGCGCAACGATTGCCAGTGCCATGACTTATGCTAGTGAACGCAAAATTGCTGGTGATACTGGTACTTTTGGTGATGGTGATCTTCGCGGTGTTGCTTCGCCAGAAGCGGCAAATAATGCCTCAGCTTGTGGCTCATTTGTGCCAATGTTGACGCTAGGTGTGCCGGGTTCTGGTACGACAGCAGTCATGATGGGCGCATTGACGTTATATAACATCACACCGGGTCCGCAGTTATTTACTGAGCAGCCAGATATCGTATGGGGTCTGATTGCCTCATTATTTATCTGTAACGTGATTTTGCTAATCATGAACATCCCTTTGGTGGGTTTGTTCGCCAAACTGCTTGATGTGCCGAACTATATCTTGATACCAGCCATTGCTGCGGTCAGTTTCGTTGGCGTATATTCTATCCATAGCACGACCTTTGACTTGGTATTTATGGTGGCACTTGGTGTCTTCGGATATTTCTTACGTAAACTAAACTTCCCCTTATCAGCGCTTATTTTGGGCTATGTATTGGGTGAGCTCATGGAGTCTAACTTAAGACGTGCCCTGTCTATCTCTCAAGGCGAGCTTAGTATCTTATGGAGCAGCCCTATCACAGTAGTTCTATGGTTGTTGGCTATTTTGATGGTATTCATGCCAGTCATACGTAGTATCTACCGTAGAAAATTTAAGCCTGCTATTTAAATTTTAGTTACTCTGTTCTCGAAATACTTCTCCGGTGGTGGTTATACTCTATGTATGACCACCATTTTTTTAGGTCGTATTACTGAAATACCCCAAAATTTTCCGAAGTAGGTTTTATACCAATATAAAAGTAAATAGCAGTAGCTCGCCAAGACTGAGTCATTCGCATTGATAGCTTATAATTGTAAGAAGTCCGTATGACTCAAATTGTTATTATGGTCGGATATTATTCAAAAGTATCTGTAGCTTGCCTTATCTCAAAGAGGATGAATGATGCAAAATAAATCTATACCAAGCCTGCCGAGTATGAATCGGCAACCTTTAGGGTTTTTCCCAACGCCGTTGATTGAGCTGACCAGATTAAGCAAAGCACTCAATGGTCCTAAAATTTATATGAAACGCGATGACAATACGGGACTGGCATTAGGCGGTAATAAAACCAGAAAGCTTGAATTTATCATTGGAGACGCCCTTGCTAAAGGTGCGGATACAATCGTGACAGCAGGTGCCGCGCAGTCAAACCATTGTCGCCAGACCGCAGCTGCCGCAGCCAGTTTGGGACTTGAATGTCATCTGGTTTTGGGCGGACACGAGCCAGAACAGTTGCAGGGCAATCTATTGTTAGATAAGATTTTTGGCTGCCATATCCACTGGGCTGGCAGCAACCGTAAAGGGGAAGACATTCCTGAGATTGTAGAGCAGCTCAAAAAACAAGGTAAGAAACCCTATATTGTCCCTTATGGCGGCTCAAGCGAGCTTGGTGCTTTTGCCTTTGTTGAAGCCTTTAAAGAGCTTGAATTACAACGTCAAGAGAGGGATATCTCATTCACGCATATCTTCTTTGCCTCCAGCTCCGGTGGCACACAAGCGGGCTTGATGCTGGGTAATAAAATCTTTGATTCACCCTATCAGATAGTAGGTATCAATATTGATAAAGGTGAAACCGATAAAGTGCCGTTTGATCAGTATATTATCTCCCTCGCCAATAGCACGGCTGCATTGATTGGGGCAGATTACACCTTTTCAGAGTCAGATTTAGTGCTTAATTCTGATTATGTGGGAGACGGTTATGGAGTGATTGGTGCACTAGAAAATGAAGCCATTGCCATGACCGCGCAAATGGAAGGGATATTATTAGATCCTGTTTATACAGGTCGTGCGATGGGCGGACTACTCGATATGATTCGTACCAGTAAAATCAAAAAAACGGACAGTGTGTTGTTTTGGCATACTGGCGGCGCGCCCGCTTTATTTGCTTATGCTAGTGATTTAGCAGTATCTCAAAGCGATAGTTAATCTGTCTAGCGCTATCAAAAAGATCGGCTAATTAAGGCTAGCCGATCTTTTTAACAAGCTTTCCATCACTATAAAATCTAAACTTTAATTTCTAGATAACACCACCATGGGTATTTTATTCGCACAGTCGTTATCTACCTCAAAGAATGACACTCTTGCTTAATTTTTTAACTGAGCGGTTGTCTGCTTAAAAATGCTATCTAAACTTATCTGCTAACCATATTACCAGTTCACGAGCAGGCGCATTATCGAACGCTTGGGGGATGTGAGAATACGTCATGACGCAGTCGTTTAGGTCAGTTAGTATATGTAATAGTAAGCCCAAACCAATGATTTTATAGGGCTTAGGTAGCAGTAACATACTCACATATACTGCCATTGCATAATAGGTATGCAGTGGATGGAAGTTGATACTACAGCGATTGGGCGAGAATATTGGCGTCGCTAGCAGATGATCTAAATCAACCAGCATAGTAACCAGCAGTATTAGATAGGCTTTTTTGTAATCATTACGGAAAAATACATACGCAACGATCAAAGGCATGCCTAAATGAAAAAAGTAGTGAATCAATGTTTGCGTCATTGTCTGCTCGCCTATCTGATAGTAACTACAAATTTTTCAAATTTACTTTATTTGATGCTTGGTAAAATCGATCTGCTGACATACATTTATCAATGCACAACAGGCGTACCCTCCGTGCTAAAAGCAAAGCCTTTATTGCTAAAATTACCAATCATGACTGCCTCAATGACAGGCGTAACGGTGTCGTCCACCCCTTCTACTTCAATGATAAAGTTGGCACCAGAACCCCCTTTATCCTCTTCTTTTTCGACAATATAATTTAGAGTTGCCATCGCTGGCAGCTCAATAGGAGCTCTTAAGTAGGACTTTACTAAGGCACCATCAGTATCATAATAATCAATTTTATTGATATACAATGATTTTTTTAACGTGGTATTACGCACGCTGAGTGTCGCAGAAAGCAATACTTTGCGATTATCTCTATCAGTATAAATGTCTGAATATATGGGCACATAAAACGTTTGTTTGTAGCCAAACTGGCTGTGATCCGTTTCTTTTGACGTTTTTTCCAGCTCTTGAATTGGGTCCTTGTGCTTCTCTGAAAACATCACATTTGGATCTTGTATAGACCGATCACAGCCTGAAAACAATATCAGGGCAGTCAGACATAGCATAGATACTCGATATTTTCTCATGGCCTCTTTCCTTATTTAACGGGCTTTAACCCCAACACTACGTAAAAACTTATTAATATGTTCATTAGCACCATAAATGACCAGTACATCATTATCTTGTAGTACTTGTTCAGGTGCTGCCAAGCCTTGTATATTTGGTTTGGTTTGCATACGACCGAAGCTGTCTTCATAGTGTTCATAACGCATGGTGCTGAGCAATTTGATACTAAATCGGTGTTCAAGCTGTAGCTCGCCGATGGTTCTACCAATCAAATCAGTAGGAATACTAATCTCGACAATACTAAAGTTGTCACTTAACTCGAACGAGTCTACAAAATAACGCAAGGACAGCCGTTTTGCCCAGCGCATTGCCGCCTCTTTCTCAGGATGAAAAATATCATCAACCCCAATCGCTTGTAGGACTTTTTCGTGTAGTGGATTGATACTACGACTGATCAAACGCCGTGCTTTTAGCGTTTTAAATAGCGCTGTCGCCATGACATTGGCACCTTGGTCTTCACCAATAGCTACCACGACAATATCAGTATCTTTAATCGGTAGACCATTGACCGTATATTCATCGGTCGCATCCATACAGATGGTATGAGTAATCACTTCTTTATAGGTTTCAACCTTTTGCATACTGCTATCGATAGCAATGACCTCATGACCTTGACTGGTCAGCGCCATACCAAGCGAAGACCCAAAACTGCCCAAACCTGCGATAATGAATTTCATAATACTCCTTGTCACTCACTTCTATACTATAGTGGTAGTGATGGGACGGGTTAGTTAATAGTAATCTCTTCCGTTGGATAACGGTAGTTACGCTCATGTCTATTTTTGAGTAAGGCAATAAAAATCGTCAGCATACTGACACGCCCAACAAACATAATGAATGACACCACAAGCTTGCTAAAAGTAGACAGCTCCGTCGTCAGATTTAAGCTTAATCCCACCGTGCTATAGGCTGAAAAACACTCAAATATCACTTTAATCAAATCAAGCTCAGGCTGATCATAACTGATCAAAGTCACGCCCAGCCCAATGACCAATAAGGACAACCACATAACAGAAAACGCACGGCGAATTGAGTTATCTGCAATTTCGCGTTTGAACACTTCAACTTTGGTCTGTCCACGCGCCAAACTCAAGGTATTTAGGAAAGCAATGGCAAAGGTGCTGGTTTTAATACCACCACCAGTAGAGTTTGGAGATGCCCCAATCCACATCAAAAAAATGGTCAGCATGATGGTTGGAAAAGCCAAGGCATTCATATCGATATTGTTAAAGCCTGCGGTTCGCGGTGTCGCAGCAGTAAAAAGCCCCGCTACCAGCTTGCCATACCAGCTGCTGTGCTCAGCCAACACACCATGATATTCAAACATCATCACCCCAATCAGCCCTACTAACAGCAAAGCGCCAGAGGTGATTAAAGTGATCCGACTATTGATACTCAACAGCCACGGCTGGTAGGCATAGCGCTGTCCATCACGACACAGCGCTCTTTGCATACGGTGACGCAGATAGCGGAGCAAGTTAACGACAATCAAAAAGCCCATACCGCCAAATAAAAAGGTAATACTGATAATCAGCTGTAAAGGATAATTAAAGCGCAGTGATTCATCGTATAACCCTGCACTAAAAGTAGAGAATCCAGCATTACAGAATGCCGAAACGGCATGAAATATAGAGAAGAATAAACGCTCAAATATGCTCATGCCTGCCAAATCATAAACACTTATATAAATCAGTATTGCTGCCAGTGCCTCAATACCAAAGGTGACATATAAAATAGACTTTAAGGTTGTCACCATATCGCCCATACGTGGCGAATATGTCATCTCACTGATACTAAGCTGGGTCTCGTAACTGATACCACCCTTAAAGAAGTAACTAAAATAAGTCACAAAAGTTAGGATGCCAAGACCACCAATTTGGATAAGACCTAGAATAATCACTTGCCCAAAGGTAGTGAAATGGGTAGCGGTATCGACGACGATGAGCCCCGTCACACAGACGGCACTGGTCGCGGTAAATAAGGCGTCTATAAAGGAGATGGGTTGATTTGTAGCATTTGGCATCATTAGCAATAATGATCCGACCAGTATCACTGATAAAAAACTTAAGATAAAAAATTGACCTGGGTTTAAAAAGGCTCGGTTAAGACTAAAATTATTATCTGATATTTCACGGATGAAAGTGACTAGCACGGCAATCTTGATGGCAATAAAACCATCAGCGGGCGTAGACAATCCCGATTGAAACAATTCAGTAAAATGTAGGACGAGCAAGATTAAAATGGCAATGCTGGTCAGCAAATCAAAGACAGCGACTTTATTGACCGTCAGGCGTATTTTTGGACGTATATAACGTCTTAGCGTAGTGACAAAACTGAGTAAAATGATACTCATATAAAACAGGTGAAACACTTGTTGTAACCATGCGGACAATGTAAAACCACTATCAATTAAGGCAACACCGACACCAATAAGGCTTATTACAACGATAAATTTATTTAATAACCGATACGGTATGCCCACATACATAGCTTAGGTCCAGAAAAGGAATAACCAGAATACTTATACTCCTTTTTTCTGTCATATACTAAGCGTGGTTTTAGATAATCGTAACCAGTTATGTGTTCTAACATCAGCCACTACAATATTCGTCATAGTTACTTATCTAGCGGTTACTTTAACAAAATTATCTCCACCGTTTTATCAGCAGAGAACTTATGTTAACAAGCACTATTTATTATAATGTATTAACAATAAAACCACTGATTGCGGTAGCGATTATTGCCAGACTGAATAAACGATCAAGGAAGAGGATTTGTTATGAAAATGACTTCTAAAGATAGCGTACACTCATTGATACCGACCATCCACTATAATACTGGCTGTACCTGCCCAAAGTGCGGCTGTAGCGCGGCATCAACTTGTGATAAATGTGATCGCTGTTCGAAATGCTGTGAGTGTGGTGAAAAGTAGTCATTCTTTCCATAGCCTTTTGAGCTACTGACATTAAAAAAGCAGCCTCTAGAGGCTGCTTTTTTATACTTCGAATTGCAAAATACTTAGTAAATATAGGGTCTACATTTCATTATAGTAAGGTTTAAGTATTAAAGTTTAGGTGTTAAATTTAACTTTTATTTGCTGCAATCCAGCTTTGCATCTGCTCAATTTCAGGCTGTTGTGCATCGATTATTTCTTGCGCCAGCTTACGCATCTCAGGATTTTTACCATATTTAAGCTGCGTTTCTGCCATATCGACTGCCCCAGTATGATGAAGTAACATGCCACGAGCAAATGCCATATCTGGTACTGGGTCAGCAATACCTTTCATCATGTCACCATGCATCGCATCCATACCCTTAGCATAAGCTTGCTGCATGGCTTTGGTATCCGCTGTTGGCATTTTGCTATCAGGATTGTTGGCGAGCCATGTTTTCATCTGCTCAATCTCAGACTGCTGGGCGTCGATGATTTCTTGCGCCAGCTTACGCATCTCTGCATCGGTGCCGTATTTTAGTTCAATCTCTGCCATATCTACCGCGCCAATATGATGAGCAAGCATGCCTTGAGCAAATGCCGCGTCTGGATCGTTATAATCCATACCAATCATATCTTCATTCATTTTGGTCATTGAGTCAGTGTATTCTTTGAGCATAGCCGTCATTGGTGTTCCGTCTGCTACCATAGCGCCTGCACTCATGTCATGAACTGCATGCGGGTCCGCTGCAGCAGTATTTTCTTGTACGGTTTCTTGCGATGCAGCATCCTCTGCGGCAGTCACGTCAACCTTATCATTGGCTGGTTGACAGGCGCTTAGTGCCAATAGGACACTAGTAGCGAGAGCAAAGGTGCTTAATTTATTATTCATGGTACCGCCTTGTCTAATAACGATTTAATTTAGGTATTACAAAGCAAAAAAGCGCTAGCTTATAGCTGTTGCTCGGTTGAGACAATATCAGCATAGACCTCAGTAGTACCATCTTTATTAAGCTGCATAATCTGATAAGGCGCAAATTTATTTTGATACTCCATACCTGGACTACCAACTGGCATACCAGGCACCGCAAGACCTAGGGCTTGTACTGGTGGGTTTTCTAAAAACTGCGCCACATATTTGGCTGGTACATGACCTTCAAAGACGTAACCGTCGGTTGTGACAGCAGTATGGCAAGAGCGCATCTCAGTTGGTACGCCGTAGCGCTCTTTAAATACTGCCAAATCCGTAACATCGTGCGCAGTGGCGCTCAGACCATTATCTTCTGCATGACTTATCCAGTCTTTACAGCAGCCGCAATTGGCATCTTTGTAGACCGTTGCTGAGACGTTTTTTAATAAATCTGGATTGCTGGCTGGCGTTGTTATTGCCGATTCCGTTTGAGCATTTGATTCAGCAACATTTGCGGTGACTGCTGCGCCATTGTCATGTTGTAAGGAGCTTGCATTGGACGCGCTATTGTCAGGTTGGCTACAGGCGAATAAGGCGGATGCAGCAACTAACCACACGGTACTTTGCAAGAGTTTATAAGAATGACGTTTGAAGGTAGGGCTAGAATCGGATGTAAAGGCGTTCATAATGCAATCTCATGTATTTTTTGCATTATACCAAATAACCCTTAGGCTCAATCAAGACAGTCAGGCGTTTAACACAGTGACTTTAACAAAACATGACATTCAGATAACAATGCTGGCAGGTTGGCATATCATTCACTTACTGACCCTTTCTCTGCTCTCATCATCTTTACACCACCATAAGTGACCAATATTACCCCCAGCGCGATTAATGAAGCGCCTAGGATTAGCCCTTCTGGTGGGCTTTCATTTTGTAAAAAAATAGCAATTGGCACACCGACTACCGCCCCTACTGCCCCTAATAAGCTCAGCAGCACAGGACCGCCTGTTTTTTGCAGTAAAAACAACAGTAAAAACTGCGCAGCAAATACAAATGCTTGTAGCACAATTACACCAAGCGGTAAAAGCGCTGTCATCGGAACCGCTAAAGAGTAATGAGGAACGATACTGACCAGAGCTAGCAATCCTGATGCAGCAATCAGCATACCAGGCGCAAGCGCACTAGCAGAGAGATTGGCTGGCCAATATAGCGTCCGATAAATATTACCAATGGCAAGCAAAACAGGACCACAAAGCGTCAAGACGATCCAAAACACACTGGCATCTGGCGCAGAAAACTTACGTGCTGCCAATACGCCCGCTCCCGCAAGTGCCGCGATCACGCCAAGTGCTCGAAGCTTAGTAAATGGCTCTATACGCAACACGATGGCGGCAAGATAAGTAAGCAGCGGCGGCAAGGAGATAATCAAGGCGACAAAACTTGCGCCAACATGGGGAATTGCTGAGAAAAATATTAAATTGGAACCTGCAACACTGACCAATGCTGCAACAAAATAATAGCTGAGGATAGGTTTGTTTAAAGGCGGTAGCTCACGACGCCACAGTGCATAAATAAATAAAATAACTGCGGCACCTGTAATAGACCAAAACAGAAATGCCAATGGCGTCAGACCAATCTCGCCTGCATATTTTGCCAAATTGGTAGAAATACCGATTAAAGCGCCGCCAGCGAGCAGACAAAGCAGAGGAAGGAGCCATGTTTGCTTATGGCCTAAAGTCCCTTGTTGCGCTGACGACACCATAGCTTATCCTATTCATCCACCTTATTATGCCAACCACGATAGATTAGCATTCGCGCCATTGCAACCACAAACGCGTATCCAGCTCCAACTGATGATAATCAGGCTCCATATGACAGCAAAGCTGATAGAACGCTTTGTTATGCTCCTGCTCCTTAAAGTGCGCCAACTCATGGACGACAATCATCCGCAAAAACTCAGGCGGCGCCTCTTTGAATAAGCTTGCGACCGTAATGCTATTATGCGCTTTAAGCTTGCTGCCTTGCACGCGAGACTGGTAAGTATGAATACCCAGCGCATGTTTGAGCACAGTGAGCTTACTGTTATAAGTCACTTGAGACAATGGATTGCTTTTGCGCATATACTGATTTTTTATGTCATTAATATAGTGATATAACGCTTTGTCGTTTTGGATTTGGTGTCTCTCGGGATAGTTTTTATCCAAATAATCGCCCAGTTTGCCACTACTAATCAACATGGCAGCTTGATTTTGGATATTCTCAGAATAATGAGCAATATATTTTAAGGTGGTCACTGCTTTTGTCCTTTATCTTGATGCGCGATATTTATCTATATCAATTATACGGTAAGGATATTTTTTTGCTTTAATAGTTTGCTCAAATAGATAGTGGTTGTTCTATTATTGAGTCATCAATATGTTATTAAAGTAGATAAAATAATGGTGTTATGGTCGATATTTAGACAATTATGATTAGATTTATAATTAATCTCATAATAAGGTTGACAGCTCATGACTACTTGGCTAAAATGTGCCCCACATAACGCAAACAAGACAAGCAATTGGGCATATTAAAGCCTTTGTAAAACTTGATGTTATTACCAATTATTCTCCAATAGCTCAGTTGGTAGAGCAACGGACTGTTAATCCGTGTGTCCCTGGTTCGAGCCCAGGTTGGAGAGCCATATACGAAAAGACCTTCATCACTTATTTGATGGAGGTTTTTTTTGGCTTGTATTTATTAGTGCTTTATTAATATGGCTATTAATGCAGCTTCGGTGTTCTTTTGGGGACTTTTGTTGTATGGTAAGAGTACATATGACTAAGTCAGTTTTGCCTGAGTGCTTTATTCCTACTCACTAATAGTAATGGTTTATTATGATACCTGCACGTATAAAAAATAAGTTTTCTGATCATCCGCAAAAAATCATGCGCCCTATCAGTATTCGCCTCTCTGAAGAGATGATTGAGCTTTTAACGGCGACCGCATCAGAGCTTGGATTTAAGCGTATTCAAGGCTTGATTCGCCTATATATCCGTCAAGGTCTTGATCGTGACCATCAAGACTATACGCTTGCCCATGATGAAGTTTTTATTGAGACATTACGCAAAAAAGGCGTGAGCCAGCGTATTATTGATGAGGCGATTGTGGTGACTCACAATAACAATATCACCCATTCATTGTCTGATCTGCAAGAAAATAAATAGCAGTAGCATTTGAGTATTTAACCGCTTGAGTAGCTAATATTCGAAGCCTTAATAAAGACTAAGTTACCCTAACGGTGCTTGGTCTTTTTTTGCGATTGATAATACTGTACTCACCTTTATTTAGCGATAAATAAACATACACAACTGTGAGATACAATACATTAAGATAACAACTATCACGGCTCATATGGAGGTATCAGATAATGGGTTTATACAAACGTTTAAACAAAGTTGTGTTATTGACTGTGAGCTTGGGGCTGTTTCCTGCCCTGTACGGTTGCTCGCAGCCGCAAGTAGATCCTAGCCAGCAAACAATACCGACCAACTCTGATCAGTGGCAAAAGACACTGGGCGATACCTTTGAGCGTCTACCTGAAGCAGATAGAAAGCTTCTCAGCCGTTATATGCTACGTATGAAGCTTAGTAGCGCCTATGAATCAGGCGCGATGCCGCGTATTACTATTAAACAAGCTTTGATCCAACAGCGCGAATATGAGCGCCTACATCCAAACAACCCAACGGGTAAGAAAAGTCCCATTGTAACCAGTCAAAAGCTCGAAACTGCCAATCACCTTAATTATCCTGTTGCCCTATTACCAGTCAAAACCAGCGATAGTGACAGCTTAAACCAAGTCAAGCTACAGTTTATGCTGTCAAATCATGGCAAAGTAGCTATCGAAAGTTTTCAAGGTACTCTCACGATGAAAGAGAAACGTTTGACCAAAAGTAAACGCTTCAATGTGCCATTAACCCAGTTTGAGCCGCCTATCGCTCCAGAACAATCTGGCAAGATAATCATTGAGAGCAGTATCGAAGACATCAACGTTATGCGTGCTATTAAAAATAACACAGGAGTGAGCATTGAGATCACTGAGGGTAAAATGATATTAGCGGATGGACAGGAAATCGAATTTGACGAGTTACTAGCCAAATAAGACGAAGGTTTTAAAATATAGCAATATAAAACAGCAACATAAAAAAATCCCCAATCAGCAATGATTGGGGATTTTCGAATTTGGCGGAGACGGAGAGATTCGAACTCTCGAAGGGCTATTAACCCTTGTCGGTTTTCAAGACCGGTGCATTCAACCGCTCTGCCACGTCTCCATTTGTGCATCATTATAGCGATCTGAAATGAGAATGCAAGCAGTTATGTCAAAAAATTTAAATTATTTTTTAAACGGCTTATAATCATGAGTCTAAAGCTTGTTTGAAGCAAGATGCAAGCACATATCTAGCATGCGATTGGCATAGCCCCATTCATTGTCGTACCAAGCAAAAACCTTGTATTGATTACCGACTTGCATCAGTTGTTGCCCATCGATAATCAATGATTCAGTCTGATGGATAAAGTCACTTGAGACTAGCGGTTCGTCCGTATAGTCCATGATCGTCGCTAAATGCGCCTGACTCGCTGATTTTAAAACGTCACGTATTGCTTCAATACTGACATTTGGCGTCTCAAATACAAACGTCACATCAATAGCGGCGACATCAATAGTTGGCACTCTTATTGAATGACCATTTATCTTGCCCACCATATTTGGTAACACGCGTTCCGTAGCAGCGATACTGCTGGAAGTCGTCGGAATGATATTATAACCAGAGGCGCGCGCACGCCTTAGGTCACGGTGCGCTTGGTCAAGTACGGTTTGATCAGCCGTCACTGCATGAATCTCAGTCATCATCGCCGACTCAACGCCAAACGCCTTATCAAGGGTATCAATAAGCGGTACGAGCGCCTGAGTGGTACAAGAGACGCTAGAGATAATAGGCAGATCACGCGTCAAAGCATCGCTATTGACGCCCATCACGATACAAGCATCGACATGGTCAAAGGGTGCGGCACCGATAATCACTTGTTTGGCACCCGCCTCTATGTGCAAGCTTGCCTGCTCATATGAGCGATAGTGTCCGGTGCACTCAAGCACCACATCGACCTGCAACTCTTTCCATGGCAGTGTCTCTGGGTTTTCTCTTGATAATAAACGAATGCAGTAAGTAAGATTATTTTTGGTCAAGCACAGCTGAATATCATTTTTTGCTGTCGCACAGGGCTTTTTCTGATGATCGGTGAAGCCATCTTGTACGATATCCGCTGTCACGCCAAGCTGGCTCAAACGCCCATGTGTGCTATCGAACCTAAGTAAATGTAATAAGGTTTCGGCAGGCGCTAAATCATTAATCGCGACCACATGAATAGCACGTCCTAGCACCTCAAAGCGCTCTAATAACGCACGCAATACATTACGTCCAATACGACCAAAACCATTGATGGCCACTCGCAAAGGCTGAGTCTGGTCACTGGTCGTATGAAACCCTGCTGTAGCAGGATTAGACGTCAAACGGTAGGTAGCACTAGAAAAATCAGGCATAACAAGTTGTCGCTGTAATAGAAATAAAAAATGAAGGCTAAAATTGAATGCCATCGGCTGATCAAAAAAGCGCCACGCAAAATATAGTCGTTCGCGAATAAAAGAAATACAAATGTTGTAAGGTACTACTGGGGTTAATTTTTCTTTCTTGCTGTGCCTACGCAGACATATGCTGCGAATAATTAACCCCAGTAGCTCTGCACCCTTTTAAAAGTAAATTAACTATATAGGCAGTCGCGAATAAAACAGTTGCAGACAAAAGAGTTATCTTTTAAAAAATTATTTATGACTTAAGAATGACTACGGAGTAATAAATATCAATGCCAAACGAATGGTATTGTAATCAGCACTTTGTTTTAAATGCTCAAATATCGGACGCAGCTTAATACTACCATCATCATTAAAATCATTTGGGTTATTAGCAACTTTAATCGCCACATAGGCATTGCCCACTGCCGTCATAACCTCATCTTCTGGACGCAAATGATCACAAGCGAGGCTAGGGTCTTGAGATTTCAGCTCAGCAATATGGCGCATAATGGTAGACTGTGACAGCTGCCGTGCTTGCGATATTTCCGCGATAGATAAACTTTCTTCAAGAAGTATTCGTGTGGCAAGTAAGGTACTGTCTGACTTATCAGACACTTGATTGCCAAGTTTCTGTTTTTTTCCTATTTGCGCTTGCTGCTGTTCACGGCGCTTTGTCTGTAGGTTTGCATAGGCGTCAATCACTGACTTGCTTAATGTACCGCCTGATTTAAGAATAAACTTCTCATGTGCCTGTGTCATGCTTTCTTCATCAAGCATTGCATAATTGGCATCCGCTTCATCAGACAGCACTAAAAAACGCTTATCTGCACCGCGTGCCAAGGGATCAAGCTGCAAGCTCATTTCATTCATACCGAGCAACTGTAGACCTGCCAGCGATTTTAACCGTGATAACGCCACATATCCTTGCCCAAGCTCAAAGGTACGTGACAAGTCAATCTCAGCAGCTTCAAGCGTCATACCTTGCGACTTATGAATGGTAATCGCCCAAGCTAGACATAATGGCACTTGCTCATAGCTTGCGAGCACATCGCCCGTCTCGTCCTCGATAATCCATTCTTCCGGTTCAGCGATAACCTCACGCCCAGTATTTAACCTAACCACTGGCATTTTTTGTGTCGTCGGCTTTTTAATTTTTGTTTTATCTTTTTTGTCTTTTTCTTTTGCGCTTTTGGCAGTCTTTTTATCATTACCAACATCACTGTCTTTATCGCTACCAATATCATCGTCTTCGATTAAATTGTCACTACTGTCTTTGCTATCATCAATTTTGACAGCAGCAAAGCCAATCAGCTCACCCATCGTACCGTTAGACACGCCAAGCTCGGTATTGTTTTTGATAAACATCACTTTTGAGCCAACTTTTAATACCAAGTCATCTTGAGTACGAACCGTCTTCTTTAGAGTCTCAACCAGTTTACTATCGCCAACAGACGTGGCTTCAAAGCGCATCATCTCGCCAGATAAATCAGCCAACTCTTTGTCATTGATTTTATTGACGTTGAGATTGTGCGTATAAAGACGCGTACGCTTAATATCGACATTTTGATCAAAGGTAGCTTCTAAGGCAGCAATCGCCTCAAAAGTCACTTCTTGACGACGGATTTGATTGAGAATATCGTCCAAATCAAGCCCACCATTCGCCGCTTCACTGACCTGTCGATGTTGCTCAGATAAGTAGCAGATGTGAAACTTGGCATCGAGCCAAGCTTCCGACATAAAGGCAAATTTTTCACGATTACTCTCACCCTTACTGCCAATCGGTGGTAACTGAAAAAAGTCTCCTGCAACAACGACTTGGATACCACCGAAAGCTTTGTCATTTTTGCGTACATGCTTAAGCACTTGGCTGACCAAATTAATCTGCTTGGCATGCAGCATGGATATCTCATCGATGATAAGTACCGCGGTGTCTTTTAATCTATCTGCCAAAAACTGCTTACGTGATAAATTGGTCAAGTCGCGGTCAGACAGTTCATCCTTAATACCAATGCCCGACCAACTATGAATGGTCGTGCCATTCATATGAGTGGCGGCAATGCCTGTACTCGCAGTCACAGCAACAGGTACACGGCGCGCGCGTAGATAATCGATATATTGGTTAAGTGTATAAGTCTTACCTGAACCTGCTGAGCCCGTCAAAAAGACGTTTTGACCTGTTTTTAAAATATCAAGAGCAGAAGATTGACGCATATATCCAAACCAACCAATAACTTAGAAGAAAAAGAAAAGAGAGCAGCCATCAGCAATTTTATAAATGCCGTAGCCTAAAATATTGGCAATAATTATAACAGCTACATCCACTTTACGAACCCTTTTAACTGACACATTTTCCATAACTAAATTTTATGAGTTAATTCATTAGCTATTATTAAATGTGAGTATAAATCTGCTCAAAATTTGAGTAGTATGAAGTGAGAACTTGATCAGGAAGATTCGGTGGCGATGAGATAAGCATTTATTTTACACGATGATGTAATAAATAATTGCTTATATATGACTTGCCTCATACATAAAACAACAAGGAGCAGTTAATGTTATATCCCTATCCAAACACAGAAAAAAGCCAAGTCCAATTCCGCGAAAAATATGACAACTTTATCAATGGTGAGTGGGTCGCGCCAATCGATGGCGAATACTTTGACAACACCAGTCCCATAGATGGCAAAGTCATTTGCCAAGTTGCCCGCTCAAAAGAAGCTGACATCGAAAAAGCCCTAGATGCGGCTCACGCTGCCAAAGATGCGTGGGGCAAAACCAGCGTGACAGAACGCGCCAATATCCTCCTCAAAATCGCTGACAAAATGGAAGCCAATCTTGAGTCTATCGCCATTGCTGAATGTTATGAAAACGGCAAACCGGTGCGTGAGACACTCGCAGCAGACATCCCGCTAGCCGTTGACCATTTCCGTTATTTCGCCAGTGCCATTCGCGCTCAAGAAGGCGGCATCAGCCAAATCGATGACGATACCGTTGCCTATCATTTCCATGAGCCACTAGGCGTTGTTGGTCAGATTATCCCTTGGAACTTCCCTATCCTAATGGCCGTGTGGAAACTGGCTCCTGCGCTTGCTGCGGGTAACTGTGTGGTTCTCAAACCTGCTGAGCAAACCCCTGCCTCTATTCTCTATATGTTAGAGATTATCGGTGCGGCTGACCTGTTACCTAAAGGCGTATTAAACGTCGTCAATGGCTTTGGTGTCGAAGCTGGTAAGCCGTTAGCTTCTAACCCTCGTATCAATAAAGTGGCCTTTACGGGTGAGACCACAACCGGTCGCCTCATCATGCAGTATGCCAGTGAAAACATCATTCCTGTGACCTTGGAGCTGGGCGGTAAGAGTCCAAACATCTTCTTCGCTGATATCATGGATGAAGACGATGACTTCTTGGACAAAGCGGTTGAAGGCCTAGTGATGTTTGCGCTGAACCAAGGTGAAGTCTGTACCTGCCCATCACGTGCACTGGTACATGAGAGTATCTATGATGAATTTATCAAACGCTGTATCGCCCGTGTTGAAGCCATCAAAATGGGCAATCCATTAGATACGGAGACGATGATTGGGGCACAAGCAAGCTCAGATCAATTAGAGAAGATCCTATCTTATCTAGATATCGGTAAACAAGAAGGCGCTAAAGTATTGGTCGGTGGCGAGAGAGCCACACACGACGGTGATCTGGGTGATGGCTATTACGTGCAGCCGACTATCTTTGAGGGCACTAATGACATGCGCGTGTTCCAAGAGGAAATCTTTGGACCGGTGCTTGCGGTAACGACTTTTAAAGATGACGAAGATGCGATGAGAATTGCCAACGATACGTTATATGGTCTGGGTGCTGGTATTTGGACGCGTAGTGTACATAAGGCATATCGCTTCGGACGTGGTATTCAGGCGGGTCGCGTATGGACGAACTGCTATCACATCTATCCGTCGCATTCTGCATTCGGTGGTTATAAACAGTCTGGTATCGGCCGTGAAAACCATTTGATGATGCTTGATCATTATCAACAAACCAAGAACATGCTGGTGTCTTACGATCCTAAAAAAATGGGGTTCTTTTAAGCCCCAGTTCGAAGCACTTTGCAATCGAGGTTGCAAAGTGTGTTAGGTACATTCACAGATTATTTTTATGCAGAAAATCTAACAAGGAAGAACTATATGAGCAATAAGATGAAAGCCGCCGTATTACATGAGTTTAATCAACCATTACAGATCGAAGAAGTTGATATTCCAACGCCAGGCGCGGGTGAAATCGTTGTCAAGATGCAAGCCTCCGGTGTCTGTCATACCGACTTGCATGCCATTGAAGGCGATTGGCCCGTCAAACCAAGTCCGCCATTTATCCCTGGACATGAAGGCGTTGGCCTGATTACTGCCGTTGGCGCAGGTGTGACCCATGTAAAAGAAGGCGACCGCGTTGGTGTGCCTTGGCTCTACTCTGCTTGTGGTCACTGTACCCATTGTTTAGGCGGCTGGGAAACCTTATGCGAGCGTCAACAAAACGCAGGCTATTCAGTCAATGGTAGCTTTTCAGAATACGTACTGGCCAATGCCAACTACGTCGGTATCATCCCTGAAAGTGTTGACTCGATAGAAATTGCACCCGTTTTATGCGCAGGCGTCACCGTGTACAAAGGTCTAAAAATGACCGATACCAAGCCTGGTGATTGGGTCGTTATTTCTGGTATCGGTGGTCTTGGTCATATGGCAGTACAATACGCCATTGCCATGGGACTCAACGTTGCGGCAGTCGATATCGATGACGAAAAGCTCGCATTTGCCAAAAAACTAGGCGCGACCATTACCGTTAATGCAAAAAATACCGATCCTGGCGAGTATCTAAAAGAAGAAATTGGCGGTGCCCATGGTGTGCTAGTAACAGCCGTATCTGCTATCGCGTTCGATCAAGCGTTAAGCATGGTTCGACGTGGTGGCACGGTGGTCTTTAACGGCTTACCAACCGGTGACTTCCCTGTCTCTATTTTTGATACGGTGCTCAACGGTATTACCATTCGTGGCTCCATCGTTGGTACGCGACTCGACTTACAAGAGTCGCTGGACATGGCAGCAGCAGGCAAGGTAAAAGCCACCGTTACCGCGGAGCCGTTAGAGAACATCAACGATATCTTTGAGCGTATGCGTAACGGCAAAATCGAAGGTCGCATTGTGATTGACTACAGTATGTAGTTATAGTTTATTCAGTTTAAAAGAGAGACAAGGCAACCGAGCGCAGATGTATATGTGATACCTCAAGTGAGGTTAACGCTGTAACTCTTTTATAGAGGATTGACTATATTGCTTGTGAGATTTTGATATTGTCTTAATGCTTCACACATTTAATCACAAACCATCAGTCGTATCGTTTTCATTCACATGCTATAAGTGATGTGAGTGAAAACGATACGGCTTTTTATATTCTCGCCCAATATGGGTATGAGGTTTATGCTTAATAAGACTCCTATACTTAATAAGACACTCGTACTTAATGAGACGTCTTCTACAATCATATTTTAATGATAAGGAAATCATTATGAACGTTACAGCGACAGAATCCTGCGTAGACTTGATTGAGCTACTTAAATCCAAGCACGGTGAACTGATGTTTCATCAGTCTGGTGGCTGCTGCGATGGTAGCTCGCCTATGTGTTACCCGCTAGGTGAGTTTAAGGTAGGCGGCCAAGATGTATTGGTCGGTGAGATTGCTGGTTGTCCATTTTATATGGGCAAAGCGCAGCACAAATTATGGCAAAATACGGATTTGACCATTGACGTGGTGGACGGGCGTGGCGCCAGTTTTTCGTTAGAAATACCAGAAGGTAAGCGCTTTATCGTACGTTCAGAAGTCTGTGCGGTCTAACATTTAATAACAGACAATATGATATCAGACTTACTGCGCTGCCCTTTTTTATTACCCAAACAATTGATATATATGAAAATTTACAACAACCTTATACCTTGTAGTCATTTTTACTTCATTATTGCAGCAAAATAATAGATACTCTAAAGCGTAACCTATTTCAATAAATACGTTTTAATGAGCATGGATGCTACAGGGAATATAAAATGGAACTTGATGGAAACTTTGATTACGTCATCGTTGGTGGCGGTTCAGCTGGCTGTGTGCTTGCCAGCCGATTAACAGAAAACCCAGACATCAGTGTCTGCTTGTTAGAATATGGTGGTGAGGGCAAAGACTTGGCAGTTCGCGTACCTGCTGGACTGATTTTGATGGTACCGGGCAAGCCACTAAAATTAAACAATTGGTGCTTTCACACTACTCCGCAAACGCATCTTAATAACCGACGCGGCTTTCAACCGCGCGGTCAATGTTTGGGCGGCTCATCTGCGATCAATGCCATGATTTATACGCGTGGCAGTGCGCTTGATTATGAACGCTGGGTTGAGCAAGGTTGCACAGGCTGGGGTTTTGATGATGTACTGCCTTACTTTATCAAATCAGAAAACAATATCCACGGCGCGGACGAGCTGCATGGTGATAGTGGACCACTGCATGTCAGTGATTTACTAAGTCCACGCGATATCTCAAAAGCTTTTGTGGAAGCTGCCATTGCCAATGGTTTAGATCAAAATGATGACTTTAACGGCAAAAAGCAAGACGGTGCAGGATTATATCAAGTCACCCATTTTCATGGGGAAAAACAAGGTCAACGCTGCTCTGCGGCAGCGGCTTATCTACATCCAGTACAAAGCCGTCCTAATTTAACCGTTATCACCCACGCACAAGCCAATCGCGTCATCTTTGATGGCAAGCAAGCGACTGGTGTGGTCTATGAAAAGGATGGTGTCGACCATACCGTGATGGCACGTCACGAAGTCCTCTTATCAGGTGGTGCTTTTGGCTCACCCAAAGTTCTGATGCTATCAGGTATTGGTCCTGCTGAACATTTGCAGTCTCATGGCATCGATGTATTGGTAGATGCACCCGACGTTGGCGGTAACTTACAAGATCATTTAGATGTCGTCTTTGATTACGAGGTCAATACTACCGATGTCATTGGTCTTGGTATAGCAACTATTTCAACCTTGACCAAAAGTATTCGGCAATGGCGAAAAGATGGCACAGGTCTGTTATCTACCAATTATGCAGAAGCAGGCGCGTTCTTTAGCGTCGGTGACGACCCACAAGAATGGCCAAATACCCAGCTGCATTTTGTGATATCCCGCGTGATTGAACACGGACGTGATCTTAGACGGGGTTTTGCCGTTTCTTGTCATACCTGCTATTTACGCCCTGAAAGCCGTGGTACGGTCAGACTCGATTCTGCCAATCCCTCTGATGCCGTATTAATTGATCCAAACTATCTCTCGTATCCGAAAGATGTAGAGTATATGGTAGCAGGTGCTGAACGTACGCGAGCCATTATGCAAGAATCGCCAATGGCTGAATACATCACTGAGGACTATCCTGCTCCCTATATCGAAAAAGATGGTATGCTTGGCTATATCCGTAATAAATCAGACACTATCTACCACCCTGTAGGCACTTGCCGTATGGGCTCAGACAGCGATTCAGTCGTTGATTTAGAATTAAAAGTACGCGGCGTGAGTGGACTAAGGGTCATCGATGCTTCAGTGATGCCAACCTTAATCAGTGCCAATACCAATGCACCGACGATTATGATTGCTGAAAAAATAGCAGACCTTATCAAGGCGAATCACGTGCATGCTGAGTCAGTCCCTGCTTAACATAGTTTAAGATGATTAATCGAGCCCAAAATCAAGTTTCATTTGGGCTCAATTTGTATTGACTACTCCGCGACATTTTGGAAATTGGCTACAACCAAAAAAGGTCTGCCCAAGATGTGCGCCTTTTTTTGCAACGCGTTTGACCATCTCACTATTACATCTCGGGCAAGTTGGTGCTTGGATGAAATTAGCTATATTGTCTATCGCCACAAGTGTCGCAGGGTAATGCACTTGTGGCTCAGTCTCTATAACCTCAAAGGGTGTGAGAAAAACCTTATCAGTAATATCATGCGGCGAACTTATCTGCTGAGTACTCAAACTATCAATTGGTAAATCGCTAGATTCAATCTCAGTTTGACCAGACCATCGATGCACTTCTCTGCTTTTCAGCCTGGCTCGTTTAGCGGTTTCTTTTACTATCGGCTCAGATGTAGACTTATCAGTAGTTGTAGCAACTGAATTACCATTAGGGTCATTGCTAGACGACTTGCTTGGATTGCTATGCCTATTCTTTAAGTACGCTTTATGGGCTTGATTGGTGCGCCACGACTTACTAAATCTATTGCTTTCAATCTGAGCAACGATAAATTGAACCTCATCTTCGCTTAATATCTCATCCTGCTTTCTTTTGATATACGACACCATTCCACTCGTCAATACGTGCTCCGGCAACTCATCGCGAGTTTTTAGCTCACATTCACCGATGAACGCAATCATCGAATGAAAGTAGCTTATCTCTAATGCTAATAAATCCGCGAGCGTTTTAATATGCAAATAATTCTGGCGTAATGGGTTTTGGAATTTATACTTACGACCCATAATGACTTGCGTCCACTGTCTTTGCGCCTCATTACCAAATATCCAGCCTTTATAGTTTTTGGTTTCGATGACAAAGATGCCGTATACGGAGACGATGATATGATCGATTTGGGTACTACCACCTTTGTCTCTTGGCAAGGTAATACCGTTTAATCGGTGATAGACGTTTTTTTCAAGCTTTAGCCACATGGCAACATTAATGACTGTTTCGCCTAAGACACCTTTGAAGCTGGACATGAGGGACATAATCGTCTTCCAATAAAAAAGATAAAAACACTTATAATTAAAATAGCATGCTGTCTGTCTTAAACCATTTACCTAACACGTCTCAAGCACTTATAACTTTAATAGTACATTGAAACCGCTTAATTGTAGTAGGATATCGCCTTACTATAGTCGATTGATTTTAAAAAGAATAGAGCACGGATTAATTACTATAGAACCACTTAAATTAAATTATTTTAACTACTGATATACCTCCTATTTCTCTTTGGATCAGACATATGACCACACCTGTCACCTCTTTGCTGAAAATCACACTCAGCAGCTGCCTACTATTATCATTACCAGTCATGGGATTGGCGGCGACCGTTCCGCAAAAATGGAAACTGGACGTCCCAAAGACCAATGTCGAGTTCGAGGTCAAGTATTTGGGTAAAGCCACGACTGACGGCAGGTTCAATAAGGTCAATGGTGCCATCAATTATGACGTCAATAAACCTGCAAGCACGACCATTAATTTTACCGTTTTTACCAATAGTATCGATACTGATCGCAGCTTGAGAGATTCATTTTTGCGCCGAAAGGAGCTTTTGAATACGAAACAATATCCGACGATGACTTTTGTTTCTAAAAAAGTCAGCATGATAAATGCTAAAGAAGCCAATGTGACCGGTGATTTTACGGTATTAGGTCAAACCAAACCTTTGACGGTGAGGGTAACGTTATCAGATGTAGAGAACGACCCTGTCACCTCTAGACCTACCTTAAAATTTCGCGCGACGGGTTTGGTAGATCGTTACAACTACGGGGTTACCGCTTTTCCAAAAGTGATTAGCAATATCATCCCACTTGAGATATCAGGGAAACTGATTGCTGCTAATTAAGCTCTGAAAGACTTAAAAGAACATAAAAAAAAGAGTTGCTAGAAATCCTAGCAACTCTTTTTTGTTTGAGCAGTTTTAAATACTTACACCAAGCTATTCACCGCATCAACCACGGCTTCAGTCGTGATACCAAACTCTTTGTATAACTGATCTGCAGGTGCAGATTCGCCATAAGTAGTCATACCGATGACTTTGCCATCTAGACCAACGAACTTATACCAGTAATCGACATGAGCCGCTTCGACTGCGACGCGGGCGCGAGTATTGACAGGCAATACCGCTTCGCGATAGCTAGCGTCTTGCTCAACGAAGATTTCTGCACACGGCATAGAGACCACACGTACGCCAACGCCATTTTCGCTCAACGTCGCGTAAGCTTGCATAGCAAGACCGACTTCTGAGCCAGTTGCGATGATAATCGCTTGTAGCTCGCCTTGCTCTTTCGCTAGTACATAACCACCTTTTGTAATATTAGCCACTTGCTCAGCATCACGTGCTTGATGTGGCAAGCTCTGACGGCTAAAAATTAGCGCTGATGGGTTATTTTCTGATTTAATTGCCTCAACCCAAGCGCTTGCCGATTCGGTCGCATCACAAGGACGCCATGTACGTAGATTTGGCGTGGTACGCAAGCTGGTCAATTGCTCAACTGGCTGATGCGTAGGACCATCTTCACCTAGACCGATTGAGTCATGGGTATAGACATGGATCACACGCTGCTTCATGAGCGCGCCCATACGTACCGCATTACGTGCGTATTCCATAAACATAAGGAAAGTGGCAACATAAGGAACAAAGCCGCCATGCAGTGCGATACCGTTAGCAATCGCCGTCATACCAAATTCGCGCACGCCATAATAGATATAGTTGCCAGCGTCGTCGTCTTGGATACCTTTGGCGTCTTTAAATAGCGTGAGGTTTGAGCCTGCAAGATCTGCTGAACCGCCAAGCAATTCTGGTAATAATGGCTGTAAGGTATTTATGGCATTTTGGCTGGCTTTACGACTGGCAACATCACCGCCCTGCTCTTGAGTTTGCTGGATATACTCTTGCGCTTTTTGCTCAAAATCAGCTGGTAAGTCACCCTCTAAACGACGAAGCAACTCAGTTGCTAACTCTGGATAAGCCTTCTTATAAGCGTCAAAGTTCGCGTTCCAGTTTTTCTGTAAGACGTCGCCTTTGGCTTTACCATCCCATGCTTGATAGATTTCATCATCTAGCTCAAACGGCGCATGCGTCCAAGATAGCGCATCACGGGTTAAAACGATTTCATCATCGCCAAGTGGCGCACCATGACTGGCTGCTAAGCCTTGTTTGTTTGGGCTACCAGCGCCAATAGTCGTTTTGCAAATTATTAAGCTTGGCTTAGTCGTTTCTTCAATCGCTTGCTCAGTCGCTTGCGTAATCTCATTGGTATCATGACCATCGACCTTGATAACTTGCCAGCCATAAGATTCAAAGCGCGCTTGCGTATCATCAGTGAACCAGCCGTCGACATCACCATCAATTGAGATGCCATTGTCATCATAGAAAAACACCAATTTGCCAAGCTCTAACGTGCCAGCCAATGAGCAGACTTCATGACTGATGCCTTCCATCAAACAACCATCGCCTAAGAAGGCATAAGTATGATGATCGACAATATTATGACCATCACGATTAAATTGCGCTGCCAACGTTTTTTCTGCAATTGCAAAACCAACCGCATTGGCAATACCTTGCCCTAATGGACCAGTGGTGGTTTCAACACCTGGCGTATAGCCAAGCTCTGGATGACCCGGCGTTTTCGAATGTAATTGACGGAAACCTTTTAGGTCATCAACGCTAACGTCATAGCCTGATAAATGTAGCAACGAATAGATAAGCATCGAGCCATGACCGTTTGATAAGACAAAACGGTCACGGTTGTGCCAGCTTGGGTCAGCAGGATTATGCTTTAAAAACTTGCGCCACAAAACTTCGGCAATATCAGCCATGCCCATTGGTGCACCCGGGTGCCCAGAATTGGCTTTTTGAACCGCGTCGAATGACAGTACGCGGATGGCATTGGCTAATTTACGTTCGCTAATTGGAGCTGGCATAGAGTGTCCTAATATTCGGGTAGAATTATGGAGGATAAGAGGAGAGTTTACTCAGAGGGTCATAAAATAAGGACGCAATGGGCGCCCTTAACGAATAATCTGTAAATACAGGGGTAATATTAACATATTTGCACTCTATCTAGCGCAAAAATGCGCTGACAGAACCGTTCGTATTTAATAATAATTTGTATCAGTTTTATCAATTTGACGGATACCTACTGTAATAAAACACAATCGGCGAGCCTGAATACCAACTCACTAATTGCATCACTCATCAAATAACTATATGTCAAAAACCCACATATCAAAAAACTATAATAAAATGGTGTCAGCACCGCCCATAAACGGACGCAATACTTCTGGAATCGTAATACTACCATCAGCATTTTGATAATTTTCCATCACTGCCAATAATGTACGACCTACTGCTAAACCCGAACCGTTTAAGGTATGTGCAAGACTAGTTTGTTTACCATCTTTAACACGTGTACCCATACGGCGTGCTTGGAAATCGCCACAGTTTGAGCAGCTTGAGATTTCACGATAGGTCTCTTGGCTTGGCAACCAGACTTCGATATCATAAGTTTTTTGGGCGGCAAAGCCCATATCACCGGTGCACAATTTGACGGTGCGGTATGGCAAATTAAGCTGCTGTAAAATAAATTCTGCTTGTCCAGTCATCGCTTCAAGCAGCTCATCTGATTGCTCAGCTGTGGCAATATTAACCATTTCGACTTTTTCAAACTGATGCTGACGAATCAGACCACGGGTATCACGACCATGCGAGCCAGCTTCACTACGGAAACACGGCGTATGAGCGGTGAACTTTAATGGCAGCTCTTTGATATCCAAGCGCTCACCCCGTACCAAGTTGGTCATCGGTACTTCTGCGGTTGGAATCAGATAAAAATCCATGTCATCATTATTCGTATGATTGCTTAGCTTAAACAAATCATCTTCAAACTTAGGCAGCTGACCTGTACCTTTTAAACTTTCAGAATTAACAATATACGGCACATAAGTTTCAGTATAGCCATACTTCATCGTATGGGTATTGAGCATGAATTGAATCAAGGCGCGATGCATCTGCGCCAATTGTCCTTTTAAGACATTAAAGCGACTTCCTGTAAGCTTGGTTGCTGCTTCAAAATCGAGCATACCAAGTGTCTCACCAATATGCGTATGATCTTTAATTTCAAAATCAAACTCACGCGGTGTGCCCCATTTGCGTACTTCGACGTTATCGTCTTCTGATGTACCAACTGGCACATCTGCTGCTGGGATATTTGGAATTTGCATTGCCGCTTGGCTAATGCGCTCTTGTAAGGTACGTAGCTCGTCTTCAGCTGTCTTAATCTCACCACTGACACTTTGCATCTCAGCAAGCAACTCACTAGCATCTTCGCCAGATTTTTTAAGCGCTCCAACTTGTTTTGCGCCTGTATTACGGCGCGACTGCAACTCTTCGGTCTTTACTTGTAGCGATTTACGTTCGTTCTCAATATTTTGCCAGAACGCCATATCAAGCATATAACCACGGGTGGCCAATTGCTGCTGTAAATCTGTCAAATCGCCGCGTAAGAGTTTTGGGTCTATCATAATAGGTGCCTGTCGCGCTAAAAGTGGATAAAAAGTGTGAAAATAATGAAAATCTGGGCTCTATAGCCCGATTGTGCTTAAAATTAGGTGGTAGCCGCTATAATACCAAGCTGCGGCTGTTTTGACCATGTTTTGGCAGTTTTTTACCCATCTCTTGACTGAGTTTTGAGCTTCTATTCTCTTAATCTTTAAATAGGAAATAGTTATTCATATTAACGTGCTAATAATATAATTTAAGGTCGCAAGCTCTTTATAAATGTGACTTACCTTTACTAATGGCTTAAATATGGTGTCTATTAGCGAACAGAGTGGCTTATATGTTTCATTTAAGGGCGATTTTCGGTAAGATAAGCGCATATCTTTATTCTATTTCCAGCCAAATATTACCTTGTTGTCGACGTTTGGCGCTTTTAATTTAACGTTTTCACTATAAGTCTTTGAGAAACCTTTATGGCTCTGTACCCCTACACGCTGCAACCTGTTGCCTTAAACCTAACCGAGGCAGAATTCCACCAAGCACAGTATGAGCTATTTTCTAGTGCCAGCCCGTCATTTGGTCTGTCGAGTATCAAGCTTAAAGAATGGATTATCATGGCAGTCGCTGTGGTTTTAGCCGTTGCTGGGCTGGTTTTTTTGACCGGTTATTCGACCATTATTTTTTGGCTGATGCTAGCAGCCGTTGTTATTTACCTACTGGTTCGTACGCTTGGTTTTAAATGGTATGTGAAAAGAGAGTTTGAAAAGCAAGTCGCTGATCAAGAAATGCCTGACGAGATGCGCCAAATGAAACTGGGTGTACAGAAGCATGGTCTGGTAATGGCAGTGCCGGTCAATCAGTCAGATATGTTTAGTAGCAATCAGATGCGCGGTATGCAAATGCGTGCAGGCAGCACCCAACAAGCGGTGATTCCTTGGAGCGCTGTGAAAAGCTGGGATGAGACCGACGACTATATCTTTATGATGTTTGAGATGAAAGGTCAGCAAGGCAGTCAGATTATTCCTAAACGCTTGCAAGCGCAAAAATTCCCTATCGATACGGTACGCCAGCATTTATTAGAAGTAGTCGCAGTGAAAGGTCTGAACTCTGAAAGCTTACAGATACCTGCTAAATAGGCTTAGCGCTTTCTGTTAGATCAAGGATTTAGTTGTTTTATAAAATATATTACAAATTTTAATTTGATTAATTTAACTTATTTTTGCATGCTTGCTACAATAGTAAGCATCGAAGGTTGAGTAACGCGTAGTAAGCGGTCATTTAGGATTTAGTCCAATAATCGCTCGCTATAAATTGCTTAAGTTTAAAGGTTTAATAACTTGATGTTTGAACCCTACACTCAATGAAAAGGATAATATAATGAGTAACAATAATAACGACACTAACCAGATCGGTCTAGAAAAAGCAGATATGAGCGAAGTCATCAGCAAGTTAAATGGTCTGCTATCTAGCTATCATATGTTTTATATCAATGTTCGTGGTTATCATTGGAACGTCAAAGGTGAGCATTTCTTCACTTTACATCCAAAGTTTGAAGAGCTATATACCGCGCTGCAAATCCAAATCGATGAAATCGCTGAACGTATTTTGACCCTAGGCGGCACACCTTTACATGCTTATAGTGATTTTGCTCAGCATACCAGCATTCAAGAAGATAAGAACGTTAAAGACGGCACTACTTGTGTTAAAGGCGTTGTGACAGGTTTACAAGAGCTAATTGAAGAACAACGTCAAGTATCGACTCTAGCAGCAGAAGCAGAAGATCAGGGTTCAGCAGATCTTGTTGATGCTTATGTGCAAGAGCAAGAAAAATTAATATGGATGTATAATGCTTTTTTGGGCTAAAAGCTGAATAGTCACAAAATCTAAGATATAAAAAAAGCACCTAAATAGGTGCTTTTTTTATAAGTGCAATCTTTTTACTTTTTTATCTCAAAGCTTACTTTTGCATCCATTGACGCATTTTTTCACGCTCAGCAGGTGTGGCTTGTAGCCAAATCTGCATAAACTGATCAAGTGAACTGGTAGATGCGTTGACACTTGTCGTTTGCGTCACAGTAGCACCTGTAGTTACTGACTTGTTAGTACTTACGGATGGCTGATCGAGTGCAGCTATCGCACGTTGGTTTTGTAGCTCAGCATCACCGCTACCACCGAATACGCCACCTAATGCTTTACCAAGACCTGAGAATAAGCTATTGCTATTATCACCGACACTTTCTTGACTGGCAATGATGGTGTTATTACTTTGTATCGCAAGCGTTGGACGCTCAGCATACTTCTTGGCAGCTGCATAGTCTTCTGGCTGATTTGGCATGGTTAAGCGATAGGTCTGATTGTCTGCCAATTCAGCGGCAACACTGACGTTACCTGAACGCAAATAATCATGCTCATCACGGCGCAGATCATAAAGACGATCATATTTAGCGGTAATCACATGCTTACCTGGCTGCAAGGTAAATGACTTGGTCAATGGCTGAAGAAGACTCTGTGTCAGCTCTTGACCATTAATTGCCGTCACTTTGATATGATCATCGACCACTAAAGTAACTGCCGCTTGAGACAGCATAGACACAGAAGCTGCCCCAACAAACACAGCGCTGATAGACAGTTTTTTTAGCAAAGACGCATTTGATTTCATAATTTTTCCAATAGTAGTAAAAAGCATTTCGGATAGAAAGTTTGTGTTCTGACTGCTAAAAATCAAGTGGCATCGTATGCTGAGTATGATGGTCTTGATCAGCGGCATCATTGTCTACTTGCGATTCCTGTGCGATATCAGCAAGTTCAGCAGCAAGCGTCTGCTCATCAATCGTACGCAGCGCGTCAGCAATGACCGCTTTTGATATATTACTACGACCCAAGTTGGAGAACATGGGTTGAATGTAATTGAGCACCTCCATCATTGCACCAATACGATGCGGTCCTTCAGTGAGCAGATAATTGGTAATACGTTCATCAAACTGCCAACCACGTCTGCGCAATATCGACTGTAATAATGCTTCGCGGTCTGCAAAATCATGTCCTGTCGGTACTTTAAATGAGGGCGCTTGTGCCAAACGGGTGAGCAAATCTCTCAATTGAAACGGTAGCTCGGATGCAGGCTTATTAGCGGCAAATAAAAGTTGGCGCTGCCCTTCGCGGCTACGATTGATCAGATGAAATAAAGCTTCTTGCCATTGACTGTTTTGTTCAATGACTTCCAAATCATCGATCGCAATCAAAGAGAAATTTTCTAGCGATGATAATACATTGACATCGGTATGAATCAACTCGTTTAACGACAGACAAATCGCTGACTTGTCCATCTCAATAAACGACTCACAAATAGCGGATAATAAGTGCGATTTGCCAGTAGCAGGACTGCCAAATAGGTACAGCTGACCTATCAGGCCGACATGGAGCTGCCGTACTGCATCGATAATAGACATCCAACCCGGACCGGCGAAGTCGCTGAGACTTGCATCATGCTTTATGTCCAGATTGAGACTTAGCTGTGCTTCTGCCATGAATCATCAACTCGGTTTGCGTAGCACAATCAATAAAAAGGCTAAACGACTAATATACTTATAAACTGACTTTGGTAAAATTCATTTTAGCCAAAGCCAACCTAGTAAAGGTCAATACCGTTACTACTGCGCCTATATATAACATATTTGCAAAATGACTGACAAGTCTTTTACCCATAACACCCAATCAATCCTGTTTTATCACGCAGGCAAATGACTATGATATGTCCTGTCACCTGAAGGACTTCATGGCAGCTATACATACAACAACATTATTTTTTTTCAAACAATGCCAACTGCTTACGACCTTTATAAAAGTCAGTCGTTTGATAATGAGTATAAAAATGACGGAATAACACGTTCAAGACAGCAGACACTGGCAGCGCAATCAGCATACCAACGAAACCGAGCAAACTTGCACCTGCCAGTACCGAAAATATTACCCATAATGGCGATAGACCAATTTTGTCGCCCAATAGTAGCGGTTGCAAGATATAGCCTTCAGCAGCTTGTCCAATCAAGAATGCGCCAGCAATCAAGGATAAGTACGTCCAATCTAGACCAAACTGGAACAGACAGGCGATAATCGCGGCAACGAAGCCAATACCAAAGCCCAAATACGGTACAAAGCTAGCAATACCTGCAACCATACCAATAATCAGCCCAAGCTCAAGCCCGATAAGCTGCAATTGCACAGCATAAATAGCACCCAGTAAGACCATCACCAATAGCTGACCTTTAATAAAAGCCATCAACGCACGGTCACACTCTTGCGCAATTTGAATCACTTTTTTACAGTATGGCGCAGGTATCGCCATTTTCCATGTATGTAAGCGTTGATCCCAATTAAATAAGAAATAAAAGGTCAAAATCGGCACCAGTACAATCAGCCCAGCATTATTGATAAAGTTCATGCTAGACGCCAGTATTTGGCTCATCATGGTACCGGCATCTTCAAACTTATAATTGGTTTGCATGTATTCAACCAAGGTCTCAGAGAAGCCCTTAGACTCAAGTTCTGGTAGACGAATACGGCTATTACTAGCAAACCATTCACGGACGACTTCGTTATACCAAGTTAAAAGCTGTGGCAGATAATCCCATGCTGCTTGCAGCTGATGCCACAATGTCGGTATCAACCACCACAGTAGTAGCACCATACTCAACGTAATCGTCGAATACACAATAATAATGGCAATCCAACGTTTGATATATTTTGATAAGCGTTTGACCAACGGATTAAACAAATAAGCCAATACAAAAGCAAAGACAAACGGCACAATGACCGGCATCATTAAATACAATAAAACCATAGCCACAACAATAGCAACGACGATAAATAGGCGTCGAAAAAAGGGATCTATTGATTGGTTTGTCATGAAGGCTAGTCCTACGAATGGGCTTATTTAAAAGAGTGATTTGATTTAAAGTTGATGATAGATCTTATTGAACGACAACATTCCAATAGCAAACAGTTATTGACCATAATTTTAGCCTTCTATTATCGCAGAGTCCTATAAAAAAGCCGTCATTTTTTGTTTCTTAATTTTCATGTCATCTTTATTGCCGTCTTTCTGAAATATTAGATAGATATCAAGCAAATTTAGGTCAAATAAAAGCAAGTTGTTTTGCGAGTAAGGGTGGTTTTTGGGTATAATGCGCGCACAATCTGCAAAATTCATATGACCGACACGCGTTTTTACTGACTGACCTTCATTCCCTATAAAATTTGTGAGATGACCATGAGTAACAAGCCTTCTTTAAGCTACAAAGATGCTGGCGTTGATATTGATGCTGGCGATGCGTTGGTGCAACGTATTAAATCCGTGGCAAAAGCCACCTCACGTCCTGAAGTGGTGGGCGGACTTGGCGGCTTTGGGGCGCTTTGTCGCATTCCGACTGGTTATACCTCACCTTTACTAGTTTCGGGTACTGACGGTGTCGGCACCAAGCTTAAACTGGCATTACAATTGAACCGACATGACACCATTGGTATCGACTTGGTCGCCATGTGCGTCAACGACTTATTGGTTTGCGGTGCTGAGCCTTTGTTTTTCTTAGACTACTATGCAACTGGTAAGCTTGACGTCGATGTTGCAGCTACTGTTGTTACGGGTATAGGTGAAGGCTGTAAATTATCAAATTGCGCGCTTATCGGCGGCGAAACGGCTGAGATGCCAGGCATGTATCAGGACGACGATTATGACCTAGCGGGATTCTGCGTCGGTGTGGTTGAAGAAGCGGAAGTTATCACTGGCGAAAATGTGGCTGAAGGCGATGTACTGATTGCCCTTGCTTCAAGTGGCGCGCATTCTAATGGCTACTCATTGGTACGTAAAGTCATTGAAGTCAGCGGTGTGGATGTGACTAGTAGCAATGAGCAGCTAGATGGTCAGTCTATCCAAGATGCCTTAATGGCACCGACACGTATTTATGTTAAAGCGATCAAAGCATTGCAAGATACACTTGGTAGCTCATCCCTACATGCGATGTCACATATCACTGGCGGCGGCTTAACCGATAACCTGCCACGTGTATTACCTGAAACGCTAGCCGCTAGCATCGATACGAATAGCTGGCAGTTCTCAGAGCTGTTCACTTGGTTACAAACCCAAGGTAATATCGAGCAAAGCGAGATGTATCGTACCTTTAACTGCGGCGTTGGGTTTGTTATCGTCGTACCAAAAGATAAAGCAGAAGCTGCTATCCAAACCTTGAATGATGCTGGCGAAAAAGCATGGAAATTAGGTGAAATGGTTAGTCGCGAAGCGGATGCTGTGGTGTACCGTTAATGTCAGACAGCCATACAAAAATTCATAACAAGCCGTTACGCATTGCCGTTTTGGTATCTGGTAGTGGTAGCAACTTACAAGTATTGATTGATACTATGCAAGCTGGTGCGCTACCGGTTGAGATTGTCGGCGTTATTAGTAACCGTGAAGATGCTTATGCCATCACACGCGCTAAAGATGCTGACATTCCTGTGGCGGTCTTATCTCACGTTGCTAGCGGCAAACGCATGGGAATCAAAACTTTTGAGAGTCATGCCAGCGCCCAACTAACCACATGGCAACCTGACCTGATTGTGTTAGCTGGTTTTATGCGTGTTTTAAGTGCTGGATTTATTGATAACACGCCAGCACCAATGATTAATCTGCATCCTGCACTCTTGCCTGCTTATAAAGGTTTGGATACTCATCAGCGTGTCATTCAAGCAGGTGAGCGTCAGCACGGCTGTAGCATTCATGTCGTTACCGCTGAGCTCGATGCAGGTGCTGTTTTGACCCAAGCCTGGCTAGAAGTGCATCAAAAAGATACTGCTGACAGTTTGCAAACGCGCGTGCAAAAGCTTGAGCATCAGCTGTTACCTTGGACAATTTTGCTATTGGCTAAAGGTGTATTGTCGTTGAACAACGAGCAATTATTAAATCAGCAGCGCACCTGTATGCCGACGCTACCTTTGAAGCTATATTTAAACAGTTAAAGCAATGGCAACAAGCAAAGAAAGATAGCACTCATTTCAAACTATCGACCAAAAAAAGCCCAGTCACTCAATTTATGAGTGACTGGGCTTTTCGCTACTTAATACTTAAAGTATTGTAACTTTAAAATCTGTACGTACTCTTAGCTGTTATGCACGTGGACACCTTTGATGTTTACGAACTCTTTGATACCGAAACCACCATGCTCGCGACCATGACCCGAGTTTTTCACGCCACCAAAGGGTAATGCCGGATTTGCAAGGCCATAACCATTGATATAGACCATACCCGTATCAAATTGCTCATTGGCTAGACGAATCGCTTTGTCTTCGTCTTTAGAGAAGATAGCGCCCCCTAAGCCATAACGGCTGTCGTTAGCAATACGTAACGCATCGTCTTGATCTTTAGCACGTATTAGTGATGCTACTGGACCAAATAGCTCATCATCGTAAGCTGGTTGACCTTTTTCGACATTTTCCAAAATAGTCGCTGGATAAAAGCTCCCTTTACCTTCTGGCAATTTACCACCAACAGAGATAGTAGCGCCTTTACTGACACTCTCCTCTACTTGCGCATGCAGTTTTTCTTGCAGATCTTTACGCGCTAATGGACCAAGATCAGAGCTGTCATCCATAGGATCGCCGGCTTTTTTACTTGCAAACTCTTCAACGATGCGCTTACGGAACTCGTCATACAAGCTATCAACAACGATAAAGCGTTTTGCCGCAACACAAGTTTCGCCATTATTTATAAGACGCGCTAAAGTACAAGTTTGTACTGCAAGCTCCAAATCAGCATCTTCTAAAACGATAAATGCATCATTTGAACCCAACTCTAAGACTGCTTTTTTGATTGCTTTTGCTGCTTGCTGACCGACGATGCTACCTGCACCATCACTACCAGTAAGCGTCACGCCGCGTACTTTATCATTACCAATTAACTTTTCTGACTGATCATGATCAATTAGAATAGTACGGAATAAATCGTTCGGTAAGTCAGACTCATGGAAGATTTTTTCAATTAATAAGCCAGAACCAGTCACATTTGCTGCGTGCTTAAGCAAAATACTGTTACCTGCCATCAAATTCGCGATGGTATAACGGAACACTTGATAAGCTGGAAAGTTCCAAGGCTGCATACCATAAATAACGCCAATAGGCTGATAAGTGACAATACCCTTTTTGAGACCTTCTATATCACGTTCATCATCAGCAAGTGCTGCCACACCTTTCTCTGCGGTATAATCACAAATCGCTTTACACAGATCAATTTCTTGTAAACTCTGACTATATAGTTTACCGCGCTCCTCAGTCATAAGACGGGACAGCTCCTCTTTGTACTTCATCAAGGTCTCGCCAATAGAGTTAATGACCTTCGCACGCTCTTCATGGCTAGTTTTACGCCATTCTAGAAACGCTTGATGCGAGGCTTCAACAATGTTGTTGACCTCATCGTTACTCATATAATTATATTCTTTAATGTCTTCGCCTGTTGCTGGGTTTACAGTAGTAATATCCGCCATGATTGTTATCCTTATTTATTAGAATGTCTTTAGTATATAAAACAACCTATTGCTAACAGCTCAACTTTATAGAACAACTTAACAATAGAGATTTTATTCATCATTTTTCTTAATGTTTGACTATCATAACAAAGTGCTTGGTGAGTAGGTTTACAAGTTATAAAGAATTGTGAGTAAGATGTTAAGAATGTGACGGTGTTACTAAGCAAACCTAAATCTTGTATAGAGCCTCTCATGCAGAGAGTTTTGACAACTTTAGACAAATAAAAAACCAGCACGATGGCTGGTTTGATATAGTCAGAGAAAAGTAATATCGATACATCAAGTACTGCTGATATTAATTTTTCTTGCTTGCTGTGCCTATGCAGACAGAGGCTGCAAAAAATTTATACCAGCAGCACTGTAGCGTTTTTGAGATATTTTAACTATACATAATTGAGCTTTAGAAGACCATATACAGTTGTAAAATAAACAACCTAAAACAAGTGATTGATCACAGGGATTTCTTGTGGTGGGTTTTCTTCATCATTAACGATTTGACGTGCTACATGCATAATCAGCTGACGTAACCAGCGATGCGCCGGATGATGCTGCAATAACGGCGACCACGCCATCGTTAGCTCAAATTCTGGTATAAAAAACGGTGGCTCTTCCATAATAATGCTGTCGTTATTAGCCTGCATTTTTGCGACACGAGTCGGCAAAGTCGCAATCAAATCTTTGTTTGCGGCCAGCATAGCAGGCATCTGATAGTGACGGGTAAAGACGCTGATTTGGCGCTTCTGACCTAAACGCTGCAACGCTTGATCGATAGAACCTAAGCCACCAGATTTTTCTGGATTGACACCGAAGCCCACGCCCATACCAGTTTTTGACACCCAAACGTGCTGCGCTTTAAGATAGTTTTTGAGATTAAAGCGATGAGCATAAGGACTTTCAGAAGATAATAGGCAGCTAAAGGTATCACGCCATACCAACACTTGATGGAAGCTTTGCGGGATCTCGTTAAAGCGGTTGATTGCCAAATCTACACGCCCCTGCTCCATATCACGATAAGACACATCCGATGGCGTTAAGAAATCCAAAATGACATTGGGTGCCTCTGAGCGTAGCGCTTTCACCAATTTTGGTACCAAGGTCGCCTCAGCATAATCTGAGGTCATAATACGAAAAACGCGTGAGGTACTATAAGGGCGAAACTCGGTACGTGGCTCTAACACTTGTGTCAAATCGGCAAGTATCTCACGGATACGAGGCTGTAACTCAAGAGCGCGCTCGGTCGGTGTCATCCCTTCTGATGAACGCACCAATAAAGGGTCGTTAAATAACTTACGCAAGCGGCGCAAAATATTACTCATCGCCGGTTGAGTAATGCCTAGCTGCTCAGCGGCGCGCGTTACGTTTTTTTCTCGCAACAACACATCCAAATGTACCAATAAATTTAAATCAACCCGCTGCAAATTCATATATGTGTCTCTTTATCTTAGAATAAATACCATCATAAACGTGATATTTTCTATCCTATCATTTATTGCAATTCATCCCTAACAGCATGATATAAGGATATTTTTATGTTAATTATTTTGGAATATGCTTATTATAACTGAATCTACCCATCACAAGCCATTGTTTTATATATACTATAATTAAACGAAATACCCAAGATAACAATCATAAACTAGATAAATCAAGGTAACCTAGCTATAGTGGCTAGCAAGCGCTCATTAGGGACTATTCAACATTAGACTGTTAATACATATATCAATGAATGAGTTACTAAGTGCATTTTATCGTATTTTCATGCTGAAATACGGACATAAAATTTATAACAGCATCTTATAGAAACTTAGTTTTTTGTGTTTATTTTTCAGGCTTGGAAAAATATCTTATACGCTTTAGGATAATAGTTACTTCAGTAGCAAAATATACTTATAAAACAACCAATTAACTCTGAAATAATTGTTCAAAAAAGAGACTTAAAAATAAAAGCTGACCAAAGAGACAGGTTTTAATTGCTTTTATCACCATTTTCTTATAGTTTAGTAGAGACTGCTCACGGAAGAAGCTTATATTTCAAATTTTTACTTCTGCCAGCATCTTTCTATATAGACCAAAATTATTTTAATTTACTTATTTATTCACCACCAAGGAGACTATAGATGTCAACTGCATATAAATCAGCGATCGATTTAGTACGTGAACTAAAACAGAAACACGGTAACTGGCAGAACATCAGCGAAACTGATGCGGCACGTATGATGGCACAAAACCGCTTCAAAACAGGTTTAGATATTGCTAAGTACACCGCAAAAATTATGCGTCAAGACATGGAAGAGTATGACAATGACACGTCTCAATACACCCAGTCTCTAGGTGCATGGCATGGTTTTGTTGCACAGCAAACCATGTATGCGAAGAAAAAATATTTTGGCACAACATCTAAAACTTACATCTACCTATCTGGTTGGATGGTAGCAGCTCTACGTTCTGAGTTTGGTCCTCTGCCTGACCAATCTATGCACGAAAAAACGTCTGTACCTAAGCTGATTGCAGAGATCTACACTTTCTTGCGTCAAGCAGATGCAAAAGTATTGAACGACTATTTCCGTGAGCTAAACGCTGCTGAAGAAGCGGGTCAAGATACCTCAGCTATCTTAGAAAAAATCGAAAACTTTGATTCACATGTTGTGCCAATCATTGCAGATATCGATGCAGGTTTCGGTAACGAAGAAGCGACTTACCTACTAGCGAAACAGATCATCGAAGCAGGTGCTTGTGCACTGCAAATCGAAAACCAAGTATCTGATGCCAAGCAATGTGGTCACCAAGCGGGTAAAGTAACTGTACCGCATGAAGACTATATCGCAAAAATCAATGCAATCCGTTATGCATTCTTAGAGCTTGGTGTTGAAGACGGTGTTATCGTTGCTCGTACTGACTCTGAAGGCGCGTCATTAACGCAAAAAATCCCAGTATCAAATGAGCCAGGCGATCTTGCTTCTCAGTACATCGATTTTATCGAGATGGAAGAAGTTACGCTAGAAAACGCCAAAGAGAACGACAGCTTACTTAAGCATAACGGCAAATTAGTACGTCCAGTTCGTTTGCCTAATGGTCTCTATCAGTTCCGTGAAGACACGAACATCGACCGCGTTGTCCTTGACTGTGTAACGGCTCTAGAAAACGGCGCTGATCTACTATGGATCGAAACACCGACTCCAGACGTCGCACACATCAAAATGATGGTTGACCGTATTAAAGAGCAACAGCCAAAAGCCAAGCTTGTATACAACAACAGCCCATCATTCAACTGGACGCTGAACTTCCGTAAGCAAATCATCGCTCAGTGGGAAGAAGAAGGTAAAGACCTATCTGCCTATAATAAAGCTGACTTGATGAGTGCTGATTACGATGGTACTGAGCTTGATACAGCAGCTGACGAAGCGGCTAGAAACTTCCAACGCGATGCAGCACGTGAAGCAGGTGTATTCCATCACTTAATCACGCTACCTACTTATCACACCACGGCTCTTAGCGTTCATGAACTTGCTAAAGGCTACTTCGGTGAAGATGGTATGCTTGCTTATGCAGCTGGCGTACAACGTAAAGAAATCCGTGAAGGCATCGCTTGTGTTAAACACCAAGCAATGGCGGGTTCTGACCTTGGCGATGATCATAAAGAGATCTTCTCTGGTGAAAACGCCCTTAAAGCTGGTGGCGGCAAGAACACGATGAACCAGTTCTAATGTCTGACCACTTATAAGTACATTTTATAAGTAAAAGTTTTAAGAAAAGCCGTCCTACATGGTAGGGCGGCTTTTTTGTGCGCTATAAGTAACGATATCTACCAAAATAACAGAGCTATTCAATCACTTTTTTAATTAACTGATGTTCATTTACTCAATAATTATTTGGCTCGATTTAGCCAATCAAAACGAAAGTTTTACTTGTTATTCACTGATAGCTTTCATACGATGGTAATAATATAAATTTATTAAAACAATCAGGAGCCATCATGTACGAGATAGAGCTGAAGTTTTTAGTACCTGAGTCGCGATTAAAAGGACTTATGCGCCAAGCGAAAGTCAAATCATCACAGGTAACGCAAATGGCGGCGCACTATTATGATACAACTGATCAGCAGCTTGCACAGGCTGGTATTGGCTTACGTATTCGTCAAGAAGGCGATGCTTGGGTGCAGACTATCAAAGCGGGCGGAGATGGTATAGCGGCGCGTTTAGAGCACAATTGGATATTAGATAATGAACAAGTACAAGCCATGCTCGACCATAAAGAGCTCATGCCTGATTTAAGCATTTATAAAGATACGGTTATTGCGCCCGCATTGGCAGATTTTAAGCTCAAAAAACTGGCGAAAAACCTGACTCGACTTTATGTCACCGATGTACAGCGCACCACCCGATTACTCACAGAAGATGGCAGTAATGAGGATGTGAGTGATAATAATATTGAGATAGCATATGATTATGGTGAAATCATCCATGGTACCGATGACACTCAAAGAGATGCCATTCAAGAGATTGAGTTTGAGCTCATATCTGGTGAGTTAGATTTTTTATTTTCGACCGCCAAAACTTGGTGTCAGCGTTATAAATTGTGCCTCTCTACCGTGACCAAAGCCGAGCGTGGCGGCTTGCTTATCAAAGGACAAAGTCATAGCCCAGCCACTGCTGCTGACTTGAGCGCGCTTGATATCGATAAAAAAATCAGTATGCCTGCTTTTTCACGCGCTGTCGTACATAACTGTTTATTGCAAATACTGCCGAACAGTAGCGCTGTCATCGCAGGCAGTGAAGACAATAATCACCTTTTACAGCTATCTATCGGTATAGAGCGCTTGCACACTGTACTACAAGCATTTGATGGCTTCTCTGATGAAATCAATCCGGATTGGTCAGACATACTGCAAAAAACTGCTACTTTACTCGCTGAATATCGCAAACTTGCCTATCTTAATACTCACATTGAACCAATGTTACAACAGTACGGCGCACCCATCGTTGATTGGACAGCGGATATTGACGCTATAAAAATCACACCAATGGCTGTCATCAGCGCCAACGACTTTCAAATCATGTTGCTTGAGCTGATTGCTTTTACCATGAGTGACACAAGCCTTGAAAATCAAGCAGATAAGCCGGCTACCAATAAGCTTGAAAAGGTACTTACTAAATACCATGACACATTACTGATGGCTGAGCAATATTTAGAGGAGATGTATGGCAAGTCAGACCATAAGCTAGAGAACGAATCCATCATAAAAGCGCAGCACAAGCTGCACGGGCATCTACAAGATTTGCGTTATGTTAGTGAGTTCGTAGCGCTTTTATATGGCAAAAAGAGAAGCAGGCGCTGGCTAAAACATGTTACAAAAGCACAAAAAGCACTAGGACAGCAGTCAGATATGACTGACTATCAGCAATACTATCAAAACAAAGCCCTCTCTGACTCTACTGCTTTATATGGTGCAGGGTGGTTAAATGCCGCTTTAGTGACTAGAGAAAAAGCCACAGAAAAACGTTTGAATAAGCTGTATTCTTGCTCAGTATTTTGGTAATTGAGTATTTTGGTAATTGAGTATTTTGGTAATTGAGTATTTTGGTAATTGAGTATAGTGTCATTTTATGGTTATCAATATTAGAGAAAAAGACAGCTCACTGAATAAGGGTTGTCTTTTTTATATCGTGGATTCAACTTAAAATCATACATTGCTATGGCTACTCAAGAACACTTTATTGGGCGATAATATTCACTGCTGTCCCTTCCTCAATCTGCTCAAACAATTCGATAATATCTTGATTGCGCATACGTATACAGCCATGTGAGAGTGGCACGCTCATCGGCTCACTGTCAGGTGTTCCATGAATATAGATATAGCGATGATAAGTATCGCAGCCACCTTGACTATTACTGCCTTTATTAAAGCCTTCCTCAAGACCACTTAGCCAAAGAATGCGGCTTAGTATCCAATCACGTTTAGGGTTCAATGCCCCAAGCTCAGCATTATATATTTCTCCCGTCGCTATACGTCCAATAAATACCGTATGACTTGGCGCATTGCCGCCTATTTTTTCTGCAATGATATGCTGACCAAGTGGTGTACAACCACTGTCTTGTTGACTGCCTATCCCATTTTTGGCTGTTGATATAGGATATTCAGCAATAACTTTTTGCCGCCTATAAACGGTCAAAGTTTGCTGAGCAATGCTAATCACTATCTGGGTCGTAAGATTTTCGTTATCTGTCATAGCAATTTTCCGGCAGTTATTTCGATTATGGCTGTTATAGTAGATTCAATTTAAAAAGAACACAGTACTGCTGGGATAAATTTTGCGAAGCCTCTGGAGTGCGAAGCGCACAGCAAGCGAGAGAAATTTATCCCAGCATAATGCTATTCTGAACGTAACTCTTTTATATTGAACTCACTATAGCAGCATAAAAATGAGTGACTCTTTCTATTATCAAGGGATTGTATCAAGACATTTGACACCGTAATATAGGGGCACACTTTTTGATGCTAGCAGATTATGACGACTATTTCACCGACACGGGTGTCGATGTATGATTTTCTATATCAAGATACCAAGCCATTGGTGTCATTATTAGCAGATGCAGCAGCGCTGTCATTGCCGCAAGCGCGTTTGGCAATGGATGCCAGCTTGCAAGCGATTATCAGCGCCCTTCTCGCGTATCAGCAGCGCCATCAAGGACAAGCTCTAAGCAAAAAGCTATTTAGTCGCAGTGCCGTCAAAGAAATGCGCCAGTACAATTCTATGAATTTTGCCACTCTAAATACAACGTTGTATCATCGCCATGATGCCGCCGATGCGATATTCCATGATAATGCACGGGTGAGCAAAGCCAGTGAGTATATTGCAGCACAGATTGACGCGACAGCGCCACAAGTACAAATTTTGCTTACTACCCTATGCGTCATTGTGCTACGTGAGCTTGCTATTTTGGTTGAGTATAGCCAACTTGATCATGATGAGGTGAATAAATGGTTCGCCTTACAGCCACAATTTTTGTCCAAAGCGCGTTTTGCTACCCCTGTCTCAAATTTAGCTGTTAACGAATCAGCTGATGATAGCGATGAGGCACAAACCACATTGTCAGCAGTAGAAGCGGTAAAAATAGAGTCGGTAGCTAGCGACGAGCGTTACTTATTAATCACTGAGCAATTGACAGATAACCCGCCAGCTTTTGATCCTTACTGGTATGAGCTGACAGCATTCATACCCGAACAATTTGAGCCAGTAAAAGACATGCAGTTAGCGACTGGTAACTACTTAAAAGCCATTGGACGCTCAGCTGAAAACATTCAACAAGGTAAACACAATGACTTATTGATGTTTGCACCGATGACGGCTATTGGCTTGCCACATCAACGCTGGCTAGTACAACTGGCTAAAATATCAGAGATATATTTGCAGCGTAATCGATTACGCATTACTTCTGAACCTATCAACCCACCAAAGCCGCCGTTGGTTAGCTCAGGATTGCTGAGCAGTAAGAGCAACAATGATAATACACCAAGCACCCTTAGCGAAAAGCCGATTGAATACGAGGCATCAGTCCCCCTATGGAAAAATCCCGTCATTCTGCTGATTATTCTCGTGATTGGTGGGCTTGGAATATTGGCAACCATCAAATATCAAACGCAAAAATCTAACGGTGTCATACTTGCTACAGAGGAAGTGTTAGAAGAGCGACAGCAGCAAGATGTGGCTATCGTTATGGTGAACGAAGATACCACTGCTGATGATAAAAAATCAAAAGCTGAGTAAAACATAGCTATGTTTAAAATAGTATCGTAGAAATCGATCAGCAAAAAAAAGAGGCGCTATTTATATAGCACCTCTTTTTTGATCAGTCATTTAACAAAATGATTTAAAAAAAGCCTTTAGTCAAAAATACTTATTTTGACAAATCACGACCACGGCTGGCTTCAATTGCCAAACGTAGACCATTTAGACGAATGAAACCTTCTGCGTCCTTTTGATCATAAGCGCCGGCATCATCTTCAAAAGTCGCAATTTTTTCATCAAATAACGAATCATCTGACTTACGACCAACCACGCTCACAGCACCTTTGTATAACTTCACACGTACCGTACCATTAACATATTCTTGTGACTTATCAATCAGCGCCTGTAGCATCATACGCTCAGGGCTGAACCAATAGCCGTTGTAGATAGTCTTAGCATAACGTGGCATTAGCTCATCTTTTAGATGCGCCGCTTCACGGTCAAGTGTCAATGACTCAATACCGCGATGCGCTTTTAACATAATGGTGCCCGCTGGCGTCTCGTAGCAGCCGCGCGACTTCATACCGACGTAACGATTTTCAACGATATCCAAACGTCCAATACCATGCTTGCCACCAATCTCATTAAGCTTAATCATTACTTCATATGGCTTAAGCGCTTCACCATCGATGGCAACGATGTCGCCTTTTTCATACTCTAATTCCAGATATTGGGCTTCATCTGGTGCTTCTTCTGGGCTTACTGACCAGCGCCACATGTCATCTTCTGCTTCAGCATACGGATCTTCTAAGATACCGCCTTCATAAGAGATATGTAATAAGTTGGCGTCCATTGAGTATGGGGATTTTTTCTTATTGCCCGCATAGTCGATGGCAATATTATGCTCTTTAGCATATTCCATCAAGCTTTCACGGCTCGATAAATCCCACTCACGCCAAGGCGCGATAGTCACGACGTCTGGAGATAAAGCAACAGCACCAAGCTCAAAGCGTACTTGGTCATTACCTTTACCGGTTGCACCATGGCTGATCGCATCAGCATTATGTTCTTTAGCGATTTCAACCAAACGCTTAGCGATGAGTGGACGCGCGATAGAAGTACCAAGCAGATACTCACCTTCGTAGATGGCATTGGCACGGAACATTGGGAACACGTAATCACGAGCAAATTCTTCGCGCAAGTCTTCAATATGGATATGTTTGATACCCATGGCTTCAGCTTTGGCACGCGCAGGCTCAACTTCTTCACCTTGACCAATATCCGCAGTGAAAGTGATCACTTCTGCATCATAGGTTTCTTGTAGCCATCGAGCGATGATTGAGGTGTCAAGACCCCCCGAATATGCCAACACGATTTTATTAATAGTTTTTGGATCAAGCTGAGCCATGAAACACTCCTAGTATGAGGAATTTAATGATAGGTAAATCGACTATATCACGAGGAAGATAGATTGCTCGCTCAGTGTACATCATATTTACCATTGGCAAAAGTGGCACTGCCGTTAGGCATGAGGTTTTTACCCAAGTTTAATTGCCACTAAAGCAATAATTTTCTCACCAATAATAGAGTGAACATGGCATCTTACTTCTACAGATGAATAAATTACCTACCATTTCTGTAGAGATATTATGTATAGATATTCAGCCACATATTTAGTCAGGTAAGCAAATCTGTTATGATAGCCGCACAGCAAGACTCCCTTTTACTCCCAGATATGACGATATAGAGCGCGACGATACTATGACTGATTCAATTAGAGAATTGACCATCCTACAACCCGATGATTGGCACATTCATTTGCGTGACGATAAGGCGCTAGCAACCACAGTCCCTCATGCGGCAGAGAGCTTTAATCGCGTTATCTGTATGCCAAACCTTGTACCACCAGTCAAAAACGTCGACGATGCGCAAGCATATCGCGCGCGTATCATGCAACATCTAGAAATCAGCAATCTGAGTGCTGAGCGTAAAGCATCATTTGACCCGCGCATGACCTTGTATCTCACCGATCATACCACCGCGCAAGATATCGAGATGGCAGCAAAGTCTGGCATCGTACAAGCGGTCAAGCTCTATCCTGCTGGCGCCACTACCAACTCTGCTGATGGCGTCACCGACATCAATGCCTGTGTCGATGTATTTGAGGCGCTTGAAAAATATAATCTACCCCTACTGCTACATGGCGAAGTCACTCACGACCACGTCGATATTTTTGATCGTGAAAAGCGCTTTTTAGATGAAGTGATGGTACAAATCATCGCAAAGTTCCCAACCATGAAAATTGTGATGGAGCACATCACCACCAGTGATGCCGCTGACTTTGTCTTATCACAAGGCAATCAAATTGCCGCGACTATTACGCCGCAGCATTTGATGTTTAACCGCAATCACTTGTTGCTTGGTGGTATCAAACCGCACTTTTATTGCCTGCCTATCTTAAAGCGTGAAAGCCATCAAAAAGTATTGCTTGATGTCGCCACCAGCGGCAATCCAAAATTCTTTTTGGGCACGGACTCCGCTCCCCATGCAACCGATAAGAAAGAAGCGGCTTGTGGCTGTGCTGGCTGCTATAGCGCTGCCACAGCACTGCCGTTGTATGCCACAGCATTTGATAGCGTTGGTAAAATTGATAGATTAGAAGGGTTTACCAGCCGTTTTGGTGCACAATTTTACGGTTTACCCGTTAACGAGAGCACTATTACGATGATCAAGACGCCGATGCAAATCCCAGCATCTTATCCTTACTTTGATGGCAGCTCTCTAACACCGCTCATGGCAGGTGAGAGCTTACCCTGGTCGATTAAAGGGTCACTTTAATCCATCATAATTGACGCCCTATCTATTTCTATAGAGTAGAGCCTGCTTTATTTTATCCTATGATAGCAATGCTATCTGTCCATTGAAAAATAGTATGAGTGTCATAGGAAGTTTATTTTTTTATTAAACACAATAGCCCGACTGATAAAAGCGATTTAACCTGATATGACCATTAAAAAAGATACCGCTTTACCCAAAATAGATGTAGCCGTTCCTATAGATTCGACGACAGAAACGCTAGCACCCCTGAAACTAAAAGAGCGTTTTCGGAAATTCCTACCAGTAGTAGTGGATGTTGAAACGGCAGGATTTAACGCGCAAACTGATGCCTTGTTAGAGATTGCCTGTATTCCTGTACTACTGAATGAGCAGGGTGTTTTTTATCCTGGTGAGGCATTTAATGCTCATATCGAACCTTTTGAAGGGGCAAATCTTGAGCCAAGTGCCCTCGCCTTTACCGGCATTGACCCTAACAATCCGCTGCGTAAAGCCATTGCTGAAGACGAAAAAACGGCGCTACGTCGTATTTTTAAAGGGTTAAAAGAAGTACGCCGTACTGAAGACTGCCGTCAATGTGTGTTAATCGGACATAATGCACATTTTGATTTGGCATTTTTAAATGCCGCGGTATTACGTACCAATAATAAGAGCCACAATCCTTTCCATAACTTCTCAGTCTTTGATACGGTGACTTTATCAGCACTTGCCTTTGGTCAAACGGTGCTAGCACGCGCCTGTAAAGCCGCAGGACTTGATTTTGATGGTAATGACGCTCATTCTGCACTCTATGACACGCAAAAAACCGCTGAGCTATTTTGTTATATCTTAAATAATTATCCTATGCTCGCTAATGCCATGCACAGCGAGCCTGAAATCACAGAAACTGCGACTGATAATAGCAAATAAATCAGTTATTACAGAGTACTTGTTGCTCGCTACCCATAATAGTGCTATTTGTAAGGTCTGCTAACTTTAACCTTGCAATTTAACAGGACGATTTAATCATTTTCGTACATCTTGCTCAAGCGATGATTAGATCTATAGATGGTTTAAGTTACCTATTGTGCTTTTAGCGTCTGTTATAGACGATCAAAGCTTATTATGAGGGACTTTATGATGGAACCACAGTTTAAATTATGGGCGACGATCATCGGCTATATGCTGCTTGCATTAACGATTAGTACTTGTACTTCGTTGTGGATTCGATATCATTTGAAGCGTAATGACCTGCATCCACGTCGCGCGCTTAAAAAAAGATATTTAATTTTAAAAAGACGTAGAAAAAGGCTTGACAGCAAGCGCAGACCCCATTAAAATACGCACCACTTCAGCATAAAGGTGAAAGCAGCTGAAGCGTTGTACTAGTCCCCATCGTCTAGAGGCCTAGGACACCGCCCTTTCACGGCGGTAACGGGGGTTCGAATCCCCCTGGGGACGCCACTATTTGGCGTCACTTATTAGCAAATACGCTTGTTAAGCGTTAGATAAGACTAATTAAGCGTACCACTAAAACCCTATCACAACATACTGTGATAGGGTTTTTTTATGTGTATTAGTTTCTGCTTTTCAGCATAAAATATATCTATTACGCCTTGTCCGTGCATCCTAACAACCACTTAACACCTGATTGTAAAAACAAAAAAAGCCAGCAATTTATGCTGACTTCATGAATACATATTACATATATAGATATTTAGAAAATCTTATCGGATAAAATCAGCCACAGTAGCGCTAACACAATCAATCCACCCAATATGGTTTGGATCAAGAAAAATGCTTGGTGCTGCCCTACTACTTTGCCTAACGTTAAACCTAGCGTGCTGTATTTTATCGGCTGAGAATCAGTATCACCGGTCACTTCTTGCGCTTCATAATAGCCTTGCAGAATATCTAAAAACTGCTGCCATTCGTTTGACTTCCAGCTATCAGGTCTAAAAGGCATAAAGGCTTTTAGCTTAGGCTCATTAACCATCCAGCGCTCAAGCGTAATAGAGCGTAATGACCATCCTTCAAAGCGGCGTTCATCAATCGCTGAAAAATCTAATATTTTTAAATCTTTGTGGCGATCGTCTATTAACAAGCGATTTTTAAGGTTGGTCAGTGCTTGCTCAGTACCTTCGACATATTGAAAAAAGTAACCGTTGCCGTAGCAAAGAATACCCGTAATATCATCAATTTTATTCAGCTTATTTGCAACTTCTGCGATATCGTTAAGCGTACTAGAGTTGGATAGACCAGTAGACGTAATATGGCTCAGATATACAAGCTGGCATAGATCTGGCATTACTGGATTTGTAGAATCAATCGTTGGTGACAATCAGCTTCTCCCTATAATTAGGTAAATGTAGCTAAGACAACCATACTCATTTTTAGAAAAAAACATAGAAGCAAGACGTTTCTAAACACAAATCGGCTTGGTATATTATTGATTTTATAAATATTTATATTAATTGTATTAAGTTGGTTACATCATAGGCTGTTTTAGTGATCAAAGCAATATATGTTTATGGCAAATAACAAGTTGTTAATATTAAACAATATTTAGGTAATATTCATATAAAAAATATCTACAGCTATAAAAAATAATATAGGAAAAATAAACGGCTATTTAGTAAATATAAATAATAAAAATTTATGAATATAATTTCATGTCTCAAATTTAATACTAGCTATAAAGCTTGCAACGCAACCTTACAGAGGTAGATACAATGAATATTCGATATTTTTATGACAGAATAAAAAATCTATATAAAATTAAAAAATACAGAAATCAGAGTGTGATAAGAATTTTATGAGCTAGGGGCAAATTGAGCCTTGAGAATGGCTGTCAGTAAAATAATATCATCAGGATAAGTCAGTTTGATGTTTTGACGGCTGCCTGTTACCAATCGAATTGGCAGTTCTAAATGCTCAAAAGCACTGGCTTCGTCAGTAATGGCCAGATTATGCTCAGTGACATAGTTCAAGACTTGTTGCAATTGTCCAAGCCTAAATACTTGCGGTGTTTGTGCCTGCCACATATGGCTGCGATCAATGGTTTTTTGAGCATAAGTATGAAGCGTGTCATAACCACTCTGACTATTAGCAAGCTCCAGCTGAGTATTCAGTTGCTGAAGATATAGTGGAGCTTCATATGCTGGCGTTGATAGTGTGTTAGATGCTATGTAAGACTGTTTTAGGGTATCAGCAACCGGTGTCGCTAAAATAGCACCATAAGGCTCTAGCATCGCTGCTTGAATGACGGCATCAATATCATGACTTGGTACGGCAGGACGAGCTGCATCATGGATCACAACCAAATCCGACTCATCTGCGCCCGCATTAATCATTGCCTCGACTCCTGCCTGCACCGATTGCCAACGTTCAGTACCGCCAATAGCATAATATATAGGAAGCGCAAAGCTCAGTGTCTGGGCAGTGCTATCCTCTTGAGCCACAACCAATAGACATTGATCAATATAATTACTCTCAGCCAGACGTGCCACACTGTGCTGTAATAAGGTTTGACCTTGCAGTAAGGTATATTGTTTAGCAATAGACGCGCCAAAGCGACTACCGCGTCCAGCAGCAACGATCATGGCATGGATATTAGGAGTGGTATTCATAATGCAGTACTCATGGGTTGATTCCATGAAAATAGGATAAGAGAAAAATGGGAATTAAGAGGTATAAAAATGAAAAAAAACTATTATTATCAATAATAGCTCATTGCAACGACTTTAGAATCAATACCGACTGTACGTCAAAATCAATAACGACTATGAATCAATAACGACTATGAGTAGTAGGCGCGGTTGATACTTGTACAAAAGTCTCATTTGGCTTAATCAAACCCAAATCCAAACGAGCATGCTCCTCTACCGCTTCGAGACCAGTCTTTAGATCATTAACATCGGTACGCAGTAAGTTATTTGCTGAGACTTGGTTGTCATTTAAGCGCTGCTGCTCATCCACTTCAGTCAGAAGCTTATTGTGCTCGACGCGACCATTTTCACCTAGCCAATACTGATATTGCAGTCCTGACAGCACGGCAACGGCTAACGCAAGTAGTATAAATTGGCTAAAGTATTTCATAATATAATAACGCCAAACGATATAAAGAGAATATAAACTTGCTGAGCGATATATTTATATATCGCCCAGCGTAAGCGACAATTTTGGCTTATTAACCACGTAATCCGATAAACTCTTCGCGACCACGATAGCTTGCACGTACTTGCTGCTCAATACGTAGTAGTTGATTGTATTTTGCAACGCGATCTGAGCGGCATAATGAGCCAGTTTTTATTTGACCAGCCGCAGTACCTACCGCTAAATCAGCAATGGTGCTGTCTTCCGTTTCGCCTGAACGATGCGAAATAACCGTCGCATAACCGTTTTTCTTCGCCAGATAAATCGCATCTAGCGTTTCTGATAAGGTGCCGATTTGATTAAACTTAATCAAAATCGCATTGGCAATTTTCTTATCAATCCCTTCTTGCAAGATAGCAGGGTTGGTGACAAACAAATCATCACCGACCAACTGTACCTTATCACCGATTTGCTCAGTTAGGTATTTCCAGCCATCCCAATCTGACTCATCAAGACCATCTTCGATAGAGATAATAGGATATTGACGCGCAAGACCCACTAAATAATCTGAGAACCCTTGGCTATCAAAAGATTTGTTGCCCTCGCCTGCCAAGACGTATTTGCCATTTTTATAGAACTCAGTAGCAGCACAATCTAAAGCTAAGTGAATATCTTTACCAGCTGTGTAGCCTACTTGCTCAATGGCTTGCATGATAACGGTAATAGCTTCTTCGTTGCTGCGAAGATTTGGCGCAAAGCCGCCTTCATCACCAACAGCAGTATTCAAGCCTTGCGACTTTAAAACAGACTTTAAGCTATGAAAGATTTCAGTACCAGCACGTAATGCTTCTGAGAAGCTGCTAAAACCAACCGGCTCAATCATAAACTCTTGAATATCGACGGTATTGTCCGCGTGCTCGCCACCATTAATGATATTCATCATCGGTACAGGCATCGTCAGCGACGTCTGGTTGCGCAGATCAGCGATATACTGATGTAATGGCAGACTCTGTGACTTAGCAGCCGCTTTAGCAACCGCAAGTGAAACCGCAAGTATGGCATTGGCACCAAGATTGTCTTTGTTTTCTGTACCGTCTAGCGCAATCATTGCATCATCAATGGCTTGCTGAGCAGTAACATCTTTGTCCATCAAAGCACTGCGGATTTGGCTATTGACGTTAGCTACCGCCTTTTTGACACCTTTACCCATATAGCGGCTTTGATCGCCATCACGTAGCTCAAGCGCCTCACGTGAGCCAGTCGATGCGCCGCTTGGAGCAGCAGCACGGCCAATAGTGCCATCAGCTAAAATCACATCAGCTTCAATCGTTGGGTTACCACGCGAGTCTAAAATCTCACGAGCGCGAATGTCTTTAATTGCGGTGACGTTGTTGGTTTCTTCAGCGTACATAATGTCTGTTAATTCCTTTGGTCATGCCAAGTTTATGAGATAAATAACGGCAACTAGAATACAAAAAAGATAAAGCAGAATATCGTATAGTAATGCGCAAAAAAAGCTTTAGTGATTAATACAATCGGCTCATTTTAAACGTAATCAAAGGTTTATTTCATCCCTTAACCATTAGCTATAGTGCTTGGTATCATAGCATAAATTTTGCCAAACTTCCCTTATCTTAAAGCAACAGACGGTCATAAAATCGCTAATCAATAGTTAAATGAGCCGCTATCAATTTATCTCAGTACCTATGATATCAAACGTCATATAACTCTTACGCTTTTGTTAGACGATCTGCTTTAGTGTGGGAGTCTGATACGGTATTATTGAGCTCAACCTTTGTCTTAAAACGCGTTAAACGCAGCGCATTCATCAACACTGAAATCGAGCTAAGTGCCATAGCAGCAGCGGCAATCATAGGATTCAAAAAGCCAAAAGCAGCGAGCGGAATACCAAGGCAATTATAGATAAAGGCAAAAAACAAATTTTGTTTGATATTACGCAGCGTGGCATTCGCAATTTTTTGCGCTGCGTCGATATGCATCAGCGACTCACCCATCAAGCGCGCAGAGGCACTATGTTGGGCGACATCCGTGCCTTCAAACATGGCAAAGCTGGCATCAGCAGTTGCCATCGCTGGTGCATCATTGACCCCATCTCCTGCCATAGCGACTTTATGACCCGCTGTTTGCAGTAGAGCAATTTGGCTGGCCTTATCACGTGGACTCATCTTGCCATACGCTTTTTCGATCCCAAGCTGTCCGGCAACGTGATCGACGACGGATTGTTTATCACCGCTCATCAAAATGACATTAATACCCGCATCTTGTAGCGCAGTAATCGCTTGCGGCGTATCTGATTTTAAGTCATCTGCTAATGCAAATGCGCCTAGTGCTTCATCGTTAATACTAATCGCAACAGTACTGGCAATTTGCCATACCTTTGGCATCAATTTAGGCAATACAAGATTGGCAAACTCTGCTGTGCCAACCTTTACCACACCTAAGCTTTCAATATTTGCCTGTATACCTGCGCCTTTGATAACGCTGATATCAGACACATCGAATAAGGATAAACCACGCGCTGTCGCTGCATTAACCAAAGCAGTTGCAAGCGGATGACTGGCATGTACTTCAATACTTGCGGCAATCTGTAGTACATCATCAACCGCTATTGATTTATCGACCATAACTTCATCGACAATGGTCGGCTTACCAATGGTCAAAGTACCTGTTTTATCGAGCACTACTGTATCGATATTGCCTGCGGCTTCCAGGCTTTGCGCATCTTTAAACCAAACACCGTGACGCGCAGCCACGCCCATACCTGCCATGATTGCGGCTGGTGTCGCCAAACCAAGCGCACAGGGACAAGCAATGACCAATACAGATACCGCGTGCATCAAAGCGATATCGAGCATACCGGTCAGCCACCACGTCACACCAAAGGTAACCAGTGCAATCACTACCACAACGGGCACAAAGACCGCAGTGACTCTATCAGCAAGGCGTGCCAAATTGGCTTTTGAGCCTTGGGCATCGCTGAGGGCTTGTACCATATCACCAAGTTTAGTATCGCTACCCTTGGCATTGACGCGATATAACAAGCTACCGTTTTCGACCAAGGCACCCGCTAATAATCCATCGCCTACTTCTTTCTTAAGCGGTACTGACTCACCGGTTAAATGACTTTCGACACACCAGCCAGCACCATCGATGACCGTCCCATCGGTTGCAACGCGGCTACCTTGTTTGGCACGCAAGATATCACCTACTTGTACCTCTTTGAGAGCGATATTTTTAAACTCACCATTTGGCTGCTGTTGCTCAACTTCGTCTGGTGTCAGCGATAATAGTAAATCAATACTATTCAGACTGTGCTTTTTAGTGCGCTCTTCAAGATATTTACCGGTGCGCACAAAAGCAATGACCATCACGCCTGCTTCAAAATATACCGCAGGACTGCCACTCGCACCATGACCACCAGTATGCCCACTTTGCAACAGACTATTTAAGCTACCATCACCATGGGTCAGCCACAGATACGTTGAATATGCCCAAATGGTTACCGTACCGATGACGACCAGTACGTCCATATTGGCAAGACCGCCTCTAATAGACGCCCAAGCACTTTTATAAAACGGCAATGCAAATCCAAACTGTACAATGGTCGCTAATATGAATTGCATCCAAATCGGCGGCATCCATGCCATACCCTGCCCAAAGAGCATGCCAGCCATACCAACTAAAAACGGCACCAAACAGACCCATAGTCCAATCAAACGCCATGGATACTGAGTGCTCGCATCGTCATCTTTTTGAGCAAACAAGCTATCAGCCGCCTGTAAATTGGCGACAAAACCCGTTTTGTTGACCCATTCCGTCACCTGCTCTGCCGTCGTCTGTGTCGGATCATAATCCACATTGGCGGTCTCGCCTGCGAAGTTCACGCTGACCTCATAGACTGATGGCTTTTTATTCAAAACCTTTTCAATCCGTGATGCACAGGCCTGACACGTCATACCCTCTATCGCCAGCTGCAAGTGCGCACGCTGCGGCGTAAGCGGGGTATTAGACTGAATATCAGTCTCAACATCGTAAGAATTATGCGTATTGGTATGGGTAGAATCATTCATAAATAAAACTCGTTATGGCGTTTATAAATTTGTATGAGCTATAAAAATCTATCAGTGGAGGAATAAAAATCCAAATCAAACAAGCAGTACATTCTAAAGATTAATATCATATTGTTTTTCAGAGCATCTAAATAGTAGTCATCTTAGTGTATCAACCTATATATTAAATGGTCATGATTAGCGCCAATTCAACTATTTCAGCCGACCAATTATTTCAGATTAAAAGGACATGTTGCAGAAATAAGAGATCTGAGAACACTACTCCGATAGCCATAGTTTTTAACCATTAAAAAACCAGCCACAATAGCTGGTTTGTTTATAACAAAGCATAAAATTAAGCGTTGGTAACAGTGGCATCAAAGCCTGCGTCATCAATAGCAGCAGCAATCGTCTCTGCACTGGTTTTGCTATCATCAAAGGTGACTGTCGCTTGATTGTCTGCAAGCTCGATACTGATGTCATCTAAACCATCAATATCAGCGGTGGCGTTATGGACACTTGCCACACAGCCACCACAAGTCATGCCATCAATTTTAATAATACGGGTTTGGTTTGCCATGAGAGGCTCCTTATTGTTATCTGTGAATAAATGGTTTGTATACTTTAACGGTATAAGACTTTATTAAAATAGCCAAGACCAGCATAAGAGCTATTGGCGTTGACCACAAGTCAGTTTGGTTATACTTTTATAAATCTAATCATGATAACGTGGATTTTGCGGGGCATCAATAGGAAACGGTTGAGTCACGTAATCGACCATGCTAATTGCTGCAACAAACGCATGCACCGTCGTTTTGGTATCATCATAATGGATAAATGCCATTCTGTTTTCAGGCTGTAGCTCAATCTCTGTGACACCGGTAATATTTTTTAGCGCCGTCATCACGCTCTCAAACCCTTCGGTATCATCGATATTCTCAATACTTACTTGTGCAACTTTAATCGCCATGATCTTATCCCCTTATCGTTTATAGCATTAATGCGTATCCAATACCTCAAAACCTTTGACCAACTCATCAATCTGCTTAAGCTGACGCAAAAACGGCTCTAATTGACTGGTTCGCAACGCACACGGGCCATCGCATTTCGCCACTTCTGGGTTTGGATGCGCCTCTAAAAACAAACCTGCCAAACCTGTCGCCATACCTGCACGAGCAAGGGTGGTGATTTGCTCACGGCGACCACCAGCACTGTCACTACGCGCTCCCGGCTGCTGCAAACTGTGCGTCACATCAAAAAACACGGGGATATTCATCTGCTTCATGGTATCAAAACCTAGCATATCGACGACCAAATTGTTATAGCCAAAGGCACTACCGCGCTCACACAAAATCAGCTTATCGTTACCGCCCTCAAGGCATTTATTGACAATATGACGCATCTCGTGCGGTGCTAAGAACTGCGCCTTTTTGATATTGATGATAGCATCTGTCTTTGCCATCGCATGCACCAAGTCAGTCTGACGCGATAAAAACGCTGGTAGCTGGATAATGTCGGCAACTTCAGCGACCGGCGCTGCTTGATAAGGTTCATGCACATCCGTGATAATCGGCACTTGGAACTTTTCTTTAATTTGCCCTAGCCAATCGATACCCTGCTCTAGACCCGGCCCGCGATATGAATGTAAGCTTGAACGGTTGGCTTTATCAAAGCTGGCTTTAAAGACATAGCCAATGCCCAAACGCTGACAGATATCCACATACTGCTCGGCAATCTCAAACGCCAATTCTTTGGACTCTAAAACATTCATACCACCGAATAGTACAAATGGCTGGTCGTTACCGATGTTAATCATATTGCCATTTGGCGTATTGAGCTTGATATGTGATTGCGCGGTTAATAAATGTTCCATGAAGTGCTGACCCTCATTATTGTTATTTACTGTCGTTATCAACAACGTTTATTCATCTGACTTTTCCTATTGTAACCGATAGCTCAATGAAAAAAAGTATCCAAGCGTAATTGATAATTTTAACTGCCTGATATAAAAGCTGTATCTATAAAAAATGTTGTTAGAAAAGTCTGAATTAAAGCCAAAAAAAAAGACCAATCCGAAGATCAGTCTTTTTTATAATTACCAAGCTGTCGTACGATAATGCTTATTTATTATCGTTATAATTTCTTGCTGCTTTGACAAAGCTGTTAAATAGTGGATGACCACCGCGTGGCGAGCTGGTAAATTCAGGATGGAACTGTACGGCGACAAACCAAGGATGGTTAGGAATCTCAACCGACTCAACCAAATGCTGCTTGGCAGAATAGCCTGATATCGTCATACCTGCTTGCTCTAATGGCTCGATATAGCGATTATTCATCTCATAACGATGGCGATGACGCTCAGTGATATTGGTTGAACCATAGATTTGCGCAAGCTTACTACCCGCCACCAGTTCCGCTTGCTGCGCGCCTAAACGCATGGTGCCACCAAGGTCTGAATCATCGCTACGAATCTGCAATTCGCCGCGCTCATCCAACCACTCGGTAATCAAACCGATGATAGGCTCGGCCGCGGTACGATGGAACTCAGAGGAATTGGCATCGATATGTAGCACATTACGTGCATATTCAATCACCGCTAGCTGCATACCAAGACAGATACCAAGATACGGTACGTTATTTTCGCGCGCGTAAGTAATGGCTTTCATTTTGCCATTGGTACCGCGCTCACCAAAACCGCCCGGTACTAAAATAGCATCGGCATCGTTTAGACGAGCAAATAAAGCATCATCGGTTTCTAACAGCTCAGCGTCGATGTAGTCGATTTTGACGTCGGCTTTATGAGTGATACCAGCGTGTAACAAAGCTTCGTTGATAGACTTATAAGCATCTGGCAATTCAACATATTTACCTACCATCGCTACCGTCACCGTCGCTTCAGGGTTGAGCTGAGCTTCGACGACTTTATCCCAATCGCTTAAATCCGCTTCTGGTACATCAAGACCAAAGCGCTCACAGATTAAATCATCAAGATCTTGCTCATGCAGGGTACGCGGGATTTGATAAATACTTTGCGCATCTTCACACATGATAACCGCACGCTCTTCGACGTTGGTAAATAGTGCAATCTTGCGGCGATTGTCTGGTGAAATATGGTGGTCAGAGCGGCAGATTAAGATATCTGGCTGCAGACCGATAGAACGTAGCTCTTTTACTGAATGCTGAGTAGGCTTGGTTTTGGTTTCGCCCGCGCTGGCAATATAAGGCACCAGCGTTAAATGCATCAGCATGGCACGATTGCGTCCAAGCTCTACTTGCATTTGGCGTACGGCTTCCATAAAAGGAAGTGACTCGATATCACCGACCGTACCGCCAATTTCGATAATGGCGATGTCGTAGCCTTGGCCACTGGCAAGGATTTTACTTTTGATTTCATCAGTGATATGCGGAATCACCTGTACCGTACCGCCCAAATATTCACCGCGGCGCTCTTTATTCAAAACGTTCTGATAGATACGGCCACTGGTAAAGTTATTGCTCTTACTCATCTTTGAATGGCGTAAAAAGCGCTCATAGTAGCCCAAATCCAAATCGGTCTCAGCGCCATCTTCGGTGACGAACACTTCGCCATGCTGGAACGGACTCATCGTACCTGGATCGACGTTGATATACGGATCCATTTTGGTCATCGTCACGCTCACGCCACGTGCTTCAAGGACTGCGGCAAGAGAGGCTGCGGTAATACCTTTTCCTAGTGAGGACACTACCCCACCGGTCACAAATATAAACTTGGTCATAGTACTCTGTCGGTAATTGGTAAAGAAGGATTTTACTAAAAATACGCTACAAAATATAGGGCAAAAGCGCAAACTCTTTAAAACACTCAGTTTTTAACGCTTAATTGTCATAAGTGCGTAATCATCGTAAATACGTAGCTATTATAACCCACTGCGGCTTTAAAAAGGTCACAACAAAAAAACTCACCCCGAAGGATGAGTTTTTTATAATACGTTTTCTAATGTTTAGATTAGAATTTGTATTCAATACCCGTACCTACAATCAAGTCATCTTTGTTATTGTCACGGCTGATTTGCCCTGCATAAATATGACCCGTGGTCGCTTTATTGAATGCATATTCTCCACCAACTGCGATTTCATTTACATCAGCATCTTTTACGCCTTTTTCGTCAGTGGTATTAACATACTGTGCTTTAACTGCCCAAGGTGTTGCACCAACTTTATATTTACCACTAATTAGCCAAGATTTTTCATCTTCACTGGCTTTGTTAACGCGGTTGTTGTTAACGATGCTATAATTATCGTAGTATTGGCTTTGTTGGTATAGAGCACCTAAAGTTAAGCCCGAAACCATATTCATTTTGCCCATATCTAAACCAGCAACCAAACGCCACGTATTATCAATCACGCCAGTATTTACATTGTTAGCACCCATGTCTTTGTCATAAGCACCGGCTAGATAAACACCATTTTTGTCATAGGCTAATAAAGCAGAATAACCGTTATCTTTTACTTTTCTATCACGATAGACTGCAGGCTTCGTATCAGATGCTGCGGAAACGAGAATATCACCGTCGGCATCAGTTTCTGATAATGCGGTAGCTGCCATAAAACTCACTGGCATACCGACAATAACAGGTGATTGATAGGCCACCATATTGTTAGCACGGTATTCACCTGAAACACCCGCATTTTTAATATCAAATAAGCTATCATTAAACACGTCAACTTTGTTTTGTGCAAGTTTCAATGGGGTATCATGGCGTCCCGCTAGTACAGTACCTAAAGTGTTGTGGGCTAAGCCTACATAAGTATTACGTGATCTAAACTGTTGGCTATCGTCATCAACATCAATACCATATTCCAATTGATAGACTAATTTAGTGGTATCAGTAAGATCATCTTCACCTTTAAAACCAATACGTGATTGATTAGAGTTAAGTTTAAATGTATCTTCATCTGTCTTGTTAGCTGCATCGTAGTCTGTACTAACATAATCTAAGGTTAAAAATGCTTTACCATATACAGTTGGGGCGGCGTTGGCTGCAGATACAGATAGGGCGGCGATTGCTGTCGCTAAAAGTAATTTTTTCAAAGGGTATCTCCACTTTACGATTTGAATGATGAATTGGCTAGGATTGGCCGATATATATAATGGCAGGGTGACTACCCTATAGAACATTTATATATATGAGCTAGAAGCATTACTTAGACACAACTTTACCAACCAAATATTACAGTAAGGTGAAAAAACCAAAATTTACACAAATGTTATTATTAATTTTACGGATTCTGTTATTTAAGACACGCTGTTGTTCAAGACACAGTATTGATTACAAAACAAAAAAACTCACCCCGAAGGATGAGTTTTTTATAATACGTTTTCTAATGTTTAGATTAGAATATATACTCTAGACCGCCACCGATAGCGAGTACATCAATATCACCACGTAAGGCGATTTCATTAACATTGCCGTCTTCGTCTCTCGAACCAAAACGACCATTGTTTAATTCCGCTGAATTTAGACCAGCATAGGCATGAGCGATCATATTATTTTTAAACGCATATTTGCCACCTACAACGACTTGATTTGAGTCATTATTCTCAAGACCACTGATATTGTCGGTTTTGTCATACTGAATATAAACAGAGGCTGGACGGGCAAAATTCGAAAGACCCATTTCAGCACTCACCACTAAACCGTCCTCTGTTGCAGTAGTAGTACCGGCATAGTCAGCTTCTTGATATAGAACGCCTAACTTTACAGGAGCTGCGATATATTTACCTAAATCGACGCTAGCACTGCCACGGATAATATCACCACTAACACTCATGTCTTGCTCATAAGCAATACCAGCGGTAATGCCTGTACCTGGATCAAACATCAATGAGGCACCATAGCCTGCGTCACGATCACTCTCAGATATAAAGTCTTCATCAGCACCATACATCAGCGCAAGCGCTAATGGTAGGTCATTGTATTTAGGCGCTTTCCAAACGATTGAATTATTGATACGGTTACCAACGGTCGGGGTCAAAATATTAGCAAAGCTGTCGTTGTTGTTCAGAGTACTAGAGCCAAGATTATCCCAATAACCTTCATTAACTGATACGTTATTGATATAGTCAATGACTGTGTAGTTACGACCAAAGCGGAATTCACCGAAGTCTTTATTTTTTAAACCTAAATAAGTATCACGACTTTTGAAGCCAATGTTATCGCTACCACTATCATCAACTTTAACGCCGTACTCTAATTGGTAAATTACGTCAGTGTTGGCCGTTATCGCTTCAGAGCCTCTGAAGCCTAAACGTGAAATATTAGAATTAACTTGTAATGAACCGTTGTCTTCATTAATTCTGTTATTATTATCCATATTCTGACCATCAATTTCAGCATTAACGTAATCAGTAGTAACGAATACTTTACCATAAACGGTAGGTGCTGCCTGTGCTGCAGATACAGATAGGGCGGCGATTGCTGTCGCTAAAAGTAGTTTTTTCATGGGGTATCTCCACTTTACAATTGTAGTAATGAGCAAGCTGTGATTAGCTGGCGCCCATAATGGTATCGTCACAAATCCTCAAAGATATAATGTGTAACTAGCTACCGAGATTGGTCAGAAACAAGTGTGGCGAAGTTTTATTACGTAAGATGAAAAAAACGTTTACTTACATAATTTAGAATAACTACGTAACCACTATGTAAACCCAAGTCTTTAACGCCTTATTGCGTAACATCCGTTACCAAACTCATACTTCGAGTACAAGCATAACAACTTTGACATAATTTGCAACATATTTTTAAGTCTTTGATGACGAAAAATTCTAAAACCCATATTTAATCTAAGGTTTAACGATTGTTCAGATAAAAACAAAAAAATACCCCTACTTGCCATTGGCAAATAGGGGTAACTTCTATAAATAATCGACGTAAAAATATCGCTTTAAGTATGCTTGAGCAATACTAAGTATTAAAGGACTACTCAACCATGGGTAAGTAGCCCCAAAATAACGTTTAAAAATAACGAACTAGCAATGCGTATTGGCTTTTAAGTCTAAACGCGCTTGATGCAATAATGGCTCAGTGTAACCACTTGGCTGCTCACGACCTTTAAAGACCAAATCGCAGGCAGCTTTAAAGGCGTAAGAATTATCGAAGTTATTGGCCATTGGCTGATAGCCATTATCGCCCGCATTTTGCTCATCGACGACTTTTGCCATGCGCTTCATGGTATCCATGACTTGCTCTTCGCTTACCACGCCGTGATGCAACCAGTTAGCGATATGCTGACTTGAGATACGCAAGGTTGCACGGTCTTCCATTAGACCTACATCATTGATATCTGGTACTTTAGAACAGCCAACGCCTTGGTTTACCCAGCGTACGACATAACCTAGGATACCTTGAGCGTTATTATCAAGCTCTTGCTGCTTTTCTTCTTCTGTCCAGTTGGTATCTTTAGCCAATGGAATGGTCAAGATATCATCTAAGCTGGCACGCTCACGGGATTTTAAGCTGTCTTGCACGTCGGCAACATTGACCTCATGGTAATGCATGCTGTGCAAAGTAGCGCCCGTTGGTGATGGTACCCAAGCTGTGCTAGCGCCTGCTTGTGGATGGGTGATTTTGCTTTCCATCATCTCTTTCATCTCGTCAGGCTTCGCCCACATGCCTTTACCAATCTGCGCGTGACCTTGTAAGCCTACTTCAAGACCGATATCGACGTTCCATTGCTCATAAGCAGGCAGCCACGTTTGCGACTTCATATCGCCTTTGCGAACAAATGGACCTGCATTCATACTGGTGTGCATCTCATCACCTGTGCGATCTAAGAAGCCAGTATTGATGAAAATAACACGCTCTTTTGCTTGGCGAATGGCTTCTTTTAAGTTGACCGTCATACGGCGTTCTTCATCCATAATTCCGATCTTTATCGTATAACGCTCTAAGCCCAGTAGGTCTTCTGAGGCGTTAAACAAGTCATTCGCCATCTTCACTTCATCAGGACCATGCATTTTTGGTTTAACAATATACATTGAACCTTTACGTGAGTTTGATAGCTCGGTTTTACCTTTTAAATCATTCAATGATAATAAAGGCGTAATCAAACCATCCATTAAACCTTCGAAAACTTCTTCTTGACCATTGCCTAAATCTACCAAAATCGATGGATTTTGCATGAGATGTCCGACGTTACGTAGCAATAAAAGCGAGCGACCTGGCAAGGTCAGCGTATCACCCTCTGGCGTAGTATATTCGCGATCAGGATTCTGTTTACGCGTACGGGTCTTGCCGCCTTTCTCAAAGGTTTCTTGCAAATCGCCATTCATCAAGCCAAACCAATTGCGATACGCTTCAACCTTCTCTTCTGCATCAACAGCAGCGATGGAATCTTCACAATCTTGTATCGCAGTCAGCGCCGACTCTAATAACACGTCTTTGATATGTGCAGGATCATCTTTGCCGATTGGATGATTGCCATCAATTTGAATCTCAGCATGCAAGTTATTGTTCTTTAATAACACAGCGCTAGGACTATCAGCGTCGCCTACAAAACCTGCAAACTGTCCAGCATCTTTTAGTTGCGCGCTGCTATCGCCTTGCGCAATTTCAAGCTTACCATCAACGACTCTAAAACCTGTTACATCGCTATAAGAGTCTGATGCTAAGGCAAAGTTTTCATCTAGGAATTTTTTGGCATAAGCGACGACGGCTGCGCCACGTGTTGGATTGTAGCCACCTTTTGCTTCTTGACCATTTTCATCACTGATAACATTGGTGCCATATAAAGCATCATATAAGCTGCCCCAACGCGCATTATTGGCGTTCAACGCATAGCGGGCATTACGTACTGGTACTACCAGCTGCGGTCCTGCAATACGGGCAATCTCATCATCGACGTTTTCTGTGCTGACACTGAACGCTTCGCCTTCTGGCAACAGGTAGCCAATTTCTTGTAAAAATGCTTTGTACGCTGGATAATCAATATCGCCATTTTTGGTAGGATGTTGCAGGTGCCATTGGTCAATCTGTCCTTGAATCTTAGCACGCGTTGCAAGCAGTGCTTTATTACGTGGCGTAAACTCTTTGATGACCTTTTCGAAACCTGACCAGTAACCGTCTGAATCAATACCGACTTTCGGCAGCACTTCATTTTCGATAAAATCGAACAGCTGCTGATCAATGGCAAGAATGCCTTTTTGAACGCGATTGGCATTAGAAGACTGGCTCATACTGTTATCCTTATCTGTTTGTTAGATTTGTTGATACTGGGCTGCTCAAACATACCTCGTCCATGTACACAGTCATGCAAAAGGGCGCATAAAGCAGGGTTGTAAAGTAATAAATAAGCTACAAGCCAAGTAAATTTACTGCTGCGTTACATCGGCTGTCATTATTTGAGCGGTGTTTAACGTTGTATTATCTAGATAGGTTTTACATAAAGATAGGCTATAAACCTTAGATTTTGAGACGCGATTGATAGTTGATATACTATTGGCTACCTGCTATCAGCTGACAAGCAATAGTAAGACAAAATACGTTAAAAGCAAAATATTATCCTACTACCAAATAAGGCAATAAACAAGGAAACTCCATTTAGTAACTAAATGCTTGTGCTGTAGATAAATGATAGTCTATATACCATATGCGTTAGCAACGATTATCTTACTATCCTATCCTCCTGAGTTACTCATAAGTATAAACTGTAAGTAATCATTACGATATTAATTTATGCGTAACAGTTATCTATCATATCAAAGTAGTCTGAAGAGTTTAAATACATATAGCGCGTATATATCTACTTTTTTTCATTATTTTATTCATCCACTCGTCGATAAAGTCTAAGCCAACCATGACCATAAACCAAGAAAATACATCCATACCTAAAACCACTTCTAACTTACAATCTGAGCCTTCAACTACAGTAGGGAGTCAATCTGCAATAGATTCTGAAGATAGCAGTAGTAATGATAGCGTTGATATCATTTCTATCACCCAACTCAGCATGCCACTAAAGGTAGATTTATCGCCTATTTTTGATTTCTTGGGCGCACGAACCTCACAAGCTTGGGTCAACGCCGCTGTTAATAACTTACCGCTGATTATTCAAGACCATGCCAATTGTGAAAAAAAGGCCGCCGGTACCGCGATGAATCTCATCTTTCGCTATGAGTTCTCTTATGATTTACAGCGTAAATTGGCACAATTGATACGTGAGGAAATGCTGCACTATGAGCAAGTGCTTGGCATTATGAATGAGCGCGGGCAAGCATGGAAATATCTAAGTGCTGGACGCTATGCCAAAGGCATGCTAAAACACAAGCGCACTTATGAACCCGCTGCAATGGTAGACGTGCTGATTATTGGTGCATTTATCGAGGCACGTTCTTGTGAGCGTTTTGCGGCACTTTCTGAGGTTATCAATGATGAGCGTTTGGCAAAATACTATCGTTATTTATTAAAATCAGAAAGCCGTCATTTTGAGGATTATTTGGCACTGGCGCAGTCATTGTCTGATGACAGTATCGATGAGCGTGTGGCATTCTTTAAAGAAGTAGAAGCAGAGCTGATATCAACTCCAGATACTGAGCTGCGCTTTCATAGCGGCGACCCTATTGCTCTCTAATTTATTAAATCTATATTGAGTTCAATATAAAAGAATTACGCTCAGAATAGCATTATGCTGGGATAAATTTCTCTCGCTTGCTGTGCGCTTCGCACTCCAGAGGCTTCGTAAAATTTATCCCAGCAGTACGGTGTACTTTTTAAATTGAATCGACTATGTTATCGATAAAACAAAAGAAGGTGTTGCAAGCGACGTATCGTACATCATTACTTGCAGCACCTTTTTCAAGTTATCGAATTGTCTAAATGTTTTAAAAATCTTTTTCATCCGGATTTAACACACGGGTTTGAGCATTATCAATATTTGCATAGCGATTTAAATCGTTTATGCCTTCGCTCTTAGCCCCTTGATCAATAGTGGTATGTTCATTGATACCATCATCAAAAGCATTGCCCTCTTGATCGCGGCGGTCTGGCTGACGGGCAGCATTATCGCCATCATTGACATGTTCTGAGCCTACCACACTTTCTTGGAACGTATCTGTTCCTTTATTAATAGTGGTATGATTTTCAATACTATCATCGGTAGACATCACGTTATGACTATTATGATGAATGTCTTCATGTGTATGGTCACCATGCTCGATATCATCGCTCGCATATCTAGTGCCAATGACTGTTTCTTGAAATGTCTCGGTGCTTTTTTCTGTACTATCATGAGCTGCGCTGGTGTCGACCGTGCGCGCAGGCATATTGTCGATATGACCATCGTTACTGTTGAGAGGCGTTTTAGTTAATGCCGGATCTTTCGTTTCCATCGTAATATCCTTATTTTTAATTTATCTTTCTTGTTATTTCTTCATTATCAGACATCTGACAATGATCATTTATATGAGAGTTAAGAGAGTCACGACGATGAAAAACTATTCATTGCCTTTTTGCGATAAATCATAGGCGTTTAGATCGCCAACATTTTTTCCACCTGGAGGCAGATTTTCTTCTTTGCGTGGGTCAGCGTATATCTCATCCGTCTCCTGCGACTCCTGCTGAGGTCCATCAATTTCGGGTTCATGCTTACGACCTTCATAACTGTCCGATGGATTATCTGGATGCAGCTTCGCTGGATCGTTGACGGATACGGGCTTTTCATTATTTGGGTGCATGTTGTTAGTTTGAATATTGTCTGACTGACTATCATGTGACATGGCATTTCCCTCACTTTATTAGTATGGAGTTCAATAATTTTTTGCTAACTATCTGTCTGTACGCAAATCATCGTTGATAAAAGAGGTTTGCTCTTCTTCTGTTAATGATTCTGGTGCATCAACTGGCTTGCCATTTTCTAAATTTCTCTCAATCTGCTGGCTGTCTGCTTGCTCAGCGGCTTTTTTGATATCTGAGCTATTATTATTGGTGTGACTCATGGTGAAATCCTGTTTTCTTAGTGAGATACTTTATAAGGGTGAATTTTTATATCTATCTAATTATAAGAATAAATTTGATACGCTCACCAGTGTACTGCCGTATAAATATGTGAATAAGTGTGAGCTTACCAGACAGTTTGTAACCAGAAAGTAGAATTGGTAGGCAAAAAAAACCAAGCACGGAGTAATCTCTATGCTTGGCTGTTATATTTGTTGAAAAAAGTGGATAACATTAAAAATACTAAATGAGATTAATCGACTTAATAACCGCTAATAAACAAGACAGTTATACCGGCTCGCCAACACGATTAATCACCTTTAATAAATGCTCTTGAGCAATGTGAGGCGCTTCATCCGCCGCTGGCTTGGTTCGTTGCCAGTTACCGTCACCGCTGAGTATCCACGCTTGCTTATTGTCTTGGAGGTAACTCAACAGTCCATCTTGATAAATTTTCTTAGACAATTTTTTATCTTCAATGGGAAACGCTACCTCTACACGGTGGAACAAATTACGATCCATCCAATCGGCGCTGCCACAGTACAAGCGCTCATCACCATCATTATAGAAGTAATAGATGCGAGTATGCTCCAAAAAACGACCGATAACAGAACGTACGGTGATATTCTCAGACAGACCCTTCACTTGCGGACGCAGACAGCATATGGAGCGCAAAATCAGTTCAATTTTGACCCCTGCTTGTGACGCATCATATAGTTTATCAATCAAACGACGTTCGGTTAAGGCGTTTACTTTAACAATAATATGAGCGCGCTTGCCCGCCTTGGCATGAGTAATCTCATCATCGATAAAGCTCATCAATTTATCATGCAAGGTAAATGGTGCATGCAATAGCTTTTTGAGATTAGCAGGTTTACCCATGCCGGTCAGCTCTTGGAATATCTTGTGGACATCTTCTGAGATATCAGGATCCGCGCTGAATAATCCATAATCGGTATAGACTTTAGCATTTGCTGCGTGATAATTACCCGTGCCTAAATGCACATAACGGCGCATTTTCCCCTCTTCGCGGCGCACGATGAGCATGAGTTTAGCGTGGGTTTTGTAGCCAACAATGCCATATACTACTACCGCCCCTGCCTCTTGCAGATAGTTGGCAACAGCAATATTAGACGCCTCATCAAAACGCGCGCGTAACTCAATGACTGCTGTCACTTCTTTACCATTACGTGCTGCTGCGGCTAGCGCTTTGACAATTTCTGAATTGGTGCCTGAACGATAAAGCGTTTGCTTAATCGCTAATACTTTTGGATCACTGGCAGCTTGCCAAAGCAAATTAATAATCGGCGAAAACGCATGGAACGGATGATGCGCCAATACATCGCCTTTACGCATGGCAGCAAACATACTGGTTGCTTTATCAAGCTTGTCGACTTCGCGGCGAAACGGTTTTGGTATCACATGCGTAAAGGGCTGATAACGCAATGATGGGATATTAAAATCAAACAGCAAACGCGTTAAGTTGACAGGTCCATTGACGCGGTATAATTGGTTGTCATGCAGCTCAAACTCATTAAGCAAATAATCACTAATTAGCGTTGGGCATTCAGTAGTGACTTCAAGGCGCACTTTATCACCAAAGCGGCGGTTTTCAAGCTCACCTTCTAAGGCTTTGGCAATGTCATCAACATCATCTGCCAAGTCCAAATCCGCATTACGCGTCAGCCTAAACTGATGACAGCCGGTGACATTCATACCAGGGAATAGCTCACCGATATGCTCATGAATAATCGCTGATAGCATCACATGGTGCTCTTTGCCACCAGTCAATTCATCAGGCAGACGAATCACGCGCGGCAAGCTACGCGGCGCAGGTACGATAGCCAAATTGATATCGCGACCAAAGGCGTCTTTGCCCTCTAAAGTCGCAATAAAATTCAAGCTTTTATTCACCAAGCGCGGGAATGGATGGGCAGGATCAATACTAATAGGTGTCAATACTGGCGATACTTGCTCAGTAAAATAGCGCTTCATCCATGCGGATTGCTCGCTATTCAACTCATCGCGCTTTAAATAACGAATATCCTCAAGTGCCAGAGCCGGCAAGATATCTTCATTTAAAATACGGTATTGCTCAGCGATGGCATCATGAGTCACCGCTGATATTTCATTAAGAATTTCACTAGGACGCATACCATGTACACTGGTCGACACATCTCCCAGATTGAGCTTTTGCATGATACCAGCAACGCGAATCTCAAAAAACTCATCGATATTGGATGAAAAAATCATTAAAAAGAATAAACGCTCAAGCAAAGGATGGTGGGGATCTGCCGCTTGTGCTAAGACCCGCAGATGAAACTGCAATAAAGACAAGTCACGATTGATATAGCTGCTGGGTGAATAATTGCCATCTTCTGAGCGTTGCCAATCAATCTCGGTTAAAACTTGGTTGCCATACGGATTAATAAGGCTTTCATCGGTAGGAGGATTACTGGTATTAATGGCACCGTCTACTTTATCTGTGTCACTCTCTCTATTGACATCATTATTCGCATCAATATATGTCTCAATAACATCAGCGGTCTTATCACTATTACTGTGCTTATTATCCATCTCTACCACGCTCCACTCCTATGACTGTTATCAAACTGCTATCATTTTTATATCAATCTTATCCTATCAGCATTTTTATACTATACTTTTTAATTATTATTCTATTGTTACCGTTAATTCTAGCTACATTTAGGCAGACTGTGGCAATACAGCATTTTTCATACGTTTTTTGATGATACGTTGTTTATTACGCAGGCGTTTATCGCTTTGATGACTTTCATAGTATTTTGGATTGGTTAGCATGGCAATCAATAAGGCTGACTGATCACGATTGAGATTAGCAGCTGATTTATCAAAATAATACTGCGCTGCCGCTTCAACACCATAAATACCATTGCCAAACTCTGCTACATTCAAATACGCGGTCAAAATTCGTTGCTTATCCCACAATGTCTCAATCATTATGGTGAGAACAGCCTCTTCAGCTTTACGCGTATAAGAGCGATGCGAAGTCAAAAACAGATTTTTAGCCAATTGCTGAGTGATGGTTGAGCCGCCTGCCGACATCTTGCCAGTCGCTTCATTCTTTTTCTGTGCCGCCTTAATGCCTTTCATATCAAAGCCGTTATGCTGGCTAAACGTCGAATCCTCACTAACAATCGCCGCTTGCTTCGCAGATTTGGCAATCGCGTCATATTCAACCCAAGTTTGGCTAACATCACCGCCCATAATGCGATGGGTGAGCATAAACATGCTGTTATTAATCGGCTGCGTTTTCCAAATTAACAGCAGCCCTGCAACCAACACATGGAATGCGACGACCAACACCATCAATGCCAATAAGAGTCGTTTGATAAATTTGCCAAAACTTGTCATGCGTGTTGTCCAAGTGATTGAAAAGATAGTTAGAGGAAGTAAGGAGCGCTTAGCCTAGCAATATAGGTCAGCAATTATAAATAGCAGCTCATCTTACCTAATCTCACAATCGCTGTCATTATTTACCCCACTTCTTTATCATGTCACATGAGTACACGTAAAAAATCAGCAAAAATGAACGTTGGATTTGTAAGCTTTGCCTTTAGGATTAATATAAGAGAGTAGCTATGTACGAGAATAATAATATCAGCACATTGCGTGCTCATATGACTGAAGAAAAACCTGAGCTTGGTTCTCCTGAAAATATGACCAAATGGTGGCTACTCGGCACCTCAGGTTGTCATTTATGTCATATTGCTGAACAGCTGATAACACAGCTACAAGTGGTGCAACGCGTTACTTACGAGCCTGTCGATATTGCCGATTTCTCTGAGCCGCTTATGATGGCCTTTGCGACGACTATTCCCGTCATCTTGACACCGACAAAACGCTTAGATTATCCATTTTCAGTACTGGATTTGCAGCGTTTATTGTAGCCCTGCCAGCCCCTGCTCGCTTATTCAACACAGCCGCAAACAAGCTTAATTCCTACTAATTCAAAACATTACATATCATTTTATTCAGTTTTAGCTAATATATTGATAGCTAATCTTTCCCTTTTTATTATAAGCTTAAGGTCATCTGTATAATAATACAGTGAGTGTCGACAATTTAGTGAGCAAAGGAATGCCACCATGAATCAGAGCCAAAGACCTGATAAAGCTGCTTTAGTAGAGCTATTTCGCGATTTTATTGAGCCTCAGTACGTGATCAATGATGAGGAGACTCAAAAGCCTTTTGAGTGTGATGGCTTATCGGTATATTGCGATATGCCACTCATTACGGTGCTCCCAAAAACCGTTGAGCAAGTTTGTGAGGTCATGCGAATCTGTTATCGCTATCAAATCCCTGTGGTCGCACGCGGTGCCGGTACGGGTTTGTGTGCAGGTGCAATGCCCAACCCTGATGGCGTCTTATTGGTGTTGTCACGATTTAAACATATCCTTGATATTGATCCACTTGCCCGTAGCGCACGTTTGCAGCCAGGTGTCCGTAACCTTGCTATTAGTGAGGCGGCTAGACAATATGGCTTGTATTATGGCCCAGACCCCTCCTCACAGATTGCCTGCTCCATCGGTGGCAACGTCGCCGAAAACTCAGGCGGCGTCCATTGTCTCAAATATGGTCTGACCACTCATAACTTATTAAAAGTTGAGATGGTCACAGTCGAGGGGGATCTCATTACTATTGGTAGTGAAGGTCTTGATAGCAACGGCTTTGATTTGATGGCTCTGATTACTGGCTCTGAAGGTCTACTTGGGGTGATTACTGAAGTGACGGTCAAGCTGCTACCTAGCCCTGAAAAGGCTCAGGTCATTATGGCCGCTTTTGACAATGTTCAGACCGCAGGGGATGCGGTCGGCGGCGTGATTGCCAAAGGTATTATTCCAGCCGGACTTGAGATGATGGACAGCCCTGCCATCATAGCCGCCGAAGCATTTGCTCATGCAGGCTATCCAATTGACGCCCAAGCTTTGCTGCTGTGTGAGTTAGATGGTAGCGAGGCGGAGGTTCAAGAACAGATTGCAGAGGTTGAGCAGCTGTTTATTGAGCTTGGCGCAACCACAACACGTGTCTCACAAAGTGAGGCGGAGCGCGCCTTATTGTGGAAAGGTCGAAAATCTGCATTCCCCGCTGTCGGACGAATATCCCCTGACTACTACTGCATGGATGGCACGATTCCGCGTAGCCAACTTGCCCATGTCCTAACCGAAATGCAAAAACTCTCAGATGAATACGGTCTGCGCGTCGCCAACGTGTTTCATGCTGGGGACGGCAATTTGCACCCGCTTATCTTATTTGATGCCAATGTCCCAGGAGAGCTTGAGCGCACTGAAGAGTTCGGCAGCCGTATTTTAGAGCTTTGCGTCAAGGTAGGCGGCTGCATAACTGGTGAGCATGGGGTTGGCGTCGAAAAAATCCGCCAAATGACGATTCAGTTTAACGATCAAGAGCTGACACAATTTCATGCAATCAAGCACGCCTTTGACCCAATCGGTACGCTAAATCCAGGTAAGGGCATTCCAGTGCTCAAGCGCTGTCAAGAGTACCGTACCCTTGACAGAACGCAACACAACCATGACTCTCAACCACAGCAAGGAGATCTGGCATGACAGACATCAGTCAAGAGCTGATTGCGCGGGTAAGACAAGCCAGCCATGACGGCACAGCCCTACAAATCATGGGCGGGGGCAGTAAGCAGTTTATGGGACGTGAGCCAATAGGCGACCCCATCAGTCTTAGCGAGCACAAAGGCATCATCAGTTATGAGCCGATCGAATTGGTGCTGACTGCTCGTGCTGGAACCTCAATTACTGAGATTAATAGCGCATTAGCCGAACACAATCAGTGCTTAGCATTTGAGCCACCGACATTTGACGGACAAGCAACCTTGGGCGGTACATTGGCTTGCCACTTATCAGGCCCAGCAAGACCTTGGAGCGGTTCAATAAGAGACCATGTCTTAGGCATTCGCCTGATTAATGGCCATGCAGAAGAACTGCGCTTCGGCGGTCAGGTGATGAAAAACGTCGCCGGTTATGATGTCTCACGGATGCAAGCAGGCGCAATGGGCACTTTGGGTATCATCACTGAAGTCAGTCTAAAAGTCATGCCTAAGCCTGCCGCCACTGTGACTATTAAGCAGGAGATGGACGCTGCAAAGGCAATTGATACCATGAATCGTCTCTCAGGAAAATCCAAACCCTTGACAGGGGCGTGTTGGTTTGACAATCATTTATATTTGCGCTTGGCAGGCGCGCGAAGTGCTGTAGACAGTACTGTCAACCAGTGGCAAGGCGCAATATTAGAGGATACAGATACGTTTTGGTCAATGCTTCGTGAGCAGCAATTGGATTATTTCTTAGACGCGTCCTCATTGTGGCGGTTTTCTGTAAAAAGTAGCGCGGCGCATATGCTACCAGAGGAAGATTGGCTGATTGATTGGGGAGGATCACAGCGCTGGCTTCGTGGCAACTTTACCGTGGACAAATTAGAAGCGCTTGCTGAGGCCGCAGGTGGTCAAGTCAGCCTTTATCGCGGTGGTAACAGGAGTCAGGAGGTCTTTCATACTCAGTCTGAGGCGCTCCAAAAGCTCCACCAACGCCTCAAACACGCCTTTGATCCGAATGGTGTTTTCAATCCCAATCGTTTATACAGCTGGATGTAAATTAGCTCGATGATAAGGAAGTCGTAATGCGAACTCAAATCAATATAAAATATCTGGATCACCCAGATATTCAAGAAGCCGATGATATTTTGCGCACTTGCGTTCACTGTGGATTTTGTAATGCCACGTGTCCCACGTATCAAGAGCTTGGCGATGAGCGTGACGGTCCTCGCGGTCGTATTTATTTACTAAAACAAATGCTTGAAACTGGTGAGGTTAGCGAAAAATCCCAACTTCATTTAGACCGCTGTCTGACTTGTCGTAGTTGCGAAACCACTTGCCCTTCTGGGGTAAAATATGGCCGCTTGGCTGAGATCGGCCGCGATATTATGGAAGAACAGGTATCACGACCTGCCGATCAAAGGCTCAAACGCTGGCTTATCAGAAAGGTGTTGCCCTATCC
>Ga0136557_1000067_pt1 | contig 80804 bp, 71 predicted proteins | sample AntRauTorckE6832_FD_104796 | JGI IMG/M metagenome (GOLD analysis project Ga0136557, IMG submission 104796) | Saline lake microbial communities from Rauer Islands, Antarctica - Metagenome Torckler E6 #832 | ecosystem: Environmental > Aquatic > Non-marine Saline and Alkaline > Saline | place...
CATCACCTTTGTCTCATCCCCGTGAGGTAAAATTTCAGTCAGTTTTTCACACAGTTCAACATACGGTTGATAAGTAACCACATTAAAACTGGTATGAATATACTTGGCCGCCTGATCTTGAATGGCTTTTACAACAGATTCAGGACAGTGTCCGGCATTTACTACGCCGATGCCACCGGCAAAATCGATCCATTCCTTGCCGTCTACATCAGTAATGGTAGCTCCGGATGCCGAGGCAACAGTAGCCGTATTAAATATTCCAACACCATTGGCTACAACAGCCTTTCTGCGATCGAGTAGTTTTTCAGATTTGCTTTTAAAAAATTTCATAGGTCGTCATTATAGTAATAAAAATAAATTTCATGTTTAGAGGGCCATTTTAAACCATCTTTTTTTTTGACCGGAAAGGAAGGTAATACCAAAACTCTCAATCTAAGCCTAAAATACAATTGATTATAACACTAAAATAGTTTTTTCCAAACAACATGCGTCTTTAAACGAAAAATTTGGCAGCAGTCAAGACGTACTGAAAATTTAAAAGACCGTACTTTTAGAATACTCTGATTACGAGATGCAGATCATTGAGATCATGGCTAAAAATTCAATTGAATCTTTCAGAACGAGAGTCTATTTAATGCGCCTAGTCCTGCAATTTAGCTTTTGCAAAAGCTTGGTTAGATGTCCCGGCTTCGTTATACTGACACAAATCATCACTAAGTCATTCATCCATGAAAGAAAAAATATTACCCTATTCTACTGACGAGATCAATGTTACCTGGGATAAAGAGCGCTGTATTCATGCTGCGGAATGTGTTAGGGGATTACCCAAAGTTTTTGATCCGGATCGCAAGCCATGGATCAAGCCAGAACTCGCTTCAGTTGATGAATTAACGGAAGTGATCGAACGCTGCCCAACCGGAGCACTTCATTATGAGCTTAAGAAATCAGATGCGGAAGAACACCCACCGGAACAGAACGTCATTAACATTGAAAAAGACGGTCCACTATATATTTATGGTGAAGTAGTGATCAAAGACCTAGAAGGTAATGTGGTTTTGCAGGATACACGGGTGGCTATGTGCCGATGTGGAAAATCAAAAAATAAGCCGCTTTGTGATAACTCACACAAACCGGCAAGCTTCAAGGCTGATACTTCCTATAATGTAGAACGCCTCAGAACAGATCCGGTAAAAGGAAAAGGTGGAAAGCTTTCCATCACTTTATATGAAAATGCACCGTTCCTGGTAGAAGGAAATTATGACTTGGTGGGCGAAGAAACCGGCCGGGAAACGTGCAGCAAAAAGATGAGTTACTGTCGTTGTGGAGGATCTTCCACCAAGCCTTTTTGTGATGGCTCGCATAAGCAGATCGGGTTCGTTAGTGGTTAATCGATTTTCGTTATTCGTATAATCGTTAATCGGGCATTTATTAACTTATGGAAGTCTTTTATCTCGTTTTCCCAATAACGAATAACCATTAACGAAACACTATATGTACAATCCAAAGATCATAATCATCGTTGCCGCATTTCTACTGGCCCTAGCCGTTGCCGCCGGAGCGTTTGGAGCCCATGCCCTAAAAAATATCCTCTCAGCAGAACGACTGGAAACCTGGCAAACAGCCGTTCAATACCATGCATGGCATGCTCTGGGACTGATGCTCATTGCGATGATTGGAACTCAGTTTGATATAGCGGTGACCTGGCCTGCATCATTAATACTGGCTGGAATTATCATTTTTTCTGGAAGCTTGTACACGTTGTGTCTTTCCGGTGTGGGGTGGTTGGGAGCTGTAACTCCAATTGGAGGGGTTGCTTTTATAGCCGGATGGATATTTTTTGCCATACAGGTTCTCAGATATAAGCCTTAATTATATAGCGATGAAATATTTTAGTCTGTACATATTAATTACTTGCTGTTCATTCCTTCTGTATAATGATCTGTTCGCCCAAAACGAAGTTTTAAGAGAACAAGACTCTCTTTACGGGATCTCAGAATTTGGAGTAGTTGTAAACATTGAAAAACCTGCCGGAGTAGAAGACCTTTCTTTCACGGTAGACAGTGTTCGTTCTTTAATGCTGGATGAACTTGAAGGGCTGCCGATCAATGTGTTAGAATATGAGACTCTTCAGCAGTCCGACCAGCTTCCCATTCTTTATTTACACATAAATATCATGGAATCTACGATGGGGCTTTATTCCTTTTCAGCACAGATGCTTTTCTATCAACCGGTCAAACTTCCTCTAAATAATGATATTCAAACGATGGCCTCTACCTGGCACGATAGTTTTATTGGGATGGTAACCTCCGACCTCACGGATTACATCGCTTCCCGTTCTGCGCGACTCACCGCGAACTTCCGAATCGACTATCAAAGCGTGAACTGACAAATGCATATTGAAGCATTCTATGACTATTGCCGGTCATTTCCGGGTGTTACGGAGGGCTTTCCTTTCGGCGAAGATGTTTTAGTATTTAAAGTGATGGGCAAGATGTTTGCTCTTTGTGATGTCGATGAATTCAAAAGTATAAACCTGAAATGTGATCCTGTAAGGGCTTTGGAGCTGAGGGCTACGTATGAAGAAATTCAGCCCGGTTACCACATGAGTAAGAAGCACTGGAACACAGTGAGTATGCAGGGTTCTTTGGAAGATGAGCTGATTGAAGAGCTTATCAGTCACTCTTATGAGCTTGTTGTAGATAAGCTTCCCCAAAAAGACCGTGAGAAGCTGGGTCGTTGAGAGAAGATCAGGTTGCGGACTTACCGGGAATGAAGCGCGTCATCGTCTTTTTAAAAAATCTCCAAAAAAAGCTGAACTGTCCGAACAAAGCTGCGTAGGAAAGAAGCAAAATATTATAAACCGGAAATATTGTTACTAACCATATGATGGATTTATACCAGAACGGATCAGCGGATTCAACGCCTATCAGCGGAAAGATCAGCTTTCGTGCAAAAAGGGAAGTGAAACCGGTAACAGCAAAAACGATCATTATAACAAGGATCTGCCAGTTACTTTCGATTTCCCAGCGAGTTTTAAGTTTATCGAATAAGCGCATGTAGTGTGTTTTGATTGCTTAAAAATATCCTTTTTCTAAGCGTATATGAAGTCAAATAGTTAGAAATATTATCAACATTCTTTTTACAAATAATGAAAAAGGCTTCTTGCTATTCCTGCTTCCGGCAAGTAGTTTCAGCGACTAGGAAGGATAATGATATTTAGAGATTTTTTTTAGACTAACTCATAGGATATGCACGCATATATCACAGAGGCACTAGGAGCTTTTTTTCTGGTATTGGTTTTTGGATTTACCGGAGAACCGCTCGCAATTGGTTTAACGTTAATGGCTTTGGTCTATATAGGCTTTCCTGTTTCAGGAGCCCATTACAATCCGGCTGTTTCGTTCGCTTTCTTTTTAAAGCGAAAACTTAGTTTTTCAGAGTTTCTTGGGTATATAGCCTTCCAGCTGATCGGAGCTTTTGCTGCGGCATATATTCTTTATTTATTATCTGGATCCGTTTTTTATGTGGAGCCGCCATCCGATACTAATCTATATCAGCAAGCTTTTGCTGAATTCTTCTTCGTGGCCATTTTTGTTTTGGTGATGCTGATGTTGTCGCTGTCAAAAATTCACCGAGGCAATCAGCTTGTAGGACTTGTTGTTGGCCTCACCTTTGGTGCGATGCTCATGGTAAGCACTCAAATTTCAGGAGGAGTGTTAAATCCCGCCACGGCTGTAGGTACGGCATTGTTTGACCTGATCCGGGGTAATGACTCTTATGTGCACCTTCTGCTTTATGTGATCGCCCCAGTTTCCGGAGGTGCCTTAGCTGCTTTTACCTTCGATTACTTCAACCCAAAATGGGAAGCGTAAAATAAAAACGGCTGCCTTTGCCGGGTTTACTTTCTACCTTAATATCACTTTGGTGAGCATTTAAGATGCCCTTGACAACGGAAAGTCCCAATCCGGTTCCACCTTTATCGCGGGAGCGGGCTTTGTCGGTTCGGTAAAAACGATCGAATAACCGGTCTAAGTGTTCTTTTCCAATTCCGGGGCCGGTATCTTTAACATACACTTCAACCATGTCATCTTTCTTCTCAAAACCAACCTCTACCGTTCCCTGAATAGTATATTTAAGGGCATTGGAGGTGAGATTATCCAGCACTTGTTCCAGTTTATCCGGGTCAGCATTTACCCTGCAGGATGTAATGTTCTTAGTGATTAACTCCAGTCCCTTTTTTTGGGCAATAGGCTGATATGCCTGTTCAACTTCTTTAACCAATTCCCTGAGATCAAATTCTTTCCGGTTGATGAAGCTTTCATCAAAATCGTATCGCTGTAAGGTCTTGATATCCTCAAAAAGCCGGGCTACCCGCTTGATCTGCTTTTGAGCGGTAACCATATACTGCTTCTTTTTTTCGGGTTGAAGGTTTTCGAGTTCCAGCATCTCCAAAGCCCCTGAAATTGTGTGCAAGGGATTTCGAACTTCGTGAGTGATGTCGGCAAAGAACTGACTTTGTTTTTCGTTGAGCTTCTTTAGCTGCTCATTATCAGCCCTGAGAGTGTTTGCCATGTGATTCAGGGAGTCGGCCAGGGTCCCAAATTCATCATTACGTTGCAGGTCTATTTTTCTATCGAAGTTGCCCCTTGCTATATCAAGCGCAGCAGAATTTAGCTGCAATATCGGAGAGGCTATATATCGGGCAAACAAAAAGCTCACAATAATGACAGCGCCGATCGAGAAAAACATCCCCGCATAAATAATGTGCCTGATGCTTGCAGCAGCAGCATAGTATTCACTTTTATCCTGACTGATCCGAAGATACCGGGCATCATTTTCAGACTGACCCAGATCGACATAGGCAATGAGTTTTGGAGACAGTTCTGTATTTTGAACAATGGGTGAGCCGTCCTCTTTTTCAAGGTTCATTAAAAGTTCTGGGTCTATAGATCCATCCACCTCCGAAAAAGCACTATCGGGAAAGGTTAAAAAACGAGTTCCATCTTTGTCGTACACGGCCATCTCATATCGGGAAAGCTCTGCCTGACGCTTGATCTTATCATCAAATTGCTCATTATCCTTAAAGCTGCTTGCTGCTAAAGCAAGAGAAAGAGCATCTCTCTCAAACTGTTGCTCGCCTTCTTCGAGTAAAAAACTTCGGATGGTAAGAATTGAGTATGCACTGATGGTGATGATCCCGATCACCAAAAGAATGATGTATGTCCATGCCAGCTTAGAGCGAATTTTCATGAATGGAGATATTCTTTGTTAAACCCATATCCTACGCCCCGGTAGGTTTTAATGAGCTTGCCATCATCGCCCATTTTCAGCCGCAGGTTTTTAACGTGAACATCCACAGTACGATCAAACACATATTTTTCCTCGTCCGAGATCTTTTCCAAGATCTGCTGGCGGCTGTACACCAATTTTGGGTTTTGGAAGATCATTTCAGCGATCGTGTATTCAGTATGAGTAAGATCTACCAGTTCTTCATTGATATACATTTCTTTGGAATCGAGGTCTACATATACATTACCGTACTGAATCCAGTTGCTTCGTTCTGAGGAGCGCCGGCGCAGATGGGTTTCAACATGAGCCTTTACCAAATTCAGGCTGGCCGGCTTTTTGATGTAATCATCAGCCCCAAGCTCCAACCCTTCTATCTCATCCTTCTCTTCATCACGCGCAGTTAAAAACAATACCGGAATTTCATATACCACCGGGTGCTGACGTATATGCCTGCAAATTTCTTTTCCGTCATGATGAGGAACCATAATATCCAAAATGGCTAAGTGAAGATCATTGGCGTTACTATTAATGAGCTCGATCGCCTTCTTTCCATCTTTAGCCCAAAGTACATCGTAGTTATTAAGTTCTAAAAAATTGGCCAGCATCTCGCCGGACTCTTCTTCGTCTTCCACTAAAAGTATGGTGTGTTTATTGCTCATCGTGTATGTTTTGTGTTAAGGTGTGTATGTGTTACGGTGTTAAGGTAATCGAGAAAACATTACCTTAACACCGTAACACGAAATCACTGAAATACTTTTGTTAAAAATCTGAATTTACGCATGAATTACCAAGGAAAAACCATTTGGATAACAGGAGCCTCATCAGGCATTGGAGAGGCATTTGTGAGGGCTTTTTATAAAGAGGGAGCAAACCTGATCCTTTCCTCGCGTCGGGAAGAGTCTCTACAGGAAGTAAAAAAAAGTTTGGGAGAAGATACTTCTAATGTAAAGATCGTAACACTTGACCTTACGAATACGGATTCCTTTCCCGAAAAAACCAAAGAAGCATTCGCTGCTTTTGGTCAAATTGATGTGCTGATAAATAACGGAGGAATCAGTCAGCGATCAGCAGTTCTTGAATCTGAAATGAGCACCTATCGCCAACTGATGGAAGTAAATTATTTTGGAGCCGTAGGTCTCACAAAAGAAGTGTTACCGCATATGGTAGAGCGGAAATCGGGCCATATCATAGTAACAAGCAGTGTGGCGGGAAAGATCGGTACTAAATTTCGTTCGGGATATGCAGCAAGCAAACACGCTGTGCAGGGCTTTTTTAATTCGCTTCGGCAGGAAATGTATGAGCATAATGTAGCTGTAACGCTGCTTTGTCCGGGTTTTATCAAAACTAACATCAGTAAAAATGCATTAATCGGGGATGGTTCCAAGTTCGGCAAAATGGGCGATGCTCATTCTAATGCTATGAGTGCAGATGAAATGGTAGAGAAAGTGATGCCAAAAATTAAATCCCAAAAAGAAGAGATCTATGTTACCGGCCTGAAAGAAGGGTTAGCGATATGGGTTCAGCGAATTTCCCCGACATTGCTGAATAAGATCTTGAAGAATCAAAAGGTCACATAGTTTCGTTGTTCGTTAATGGTTATTAGGGGTAAAAAACGATTAACCATTAACGAACAACGAAACTACCCTAATCGCCGCCTCTTGGTCAGATATGCTAACAAAGACTTATCGAACGGACTTTGGGTGTCCATTTCTTCGAAGTCGATCTCGAACTCGCTGCAGGCCATTCGGAATTTTTTGGTGTATTCGGCTACTTTTTCCTGGTAATCTTTGCGGACCTGAGCAGGAAGCACTTCAACTTCATCCCCTAACTCCATGTCTTCAAAAACGAAACGGCGGTCTGGAAAGTCCAAGTCTCGTTCACTTTTCTTTTCCAACACATTGAAAAGCAGAACTTCATGCTTTCGGTGGCGAAGATGTTTTAAGGCCGAAATCAATTCTTCGTGCTCTCCTGCATTTTCAAACAGATCGGTTATGATTATTACCAGGCTTCGGTGATTCAATCGCTCGGCCACCTCGTGAATTGCTTCAGCTGATGCGGTTTTTCTGCGATCAGTGTCTTTCTTTTCTTCACGGATCAATTCTCGTTCCAACTCGGTATAGATCTGTCTTAAATGGGCATACGTAGATTTTGCCGGGATAAATGCATCTATCTTGGAGTTGAACGGGATCAATCCGCAGGCATCACGTTGGCGGTGCATCAAATACATCAGGGAAGCAGCATAGTGAATTCCATACCTCAATTTACTCCACTCCGCAAAGTGTTTGAATTGCATGGATGAACTGGTATCCAGCATGATGTAGGACCGAAGGTTAGTTTCCTCCTCGTATTGCTTTACATAAAACCGCTCTTTTTTGGCATACACCTTCCAATCGATATGCTTGAAATCATCACCTTGATTGTACGGCCGGTGCTCCGCAAACTCCACACTGAATCCATGAAAAGGACTTTTATGCAATCCAGAAATAAAGCCTTCCACGATCTTCTTTGCCCGTAATTCAAGCGATGATAATTTAGATAGTATGCTCGGTTCTAAGATCATAGTTCATGGTACTATTATAAATTTATTTATGAAAGGCAGAATGGCTAAATAGGCCGATTTCTTCACAATAATTTCGCAAAGAACGCCTATACTCTATGTGACTCACTAACTCATTAAGTGTTCAGGATAGTATCCATGAAAGCTTTACCCAAACAAACCATTTCTATTTTTATAGGGGTGATCGGTTTTGTCATTCCATTTTTTCTGAATATCCCCGGCCTTTCGGAAGCGGGACACGTAGCCCTCAGTATTTTCTTTATTGCTGCTATTTTCTGGATGCTGGAGCCGGTTCCCATTTATGCTACGTCCATTTTAGTGATCTTGCTTCAGGTGTTTTTTCTAAGCAAGCAGGGAGTTCTTTTTCCAGAAGCAACCGCTAATTACAGTCCCAATCCATACACGGATTTTATCGGCACACTTTCTAACCCAATTATCATCCTGTTTTTAGGGGGATTTGTGCTGGCTGATGCGGCCGTCAAATATGATCTGGACAAAAATCTCACGCGGTTACTGCTCAAGCCTTTCGGCGACAAACCCAAATTCATCATCCTTGGGTTAATGGTGGTAACCGGGCTCCTCTCCGCATTTATGAGCAACACTGCCACTACCGCCATGATGATGACCGTGATCCTGCCCATCATTGCTAAAACAGATATAGATGATCCGCTTCGGATTGGGCTGGCACTGAGTATTCCCTTTGCTGCAAACATTGGTGGTATTGCCACTCCCATCGGAACGCCCCCAAATGCGGTAGTCATTGGGGCACTTTCAACTCAGGGAATTGACATTGCTTTTACAGAGTGGATGGTCTTAGCCGGGCCACTGGTGATCATTACGCTGGTTGCTAGTTGGTTTATACTGCTATGGATGTTTAAACCAAAATCCGACTTCATTCCAATGGATATGAAGGGCACATTTCAAAAGAACAGCTCAGCTATTTTGGTGTACGTAGTATTTGGGGTCACCGTCCTCCTTTGGGTCACCGAAACGTTTCACGGAGTTGGAAGTAGCATTATTGCACTCATTCCTGTAGCTGTTTTATCACTAACCGGAATTTTAGATAAGGATGGGATCAGGCAGTTGCCGTGGGAAGTTTTGTGGCTGGTAGCAGGCGGTATTTCACTTGGTATTTCAATGGAAAGTACCGGCCTGGCTGAGTGGATAATTACCAGCATTGAATGGAGTGCCTTTTCAACCATTTTTATGATCATAGCATTTAGCTTGGTAGCTATCGTAATGTCGAATTTTTTGTCGAATACCGTTTCAGCAACGTTATTAATTCCTCTAGCGGTAAGTTTGGCGACTTCAGGTGTAGCCGGAGAAGGATTTAGTTTGATCCTGATCAGTTTGGTGATCGGAGTGAGCGCAAGCCTGGCAATGATGTTACCGATCTCAACTCCGCCAAACGCCATAGCCATGAGTACAGGGACCTTGAAAACAAAACATATGACTCGCGCCGGTTTTGCCATTGGGGTATTCGGATTACTGATGGTGACATTGTACGCACTGTTTTATTGGCCATTAATCTTAAATTGAGAGCATTATCATGGATGGAAAAATTTACATACTGGTTGTAGAAGATGAATTGGAAGTGATGGAGGCTTTGGTAAAAGACCTCGAAAAATTCGAGGCTTTTTTCCCGGTTGAAACGGCGAATAATGCTAATGAAGCTCAGCAAGTTATTGAGCACATTATCGACCATAGAAACAAGGTGGGGTTGGTGTTGTGTGATCATGTGCTTCCCGGAAAGAATGGCGTAGATCTGCTTATTGATATGCAAAGTCGCCCGGAAACTTCAGACAGTAAAAAAGTACTGGTAACGGGACAGGCCGGGCACGAGGATACTATTCTTGCCATTAACAAAGCCGACCTGGATCATTACATAGCAAAGCCGTGGTCGCAGCAGGAGCTGGAAGAAGTGGTGGTTAGAGAACTGACTGATTTTGTGATCGCTCATGAGAAGAACCTGCTTCCATACATGCAGATTCTTAATGCCGATAGGCTTTCAGATGTAATACGAAAAAATAAAATGACGGATCATTAATGAATAGATCTACCGGCATACCTTGGCTTAATGATAAGGAAGCCATTCTGAATTTCATCAAGAAACTGATTGATGATCTGCCTGAACTTCAGGAGCGTTTGATGGTTTTGGAGGAAGGAGAGCTGTTATTTTCACAGGGGGAAGCGCTGGAATATATGTACCTGATCTTGGAAGGAAATATTCAGCTTACCCGAACCCAGCCGGATGACAGTGAAGTGGTACTGATTACATTAGGAGCGGGAAGTTTTGCCGGTTTGATCTCTTTTACTACCGGGGAACCTACCCTGACAAGTGGGCGTATCATCTCCAAGGGAACGGCCTTGAAAATGCGACCTCAGCAATTTGAGGAATATCTTAATGATCATCCACGGCTAAAACATCCTCTTCAGCAGCTCATGCTCAATAACATGATCCAGCGTTATAAAAGTAACCTTCGGCTGCAAACCAAAACCCATGTTCTCAGCAAGGAACTGAACAAAGAGCGTAACGATCTGAAAAAGGCCTATCAGCAGCTGGAAGAAACCCATCAAATGTTGGTCCACCAGGAGAAAATGGCTACACTGGGTGAATTGGTTGCCGGCTTTGCTCATGAAGTAAATAATCCGGCCTCTGCCTTAATGAGGTCAGCTGAAAACCTTGTGGAGATCTATGCCGGTTTTGAAAGTTCAGACACTTCATTTCGCTTGTTTAAATATGGATTGAACAGCGATCCTGTTGACAGCGCCACTCTCCGAAAACGGATGCTGGATATGGAGAAAAAATATCCGTGGATACAGGATCGACCTACCATACGAAAGCTTGCTCATATGCCGGATGAAGCATTAAGTGTAATTGATGATTTTAAAAAGAAAGGGCAGGTCCCTGAATTGGTAGAAAACTTTGAGGCGGGTAAGATGATCCAGAATATTCGCATCGCAAGTCGCCGAATAGCTAACCTCGTAAAAAGCCTCAAAAGCTACAGCCGGCAGGATCAAAACAAAGAAGAACTGGTTGATATTCGGGCGGGAATCAAAGACACCGTTTTGGTACTTAGCAACCGGTTAAAATTTGTAGAACTGGATCTGCGGCTGGATGAGATCCCGGAGACCTGCGTGTTTATAGGTGATCTAAATCAGGTTTGGACCAATATCATTATGAATGCCTGTGATGCGATGGAAGAACGCGGGGAAATTTCAATTTCTACCACTTTTAATGATAACCTGATTACCGTAAAGATATCCGACAACGGCCCAGGAATTCCTAAAGATGTGATGCCGCGTATTTTCGAGCCCAATTTCACTACAAAGAATCAGGGGGCGCAGTTTGGCCTTGGCCTTGGGCTTGCGATTTCTCATGAGATCATTCTTCAATCAGGCGGAAGTATTATGGCAGAAAACAAAAAGGAAGGCGGCGCCGAATTCACCGTGACCCTTCCCGTTCGGAATGATTGTTAGCTGAGCCGGCTTTTGTAATAAACCTCAATCATCTTATTTAATTATGAGCAAAAAACGAACTGATCCTACAGCAGATGAAATTGAATTTTTAGAGGACCTGATTCAGGAAGTTATTAATCCAAAAATTTATCATCTCGGATCTGAGGATCATTCCGTTAAAAGCTATGATAAAAGAGTGAATATGTATGGTGGAACCGGTGAGGTATATCTCCTGCAAATGTTCAATGAAGATGAATTAGTAAATAATAGGATCGGAGCTTATATGATTCTGCCATCAGCCGATGACAGTTGTGGTTTTCATACTCATGGAACCAGGAACGAGCAAGAGATCTATTTGGTGATGCATGGCAAAGGGGAGTATTTGGAGAAAGATAACTGGGAAAGTGAGGAGCGTTCTCATCTTCTTGAAAAGGGAAATTTAACGACCGTACGTGGCGATGCTTTTCACGCTGTAAAAAACACCGGTGATGAACCACTTGTCATTTTTGTAATAACAACGAATGAAACGGAGTAACCAAACTGGATAGATTTAAATGACTATCCGTTCTTTTCCGCGGCCTCATTTGCCATAAAGTATAGCTGGATAATGCGTATCTGGTCATAGCCGATTTTCTTATTGAGGCGATCATAAACCACTTTAAGCATATGGGCTCCTTTTTCATCAAATACTTTGATGATCTCATCCTGTTGACGAAGCGACAAGGTAGTGGCTTCAGTTATTCCATCTAATCTCAGGTCATTTCCTTCCTTCAGGTAATCTTTCAGGTGGTTGAGGATGGTGACTTCTTTTACGCCGTGTTCCTCAGCCAAATGCTTGATGGATTGTCCATCATTAAAAGTTTTTCCAATCTGCTGATGTAATTCAATGCTTTCAAGCTCATCAATCTTTTCTTGCAGTGTCTGCAACTTGGATTCAATATCGTGCTGTGAAGTGAATTTCTTTATCAGCCCAATAAAAGTAGGCCCATATTTATCGAGTTTAACTTCGCCTACGCCATAAAGTGGCAATAGGTGATCCTTATCTCTTGGAAAATAATACGCCATTTCCATCAGTGTGGTATCGGGGAAAATGGTATAAGGAGGAATGCCTTTTTCGTCGGCAATTCTTTTTCGCTCTTTACGGAGGATCTCAAATAGGTCCTCATCATATTCGGCTTCAACTTCGCTGGTTACCCGGGCCTCTTCTTCGGTACTCATAGCTGTTGCGGTTCGGTCTAAAGTACCAAACACATTTTCATCTCCTTTCAGAATAGCATGAGATTTATCTTCCAGCTTAAGTTCGGCATGCTCGCCCTTAGATAGATAATCCTGACGGATCAACATTCTGGATAGCTGCTCCCACTGATTTTTTGACCACTCTTTTCCTGAACCGTATGAATCAAGATTGTCGTGTTCCAGTTCAAGGACTTTTTGTGCTTTTGATCCCCTCAATACATTGATGACATGCGTTTTCCCAAAGCTTTCCTCAAGTTCAGAAATACAGTGCATTAATTTATTCGCCTGAAGAGTGTAATCTTCAACATCTTCATCATTGGAAATACAATTGTCACACATCCCACATTCATCTTTGGGATATTTTTCACCAAAATATTTCATCAGGGGAACACGACGGCATTTTTTAGTAAGGATGAAATCGACTAAGTCGTCCAGGTGCTTTTGGGCAATTTCTTTTTCCTTATCCTCTTTCTTATTGATGAAGTATTTGATCTTGTGACGATCATTGTAGCTAAAGAGCATCACGCAATCAGAGCGGAGTCCATCACGACCGGCACGACCAATTTGCTGATAATACTGCTCGATGTTCTGAGGCATATCATAATGAACCACAAAGCGGACATTAGGCTTGTTGATCCCCATCCCAAACGCGATAGTGGCCACAATGATCTGTACATTATCCCGGATAAACTGGCGCTGATTTACGGCACGCTCCCGGTCTGATAGTCCGGCATGATAGGGCTTCACCGAGTAGCCCTCATCCTCCAAAGCCTGATACAGTTCATTTACCTGCCTCCGGGAAATACAATATATTATTCCCGACTGATTTTTTCGGGTGTACAGAAAATCCAACACCTGGTTGGTGGCATCTTCTTTATCTGCAATCTTTAAAAATAAATTTGGGCGGTCAAAACTGGCAACAAACTCTTCAGATTCTCCGAACTCTAGCGTTTTTTTAATGTCTTCCTGAACGCGAGGGGTGGCCGTTGCGGTCAATGCAATGCAGGTGGCATCAGGGAAAAGATCCTTACGAACTCTTGCGAGCTCCCGATAATCAGGTCTGAAATCATGTCCCCATTCGGAGATACAATGGGCCTCATCTACGGCAAAGAGCTCGACTTTGATGTCCTTAAGCAGATCTTTTGTTTTGTCCATTAACAAAGTCTCCGGCGCTATGTAGAGCAGCTTAGCTTTCCCTTGTAATACCTGCCGGCGATTGTACCCATAAGCTTCCGGTGAAAGCGAGCTGTTTAGGTGAACCGCATTGATATCATACTCGCGGAGCTGCTCGACCTGATCTTTCATCAAAGAGATCAGCGGAGAAACAACGATGGTTAGCCCATCAAATAGCAGCGCAGGAATTTGGTAACAGAGGGACTTACCCCCGCCCGTAGGCATAATTACAAGTGCGTCTTTTCTTTGTGTAACCTGATTGATGATGTCTTCCTGAAGGGGACGGAAGTTATCATAGCCGAAGGTTTCTTTGAGAGTCGTCTTTGCTTCTTTGATCACAGATTTGTGGGATTTTAGGATTTCACAGATTAGTATCTCACTTTTGAATCTGTGATTTCGCTTTATTTCTTATAATTTTTTAGTTGAGCTATACGCTTAAAGGTAAGGCTGTTTTCGCCAAAATTTAAAAGTAATGCTACTTCAAGTTTATAAGCTTTTAAATAGTTTAAAACCTGAGAGATATGCTGATTATTTATTCCTCCAACTGCTTTTAATTCAACCAATATTTTCTCATCAACGAGAAGATCAACTCTCCTACTTCCCACTTTAGCATTCCGATAGAAAAGAGGCATAGAAATTTCACTTTCAAAGCTTAATCCCTGGATTGTTAATTCATGGATCATTGAACGATGATATACAATTTCCGGAAAACCATTTCCTAATTCAGAGTGAACATGCATCGCAGCACCAATTATCTTACCGGTAAGATCCTTGTATTTTAAATCAAGAGTTTGGGTATCAGCCATAATAAACTGTTTAATTCTTCTTCAACAGTTAGAGCGACCCCAACTCAATTCCTTACACTTTGACCACAGATTAGTGGGATTTTACAGATTCAATTATGTACTACTAAAGGATTGAAATTTATGTAAAAATAGCTGGTTTGAATTACTTGGCTTATAATCCCAAAATCCTTCAATCCAGCAAATCTGTGATCCTTACTTCGAGAGATACAAGCTCTTAAACTCATATGGCTTCTTAAAGTGCTCGTCATTAAAATCTTTAGCGAAATAGATGCTTTCTCCGGTGGATTTCATTTCAGGTCCCAACTCTTTCTTTACTTCCGGGAATTTATCAAATGGGAACACCGGCTCTTTAATGGCCCAATTCACTAACTTCGATTCGAGGTCGAAATCCTTAAGTTTAGCACCGAGCATTACCTTCACACCGATTGCTGCTTCCGGCCGTTGCGTGGCCTTGGCTAAAAATGGAATCGTTCGGGTGGTACGGGGATTGGCTTCAAGTACATACACTTTGTCATCCTTTACGGCATACTGTACGTTGAGAAATCCAAGAATCTCCATGTTCTTCGCGATCTTCATCTGATGATCTTCGATGGTTTTGATGATCTCATCACTAAGAGAGTATGGAGGAAGTACTGCCGTTGAATCTCCGGAATGAACACCTGCCGGCTCGATATGTTGCATGATCCCGGCAATGTGAAGTTGTTCTCCATCATATACCGAATCCACATCCACCTCGATCGCTTGCTCCAGATACTTATCGATCAGGAAGGCATTTTCAGGATGGGTTTTCAGGATATTTGCCACATACTTCCGAAGCTCTTCCTCTTTCACAGCAATTCTCATTCCCTGCCCGCCCAATACATAACTTGGCCTGATCAACACCGGGTAACCAATTCGCTCTGCGATCTTAACTGCCTCTTCTACTTCACGGGCCGTTCCGTATTCCGGGAACGGGATATCAAGTTTCTTCAGGAATTTGGAAAACTCGCCGCGGTCTTCGGCAAAGTCGATCATCTCAAATGCTGTACCGAAGATCTTGATGCCTTCTTCTACAAATCGCTTCCCGAGTTTAAGTGCGGTCTGTCCGCCCACCTGAAGGATCACTCCTTCCGGCTTTTCATACTCAATGATATCCAAAACGCGCTCCCAGTAAACCGGCTCAAAGTAAAGCTTGTCAGCAAAGTCAAAATCAGTGGAAACCGTCTCTGGATTGCAATTTACCATGATCGCCTCATAGCCCATTTCTTTCGTTGCCAGCACGGCATGCACACATGAGTAATCAAACTCAATACCCTGCCCAATACGGTTTGGCCCGCTGCCAAGGATCAACACCTTCTTCTTGTCGGTGACTTCACTTTCGGATTCCCCTTCATATGATGAATAATAATATGGAGTTTGTGCCGGGAACTCAGCCGCACAGGTATCTACAAGTTTGAAGGATGGAAGAAGTCCGAGCTCCTTTCGTCTTTCCCTAACCTGTTTATCTGAAACTTTTTCTCCGCTTTTGCTGAGTAAATAAGCGATCTGTGTATCGGAAAATCCTGCTTGTTTGATCTCAAAGAAATCTTCCTTGGATATTTCTTCAAGTGCTTGCCCTTCGGTACGGTTTTCAAGCGAAACCATAAATCGGATCTGTTGCAGAAACCACGGGTCGACTTTGGTGATGTCCGCAATTTCTTCTACTGAAGCTCCCAGCTTAAAAGCATTTCTGATCTGCATGGAGCGATCCCAGTAAGGCTTCAGTAATCTTTCTCGGACTGTCTTACGGTCAAATTCTTCGTAACCGTCTGCGCCAAGGCCATCACGGCCAACTTCCAGCGATTGCCAGGCTTTGTTTAGGGCTTCCGGGAAATTTCGGCCGATCGACATGACCTCGCCCACCGCTTTCATTTGAGTAGAAAGTTCTTCATCCACACCAGGGAATTTGTCGAAGTTGAAACGGGGCACTTTACAGACCACATAGTCAATGCTTGGTTCAAAACAAGCTGAAGTAGTTCCGGTAATTTGATTTTTGAGCTCATCCAGCGTATAACCAACGGCCAGCTTTGTTGCCACTTTCGCAATTGGATATCCGGTTGCTTTGGAAGCCAGTGCTGAAGACCGGCTAACCCGTGGGTTGATCTCAATGGCAACAAGTCTGTCGCTACCCGGTTCCATCGCAAATTGCACATTACATCCTCCGGCAAAGGTTCCGATACTGCGCATCATTTTGATTGCTGCATCCCGCATTTGCTGAAGTTGTTTGTCGCTTAGCGTTTGGGTAGGTGCTACGGTTACAGAATCTCCGGTGTGAACACCCATCGGATCCATATTCTCAATCGAGCAGATGATGATCACATTATCGTTGGCATCCCGCAATAATTCCAGTTCATATTCCTTCCACCCAAAAATAGACTCCTCGATCAGCACCTGATGAACAGGACTCAATTCAAGTCCGCGAAGTACCTTTCGCTCAAAGTCCTCTTCCTTCCAAACGATACCTCCTCCAGCTCCGCCCATGGTAAATGAAGGACGAATTACGATCGGGAGCCCACCCAATTCTTCTTTGATCTCTTTCGCATCAAGTAGTGATTGAGCCGTTCTGCTTTTGCACTGCTCGATCCCAATTTCTTCCATTTTATCGCGGAATAACTGACGATCCTCTGTCAGCTCCACCGCATCAATATCTACCCCAATGATCTGAATGTTGTTTTCTTTCCAAAAGCTTTCTTTTTCGAGATCGCGGCAGAGATTCAATCCTGTTTGTCCGCCCATGGTGGGGAGAACGGCATCGGGTTTTTCCTTAGCTACGATTTCCCGGATGGAATCAGTGGTCATGGGTAGCATGTAGATAGCATCGGCCATGATCGGGTCGGTCATGATGGTAGCTGGATTCGAGTTGATGAGTACGATCTCGTACCCCTCTTCTTGCAAAGAGCGGCAAGCTTGTGAGCCGGAATAATCAAATTCGCAAGCCTGACCAATTACAATAGGTCCTGAACCAATGATCAAAATTTTATGGATGTCGTCGCGTCTGGGCATTTTGGGTTTCGTTATTCGTTAATTCGTGATTGGTTATTCGGGAAAATCTAATGTCTTTTATCTCAAGTCTTAAATCTATTATCTATCGTCATAAATCTATTTCCTCATCATATCAATAAACTGGTCGAACAAATACGCTGAGTCATGTGGGCCGGGAGAAGCTTCGGGGTGATATTGAACCGAGAATCCCGGGAAGTTCTTGAACTTCAGTCCCTCAATAGTTCCGTCGTTAAGATTGATGTGGGTGACTTCGGCGATCTTCTCATCAAGAGAATCTTCATCTACTGCAAAGCCGTGATTTTGGGTTGAGATCTCAACCAGTCCTGTACTCAAATTCTTTACGGGCTGATTCGCTCCACGGTGGCCCACAAACATTTTCGTAGTTTTGAGCCCCTCACTTAAGGCCATCAATTGGTGACCGAGACAAATTCCAAATACAGGCTTTCCGGTTTCCTTGGCATAATTCACGGCTTCTAAGGCATATTCTGCCGTGGCCTGGGGGTCACCGGGGCCGTTGCTGAAAAAGAAGCCATCCGCCTCCCATGCTTTGATCTCCTCAAGTGGAGTTTTAGCCGGAAAGATCCTTAAAGTACAGCCGCGCTTATTCAAATTGTTGATGATGTTTTGCTTGATCCCGTAATCGAAAGCAGCTACACGGAAGTCATCTTCACCGTTTACGGTTTGAGCCTCGGCTCGTGTAACTTTAGTTGCCAATTCAAGACCTTCCATGTCGTCCCAGTCTTTGGCCATTTGCACCAGTTTTTTCTCATCCATTTCGGTGCTGGAAATGACGGCATTCATAACGCCTTTTTCCCGTACATGACGAACCAGCATACGGGTATCCACTCCGGAAATCCCGGTGATCTCATTGTCCTCCAGGTATTCCTGAAGGCTGCGATCAGCCATAGTATTACTGTATTCATGAGAAAATGCCCGGCAGATAATTCCGGCCACCATCACTTTTCGGGCTTCATCATCGCGAGGCTGGGTACCGTAATTACCAATATGCGGGTAGGTCATCATCATAAGCTGACCATAATAACTGGGATCAGTGAAGATCTCTTGATAGCCTGTCATGCTGGTATTGAAACATAACTCGCCACCGGTGATGCCGTCATGGCCAACGGCTTGTCCGTGAACAACGGTTCCGTCGCTGAGTGCAAGGATGGCTTTTTTTCTTGGGTATAGTGACATGGATTAAGTGAGTTTCGGGTTTGGTGAAATTAGATGTTGGGAAGAAATTTTTCGACTATTTGTCAATACTATAGCCTCACTCCATTTGGTCTGATTCGGAGCGTCTTGGTCACAACGCAGACCATTGTAACCGGTAAATAATAAGAGGGGAGTAGAAATTTTTAGCTCAAAAAAAATCCGACTACGGAAACTGTGTCGGATTTGAAAATTGATATGGGCAATTAAAAATGCCATCAATCGCACGACCTCCATTTTTGGGTGTGCGCTGGCAGTGCTTCAAAGCTATGGATCGCTAAATCGTTAATTTTGGTATGAGCTTTGTTGGAGTTTGCCTAAGATAAGGAGTGGGAAGATTGGATTCAATATTTGATTGTAATATTTATGACTCTTTCTGGGAGGTTCACTTTTAACATTGGGTTTTGAATCGCGGATTAACCGGATGTTTGGATTAACGCGGATTTATAATTAATCCGTGAAATCCCTTAATCCGCGGTTCAATACATTTTACTATATTATTTCAAAATCTGGGAAAACGGGGGAAGAATGAAATCAGATTTAAAGTATCATGATCTCACAGAGAAAATAATTGGTGCATCTTTCGAAGTTCATAAATTTTTAGGGAGTGGATTTCAGGAAGTCATCTATCAAAGAGCTTTATCGTATGAATTTGAGAAAGCAGAATTAACTTTCGAACGGGAAATTGACCAACAAATCTATTACCGGGACCTGGAATATCCCATCGGAACAAGAAGAGCTGATTTTGTAGTAGATGGAAAGGTTTTGGTTGAAATCAAGGCTGTTACTGCGCTGGAAGATGTTCACATAGCTCAAGCCCTAAATTACCTTAAAGCCTATAAATTAGAAGTTGGATTGTTAATAAACTTTGGGTCAAAAAGTTTGGAATTCAAACGGTTGATTCTTTCTCAAGGTAGAACCTCGGATTAATCAGATTGAAGGATGAGCGCGGATTCTTTAACAAAATCAGTGAAATCCCGTAATCCATTTAATCCGCGGTTCAAAACCTTTACACAAACTTCCTTGGCGTCTCCTTCACCAAAGAACCCGTCAAGGTGGCTGATCCACTAACTAAACCACCAATGATACCGGTGATCAAAACAACCAACAGCGGAGACCCAACCGAAAGCATCTCAGCAATCCTCGTGGATAGAATAGCATCATTTGCAAAATGAATGTAAAGAGACTGCCCGCCCCAAAGCAGAAATAAGGCTAAAAATCCCCACCCAAATGAAGTAAGTGCTTTTTCATCTAAGAGGTAGCCAAAGATCAAGCCGGGAACAGCGATACTCCACCAAGGCAAAAACAGGTTAAGTAAAAAAGCGGTAATTAATATCAGAGCGGAAAGAAGCATTTTAGTTTTGTTTAGGTATTTATATTTTAAAGTCAGCTAAAGAGATTTCTACCAATCTTCATCAATTGGAGGGAAACCCTCAAAGTGAATGACATAATCACCATAAATTGGGTCATAATAATGGCCGCTTTCTTCATAATCCGGATTCCATTCCTTGCTTCCATCTTCATTCATACGATATAGAAATGGAGATAAGTGCAGGCGCTCAATATGCCACCGGCCTTCTTCTCCGGATAAAATTCCCTCCCCTTGTCCATATACCATTAAACCACCTTCGGCATACACTTCATGTTGTGGGCTGATATCTTTGTATTCGTGGCTAACGTTAATGGCCTTATGCCCTATTTCATGGGCAATAGTTCGTCTGAAGCGGTCGGAGCGGTCTAAATTCGAAATTGTAATAACCCCTCTGTATTCGGGTGAAATTGTGCCCGGATAGGAGTATGTCGGGAATGAAAGTCCGCCGGTTCTAACTGTTTTCATTATCCAGTTTCTCCCTTCCGATACGGTTAAAAATGGATAAAAAACATCTTGTAAAATCAACAAATAAATAGTGCGATCATTATTTAGGGTAGGTTCTATGATGCTTTCAAATGCTTGTTTTGTTTCTTCTGTAAGCTTGGCCGGGTTCCGGTAACTGTGTTCATATAAATTGGCGTACTCAGTGTTCGGAATACCCGGCACTTCATTCGCTTGTATCGCCAAATAGGATGGGTCTATTTCGCCCGTTTTAACCCATAATAAATTGATTTGCACATCAACAGGAGCATAAATCTCTTTTGCTGCCCGCAAACTTTCCATTATTTGATACAGTGTTACTTTATCAAAAGCCTCGTCCAGGTTTGACGGAAAATAGATGCCCACATCCATTGTTAGTATTCCGGGCTCTAGATCACTGTTAAACCCGGCTACATCAATACTGTCTACTTCAGTCCACTCAACTTGGCCAGCCTCCATTATGGGAATGGGTTCGCCTTTTTTTTCTGAACAGGCACTAAATACAGCTAAAATTACTCCCGTTAGGAATATTAATTTCTTCATCCTGTTTTACTTATACTTTTTTATAAAACTAATTTTGTCTGAGTGTAGCAATTATTTTGAAAACCTGTAACACCTTTTGCAATTCTTGTAGATTGCCGGCAAATTAGAGCGAACCCAAATCAATGCACGTCATGAAAAAATTAAATGCTCTTCTATTACTGCTGATCATTCCTTGTTCTCTATTAGGTCAAGATCTTTACTATCCCGGAAATTGGGGCGATTGGGAAAAACGCTCTCCTGAAGAAGTCGGGTTGAATGCAGATAAAATTCAAGAAGCCATTGAATATGCACAGGCTGAAGAGACCGATAACCCACGCAGCATGGAAGAAAATCACTACGGCACCTTTGGGCGGGAACCGTTTGGGGATGGTATTGGTCCTTTTAAAGACCGGGGAGAACAAACCGGTATCATCATCAAAAACGGATACATCGTAGCTGAATGGGGAGAGCCGTTTCGGGTAGATATGACTCATAGCGTTACCAAAAGCTTCCTCACTACCACCATTGGAGTAGCCTACGACCGTGGTTTGATCCGTGATGTGAATGATAAAGCAGATCAGTATATGGCTCCCATCATGATGATGGAATGGGACAATAATCAAAACAAAGCAGATGCTTTTAAGGAGGCGAAAGTTTTTGAACCGTTCAAAGGAGAACACAATTCCAAGATCACTTGGAATCATCTGCTTCGACAAACTTCGGATTGGGAGGGCACGCTTTGGGGTAAACCGGATTGGGCTGATCGCCCGAGTGGCGAACGTTCCGAATGGATGACACGCGAGAGAAATGAACCGGGTTCGGTTTTTGAATACAATGATACCCGGGTAAACCTGCTGGCTTTAGCGGCCATGAATGTACTGCGTGAACCGCTGCCCAAAGTTCTGCGCGAAGAGGTTATGGACAAGATCGGCGCTTCCCCAACCTGGCGCTGGATGGGCTATGAAAATTCGTGGGTGATCATAGACGGACAACAAATGCAGGCGGTAAGCGGTGGCGGACACTGGGGCGGAGGTATGTTCATCAGTGCACGTGATCAGGCTCGCTTTGGGTTATTGACTCTTAGAAATGGAAGGTGGAAAGACGAGCAGATCATCTCCGAAGAATGGAATAAGATGGCTCAAACTCCCACAGAAGCCAACACTAATTACGGTTTTATGAATTGGTTTTTGAATGTGAACAAAGATCGGTTACCAAGCGCACCAACCTCAGCTTTTTTCCACCTGGGGGCAGGTGTAAATATGGTATATGTGGATCAGGAAAATGATCTTGTAATTGTAACCCGCTGGATCGACGGTGGAGCGATGGATGGAGTAGTGGAAAGGGTAATAGAAGCGATGGAGTAATAATTCGTACTGCTGAGAAATCACTAAATCAAAAAAAAGTAAAATGCAAAAAACAGCCATCATTATAGGAGCAACCGGATTGGTCGGTTCAGAAGTTTTAAACCTGCTTCTTGAAGATGACAGATATGAGAAGGTCAAAGTATTTCATCGCAGGAGTACGGGGATAAAACATCCCAAGCTGGAAGAGCATGTTGTGGATTTTAAAGAGCTTGATTCCTGGAAACACCTTTTAACCGGAGACGAACTTTATTCTGCTTTGGGTACAACCATCAAAAAGGCCGGAAGTCAGGAAGTTCAATACACTGTTGATTTCACTTATCAATACGAAACCGCTAAAGCCGCTGCAGAAAATGGGGTGATGAAATTAGCACTGGTATCTTCTGCCGGCGCTGATTCAAAGTCCCGGGCTTTTTATCCAAAACTGAAAGGGGAACTTGATGAAGCCGTTAAGGAACTGCCTTTTGAGGTCACAGTGATATTGCGCCCTTCGATCTTAAGCGGAGAGCGATCTGAAAGCCGACTTGGTGAAAGCATTGGGCTCATTCTCGCTAAAGTATTTACTAAACTTCCCTGGTTCAAAAAATACCGCCCGATCTTTGCCGGTAAGGTTGCCGAGGGAATGATCAATGCGGTGCACAAATGCCCGCCCGGTTACCATATCTTTGAACTGGATGAGATTTTTTATTTATGAAACGGTTTAGTTAATATCTGATTCAATATTTAACATCAGATCATTGCTATGAAAAAAACGTTACTGCTCTTCTTGATTTCGCTCATCTCTCTATCCACTTATGCCCAAGACCTCAAACAGATCATCGACCAGCGTGCCGATGAAATTGAAGAACAGGTAATTGAATGGCGACGGCATTTTCATGAAAACCCGGAACTTTCGAATCGGGAATTTGAAACGGCGGCTTACATTGCCGAATATCTCAGAGAATTAGGTCTGGATGTTGAAGCTGAAGTTGCCCATACCGGTGTGGTTGCCATTTTGGAAGGCGGTCAACCCGGGCCGGTTATTGGTTTACGAGCCGATATTGATGCTCTTCCCGTTACCGAACGTACCGATGTTCCCTTTAAGTCTGTTGCAACCGGAACATATCAAGGGGAAGAAGTTGGTGTAATGCATGCCTGCGGTCACGACACTCACATCGCTATTATGATGGGTGTTGCAAAGATCCTCACGGAAATGCAGGATGATATTAAAGGCACGATCAAATTTATATTTCAACCTGCTGAAGAAGGAGCCCCTCAAGGCGAAGAAGGCGGAGCCGAATTAATGGTAAAAGAGGGAGTACTTGAGAACCCTGATGTGGATGCTATTTTTGGATTACATATTTGGGATAGCACACCTGTTGGAACTATTGGATATCGTTCAGAAGGAATCATGGCCAGTGTAAACAGTTTTAGTCTTGAAATTACCGGAAAGCAGGCGCATGGTTCTGCCCCTTGGGCCGGCATCGACCCCATCGTTACTGCTGCTCAGATCATTAATAATGCACAGACGATTGTTAGCCGAAGCATGCCTTTGACCAAACAGGCAGCCGTGGTTACTTTTGGCAAAATTGAAGGAGGAGTTCGCCACAATATCATCCCGGAATCGGTAAGCATGGAAGGAACCATCCGGGCACTGGATGAAGACATGCGTCAGCTCATTTTCAAACGATTGGAAACGATCGTCCAAAATACTGCTGAAAGTAATGGTGCTACCGCAGAACTTACCATCAATAAAGGATATCCCATCACCTATAACGATCCTGAACTGACAGCCATGATGGCACCAACCTTAGATCGCGTTACCAATGGAAATGCCAACATCATGGATGCGGTAACCGGCGCTGAAGATTTCTCCTTCTTTCAGGAGAAAATACCCGGCTTATATTTCTTCCTGGGTGGGAAGTCTCCTGACATTGAATCCGGTGGCCACCACACTCCCGATTTCTATGTTGATGAAAATGCCATGAAACTCGGTGTCAGAGCCATGAGTAATTTGGTTGTTGATTACATGAATACCGCCGGAAATTAAAATTATGGAGTCCTCAAATTATGAAGAAGTTTTTAGCCACTGCCCTGCTTTTATTCATAACCTTTAACCTTTCAGCCCAGCAACTTTCGGACACTGAGAAAAAGATCCTTGACCGGATAGATGCCAATCATGCCGAAGCATTAGAATTTCTGGAAACCAATGTAAATATCAACAGCGGAACGCTGAATTTTGAAGGAGTTCGGAAAGTTGGTGAAAGATATATGAACGCCTTTGATGAGCTAGGCTTTGAAACAAGCTGGATTCCACAGGATGAAGTGAACCGTGCCGGACACTTCTTTGCCGAGCAAAAAGGAACTTCAGGAAAGAAATTATTACTAATAGGCCATTTGGATACTGTGTTTGAGCCGGGCTCCCCTTTTCAAACATTTGAGATGCTGAACGATTCCGTTGCAACCGGCCCGGGAGCAAACGATATGAAAGCTGGAAACGTGATGATCTTTTATGCCCTTAAAGCACTAAAGGAAGCAAATGCCATTCCCGATGCCCAAATAATAGTAGCCTATACCGGAGATGAGGAAAAAGCAGGAAGCCCAACCTCTATCAGCCGAAAAGAACTCGTTGATGCTGCCAAGCGAAGTGATGTGGCCCTTGGCTTCGAAACCGCCTCCGGATTCAGTTATGCTACTGTTGCCCGGCGGGCTTCTTTTTCCTGGAAACTGGAAGTTACCGGAAAGCAGGCGCATTCATCCGGCATCTTCAGTGAGTACACCGGAGCGGGCTCTGTTTACGAGACCTCCCGCATTTTGAATAGCTTTTATGAAGAACTCAGGGAAGAAAACCTCACTTATAATGTAGGGGTGATCTTAGGCGGAAATGAGGTTGATTATGATGAAGAACAGATACGAGGATCCGTAAGTGGAAAAACAAATATAGTCCCCAAGAAAACAATTGCTCATGGTGGCATTAGATTTTTAACTACTGAACAAGGGGAAAGAGCTTTTGCTAAAATGCAGGAAATTGCAGCCGATAATCTTCCTCAAACCTCAGCTGAACTTACCATTTATGAAGGCTATCCTCCCATGGAGCCAACCGAAGGGAATATGGAATTGTTGAGTGTTCTAAATGAATTGAGTCAGGATCTGGGATTGGGTGAAGTTGAAGCCTACGACCCCGGCCGGCGCGGAGCAGCGGATATTTCATTTGTGGCAAATTACGTGGATGGCCTTGATGGCTTAGGCGCGATGGGAAGCGGAGCACACGGTCCAAATGAGACCATTGATTTGAGCACCTACAAAGAACTTACAAAAAGAGCCGCCCTGCTGATCTATCGCCTTACTCAATCAGAGTAAGGGAAACATCTTAAACCCAATTACCATGAGAAGCTCACTTCCAATACTGCTTCTTATATTATTTACTTCTTTTTTATCGGCATGCACTGTCGACAAAGAATTACAAGAAGATATAGCCGCAGCTGAAGAAATAGTTCAGACGTACTACGAAGAACATGATATCCCCGGCATGAGTATCTCAGTATATCGGGAAGGAGATATTGTTTGGTCTCGCGGTTTCGGATATATGGACGTTGAAAACGAAAAGCCTGTAGATCCTTCATCCACTCTCTTCCGAATTGGCAGTGTATCAAAAACCTATACTGCAGCAGGTGCCGGATTGTTGATTCAGCAAGAAGAGATAGACACAAAAGAACCGGTTCAGACTTATGTACCTGATTTCCCGGAAAAGGAATATGAGATCACTGTTGAACAAGTGGCCGGACATATTGCGGGTATTCGGCACTATCGCGGCAATGAATTTATGAGTGATAAAAAATACACTTCTATAACAGAGGGGCTTGAGATCTTTAAAGAAGATACGCTCTTGTTTGAGCCGGGAACAGATTACTCATACTCAAGTTATGGATGGAATTTGATCAGTGCGGTGATGGAAGGAGCATCGGGGCAGGAATTTCTTCCTTTTATGGAAACACGGGTTTTTGATCGATTGAATATGACGAACACTTTTCCCGATCATGCCAATCAGAATACCCCAAACCGCACCCTTTTCTATGTATATAATGACAGCACTGAATCCAATGAAGGAGCTCCTTATGTGGATAACAGCTACAAGTGGGCAGGAGGTGGATTTTTATCGACCACTGAAGACATGATCCGCTTCGGAGAAGCACATTTGACCAATGAATTTTTGAATCAGGAAACAATCGATCACCTAATGAAGCCTCTGCAAACTTCGGATGAGGAGTCAACCGGCTATGGTTTTGGTTGGAGTACTTTTATTGATTCGGAGGGCAACGAGTGGAAAGGCCATAGCGGAGGATCTATTGGTGGAAGCACTATGTTTTTTCTTCATCGGGAAAATGGTGTTGTAGTAGCCTTTGCAATAAACCGCTCAGGTGCTCCCATGGCAGATCTGCGGGATGAACTGGCTAAGATCTTTATAGATTAAACATTTCTCGGTTATCATTAAAGTAAACCATGTAAGCATTTACATAAGAAAAAGTCTCGGCTGATCTTTATTATCCATCTGCAGGAATTAAATAAATGTGCGTTCGATATAAAAACTAGTCTTTAGTTGTCACCCTTCGCGTTCAAGATGTGTATTTAATATAGCATTTAAAGCGCTCAGGATGACAACTTCAGAGGCCTGATCTTGAACTCACGATAAATAAAGATCTTCATGAAAAAATTACTCTCACTCGCCCTTACACTATTTTTATTAACCCCAATACTGCAAGCTCAAACTCCTGATGAAATTCAGGTGATCGACCCTCCTTTTTGGTGGACTGAAATGCCAGTTAATGAACTTCAGCTTCAGCTTTACGGGGAGAATTTGGGCATGTACAGAGCCTCAATTGACTATCCCGGGGTTAAGATCAACAGACAAATTGCCGTAGACTCCCCCAACTACCTTTTCCTTTATTTTGATATTTCGGATGATACCAAAGCCGGGGAAATGGAGATCATACTCACCCATCACAACAAAGAAATTATATTCAGTTATGAGCTAAAAACCCGTGAAGCTATTGAAGGCAGAAATAACGGCTTTGATCCTACCGACGTCATTTACCTGATGATGCCCGATCGTTTTGCCAACGGTGATCCTTCCAATGATACTATTGAAGGGATGATTGAGTCAGCCGACCGTTCCGACCCCCAACGCAGGCAAGGTGGAGATATTCAGGGAGTAATGGATCACCTGGATTATATTGAGGATCTTGGGATGACCGCCATCTGGTTCACCCCCATGTTCGAAAACGACATGAGTATTGAATATGGCGCTTACCACGGTTATGCGGCCACGGATCTTTATAAAGTAGATCGCCGGTTCGGTTCTAATGAATTATATAAAGAGTTGGTTTCCAAAGTTCAGGATCGTGACATGAAAGTGATCATGGATATGATCCATAATCATATTGGGATCAATCACTGGTGGATGAAAGACCTACCCACCAAAGACTGGGTGTATGATTTTGAAGAAGTTGGTCAAACCAACTACCGCGGAGTAGTGATGTCAGATCCATATGCCTCAGAACATGACTCGGTAAAACTTACTAACGGGTGGTTTGTGCCTGAAATGCCAGACCTCAACCAAAACAATCCCCTGCTTGCTGATTATCTTATCCAAAATACCTTGTGGTGGTTAGAGTACTCAGGTATCGACGGCATCCGCATGGATACCTATGTATTTCCCGATAGGGATTATATGGCTCGGTGGGCCAAAGAGGTAACCGAAGCGTATCCCAATTTCAATATTGTAGGGGAAGCATGGGTTGAAAATGTACCGGCAGAGGCCTATTGGCAGTATGATAAACCCGGAGTGGAAGACGGATATCAGTCACATCTGCCAAGCGTAACCGATTTTCAATTTTCTTTTGCTATTCGGGATGCCTTCAACGAAGAATTCGGCTGGACAACCGGACTCAGTCAGCTTTACTATGTGCTATCACAGGATTTCCTCTACTCCGACCCAATGGGCAACGTGATCTTTTTGGATAACCATGATATGAGTCGATACTTCGAACACATCGGTAAGGATGAAGACTACTTCAAAATGGCCTATGCATTTTTGATGACCACACGTGGAATTCCACAGGTGTATTACGGAACCGAGTTGATGATGGAGCACGAAGACCGAGGCGGGGATGACGAAGCCTGGCGACAAACTATGCCCGGCGGCTGGCCCGATGATGATCGGAGCGTATTCACCGAAGAAGGCCGAACTGATAAAGAAAATGAGATCATGGATTACATCACGCAATTAACCGAGTGGCGAAAGGATGCGGTAGCAGTTCATGAAGGAAAGCTGGTGCATTTCGTCCCAAATGATAATGTGTACGTCTACTTCCGAGTCCACGATGAACAAACTGTGATGGTGATAATGAATGGAAATGAGGATGAGGTTACCTTAGATCGAGACCGTTTTGCGGAGATTTTAGATGATTTTGAGGTGGGCGTTGATGTGCTTTCCGGTCAAGAAACAGATATTACACAGGTTTTTAAGGTTGAAGGGAAAAAAGCCGGAGTTTGGGAGTTGAAGTAATTTAATCTCATTCCCAACCTGATGTTGGGAACGAGCAGAACGAGGATGAATAAGCTTTCTTCATCACTTTCTCACCCCTCACTCTACACTACAAACTTCACCAAAAAGGCCGTATCTTTAAAGCTTAAATCAAGCTGAACGAGACACTATGAGCACGGCCACTGCCGAAACAAAAATTACCAAAGAAGCGAAAAAGCGCAGAACATTTGCCATTATTTCGCATCCCGATGCGGGTAAAACCACCCTCACAGAAAAGCTATTGCTGTATGGTGGGGCGCTCCACGAGGCCGGATCCATCCGAGCCCGGAAGGCTACCCGTCACGCGGCTTCTGACTGGATGTCAATTGAGCAGGAACGGGGTATATCTGTGACTTCATCCGTGTTACGTTTTGAGCAGAACGGCATCAAGTACAACCTTTTGGATACACCGGGTCACAAAGACTTTTCTGAAGATACGCTGCGAACCCTTGTTGCTGCCGATTCAGGACTGATGGTTATTGATGTTGCCAAAGGTGTTGAGGAGCAAACCGAAAAATTATTTGAAGTATGTAAGCTCCGTGAGGTTCCTGTCATCACCTTTGTGAACAAGTGTGATCGCCCCGGTATGGATCCGCTGGAAGTACTCAGTAATATTGAGAACAAGCTTGGAATTGAAGCCGTGCCTGCAAGCTGGCCCATGGGCTATGGGCAAAAATTTCAGGGCATATATGATGCTATTGCAAAAAAAGTACATGTCTATCAGAAAACAGAACATGGTGCTAAAAAAGCGGTAACAGCCATTCTTGATGTTGAAGAGGCAATCAATTCTTCTTCTCTATCTGATATGGAAAAAGATGCTTTTCGTGAAGAGGTTATGCTGATCGATGGCATGTACGAAGGAATGGATCGTGACGAATATGCTTCCGGTAAAGTAACGCCGGTATTTTTCGGCTCAGCCCTGCATAATTTTGGGCTGGATGTGTTTTTGAATTATTTCCATAAGCTAGCTCCTCATCCTCAACAGTATAAGACACAGGGGGGAATAGTCCGGGATCTGAATGATGGATTTTCAGGATTTATTTTCAAGATGCAGGCCAATATGAATCCGGATCATCGTGACTGCGCGGCTTTTATTCGGGTGGCTTCCGGGAAGTTCGAGCGAGGCCAACAGGTGACGATCGCTTCTTCCGGAAAAAAAGTAAAAATGTCAACGCCGCACACCTTGATGGGAGATGACCGACAACTCATGGAAGAAGCCTACCCCGGAGATATTGTCTCGATCTTTAACCCCGGATCCTTCAGAATTGGCACCACGATCTACGAAAAGAATGAAGTCGATTTTGATGTGATACCGCTGTTCACCCCAGAGCATTTCCAGAAAGTGGCAACCAAAGATCCATTCAAGAGAAAGCAGCTGCGTGAAGGATTACGGCAGCTTTCCGAGGAAGGGGTGGTTCACGTATTTGAAGTTCCCAACGGAGTAGGAAATGAATTGCTGCTCGGAACCGTAGGTGTGCTTCAGTTTGAAGTTGTTGAACACAGGATGCTTACTGAATATGGAGTAGAACTCATTAAAACACCGGTTTCTTACCACTGCGCAAGATGGCTTCCAAACGAAAGAGAAGATATTATTAAGAAATTGGAAGCAAGTTATTCTACACATGTGACTAAAGACATGGAAGAGAACCCCATCGTACTTTTTGATTCTATGTATGCGCTTAATCAAGGGGAAGAAAAAGTAGGCAAAGAAAATCTGTTTAAATTCAAGCAGGGATAATTCTCGCACAGGAATTAATAACTTTCCCCAAAGAAATTTTTGAAAAGCCTCTCTTTTTAATCAGAAAAAGAGGCTTTTTTATGACTGATCTTAGAAACTGAAACTTTTCTTGTCGGCTATTTCTTTAGAAAACCGCTTCCAATATATATCCTTTGAGATGTAACTAAGTTTTTGATTTTATTTTAAGAAAAGTTCAAGCTGCTATTCCATTGAGACAAATAGTTGCGTAATTTTTGATTGGTATAAATCAGTTCTGTCTCCCATCTATTTGATAAAGCCCATCTCTTTAAACAGGACTATTCTCAAGAAAAATTCACACAATTAGTACGACTAAACTACATGAAAAAGTATTTAGACCTATTTGGTCTCAATGATAAGATTGATTATAAAATAGAAATTTTAGCGGGTATCACAGTATCTCTGGCGTTAATTCCAGAGGCCGTTGCTTTTGCTATGATCGCGGGGCTTTCACCACTAACCGGACTATATGCGGCGTTTATGGTGGGACTTGTAACCTCCATTATTGGTGGCCGACCGGGGATGATCTCCGGAGCAACAGGAGCAGTAGCTGTGATTTTAGTGGCCTTAGCTGTTTCTCATGGACCCGAATACATTTTTGCTGCCGTTATATTGGCAGGATTGATCCAAATAGCTGCCGGGATGCTTAAACTTGGTAAGTTGATGCGTTTGGTGCCCCACCCCGTAATCTTTGGATTTGTGAACGGCTTAGCGGTCATCATTTTTATGTCGCAGCTTGACCAGTTCAAAGCTCCATCCGGAGAATGGATGACAGGAGAACCCCTCTACGTTTTACTTGGATTGGTTGCTCTGACTATGGCTATTATTTGGGCCTTGCCAAAGTTCAGTAAAAAGATTCCCGCATCACTGGTAGCAATTTTAACCATTTTTGCTATTGTAGTCGTATTTGGAATTCAGACCAAAACTGTAGGCGATATCGCATCTATTCAAGGTGGATTTCCGCCGTTTCATATCCCACAGATTCCCTTTACATGGGAGGCATTTATGCTCATACTTCCATACTCATTCATTATGGCCGGGGTTGGGTTGATCGAAAGCCTGTTGACACTCAATATCATTGATGAGATCACCGAAACCCGTGGAAACGGCAATCAGGAAGCGATGGCCCAGGGGGCTGCGAATATTTTCTCCGGTTTCTTTTCAGGGATGGGTGGTTGCGCGATGATCGGGCAGAGTTTGATCAACGTATCCTCCGGTGCCCGTACCCGGATTTCCGGAATTGTAGCTGCCGTGATGTTGCTTGTATTCATCATGTTTGGTTCCGGCATGATCGAATTATTGCCAATGGCTGCTTTAACAGGACTGATGATCATGGTAGCTATCGGAACCTTTGAATGGGCGAGTTTGAGAACCTTCAACCGTATGCCGGTCTCCGACATTTTTGTAATGGTGGTTGTGACTCTGGTTACCGCTGTGTTACATAACTTAGCCCTTGCGGTTTTGATCGGGGTGATCATATCTGCGCTTGTATTCGCTTGGGATAATGCCAAAAGGATCCGTGCACGCAAGCATGTTGATGAAAATGGAGTGAAGCATTACGAGATCTACGGACCGCTTTTCTTTGGTTCGGTTAGTGTGTTCAACTCTAAATTTGATGTATTGAATGACCCTGATGAGATCATCATAGATTTCGAAGAAAGTCGCGTGGTAGATATGTCTGCCATTGAAGCGCTTAATAAAATAACAGAACGCTATAACAAACTGGGTAAAAAGGTTCACCTTAAGCATCTGAGTAAGGACTGTCGCAACCTGCTTCAAAACGCGGATGCCATCATTGATGTAAACGTATTTGAAGACCCTACCTATAAGCTGGTTTTGGATAAGGTATAGTTAGGTTAATAATTTGAAGAAGCTCTTTATGAGTCTTCTTCATTTTACTTTCCACCATTAGCCTGAAGATCATTTATGCAGTCGACATCCAGTCCAGCAACACTGTCATCAAAAAACTGAGAGATCAGATCGGCACGTTCCATGGCGTAGTACATCAGGCAGTTTTCATTATCACAGTGATGCCCATTTTGCTCATCCTGATGATCGGTCTGCATTTCGGTTCCTGAGCCATCGATATTCACCAATCCAAAAAGGTGCCCAAATTCATGTCGATAAGAAGTGGATTCTACCTGGTATCTGGATGGTGAACCAAACCCTGTAGAGGCGTTGTCATGTGCAGGACCAAAAAACGCATTCGAAGTATTGTAATAGGCGATTCCAAGCACATTGTTTTGCTCATACTCCCCGTCTACAATGATCATATAAGCTGACAGTGTTTCACCTTCAGTAAACTCATCGCGGTGCTCCTCTTCAAGATCACGAACATCATTTGCAGAATATTGGCTCTGATCACCTGAGGCGACCTCGGTTGGTTCTAAGATCGTTACATTTGTTTTATTCAGGCGTTGTTCCAAAAATGCCTGCAAGCTATCAAGTGCTTGGCTATTAGGAGCATAACCCGGCATATAATCAATTTCGAGAATCAGATCGGTATAGCTTTCATCTGAAAGAAAGTCATTAGCCGAAAGCCCTGGATTTTGGGTGTGGGAATACTCGGTGTTATCTCCGCCGTTATCATTCTTGGAACCGCTGGGATTATCAAAACAACTGACGGCAAATACAGAGGTAGATATTAAAAGAATGATTAATACAAAAAATCGTTTCGATAGCATCATAAATAAATTTGATTGTTGATATTGATCTACTAATTAAATGCGCTATAGGGACTTAATGTTCCATTAAAATATACGATTCTCTTTTTGAATCAGATTGGGATATGTGTAATTTATGTTATGAGCTCCAAATTCCCCATCCGCAAAATTATCCATGTTGATATGGATGCCTTTTATGCCTCGGTAGAACAGCGGGATAATCCCGACCTTCGCGGGAAGCCGGTGATTGTGGGCGGTAATCCAAGCGGTCGTGGTGTGGTGGCAACCTGCAGTTACGAGGCTCGGAAATTTGGAGTGCACTCGGCTATGCCGGCATCACAGGCGGTACGGCTTTGCCCTCATGGCATTTTTGTGAAAGCCCGGTTTGATGCCTATAAAAAAGCATCCCAACAAATCAGGGAGATCTTCTTTGAATACACCGATCTGGTTGAGCCCCTTTCTATGGATGAAGCTTTCCTCGATGTGACCAAAAATCACAAAAACCTTCCTTCTGCCACACTCATAGCAAAAGAAATTAAAGAGCGTGTTTATGAGGAAACAAAACTGACGGCCTCCGCCGGGATCGCGCATAATAAATTCCTTGCCAAAGTGGCTTCTGATATCAACAAGCCAAATGGGCTTGCACTCATCACTCCTGAAAAGGCGGAAGCTTTTCTGGAAGAGCTGGATATAAAGAGGTTTTTTGGAGTGGGCAAAGCAACACAGAAAAAGATGCATGCGGTAGGCATTAAAACCGGCGCGGATCTGAAAGAATGGAGTGAAATTGACCTGGTTAAAGCTTTCGGGAAATCAGGTCGGTTTTACTATCGTATTGTTAGGGGAATAGATCACCGGGAAGTGAAGCCGCATCGTGTTCGGAAATCCTATGGCAAAGAGCGGACCTTTTCAGAAGACATCGACAGCCTGGAATGGATCTATAACTTTATGGATGAACTGGCACAGACCATAGCTGAGGGAATGAAAAAGATCAATGCCGGCGGTAAGACCATTACCCTTAAAGTCCGCTACGATGATTTTGATACCATCACCCGGAGTTATTCACTTCAACATTACACCAATCGATACCGGGATATAATGGATGTAGTCCGTAAACTGTTAGAAGAAACTGAAGTTGGAAATCGACCGGTGCGACTGTTAGGTATTACGTTATCAAATTTAAACCTGAACGAAGAAACAGTTTGGGAGCAGCTGGAGTTGGCATTATAGTGTTAAAGTGGTTGATACTTGCCACTGTAACACCGTAACACTTAAACACCATCGCACGGAAATACTTTCCTAACTATCATTTTACCGAGATTATCGTGAATTTATACAGATACCATTCAACAATAAGAAATTGAAAAAAACATGAGTGACGGTTACGGATTATTAAAAGGAAAAAAAGGAATTATTTTTGGTGCCCTGGATGAGCGAAGCATTGCCTGGCGAATTGCGTTGGCTTGTAAAAGAGAAGGGGCTGAATTTGTGCTTTCCAACGCACCTATAGCATTAAGACTTGGGGCTTTGGATGCTTTAGGTGAAGAAACGGGTGCCCCGATCATCCCTTGTGATGTTACCAAAGATGATGAGATCGAAGATTTAATGAATCAAACCAAAGAGCACTTAGGCGGGGTTGACTTCATTCTTCATGCTATCGGGATGTCACCAAACGTTCGCAAGAAAAAAGAATACACCGATCTCAACTACCATTGGCTGCAACAGACACTGGATATCTCAGCAATTTCTCTTCACCGGGTTCTTAATCACGCCGAAAAAATGAATGTGCTGAATGACGGTGGAAGTATTGTGGCACTTTCTTATATAGGGGCGCAGCGAATTTTCTCCAAATACTCCGATATGAATGATGCTAAAGCCCTGCTGGAAAGCATCGCTAGAAACTACGGAAGCCGTCTTGCAAAACGAGGCATTCGAGTGAATACGATTTCTCAGGCTCCTACTAAAACATCAGCCGGCACCGGAATCAAAGGCTTTGACGGCATGTACACATTTGCTGATATGATCGCGCCAATGGGGAATCCTTCTGCCGACGAATGTGCTGACTACTGCGTAACTTTATTCTCGGATCTTACCCGAAAAGTGACGATGCAAAACTTATTCCACGATGGCGGTTTTGTGAACTCCGGTATCTCCGAAGAAATGATCAACGACCTTGCTAAAGTTTACGGCGACAAAGAATAATAATATATGCCTGATATAATCCTCGGTATTGATCCCGGCTCCCGAAACACCGGCTACGCGTTGTTAACGGAAGAAAATGGACAACTGATCGCCTTACGGTGTGATGTGATCCGAATGGCCGATATCGATGATCATGCCGAGCGTTTACAGGTTATTTTTGATAAGATCTCTGCCATTATTCGCTCCAATAAACCAACAGCTTGTGCAGTGGAAACCCCTGTTTATGGGGTTGATCCAATGGCAATGCTAAAGTTGGGTAGAGCACAGGCTGCAGCGATGCTGGCCATTACCAATAATGGATTACCTGCGGTGGAGTATTTCCCAAAAGTGGTAAAGAAATCCATCACCGGAAATGGAAATGCCAGCAAAGAGCAGGTCGCCTTTATGCTGAACAAAATGGTGAAGCTGCCCGATGAGAAATTATCCAATGACGCAACCGATGCACTCGCTGTGGCTTGGTGTCATATGATGAAAGGGCGTGGTGTTCCCGGTTCAGCTAAAAAGAAAACGCATCAGAATAACAAAAAAGGTGACTGGGCAAGTTTCGTGGCAGATAACCCCGACCGGGTAAAGGGATTGTGATTTATTATTTATACCTACCGTAGAGACGCAAAATCTTGCGTCTCTACGGTAGGGGGACAATAGCATGATTATTATCAGGTAAGAAAAGATATAATTATAAAAACATGCCATTAAGGGAGCATTGGAACGCTCCCTTAATGGCAATGAGATAGTTAACAACATGATCGCATTTTTAAAAGGTTACATCGAAGAAAAAAAAGAAGGGCTTGTGATCCTTGATGTACAAGGAGTAGGTTACCGTGTTGAAATTTCCTCCATCACCCAAGAGCAATTGGAAAGTGCCGGCTCTGAAGTAAAACTACTTACCTACCATCACATCACAGATAGCGACCAAAGATTGTTTGGATTCTTTTCCACGGATGAAAAAGCCTTATTTGAAAAACTAATTACGGTTAAAGGTGTTGGGCCTAAACTGGGGCTTACCATTTTATCCGGCCTTCCTGCCGATCAGCTTATTGGCGCTATCATAAACAGTGAAGCAGGAACACTTTCAAAGGTGCCGGGGATCGGCAAGAAAACGGCGGAGCGGATCATTGTAGAGTTGAAGGACAAACTTGCAGAATACGCGGCCTCAGCTGGAGTTACACCTACCACTTCCTCTGAATCAAGCCTTACGGGAGAGGCTATTTCAGCTCTGGAATCACTCGGCTTTAAAAAGAAAGAATCAGAACAAGCTGTAATGAAAGCACTCCGGGAAACCGAAAGTGAAGATGCTTCAGTGGTTATCAAAAAAGCGCTGGCGAGTTTGAATAAGTAAGGCTGTACTCATTACTTATTCTTTTGATCTTTTTCCATCATTTTAATGAATAAGCTCATCGAACTTTTGATTGTGTAATATTCTTTGGAGGCATAAAAAACGATGCTCATTAGGGCTGCCCAACAAAAAAGCCCAAAACCAAGCTTAAACCAATTTGGGTCGTTTCCATATTCAATAAGGTTTATAATTCCGTACCAAGAAAAAATAAGTAACATACCTGATATGCCCAGAGCAATATTTTTTGCCTTCCCAATCTGCTCTTTAGCAAACTCAATATATTGTCCTTTTTTCAGCATTTGTTTGTCCTTATATAAAAAATATTGAGAAGTGTTTTTGAGTTGTTCCTCAAAAAATGTTTCTATGATTTGTTTGGTTTCCATCGCTTCTGATCTCTTTTTATTCAGGTCGTAATTGAATTAAAAGTTAAATTTATAATAAAGCAACTGCTGTTGCACTTCTCGCAATAACACTTGTTCTTATTAACAAATGGCAATCGGTTTCAGATAGCTGTAATAACTGTTATCTTCTCGCATATTTCAGCACACCAATAGATACATAATGGCTTATAATTTTTTCGACTTTCTGCAACTGATCGGCTCACTTGGAATCTTTATTTATGGTATGAAAGTCTTTAGTGACGGACTTCAAAAAGTTGCCGGGAGTAAACTAAGAGCCATTCTTAAGGGAATGACCACCACACGTATTCGTGGAATTTTTACAGGCTTTGCAGCTACAACCATCACCCAATCATCGTCTACTACCACGGTAATGGTTGTAAGTTTTGTAAATGCTGGTCTTATCACCTTTATAGAATCTACAGGTGTGGTAATGGGTGCTAATATAGGTACAACCGTAACCGCGTGGATGGTTTCCATTTTTGGGTTTAAAATGCAGATCACCCCAATTGCTGTAATGCTTATAGGGATCTTTTTTCCGTTCATCTTTTTTGGGCGTGAAAAATTAAAGAACCTTGCTGAATCTATGATCGGATTCGGTATTCTTTTTATAGGACTTGATTTCATTAAAAATGCTGTGCCCAATATTCAGGAAAATCCTGAAATGTTTATGTTTCTTGATCAGTTCACTGAGTTTGGCTTTTTCTCCATTCTGATTTTTGTGGCTTTTGGTACAATACTTACTTTATTGACTCAATCATCTTCCGCAGCCACGGCCATCACCTTGGTAATGCTATTCCAGGGATGGATCGACTTTCCCATTGCAGCAGCCATGGTACTTGGAGAAAATATTGGTACTACCGTAACGGCAAATATTGCAGCCATTGTTGGAAACGTATACGCGAAAAGAGCTGCCAGATTTCACTTAGTGTTCAATGTTTTCGGGGTGGTTTGGATGCTTTTGTTAATGCAACCCTTTTTAGTGGGTATTGATAATATCATGAGCTATTTTTCTCCGGGAGCAGGCTCTGTTTTTCAGACGTCGGATGAAATCGGGCGAGCCAATGCAACCCTTGCTCTTTCCCTGTTCCATACCACATTCAATGTTTTAAATGTAGTGTTTCTTTTTGCCTTGGTTCCACGCATCGTAAAACTGGTAGAAAGGTTTCAGAAAGACAAAGGAGATGCAGACAGCACGTATCGCCTTCAGTATATTTCATCAGGGATGATGTCTTCTCCGGAATTATCAATTTCCCAGGCTCATAAAGAGTTGGAGTTATTCGCTAAGCTGATAGAAAAAATGCACTTTAGCATGCAAGGGTTGCTCTTCAATAAGCAAAAAAAGCGAGCTAAATTTCTAGAAAAAATAAAGAAACGGGAAGAGATCACTGATACCATAGAGCTTGAAATAGCAGAATATCTCACTAAGATCTCAAGCTATAACTTAACGGAGGAAGCTACCCGCCGAATTCGGGGAATCCACAGTATGATCAATGATCTTGAAAGAGTCGGTGACATCTACTATCAGATGTCAAAAACCTTTGAACGTATGCAGTCCGAGGAAACCGAGTTAACTGAGCCTTCCATGATACGCATCAAAAATATGCTGGATCTAATTCATGAAGCTATTCAAAATGTCCGTGAAAACTTAGCTTTAGACAGTGAAGAGATCAGCCTGGATAGCGCCATGGATATCGAGGAGCTTATTAACAATTATAGGGATGAACTATTAGAGTACCATTACAGCCAGCTTGAGAACAAGACCTACTCAAATAAAGTTGGCTTTGTATTTCTTGATTACCTGAATCGTCTTGAGAAGATCGGGGATCATCTCTTTAACGTAAATGAAGCAATAGCAGGGGTGAAGGTTAAAGCTGCTTACGAGAGGGTGGTTGAAGAGCGGAATTAATATTTAACGTGAATTTGACATCAAAATAGGTCATTTGATGAAATAACAGGCCATTTTGCAGAGATGATCTAAACGCACATTTCCTCTTATTTTCTTGTTCTGCATCTCGAATAGAGGTTAGTGAGTAATTCACTCCATTGCTAAAGCAGGATCTTCACCCGTAAAATTCTTCTTTGCTAAAATAACGGCATCCTCAAGGATCATGTACAGGCAAGGTACCAGCACCAATATTATTGAGGTTGCAAATACAATTCCGAAACCTAATGAAATTGCCATTGGAATAAGTTGCGTAGCCTGAATGGATGTTTCTAAAATGATAGGAGTTAGTCCACCGAAAGTGGTTAGAGTTGTTAGAATGATCGGGCGGAAACGCCGAAGTCCGGCTTCATGAATGGCATCAAAAACAGACTCACCTTTCTTCCGCTTTTTATTGGCGAAATCGATCATAATTAAGGAGTCATTTAATACCACTCCTGAAAGGGCGATCACACCCATTAAGCTGACCAGGGAAAGATCAAAACCAAGCAAGATATGGCCGATCACGGCTCCTACAATTCCAAATGGAATGGCCCCCATTACGATCAATGGCTGGGCATAGCTGTTGAAAGCTATTGCTAATAATGCATAGATAACCAGCAGAGCAATAAAGAAGCTGCTCCATAATGCCTGGGTTGATTCCCGCATTTCAGCATCACTGCCCACAAAAGCCCATGTAATACCGGGGAAAGCCTCCTGTAATCTCGGAAGTTCATCTTCCTGCATGGAAGCCAAAACCTGATTGATGGCTCCGGCGGGTTCCACATCCATACTTACACCAACCACCCTGCGACCATCACGACGATTAATACTGGTAAAGGCCTCGCCGGTTTCAAGTTCAGCGATATCATAAAGAGGCACTTCAACTCCATCATCGGTTCGGATCAAATATTCTTCAAGGTTATACAGGTCTTTTCTTTCTTCTTCCGGTAGCTTAACCCGTACTTCTATTTCATTGGTACCTCTTAGCTGACGCATGGCCAATGCGCCGAAAAATCCATCCCGAACTTGCTGCCCGACTTCATCTGAAGTTAACCCAAGTATCCTTGCTTCAGGCAATAGCGTGAAATCAAATTGTTGCTTGCCGCGATTGTAGTTATCGCTTACATCAGCGGTGTTTTCATAACCTTCCATGCGTTGAAGGAAATCCTGACTTGCTTCTTCTAACACATTGATATCCGAATGACTGAGGTCTACACTGATGTCAGGTAAATATCCTCCCGGACCTGCTTCCACTTCAAATGTGATCTGGTCGATTCCCTCAATATCACCAATACTGTCTCTCCATAATTCCATCAGTTCTCTTGTGCTCATGGTCCGTTCGGCCGGGGGCTTCATCACGATTTCTACATCAATAAACTCCTGTCCACGCACGTTGGTTTTGATTCCTTCCGCCTGTTCAAAAAGGTTATTTTCTTCAAACATTTTATATGAAGCAGCGGTGATCTCTTCTGCAACCAGGGAGGCCTGATCGTTCGTGGTTCCAACCGGCAAAGAAGCTCCGGCTTCAATTTCATCGGCAGGCTGTTCAGGCATTAGCACAATTCCCATATGATCGCTGTATCCGAATCCACCAACAACGAGCAATAAAGCAACGGCAGTGCTGACTGTGATATACCGGTTTCGTATAGTGAGTTCGAGAAACCTGCGATACTTGGTGTTGACGAAATGATTGAATCTATCAGCAAATGCACGCTGAAGTTTTTCAAATTTAGCTACTACCTTAGAAGATTTCTTTTCCCTGATGTGGGCCAGGTGAGCTGGCAGAATGAACAGCGCCTCAAAAAGGGATAATGCCAATACAATAATAACCACAGCGGGCAGTGGCCACCAGTATTTACCGGTGGTACCGGGAAGAAGCAACAGCGGTACAAACGCAATAATATTGGTAAGAATACTGAAGGTCACCGGTTTACTCATGTCTTTCGCCCCGGCTATAGCGGCCTCTAATTTCCCCATTCCCTGCTGCTGGAATTCATAGATATTCTCACCCACCACAATGGCATCATCAACAACTATTCCAAGGACTACGAGGAACCCAAACATCGATATCATGTTGATGCTTAAGTTGGCAAGCGGCATAAAAAGAACTGCTCCTACAAACGAGATGGTCATTCCCATCATCACCCAGAAGGCCAGCCGGTATTCAAGGAAAAGGGCGAGAATGGCGAGAACGATCAGGATAGCCAGGAATCCATTTTCGGTAAGTAAGGAAAGCCGTTCGCGATAATCTTCAGCAGAATTTCCATCTATACGGTATTGCACGCCTGCAGGGAAATTCATCTTGGCCTGTTCCATGACCTCGAGTACGGTCTCTTCAATAGCGAGTGGTGACTGTTCCCCGATCCTTGATACAGCAATTTCTACCGAAGGCTGCCGGTTGAATTGAGAGTGAAACCCTTCTTCAACAAACCCGTCTTCAATATCGGCGATATCTCCGAGTAAAATACTCCCCCCATTTTGTGAGGAAATAACTTCAATTTTGGCAAATTCATCGGCCCATTGCTTGCGTTCTTTAATTCGCAATAGGATCTCACCCCCGCTTGTTTCTACAGCGCCGGCGGGAACATCTTCACTGGAAACACGGATCAGGTCTGCAACTTCGCCAAGTGTAAGTCCATATTCCCGCAATCGCTCGCTGGAAATTTCAACTGACGTCTCATAATCCGGAACGTTACCCAGCTCTACCTGTGTAATAACTTCTGTAGTTAATAACTGATCCCGAACCTGTTCTGCAAGCTGCCTGAGTGTCCAAATGTCCACATTCCCATACAATCCTAACTCTATCACTTCGCGCTGATTAGATTGTAACCGAACTTCCGGCTCTTCAATGTCATCCGGGAAGGTGGTGATACGATTAACGGCCTGATCGATATCCTGAAATACATTCATGCGATCGGCGCCGGTTACCAGCTCAATAGAAACGGATCCTGAGCCTTCGCTGGCCTCCGATGTAATTTCTTCGATGCCCTGCACACCGCGAATGGCTTCCTCTACCGGACGTAAAATTCCCTGTTCCACTTCTTCAGGGGAGGTTCCTGGATATTGAACACTAACCTCAACAATATCGAGTTCGTATTCGGGGAATACCTCTTTTTGGATATTGAACATGCTCCAGATTCCGCCACCCAATAAAATGATCATCAGTAAATTGGCAGCAATCGGATTTCGGGCCATGAAGGCGATCGGATCTGAGAAAAAGCCTTGGTTGGTATCTTGCTCACTCATTCAGTTTCCCCATTTTCGGTTGACTCCATCTCTTCACCCTCAAGGCGAAGCGGGGCACCTTCCGTTACTGTTGCGAGGTTTGTGGTTACCACCTGATCTCCACCTTCCAGACCGGAACTCACGTAGGCATAATCTGAATCTTGAAATTCGACCCCAAGCTCGCGAATGCTGAGCGAATCACCTTCCATCACCCAGATGGTTTCATTGCTGCGCATATAATCACGGTTTACTCTGGCTACATCTTGCAGCGTTCGTCCTGCGATATTGGTTTCCACAAATGAACCGATGATGAGCTGAGGCTGATCTAAATTTTCAGCAAGTCTTGAACGGGGATCTTCCACTTCGATCAAAACACGCGCCATTCGGGTTTGATCATCCAGCGAGCCTAACATTTTATACAATGAACCCTCCCGAAATTCTCCTTCAGGCCATGCGGTTCGATTTCGGACTCTTACGGCTGAGCTACTTCCGTCTTCATTAAATTCAAGCCAGCGTATTTTACTGAGTGGGATGGCTGCCTCTACCCAATACGTATCAATCCCTACCAGCTGTCCGAGTTCTTGTCCCGGTGAAACCTGTGACCCTAAATTCACCGTTCTATCCAGGATATAAGCATTAAAGGGAGAACGAACGGTGGTACGATCTAAATTTCGTTCGGCCAGATCAACCGAAGCTTGTGCCGACTCAACCTGAGCACGTATCGCTTTAAGCTGGGGCTGCCGAAGCACTAAGGCTTGGTTTACTTCAGAAAGCGTGTCTCCGTATAATTCATACTCTCTTTTAGCCGCTTCCTGTAATCCCAGTTCCTGCTGAAGCTCAGATTCCACCTGCCGAAGTTCGGCCCGGGCCTGCATCAGCTCACTCACATAATCTGTAGAGTCGATTTGAAGAAGTACGTCCCCTTTTTCTAAATAACTGCCGGGTACAAAATTCGATGAGCGGAAGGTAACTTCACCTTCAACCCGCGCGCCTAGCATAATTTCTTGTGACGCCTGTACGGTTCCGGTAGCAGAAATAATAGGAGTGAAGGTTCCCCGCTCAACGGCTTCAACCTCCACCAGCATGGCCGACTCTTTGGCCGTACCCGAACGTTCAGCTTCAGGTTCGGTAGAGAATATCAGCCCTAAAATGGCCAGTGATACAATTAGTATTCCGAAAGATATTAGTAGTGACTTTTTCCAGCCCATGCGCTCATAGTTTATTGGTGATGTACCAAATTAACTTGAGGCTGACGCTCTCCGTTCGTATTTTTTGTAAAAGGGTGTTTGGAGGGTTTTTAATGATCAATTTTTTTAAACTCTCTTGCACCAGAAATCAGGCAATTTCTTTCATGGTCACTAAAGTTGGGCTGGGTGGTTGCAAGAGGTATTTCCAACGAAATTTTTGAGAACGAGGCTAACGCTTGTTAATGAGCCGCAGGATTATACGCGCGATATCCAGGATTCCGGATTCCGATGTTGATGCAAAATGGCGAAAACTAAAACCACATCCTTTTGATCAACAAAGTAGATTGAAAATGGAAATCGATTAATTAAAGCTCTTCGGACTATATTCTTGTGAACGACTTGGTGCTGAAGAGGACTACGAAAAATTGAAGTGATCTTTACATCCACGCAACGAGCAAATTCTTTTCCCAATCCCTGGTCTTGGCTCTCGTACCAATCATAAGCATCATCAAAATCTTTTTCAGCTTGTGGGGTAAGAATTAGTCTTTTAGACACGATCTATAAATGTTTTGCCCTGATTTCATCCCAAGATTTACCATTCGCAGTATCTTCTTCAAGGGTTTCCAATCGTTCTTTCAAAATATTTCTATGGTGTTCAGGAACATCAATTTGCTCGGGATCAGAAGCTATAGAATCCCACAGAGCTTCTACCAAAATGATTTTTTCGTTTTTATTGAGTCGCGACAATTCTTTGATCAGCGTGTCTTCCATAATGCATGAATTAAATTAGATACAATAATTTGAACAAAAAGAAGCTCTAAAGCAATTGCGGGATGAATTTTGAATGAGGCACCCTAACGACCCGGTGCACCCAGTAAATTTTTAATCTTTATTTTTCACTACCAATTTTTCCTAATGAAGATTCTCGCAATATTGTGGGATCATATTGTATTCCATCCTTAATAACCATGATGGTATTACTTATATCATTTATATTTTGAGAAGGGTCGCCTTGAACCACCACGAAGTTTGCTTTCTTACCTATTTCAATTGAGCCAAATTCATTCTGTTTCTTTAAAGCTTCAGCAGCATTTATAGTTGCAGCCTGAATAGCATCTATTGGAGAAAGACCTGCCTCAACCAAAAGTTCCATCTCACGATGCAACCCAAATCCTGGAATAAGCATAGGTACGACAGGATCAGTACCAGCTACAATAAGACCTCCTCTATCGTTTAATTCTTTTATAAGTAAGTACTGTTTAGGAAGCACATTTGAAATACAATTCTGGTAGTCTTTGTTTGCATGCACAATACTTTCAAGCTCCAAAAGTGATTCCAAAATATCTTCACCTACGTATTGTTGCCATTCTGTAACCGGTTTGAAATCCTTTGACATTACTGTTAAAGTGACAATTGTTGGTGTTATGTAAACACGATTCTTAATAATTTTTTGAATCAAAGATTCTATCAAGGGATCGGTCATGTCAATCCCTGAATCTTGACATGCAATACTATTTGGATTAAAGTCACTGTCAAATAATTCCGGCATTCCAATGATACCGTGTTCAAGTCCGTCAATTCCGATATCAATCGCTTTCGAGGCTGTAATACTTCCTAAGTGGCCAGTAACTGGAAGGTCATATTGATCAGCTAAGTCTGTTAATCTTCTCAATTCTGATTCAGTTATACTGGTGTAAACTTTAACCCCATCTATTTTGTCTTTCCATAAGTTGAATTGAGATTCTAACTCTACGATTGAATTAACCCCTTTAATCCAGGGAATTTGAGATGGAGCATGGTCAAAGTATGGTCCAGCAGTTAGTATATCCGGGCCATGTATTTGTAGGAGATTAATTTTCTTTTGAAGCTCCAATGTCCCTTCTGCGTCATATTCACCTGGAGAATAAATGGTAGTTACACCGCCCGCTAGATACAGGTTTAAATATGCTCGCTGATTGACAATTGAGTTGCCTTGATTCACGTATAAGTGTCCGTGCATATCAACAAGACCAGGCAATATAGTTAACCCTGACAGATCAATTATTTTGGCATTATTAGGAATTGGAAGATCCTGACCTATATCTGAAATCTTACCATCACATACGATTATATTCCATCCTTCTTTGGGTTCCGTTCCAGTTCCATCAATTATGCGACCATTTTTCAGAACTGTACTATTTGTGATGCATTGTGGATATGCAAATTCAACACTACATAAAAGGAGGATTAGAAAAGGGACTATAAACTTTATTGAATTCAAATGAGTGTCTTATGATTTTAATGCGGTATAACATCTAGTTATTTGGAACTTGAGAATGTGCTAAAATTCCATATAAAAAGGCAAATCAATTATTTAGAAGCATGGAATGCTAAAAACAAATCCCCACAAAAAAGGCCCCGAATTACTCCGGAGCCTTTAACTTCAATGTTCAGTATTGAATATTTCTTATTCGATATTCAAACTGCTGTGATCTCCCACATCTACTTTGCCTTTCACATTTTTGAGGTGCGTATGGGCGCCAATGGTAGAACCTAAGGTATCTACGTCTTCCAGTGTGGCGTGGTCGCGAATGATGCTGTTCTCCACGATTGAGTTTTTGATGACTGTGTTATCTTCAATACTCACCTTTGGCCCGATGGTACTGTTTTCAATTTTTACACCCTCACCGATATAAACCGGTGGGATAATTTTTGAGCCGGGATATTTGCTCTCATCAACCCCGTTAAATTCTTTTTCTGTGATAAGTCCGGTCGTTTCCAGCCAGGCAGGAAGGGTTCCGCAATCCAGCCACTCATCAACAGTAGCGGTTTTAAAGATCTTGCCGTCTTTGATCATTTTATCAAGCGCAGCGGTTAAGAAATACTCTCCGCCGGGTCCCCTCATATCATTATCCAACACCCACTCGATCTGCTTTTTAAAATAATTTCCATCCTTGAAATAATACACCCCAATGATGGCGAGATCAGAAATAAACTCTTTGGGCTTCTCCACAAAGCCGGTGATCTTGTCGCCTTCATGCACAGCCACTCCAAATCGGGAAGGGTCTTCTACTTTCTTCAGCCAGATCACGCTGTCGGCGTCGCCAAGATCGAACTTTTCTTTGCTGTCAAAGATCGTATCTGCGAAAGCGATGATCACTTCTCCATCCAGATGATCTTTGGCCATTGCAACAGCGTGTGCAGTTCCCAGGGCTTCAGCTTGTACTTCAAAAAGGGCTTTGGCATTATGGCGCTTGCTCATATCACGCAGCGGCTGCTTGATATCTTCCCCAAAATCCGGGCCGAGTATATATACGATCTCGGTGATATCACGGTCGAGCGTGCGGTTAAAAGTTTCCACAATGCGCTCTACGATCATGGTTCCTGCAACAGGCAATAGCGGTTTTGGAACGGTGTGTGAATGCGGACGAACACGGGTACCCCGTCCGGCCATTGGGATAATTAATTTCATATATTTCTCTTCGTTTTATTGAAACATTTTCATTGATTGCGCGGTGAATATAGGAAGGTTACTAACCGATTTCGAATATCGGTTTATTTCATAACTTGCCGCGTAACATTACAGACCAAAAACTCCAAAATAATTCTGAACAATTTGAACTGGTATTATACCCTGCTTGATGTCGGCGCTATTCTTTTTTGCCTTATATTTTTGCGATACACCTGGTATCGCTTGCGTTTTTTTCTTCATACCTATCAGCAGGTGGGCTACAAGAACACCGAGTTCTGGCAATGGATGAAGGGACACTGGGATGAAAAGATCATTCCGGCCAACATCGCGATGATCAATATTTTCATTTTTCTGCTGCTTTGGCTGACGGACTGGGTGCTGGATAAGATCACCTATACTTCGCTTGTCGTGGTCTTGTTCGTTTTTTGCTTTTATTGGTTTGGTTCTGTTTCCAGGTATCGTTCAGGGAAGGTGAAAAAGCCCCTCGTTTATACGTCGAGGGTAAAACGATTTATGATTCCCTACGTGATTTTATCAGCGGTTTTCCCGGTCATGTTTACTTATATGAGTTTTACGGGATTTCTACCCTACTTGAACCTGCCACTTCCTAATTATTACTCCGGACTCCTTTCTTTTGATCTGTTGATGCTGCTTGTTGGCTGGGGATTTGGGGCCACTTTTATTCCCTTCTTTGTTCTGCTTTCCGGACTGCTCACCAAGCCGGTGGAAACTTTCATCCAGAATGGATTCAAAAGACAGGCACGGAAAAAGCTGGCGTCAATGCCAGACCTTAAAGTGATCGCTATCACTGGCAGTTATGGGAAAACCAGTACCAAATTCATGATCCGGGACCTGTTGAAAGAGCGTTTCAATGTTTGTTCTACTCCGGGTAGTTATAACACGCCGATGGGTATTTGCAAGGTGATCAACAACGATCTGCAATCCCATCATCAGATATTAATTCTTGAAATGGGCGCACGGTACGAAGGCAACATTCAGGAATTATGTGATATCGCCAAGCCGGATATTTCTGTGGTCACGAATGTGGGAGTTGCTCATCTTGAGACCTTCGGCTCACAGGATGTGATCGGGAAAGAAAAGGGAACCTTGGTTGATAACCTGAAGGCCGGTGATGTAGCGGTTCTAAATGCAGATGATCCCCGGGTTTCAAAAATGGGAGCCAAACGGGACGAGATCGATAGAATTCTTGTTGGATTAGAAAAGGGGGAGATCCGCGGAAGCAATATTTCCTACGATACTTCCGGGATGGAATTTGATGTGGAGATCGAGGAAGAAAAAGAACACTTTCAAACCAAGTTGCTGGGTGCTCACAATGTTCAGAATCTATTACTTGCTGTGGGTCTTGCCAAACATTTTGGTATCCGGCTGAAAACGATGGCATTGGCTGCAGCGAAGATCGAACCCATCGAACACAGGCTGGAATTAAAGCAACAAGGTGATCTTTTTGTGATCGATGATGCGTTCAACTCTAATCCTGTAGGCGCTAAAAATGCCGTGGAAATATTAGGTCAGTTTGATTCCGGTCAGCGAATAATCATTACTCCCGGAATGGTAGAGTTGGGAGAAATTGAGGAAGAAGAAAACCGCAAGTTTGGCTCAGCCATCGGTAACGCCAACCTTGATCTGGTTGTTTTAGTGGGAGAAGAAAGAGCACAACCGATCCTGGAAGGAATCAGGGAACATGACACCACCGCGATGAATGTCCGTGTGGTGAATAATTTGTTTGAGGCAAATGACCTAGTCAAAAAACACGCCCGCCCCGGAGACGTGATCTTGTATGAAAACGATCTTCCGGATGTATATAATGAGTGAGATAATTTAAAATGACAGATTATTCATACCTGACGGCATCAGCGGGCTGAACCTGAGCGGCTCGGTGAGCGGGGTACCAGCTAGCCAATATGCAAAGCAGTAAACTGGCAATAAGTATGATTGTCACGTCCAAGGGGTTTATCTGAACCGGATAGGCATCGATAATAAAAGCAGAAGACAGCTTGACCATTCCAAATTTCATTTGTGCCCAGCTTAGCAAGAGCCCGAGTGTTCCTCCGATCCCGCAGCCGATCAGTCCAATATATAACCCCTGTTTTCTGAATATAGATTTGATGCCTTTTCTGCTGTAACCCATTGACATCAGGATCCCGATATCGCGCTGCTTTTGGATCACGATCATCGTCAGTGAGCCAATTATGTTAAGCACGGCAACAATAACGATCAGAATTAATACCACAAATGAGCCCCATTTTTCCAGATACATGACATCATATAAAGGTTTTTGAAGGTCGTACCAGGTTGAGATCTCAAAATCAGGACCAAGGGTGGAAGAGAGTTGCGTCTTTACTTTTTCGGCATCCTCATTTCTGTACAATTTTATATCCATTCCGGTGATCTGATTCCGGGCTCTGAACAGTCGCTTGGCGGCCTCAATATCTACAAACACTTTTGGACCTCCTGCGATCTGCTGTAAGAAATAAGCCCCTCTTAGATCAAAGCGATAGGTTTGGGGAACGGTGATCTGGGTGAGTGCACTTTTCATCCCTGCGGCACTGAGAAGCGCAATGTCATCTCCTGTATTAAGTTGCAACCTGTTCTTAAGATCTTCATGAACAATGATACCCGGTGTTCGGTTGCGTACAGAGATGTCAAAAACTCCTGTGGTCATACTTTGTTCAATATCCACTAGCTGGAAGAACAAGTCGCGCTCTATTCCTTTTACCTCTACCACTTCATTTTGAATGTTATCCAGCGCCAATAAAGCTTTGCCTTCCACATAAGGAGAGATGATCCGCACTTCCGGCAGCGAGCGTATCTGCTCCATCATAGCCTCATTCTGTGCGAAGGTATTGCCACCTGAAGCTTCTATGCGAATGTCGGGATCATAGGAAAGCAGGAAGCTTTTGATAACATCAAAAAAACCATTGAATACAGAAAGAACCACAATGAGCAATGCTGTGCCAATGGTTATGCCAGTAATACTTATGTAAGTAAGCGTAGATATCAGCGAGACATGCTTTCCTGAAAAAAGGTATCGCCTTGCAATAAATCCGGAATTCTTCATAGCTTTAAAATATAGAATCAAGTAATCGAAAGCACTTTAAATGAGCACATACATTTCATAAACTTTTAGTATCTTTACCGCCCTTTCAAACTCAATAATTGTCATGAGTTCAACCTTTACAAAAGAAATTATTACTTCTATATCTGATGGATCACATGGTGATCCGTTTTCGGTTTTAGGATTACATGAAATTGAAGTTGAGGGTAAAAATAAATTAGTACTCAGAGCCTTTCGTCCCGAGGCGGAATCGGTCACGGCTATTATTGATAAAAAGAAGTATGAATTAGACCGTGTTTCCTCAGAGGGTTTATTTGAAAGAGTATTTGCCAGGCGGAAAAAACAATTCAGCTATCAATTCAGGATCGTTCCGCATAAGGGCGAAACCTTTACTATAACAGATGCCTATCAGTTTAATTCTCTAATCAGTGATTTTGACCTGCAGCTTTGGGGGGAGGGAAATCATCATCAGGCGTACGAGTTTATGGGCGCGCATCAGCGTGAAGTAGATGGCATTGAAGGAACTCATTTTGTGGTTACTGCCCCAAGCGCAACAAGGGTAAGCGTTATTGGTGAATTTAATGCCTGGGATGGTCGCGTACACCGCATGCGTAAGTTTCATGACCAGGGAGTCTGGGAGATTTTTATTCCACATGTAACCGAGGGAGATCATTATAAATATGAGATCAAAACTCCGGTTCAGGATCCTCCCTTAAAAAAAGCAGATCCTTTTGCCTTCTATTCGGAACTGCGACCGGGAACAGCTTCCATAGTAACGGATATTGATAATTATTCCTGGAAAGATACATCCTGGATGAAGTCACGTCAGGAAAAACAAAGTCTTGATCAGCCTATTTCTATTTATGAGATGCATTTGGGGTCATGGCGCAGAAAAGTTGGTGAAGATCCCGGGTTTCTGAATTATCGGGAAACGGCAGATCAGCTGGTTCCATATCTCAAAGATATTGGGTACACACATGTAGAGCTTATGCCGGTCGCAGAGCATCCTTACGATCCTTCCTGGGGATATCAGATAACGGGGTATTTTGCTGCGACCAGCCGTTACGGCACGCCCGAAGACTTTATGTATTTTGTGGATAAATGTCACCAGGCAGATATTGGAGTGATCATTGACTGGGTGCCGGCACATTTTACCAAAGATGATCACGGCCTTCGCCGGTTTGACGGTACCGGGTTATTTGAGCACGCTGATCCGCGTAAAGGCGAACACAAAGATTGGGGAACCTGCATTTTCAATTATGGCAGAACTGAGGTTAAGAACTTCCTGATCTCGAACGCCATTTATTGGTGCGATAAATTTCATATCGATGGGCTTCGTGTTGATGCTGTAGCCTCCATGCTTTATCTGGATTATTCGCGGGATGAAGGCGAATGGGTTCCTAATAAATACGGTGGCCGTGAAAACATTGAGGCCATCGACTTTTTAAAAAATTTCAATAATTCTGTACACCATCACTTCCCGGGGGTAATTACCTTTGCTGAAGAGTCTACATCTTGGGGAGGTGTTTCCCGGCCTACAGAAACCGGAGGGCTTGGTTTTGATTTTAAATGGAATATGGGATGGATGAATGACACCCTTACCTATATTGAAAAAGACCCTCTTTTTAGAAAATATCATCAGGATCAACTTACGTTTTCATTGATCTATGCTTTTTCAGAGCACTTTACTCTTCCGTTCTCACATGATGAAATAGTGCATATGAAGCAATCCATGCTTTCAAAAATGCCTGGAGATGACTGGCAGAAGTTTGCCAATCTTCGTCTCCTTTATATCTATATGTATGCACATCCCGGTAAAAATTTACTTTTTATGGGTTCAGAGTTTGGGCAGTGGTCAGAATGGAGTGAATCACGTTCACTTGACTGGCACCTTCTTGAATGGGAAAAGCATCAGGGAATTCAACTGCTTCTTAAAGATCTAAATGGCCTAAATAAAGAAGAAAAAGCACTGCACGAACTAGACTCTGATTGGCGAGGGTTTGAGTGGATTGATGTAAGTGATGCGGATAACAGTATTATTTCTTTTATACGTCGGGCCAAAGACCCGGATGATTTTGTGGTAGTGATCCTTAATTTTACCCCAACCGTACATTACGGATATAAAGTTGGTGTTCCTCACGCCGGAGAATATGAAGTCCTTATTAACAGTGACTCAGAGTTCTACGGAGGCAGTAACGCCGGAGACAGTAAAATTCATGCTGAATGGGGAGAATGGCACAGCCAGAAAGCCAATATTTCAATAACAATACCGCCTTTGTCAGGTATAATTTTAAAACCAAAGAGTTAGATAATAGATGAGGTTTCCACGCTCAAGCGGCACCTTAGTACATCCTACCTCATTTCCAGGGAAGTATGGGATGGGAGATTTTGGATTTGAGGCCCGAGAATTTATTGATTTTTTAGAACGCACCCATCAAACTATCTGGCAAGTGTTACCCCTTACTCCCACGGGATATGGAAACTCTCCTTATGCAAGTTACTCAGCTTTTGCAGGCAATGTATATTTAATAAGTCCGGATATCCTTCAGAAAAAAGGATTACTCACTGGAAAAGAGACAGAAAGCATTCAGCTTCCATCTGATGCAGTGGCTGCATATGAGACGTCGTTTGAAAATAAAGATGAAGTGTATAAGCAGGCCTGTGACAGGTTTTACGAGAACATTACCAAAGAGGAAGAACAGGCTTTTAATGCTTTCAAAAAACAAAATAAGAGCTGGCTTGATGATTATGTGCTTTTCATGGCCTGTTCGCTACACTATGATAAACAGCCATGGAATACTTGGGATGAAAATATTGCTCAGCGTGAACCGGAAGCGCTAGAAAAATACCAGAAGAAATTCAGTAAAGAGATTGAACTTCAGTATTGGCTGCAGTTCGAGTTCAACAACCAATGGATCGCTTTAAAAAAGTATGCGAACGAACGAGGTATCAGAGTAGTGGGTGATATCCCAATTTTTGTAGATCATAACAGTGCGGATGTGTGGGCTAACCCGCAATATTTTGAAGTGGATGAAAAGGGTGACCGACAGCTGGTTGCCGGCGTGCCTCCGGATTATTTTAGTAAAACCGGACAGCTCTGGGGTAATCCGCTTTATAAATGGGATGTGTTGGAAAAAGACGGGTTTTCCTGGTGGATAGATCGTTTTAAGCATATGTTTAATGCCTGTGATGCTATTCGCGTAGATCATTTTCGTGGATTTGACGAGTACTGGGAAGTTAAAGCAACAGAAAAAACCGCTGAGAAAGGCCATTGGGTAAAAGGTCCCGGAGAAAAGTTATTCGATACAATATTAGAAGAATGTGGGGAGCTGCCTATAATTGCAGAAGACCTCGGTTTTATGACCGAAGGTGTAGAAAAGCTCAGGGATAAATATAATTTTCCGGGGATGAAGATCATTCAGTTTGCCTTCGATTCCGATTCTACGAACAGCTTTTTGCCACATAACTACCCGAGAAATAGTGTAGCCTACTCAGGAACCCACGACAATGATACTGCTATAGGGTGGTATAACAATACCAATGAAACGGAACAGCACCGTGCTCGCACATATACCCGTTCTAACGGAGAAAATATTCACTGGGAGTTTATTCGATTGGGGATGCTTTCGGTATCAGATCAGGCTATATTCCCGCTGCAAGATTTTATGGGCCTCCATAGTGAACATCGTATGAACATTCCGGGAACATCGTCCAATAACTGGCTTTGGAGATACAAAAAGGAAATGCTGGAAGGCATTGATGAAAAACAGATTCAAGATCTTGTGGAGCTAAGTAACAGAAAAATTAATCGAGACTCTTAAGCATACAAACAGCTGATTTTATATACAGACCGTGTTTTTGTATATTTAAGGCTTAGAAATTTTAATTTACTCATATGGCTTTTACACTGAATCATTTACCTAAGCGAACTGAAAAACCGAGAAATAAAGGACTTACATTAGCATTAGATAAAGGATATAGCGTACGGCAGGCTGAAGATTTTGTAGAATCAAGTTCCAACTATTTCGATATTGTGAAATTAGGATGGGGAACTTCTTATGTGACCCAAAAGCTTGAAGAAAAGATTGCAGTATATCATGATGCCGGTATCCCCGTTTATTTTGGTGGGACGTTATTTGAAGCTTATGAGCTTCGTGATCAACTTGATACCTATGTTGCACTAATGAATAACTACGGTATTAAGCATGTAGAGGTGTCTAACGGTACCATCTGGCTTTCTGATGATCGCAAGCAAGCTATAATAAAAGAGCTGAGTCAGGAGTTTACGGTTTATTCTGAAGTAGGCAGCAAAAACCCAAACGACATAATCCCTCCATACAAGTGGGTGAAGATCATTGAAAATGAATTGAAGGCAGGGTCTCAAAAAGTAATTTGCGAAGCTCGTGAAAGTGGCACAGTTGGCGTTTTCCGACCTAACGGAGAAGTACGCTCTGGTTTGATCGAAGAGATCACGGATCAAATCCCGGCAGAAAACCTGATATTTGAAGCCCCGCAAAAAGAACAACAAGTTTGGTTCATCCGAAAATTTGGAAGTAATGTAAACCTTGGGAATATAGTACCCGCTGACGTAATTTCGTTAGAAACGCTGCGGCTTGGTTTGAGGGGCGATACCCTGCTAGACTTTTACTCCTTAGATGAGGATGAAGACCTGAACAATATTATGAAAGACAATAATACAATTTCGAACAAAGAGTAATCACTGAGAGCATATATTTATGAAAATTCTTTACGTTGCCGCTGAAATCTCCCCATTTGCACGCATGACTTATACCGCCGATTTGCTTCGGTTTTTGCCTGCATCATTGCAAGACAAAGGATTCGAAATTCGGATTCTGCTTCCTAAATACGGTACGATAAATGATCGCAGAAACAGGCTTCATGAGGTTATTCGCCTTTCCGGTATCGAGGTTGAAGTGGGAGACAAGATTGAAACTATGAAAATAAAAGTGGCAAGTATTCCGAATGCTAAACTTCAGGTTTACTTTTTAGATAACGACACTTATTTCAAGAGAAAAGGTCTGTTCAGGAAGCCCGATTCTGAAGAGTTTTATGAGGACAATGACGAGCGTCTTGCGTTCTACAATAAAGGCGTGCTTGAAACAGTTATAAAGCTCGGTTGGGAGCCGGATATAATCCATTGCCATGACTGGCCTGCAGGATTGACTCCGCTTTTAGTTAAAACGCTATATAAAGACGAGAAGATTTTCAAGAACACAAAGATCGTATATAATTTACATCACCCTATTAATGAAGGCGATTCTGATTCTGCGAGAGTGCTTGAGCTTCTTGGTTTACCTGCCGACACAGACATTGATAATCTTACAGAAGAAGGCAAAGTTGACCTATTGAAACTAGGCCTTAAATACAGTGATCATGTTGTTACTGGTAATTACCTTAAAGATGAATTTGATGACATTTTCAAAGAGCTTGGAATAAAGCCAGAAAAGATCCAAGGATCCCCGGAAGATGTGTCTGATAAATTTGCTGAATATTACCGTACTATTTCTGACGCTGAATAATAGAATAGATAGAGAACATTTTAAATATACCTTTGATGACCAATAGAAATAAGGGTCTTAATTCCTTATACATTACTTTATTTGCCCTAATTTTATTTTTTTATGGCTGCGAAGATCCAGGGAATGTAGGGAGCGGATTCATTGACGAACCAACCATAAAAATTGACACCCTCTACCTGGATAACATCTCTACAGAAAACCTTGATGCCTATTCAGGGAACCTGACCAACTTTAATATCGGTCAATATTCAGACCAACTGTTAGGGGATGTGAATACTGTTGGATTACTAAAACCGGTTCTCCAGAATCTAAGTACAGGATCTAGTTTTAATTCTAACGACTTTTCTATGAAACTAGAAATTCAGCTCGATAGTACTTTAACATATGGTGATACTTCTTCCGTCAGTGATTTTACCATTTACGAGATCTCTTCACTTTGGCGAGGTAATTCCCAGCGAATTAATGATGTATTAGCTTACAATGAATCTGAGCCTGTAGGTAGTTTCTCTGTTGAAAATGACAAAAGGTTTACTGTTGACCTTTCTGACATGTGGAAAGATAAATATGCAACATATTTGAATAGTGATGCTATCGATGTTGACTCTCTCTACCGATACGAGTTTTTTGGATTGGCAATTGTGCCTAATGGTAATGGCAATAAGATCTCAATTGCAGACCGGCTTAGTTCGCGTTTTATTATGATTGATGCAGCCGATGATACTATAGGTGTTGGGTTTTCAAGCACGGGGTATTTTCTTGAACGAACCAATAGTAATACAGGGCCGTCTGATGCTTCTGCAGTTCATTCCACGCTCGAGCAAATGATGAGAATTGACCTGCCAATGGAGGAGTTAAAGGATGGCTATCAAGACAAAAATATTTTAAAAGCGGAATTGGTACTTCATGAGGCAAGTGATGATCTTTCAGGGACTTTACCACAAGATCATGTAAGACCCCCAAGTAATGAATTGACACTTAATTTGGGTGTTGACTCAGAACAAGTATATAAGTATCAAATAATAGGGCCAGATTTTATTGCAAATAAAAATCCTGAAGATTCTTACTACAGGACTAATCTCACACTATATTTTAACAACATATTTTTTGGTGGGGAAACAAACAATGAAATCTATGTAGGGCTTAGGTCAAGTTCAGGTATTCTTCGGTCCACTTATATTTATAATCAATCTGCCTCTCAGCAATTCAGGCCAAAACTAATTATTACAACTACAGTGAATGAAGAAAATTAATTTATATAGGACCCTTGGTTTAACCGTTTTATTTATTGTTTTCTCCTTAAGTCAGGGATTTGCCCAGAGTGATAGCAGAAGCATTAATAGTAGTGGTTCATTCTACTCATTATACGGAGTGGGCTTTCCGGTTGAAAATAATACAGCTCGTGAGCTTAGTATGGGCATTTCCGGTGTTTCACTAGATAACACACTGTTTAACACCTTTAGCAATCCGGCACAGTCTTACACCTTAAGCAATCCGGCGCTGTGGGGGAAAAACTTCTATGCAACAACATCATCAGGTTTCAAACTTTCCCAATACAATGCTACAGATAATACCAGTGAAAGCCTAAATTCTGATATATCAGCAGGATATTTACAGGTTACACTACCTATTTTTCGACAAAAGTTTGGGATCTCAGCCTCTTTGTACCCTGTAACAAGCTCTAACTATAGAAATTTTAATTCAGGAACTATAGTCACTTCCGAGAATGAGTCGATTGATTATGTTTCAGATATAAGCGGAAGTGGGGGGGTTAACAAGTTTGAGATCGGTTTTGGATGGAATATAAATAAGAATTTTGCCGTGGGCTATGCCCCGTCACTTGCTTTCATTTCTCAGGAAAACACAACAGAATTGTTCTTTAATCAAAATGAATATCCGTACAATTATGTCGATTCTAAAGTCAATGGGTCTTCATTTAGCCACCGCTTTGGTGCCTTGCTTACTTTTGAGAATATTTTAAGTGATAATGACAGAATAAGCTTTGGCTCCTCATATATTCTGCCAGTAGAAATTTCTACGGAAGAAACGACTGAAACCTCCCGTCTTATTAGCAATAGACAACAGAATGTTACTCTTGGGGAAACAATCTCCGGAAATGCTAAGTTACCAGCTGAACTTAATACCGGTTTAACCTATTACCCAAGCAATTTTGTAAATTTATCTATGGAAGGAAAATTTCAGCAATGGAGTAATGCCCGTTCAGATCTAAATACAAATACCTCTTCTCTTGAGTTAACTGATAGGGTAAAGTTGGGTCTTGGAGGAGAATACCATCCCTACAGAACTAACTCTACGAATTTTTTATCAAACTTTAGATATAGTGGTGGGATCTCTTACGATACCGGACACCTGAAGGCTCAAAATCAGGAGATTAATACCCTTTGGTTTTCTGCCGGGTTAGGAATAATTTCTAGGTTTAACAATTCCTCAATAGATTTAAGTGTTCAACACGGATTGAGAGGAACAACCTCTAATGATTTAATTAAAGAAAAAATATGGTCATTTAATTTGTCTGTTAATCTGACAGAACTTATGTTTTTCCGACCTAAACTCAATTAAATCCAATAACAATTTATAATAAATAACCACTCTGCTTAGTTTTAGTAACTAACAGCATTAATAATAGTTAAGACCAATGAAACAACTAATAGCTCTTTTAGGGATTCTTTTTGTTAGCTCTCCCCTTATTAACGCTCAGGCAAATTGTCAAGAAGAACCACCGAGTGGTTTGTCTCCTTTAGCCGCGTACTCCATTTTTTATGAAAATTATCGCTCAGGTGATTATGAATTCGCGCTTGATTACGGGCGATGGATGATCTGTGCTAAACCCGAAAGCCTTGAAGGTAATCCTCGATTTAGCCTGTTAACACAATATGAGCGTCTTGCTACTATTTATGAAGAGATCGGTCGTAGTAAAGAAGACCCAACTGTAAAAACAGCTTATATTGATTCTGCTCATATAACGCTAAATGAAGCACTTGAACGGTTTGGTGACGATCAGAAAACACAGTTTGACCTTACATTTAAGCGCGGACGTTTTTTCCAGCAAAATTACAATAACATAGATGACGGCCTTCAAAAGGCATATACTGACTATGCAAAGCTATTTGAGCTGAATCCTGAACGTGCTATTTCATTGGGAGATGGTTATTACTTGCGCCAGGCTTTAAATAACATTGTTAGGCAAGGTGATACTGAAAAGGCTCAGGAATTTATTGATAGTGTAAAACCACATGCTAATGGGGAAGCATTAAGTTTTATTGAAGAACAACAACAGGAGATCCTCGGAAGTCCCGAAGAGCAGATCGCATATTTTACTCCATTGGTTGAAGAAGATCCGGAAAATATCGAAGCCTGGAGAGCATTGGAAAGTGCTTACGAGGAAGTTGAGGATCGTGAGAAGCTTAACGAAGTAAAGTTAAAGATCAATGAGCTGGACCCATCTTACGAAAGTGCTATGGATCTTGGAGATTTTTCTCGGAGTAACGCCAATTATGCTGATGCTGTAAAATATTATTCACAGGCATTGGAAAGAACAGACGACGATTCTCAAAAGAAAGGCCTTTATATGAGCTTAGCTGATATGCACATTAATCTTGAAGAGCTGAATACAGCCAAAGGATATGTTCAAGATGCTCTTAGTATCGATTCTAATGATGGTGCTGTTTATATAAAAATGGCGACCATTTATGGCGCAGCCGTAACACAATGTACAGAAGACCGAAAGCTTGAAGCCTCTGATAAGGTTGTTTACTGGCTTGTAATAGATTATTTGAACAAAGCTAAAGCTGTAGACTCTTCTGTAGCAAATACGGTAAACCGCCAAATGTCTACCTATCAAGATGTAACCCCTAATTCAGAAGACAAGTTTTTTACGTTGAATCTTGAGAATGGAGATACAATTTCAGTGGACGGTTCACTTAACAGTTGTTACAGCTTTATTAACGAAACAACTACGGTTCGTTAATTTGGTATCAATAAAAACATTTGTATCTTTTCTCATCCACTAAGACTTTAGGTGCGGAGCAAAAATCCGCACCTCTTTTTCCCCTCCTTCCTCTTTTACATTACAAATAAATTGGTTTTCCACTTTTCGATACTGAGAGAAGGATCAAACAACACATCAAGTTCATGGCACGTAAAAAAAATCACAAAAATCGCAATAAGAACAAGCGAAATAACAGTAATAAGGGTGGGAATGTTTTCATTCCTAAATTTCACTGGAAAAATAACCAGGGAGTTGCCGGGCAATATGCAGGTGTTCTGGAGATCAATTCTAAGGGATGGGGGCTTATCAGAAAACTTGATTATGAGTTTACCTATCAGCCACAAGACCCATTCTTAAAACCTGAAGAAGTCAAAGAGTTGGATCTGCGCCCCGGTTTAGTTTTAGAAGGAGAGTTTGAAGAGGATAATCGTGGAAACAAGCATGTTTCTTCTGTTGATGTGATCAACGGCCGCCCGGTAGAAGCGTGGACAAAATCCAGCCGTTTTGAACGCCAAACTCCAATTATGCCTGTAGATTGGATCAAGCTGGGCTTTAATGCCGATGATGTTGAAATGCGTGTGATGGATCTTGTAGCTCCTATCGGAAAAGGACAAAGAGCGTTGATCGTTTCCCCTCCCCGAACAGGAAAAACGGTTATTTTAAAGAAGATCGCAAAATCTTTAACGGATAATTATGACAATATACACGTCAGTGTACTTTTAGTTGATGAGCGCCCTGAAGAGGTCACTGACTTCATTCGTACTACACAAGCGGAGGTATTTGCTTCTTCCAACGATAAACAAACTCAGAGCCACATCCGTATTACCGAAATGGCTTTAGGATACGCCAAAAGAAAAGCCGAGATGGGACAAGATGCTGTTCTTTTGATCGATTCCCTCACTCGCCTTGGACGCGCTTATAATGCCGTCCAGTCGAATAGTGGAAGAACATTGTCAGGTGGACTGGATATTCGGGCACTTGAAATCCCCAAGAAGATCTTTGGCTCAGCACGGAAGATCGAAGGCGGAGGGTCACTTACTATTATTGCTACTTGCCTGATCGAGACTAATTCCAGAATGGATGATCTTATTTTTGAGGAATTTAAGGGAACGGGAAATATGGAGCTTGTACTGGATCGCGAATTAGCTAATGACCGGATCTATCCTGCCATTAATATTGGGGCGTCCGGCACCAGAAACGAGCATAAGTTTATTACAGATTCTTTAGAAGAACGAAATATGGTTAGGAGATATCTGTTAAAGAAATCACCTAAAGAATCTATGCTTGGGTTGTTGAAAGTGCTTAAGAATACGGATAGTAATCAGGAGTTATTAAATCAAATTGCTGCTTTAGCCTGATCTTTTATTGCCAATTTATTTGGAATTATAAGGAGTGAGCGCTTTCCCAAATAGATTTCCCGTAAGCTCTCCGTTAGCTAAGGCCTGTTTTCCGTTTATAAAAACATGCTTAATTCCTGCTGAGTGTTGGTGAGGCTCAAAAAAGGTAGATAGATCTTGAATTGTATTTATATCAAATATCACTAGATCAGCATAGTATCCTTCTTCAACCAATCCTCTGTTTTTAATGCCCATTATTTGAGCCGGCAGTGAAGTGGAAGAGCGAATAGCATGTGCTAAGCTAATGGTCTCATCGACAATTGCATATTTATAGATCTTTCGAGGAAATGTCCCATAAAAGCGTGCGTGAATATTCTGGCCATCTTCTGGCAGGGTGATCATTCCATCGGTTGTAGTAGCAGTCCAATCAGTTTTGGATATAGCATCCAGGTCGTTTTGATGCATGGAAAAACTTCTCAGCCTTGCGCCTCCCGGTCTGTCTGGAAAGCCACTTCTTTGCAGTTTAATAACCATGTCCTTAGGATCTATATTATTTAACTGAGACAGCTCCTGTATGCTTTTTCCAATGTAACTTGAATCAGGATGTTCGAATACTACAATGCGCTCTGCACCTCCACGATAAGCAAGGGAATGTCGAATATCCTCGTACAATTCGGTTTTTAGCTCTGGGTCTTCCAATATTTGGTCTAATAGGAGGTTATAATTTGGCGATTTACCTTCTTTCACACCAAAACGTTCAAAATCAAATACCCATCGAGGCAGCAACCTTGTATTTCCATCACTTCCGCTGGTATTATAAGGGTACTGATCTGCATAAACAGACACTCCTTTGTTTCTGGCTTGCTGAATCAATGATATTGCGGCAGTACTGCCTCCCCAAAAATTTGACCCCCTCGCCTTAAGATGAGAAGCTACTACAGTTGCCCCGGTCTGCCGACCTATTTCAATTGTTTCTTCGACCGCATCTAAAAGAGTTGGTGGAGTTTGAGTATTATCACTTGGCAGCCAAAGCATCGGCGTTTTAGCTTCACTTCTTTGGTGTGAAATATAAACACCTCCAAATGGAGTGATTTCTTCTACAAGAGCTATTAATTCATTTGTACTACTCCAGCGACCTGGAAAGTATTCTAACCCTGCAGACATTCCGAATGCACCTTCTTTCATAGCTTTTCTTATCAGTCTTCGCATCTCTTTGATCTGATTTGCAGAGGCAAGCTCTTGGTATTCATTTCCCAATACTTTAGCTCGAATAGTATTATGCCCCACCAAGAGTGCGGTATTTACCCCAATACCTTTTTCCATTAGTTCTGTCAACTGTTGGTCAAAAGGATCGTCGACAGAACGCCCATCGTGGTTCCCAACAATTGTAGTAATGCCCTGTGATACTAAATTGGGAGCTTGCCTTCTTCGAATATCATCCGAGGCAAGGCCACCTTTAATGGCTATTGGACCATAAGCATGAGAATGTATATCAATAAACCCGGAAGCCACATATAATCCTGATAAATCAACCTCCTTATGTGCTGAGGCATTTTCAATATTGCCAATTCGATGAATTTTCTCTCCTTTAATGCCAATGTCTGCTTTGAACCATGGATTCCCTGTACCATCATATATGTAAGCATTTCTTAGTAAAACATCATATGAATCTCCTTGAGCTTTTAAACCTTGCCAGCTTATTAAAAAAGTAATAAAAAATATAAAAATGACCCTTAGAACTATTTTTGTCAAGAAGCTTGCCATGCCAGAATATGTATTTAAATGTTTATATAACCGGTAATGAAGGGTCGATCTCTTTGGCCCATTTTTTCATTCCGCCCTCTAGACTGAAGACACTATCAAACCCGTTGTCGATCAAGATCTGAGCGGCATCTTTGCTGGTATTTCCCGAACGGCACATTACAACCACATCCTCATATTTGTGGTCATTAATTTCGCTCAAACGAGTTTCAAGATCATTATATGGAATATGATGGCCGTCAATATTCGATACCAAATATTCATGATGCTCTCTGACATCTATCAAGAGGAAAGAGTCATCACTTTCTTTTTTCTTTTTTAGTTCTTGAACAGTAATAACATTCATAGGATAGATAATTATTATTCTGAGGTGTAACGGTCTAACTTAAATTGTTTGCCCAGATACAATTGTTTTGCCTTTTCGTCTTCTGCAAGCACATCGGCAGAGCCTTCCATTAATATTCTGCCCTCAAACATGAGGTAAGCACGATCTGTAATAGCAAGCGTTTCGTGCACATTGTGGTCAGTGATAAGAATCCCGATATTTTGATGTCTTAACCCGGATACAATTTCCTGAATATCTTCTACAGCAATGGGGTCGACCCCTGCAAACGGTTCATCCAGTAATATAAATTTTGGATCAGTAACTAAAGCACGGGCAATTTCACATCTTCTTCTTTCACCGCCCGATAAACTATAGCCTTTGCTGTCCACCACTTTATGGAGCCCAAATTCTTCGATCAGTTTATCAACTTTGAGATCAATCTCTTTTTTTGGGACAGAAAGAAACTGCAAGACAGATTCAAGGTTTTCACGGACGGTTAGGTTACGAAATATACTTGCTTCCTGGGCAAGATAACCGATTCCCATGCGAGCTCTTTTATACATCGGCTGCCGGGTAAGGTTCTTATCATTCAGGTAGATCTTCCCGGAATTTGGGCGAACCAAGCCAACCATCATATAAAAGGTCGTGGTCTTTCCCGCACCATTTGGGCCTAACAAACCCACCACTTCCCCTTGCTTAACATTTATGGACACATCATCAACAACCGTACGTCTGCTGTAGCGCTTAACCAGGCCCTCACTGTGCAGCATTAATTCAGGTTGTGTTTCGGTATTCATATAGTCCTGTTAAGCGACTGAAAGAGAATTTAAAATAGATTCAAATATTGGTTTTCCATCTTCGGAGCCAAGCAGTTTTTCCATGGCTCGTTCCGGGTGAGGCATCAAGCCAAGTACATTTCTCTGTTTGTTACAAATACCTGCAATGTGGTCGATGGAACCGTTGAAATTAGCTTCTTCAGTCAATTTCCCATTAGCATCACAATACCGAAATATAATCTGATCATTATCCTTCAGGGATTTCAATCCGTCATCGTCAATAAAATAATTTCCTTCTCCATGAGAAACCGGAATGTCTAAAACCTGACCTGCTTTTAATCCGGAAGTAAAAATGCTATTCGTTGATTCAGCTTTGATGAATACATTCTTACATACGAATTTAAGTTTTTCGTTATGCATCATAGCTCCGGGAACCAAGCCTGCTTCAAGTAGAATTTGAAACCCATTGCAAATTCCCATCACCGGACCGCCCTTATCTGCGAACTTCACAACTTCCTGCATTATAGGAGAAAATCGGGCAATAGCTCCTGATCGGAGGTAATCACCATAAGAAAATCCGCCGGGAATAATCAAAAAATCGACTCCTGTAAGATCGGTTTCCTTGTGCCAAAGAAACTTAACATCAGAATTCATTACATGTTTCATGGCATGGTATGCGTCATGATCGCAGTTGGAGCCGGGAAATACTACTACGCCAAATGTGGCCATTGTTCTATCCTTTTATTTCAGTAACCAGTTGAATTTCTTTTAGTACGCTGTCTATACGAAGGCATTCCTCAAATTCGCCTTCATGAACCAATGCTTTACCTTCGTTATGAACCTTCCAGGTCTTGTCTTCCGCTTCGGATAAACTGCATCCGGTCGCTTTCATCAGTTGTGAGATCACCTCATCAAAGGTATGGATCTCATCATCATAAAGAATTAGTCGCCAAGGGTTGTTGACCGATTCCTTGACTTCTTCCTTTTCTTTAGTCTCAGTTTGGTACTCTACCTCTTTTTCACTCATTACAATATCGATGATATGTTGAGCAATGAGACTCATCAATTAGGATTCGATCGTTATTTCGAAATCTTCCATTACTTCGTTTGCCAATAATTGAGCACAGGCAGATTCTACAATTTTTTTGGCAGCAGATTCATCTTTGGCATCCACATCAAGCTCAATGAACTTGCCAATGCGTACTTGCTGAACTTCATTTAAACCAAGGTTTTGAAGGGCATGATGAGCGGCTTTTCCTTTAGGGTCCAAAATTGACGGACGGAGCGTCACATTTACTTTCGCTTTGTACATAGTCGGGCTTCGTTTTAAGTGAGTGCCAAAGTTAACCTTTCTGTGACTTAGCTGCTAACTCGTATTTGAGGATTAAAGAGCAAGAATACAGAACTCAGCACTCAGTATTAAGGATACATAGTTCTGAGTTCTATATCCTGAATCGCCTCTATTTTTGCACTTTAACTTATCTTACTCAAAACTCTTTCTTTCATTTCCTCCGTTGATAACTCATCGGCATCCAACCAGTGAATGAACTCCCAGCGTTTATACCATGTCATTTGTCGTTTTGCATAACGGCGCGTGCTTGTTTTGATCTTTTCAATAGCTTTTTCCAAGGTCCAATCTCCATCCAGGTATTTAATGATCTCCTGATAACCCACGGTATTCAGTGACTGTAGGTCTTTGGAATATCCGGCCTCTAAGATCGATTTCAACTCTTCAACCAATCCTTTCTCGATCATTTGATCAACACGCAGGTTTATGCGGTTGTATAATTTCTGTCGTGGCCACTTCAGCCCAAACACAACCGTGTCTTCATCGGGTTGAATTTTATCCTGGACATGAAAGCTGCTGAAGGGCATTCCGGTCTGCATCCACACATCCACTGCACGAATAATTCGCTGACGGTTCATTCCATCCATTTTATTGAAGTATTCAGGATCTATTTGTTCCAGCATTTTATAAAGCGATTCAAGCCCTTCATTTTCAATCCGTTCTTCCAGATTAGCGATATTCTGCTCGTCAGCCTCGGGCATTTCATTAAAAGGTTGAATTAAACTTTGAATATGAAGCGTACTCCCCCCGGCATAGATCACATGTTCTGAGTTTTGCAGGATTACTTTTTCCCAGTTTTCAGCCCGCCGTTGAAAACTCATGGCGTTGTCATCTTCTTCAAGTTCCAGAATCGAAATGTTATAATGTGGAATTCTTTCTAATTCTTGAGGTGAAGGCTTCGCTGTCCCAATATCAATGTGTTTGTAGCATTGGCGGGAGTCAGCGGAGATGATGGAAGTATTGAGTTCTTTCGCAAGCTGAATGGAAAGATCGGTTTTACCGGAAGCGGTAGGGCCTAAGAGAATTATTCGCAAAATGTAGGTTATTAGTGTTAAGGTGCGTGAGTGTTTCCCTGATAAAGTAAGACTTAGATTACTTTAACAGGGAAACACATTAACACGGGGCAATAAATTAAAAATCGAAGCGAAGGGAAATACGGTGTGTAAACCCAAGATCACTTGAAGCACCGGCAAAGCTGGCGAATCCGTAATCGAGGATAAAAGAGGATAGTGTTAACCCCATTCCCAATGTTGGAGAAACTGTAAATCCAGAAACAGGATCAGTAATGAAATCGGTAACACCCGCACGAAGCGCGATCACATCTCTATATGACACCTCTCCACCCACATGGGGCTCAATACTCATTCTTCCAATATTAATGTAATAAGACTGCCGATTTTCAAAAAGAAGGTCAACATCCGCTGCAGTACTGACCAAAAAATCTTCCCCGATAGGAAAAAGTTTAGAGGCTCCCATTTTTACTGAAGGCAACACATATTCATTTTGTCCTGTTGGTAACGTTGCTCCTAAACTATCGAATTGAGTCTCATAATTTCCGAAAGCAGACTGATCTACATCCCACATTTTTTGCATCGTGGTTATATCATGAACGGTTACTCCAAAATTGGCGAAATCGGTTTTATATTTCACCCCGACATCTAAACTATAGCCCCAAGCCTGTGCAAAAGGCCCTAATTTATGGTGAATGATCTTGGCCGATGCTCCGTACGAAAGCTGTTCTGTTCGCTGTGTGGCGTAAGAAAAGAAAAGAGCCATATCGGCCGCACTGAATCGGGTTATATAATCCTGAGCATTTTCCCTTGGCTGATCTCGTTCCCGGTCCCAGGCATTCAGCGTGTTTGCAATGTTATCAACGCCTTGCCGAAAAAAACTAATTGAAATCACTCCGTTTTGAGATTTTAATGGAAGGGCTGCAGCTCCATAATCATACCCAACGATTCCACTAAATCGCTCGGAGTGCATATACATGATCTGGGGGGTTTGGACATCAGCAAGTCCGGCAACATTCCAGAATGCAGAGGTAACGTCATTAGCGAGAGCAGCTTGGGCGCTTCCCATTCCAAGGGCACGAGCTCCACTTCCTGTACTCAAAAAATCATTGCCATAGGTAGCCTGTGCAGACTGGGCATGTGAAAGCAAGGGGCAAAGACCTAACAGTAAAAGCGCTGAAAGAAGGCGATTCATCAATAAAAAATGAAAAATTTAAAGGGTTACTGTAGCGCTTTAACGATATATTCAGGGACTTATTTGTGTTGAAAATTGCTTTTTCTGAGGTTGCAGAGAGAGCGAGTATTTCTTAGTATAAGCACACTGCATAGAAAGGGCAACTTTGGGTAAAAAATGTCCTTTAACCTATTTAAATAATGAATGTATGAAATTTTCTGTATCGAGCAACGAACTTAATAAAGGGCTTTCGGCCGTGATTGGAGCTGTTCCTTCAAAAGCTACTCTTCCCATTCTTGAAACTATACTTTTTGAAAGTGAAGACGGAAAGCTGAAACTGACTGCTACTGACCTTGAGATTTCCATCATAGAATATATTGATGCGGATATTGAAGAAGACGGAGCTGTTGCAATTCCGGCGAGAAGATTATTGGAAACTCTCCGTCAGTTACCAAATATTCCTGTGTTTTTTAATGTGGATGAGCGAAAGAATATCAACTTCCGCACTGACAAAGGAACCTACAAATTAGTTGGTGATGATGCGGATGAATTCCCTGAGGTTCCAAACCTTGATGACGGAACCAATATCAGCACAACTACCGAGCTGATGAATAATGCTATTCATAAAACACTATTTGCTGTTTCAAGTGATGATCTTCGCCCGGCTATGATGGGGGTTTATTTCCAGATCGGAACCGACGAAAGTAAGTTTGTGGCTACCGATGGACACCGTTTGGTCAAATACACCAACAGAGAAATTACTGCAGATAAAGAGGTTGATTTCATCGTTCCTGATAAAGCGCTTAGCTTGATCCAAAAAACTATAGATGGGGACAAATGTGACCTTACGGTGACAGAAGATCATGCCCGCTTCAAAAGTGAAAGTACTATTGTGATCACCCGTTTGATCAATGAGCAGTATCCAAATTATGATTCTGTTATTCCACGGGATAATGACAAATTCCTCACCATTAGCAAAGATCAGATGCTTTCTACAGTTAAACGTGTGGCTATTTTCTCAAGCAGTACAACTCGACAAATTCGGCTACAACTCGGCTCAGATAAACTCACCATCCGTGCTGAAGATCTGGACATGAGCAGTGAGGCGAAAGAAACGATCGAATGTGAATACTCTGATGAGGAAATGGAGATCGGTTTTAATGCTAAATATCTTGGTGATGTGCTCAGCAATATAGACGATGATGAAGTGACTTTTGAGTTTTCATCCCCAAACAGAGCCGGTATTGTAAAGCCATCTGATAAAGATGAAAACGAAGATATCCTGATGTTAGTTATGCCGGTTATGCTCAATAGCTATGCTTGATGAGTCAAATAATTACACTCACAACTGATTTTGGATTACAAGACCACTATGTGAGCGCCATGAAGGCGGTCATGCTGGGAATTGCTCCCAATGCGCGCTTCGTGGATATTTCCCATGAAATTCCCCCGCAAGATATTATGGCGGGAGCGTGGGTAGTCCGAAACACCGCTTTTCTTTATCCGCCCAATACCGTGCACCTGGTAGTGGTAGATCCGGGTGTGGGGACTTCACGTCACCCGGTGGTCCTGAAAATCAAAGACCAGTATTTTGTGGGACCCGACAACGGTATTTTTTCTCTTTTTTTTAACGAGTATGACTACCAGGCCTACAAGCTGAATAACTCAACCTACTGGAGGGAAGGGGTTTCTAAAACTTTTCATGGGCGTGATGTTTTTGCACCAGTTGCAGCACATCTAAGCAATGGTGTAGAGTTGAAAGATCTTGGAGAACCGATCGAAGAATTAGTTACCTATCATTGGGCTGTCCCCATTGCAGATAAAGACGGACTTCAGGGCTGGGTTGTTCACATTGATCGTTTTGGAAATCTGGTGACCAATATCTCTGAAGAACTTATAGGCGACCACCTCAAGAAAAAGAACGTGAAGATCTATGTTGGTAATACCATGCTCAATAAGATCGTGAATACGTTTGGTGATGTGGAAGAAGGGGAACCGGCTGCATTTATAGGAAGTTCAGGTATGTTGGAGATCGGTATCAATAAAGGAAATGCCGGGCGTATGTTAAGTGTTGATAAAGGTGCGCAGATCTCGATCGTTTTACAGAAGTGAACTCCTTAGTTTGTTAAGACTACTGTAACACCTGCAGTTAATCAGCGTATTCTCTACAAAACAAAATGATTAGTTATGAAGCTTGAATTACGCTCTCCCATAGATGAACGTGCCGGAATTTCCATCCCGGATGAAATTTCCAACCTTTCCACTCCCTTCAACGGAACCGTTGGCTCAAAAGAAGGCGATGAGTATCAGGTCAAAAATAACATCATAGATCTTCTGGGTAAAGAGCCGGAATTCACATCCATTGCTCAAAGCACCAACCACTGGAAAATTACCGCTGCTATCTATGAAGATATATGGCGAAAGCGTTCACTCTCACTACTTTCCGGTGAAGAATTTCCGATCGAGAAAGAACATGAATTACTCATCGACTGGACAGCACCAAAAGAAGAGGGTTGGTATCTGGATCTTGGCTGTTCAACAGCTTTGTATGGAAGGGCGCTCAAGGCTGCTCAAAAGAAAGCTAACATTGTAGCACTCGATTTTTCGTATCAGATGTTGGAAGAGGCACGCCTCAAAGCCGAAGCTGATGAAACGGATATGACGTTTCTTCGTGCGGATGGACGAGAGCTTCCTTTCTTCTCCAAAACGTTTGATGGTATTGTAATGGGAGGAACACTGAATGAGCTTACTGAAGAGCTGAAAGTTTTGTATGAAGCTAAACGGGTACTCAAAGAAGACGGCGTTTTCTTTATGATGCACCTCATCAAATCAGATGCCTGGTATGGACGGTTGCTCCAAGAGTCTGTAGCTATCGGGGGTATTAACTTTTGGAGCGTGGATGAAAGCAACAAGCTCTTCAATCAGGCCGGGTTTAAAGTGGAAGAACAGCTGGTGAAAGGTATTGTGTGCTTTACGAAATTGAAGCCGGCGTAGCCGGAATGATTAATTTTTGCTCAAAACCATTTTAATAAAAGAATTGGGAGCATCTGCATTTCTATTTGGGGAATAAAAAGTGTTTGTTTGATACTCATTAAATTCAATAAATTCTACGTCAGAAGATTCTTTTAGCAACTCTCCTCCATTTGTAGTCAACATAAAACTCACGGGGTTTTCTACTCCTTCTCCTGTTAGATTTTTCATAAACCTAATACCAAGATTATCATTATCAATACAATAGAGGCCCCAAATCCAAGAAGCCGCGCCGTATTTTTTAATTGTTTCATTGGGGTTATTTGAGTTTTCCACCCTCTCCATTACTGAAAACAATTTAGACTCGATTGCTCTGTTGACAGTTTGCCTCCCTTCAAAGTCAAAGAAAAAAAGCTGAGGAAGCATAGAGTGAGCCGCTATTATCTTGCCGCCACATACCGTAGCGTAAGAAGGTTCTGCCAAGATTAATGGCTGCATTGCGTACTCTTTTGGATCCATAGGTAACGGGAACATTTCTTTATTTATAACCATCTCCTCAAAATCGAAGAGATAAAGTAAATAGTGATCTTCAGCCGTATAGTTAATACCGGTTAACAAGACTTTTCCGTTTGGAAGAAGCAAACTTTTGTTAAGCCGGCTAATATTTGTCGAGACTATATCTATAACTTCACCTGAAGGTGAAAACTTGGTAACCCGACCACTAAATTCTGTTACTAAAATATCTCCATTTGGAAGCCTTAAAGCAGATGTCGGCTGATTTAAGTCTCCAGGGCCGTTTCCTTTTCTTCCAAAAAAAGACAGCAGATCTCCATTTTTGTTATAGATAAGTACATGTGACTGAACCTTATCAACAACCAAAAGAGTATCATCTTTAATGTTTTGAACTTGAACATCTCCACTCAAAAGAACATCAGCAGTTTCTTCTAAAACGAGTGTGTCTATTGTATTAAAGAATTGACCGTAAATATTCCCATATGGGAATAAAATGAAAATTAATAAAAATAATGATAGCTGATTCATTGAATTGCCTTGATGAACATTTAGCCAAACCTAATCTTCAAAATTTAGAAAACAAAGAAAAGCTACTTCTAAATCTAAATGTTAAATGGATCTTAAAGCCATTTAACATTCAACATCTCCACATTTAAAATTACCCTCACATTTGTTCCGGAGCAGTAATTCCTAAGATACCCAACCCGTTTCTTAAGACCTGGGCTGTTGATTTTGCCAGTTCCATCCGGGCCTGAGCTAGCTTTTCATCTTCCCCTAAAATACGGCAATCGTGATAGAACGAAGTAAAAGCAGAAGCCAGTTCATTTAGAAAGTTTACCACGTGATGCGGCTCTCGTGACCTTGCTGCACTAGCCACTGTTTCCGGAAACTTCAGCATGGTCTTGATAAGCCTGATCTCACTTTCATGATCCAATACGCTCAAGTCAGCGGAACCTGAAAAATCATATTCTTGCGTTACTTTTCGTAAAATGCTTGAAATGCGAGCATGGGCATACTGCAGATAAAAGACCGGGTTCTTTTCACCGGCCTCTTTGGCCTGGGCGATATCGAATTCGAGATGGGTGTTGGGCGAACGCATCAAGAAGAAGAAGCGGGTAACATCAGCGCCTACCTCATCCATCAAGTCATCAAGCGTGACAAAATTCGCTTTTCGGGTACTCATTTTAAATGGCTTTCCATCTTTCACTAACGTCACAAACTGATAGACGACCACATCTACTTTATCGGGATCATAGCCCAGTGATTTTATACCATTCAAAACATCAGGATAGGTGGCAATATGATCGGCCCCAAATACATCAATACACAGATCAAAACCGCGATCCAATTTGTTGGCGTGGTAGGCAATATCCGGAAGGCGATAGGTAGGCTCTCCCGTGCTTTTTACCAATACGGTGTCTTTCTCTTTGCCGAACTCGGTGGTCTTGAACCAAACGGCTCCGTCCTTATCATAAACTAAATTCTTTCCCCGAAGCTTTTCGATGGTTTCATCAATTTTGCCCTCTTCATATAAACTATGTTCATTAAAAAAGGAATCCATTGTGATCTTCATGCGCTCAAGCGTTTTGCTTATATCATCAAAGATCTCTTCTTCTGCTTTTTCTTTAAACCGCTTTTCATCTTCTTCTTCAGCTAGATCTTCGCCTTGTTCGTCCAATAAAGCCTGAGCAATATCACGGATATACTCTCCTTCATAACCACCCTCAGGAAATTCAGCTTCTTTGCCAAGCAGTTCTAGATAACGAGCCTTTACGCTTTCACCTAAAACCCGCATTTGCCGGCCGGCATCATTAAAGTAATATTCTCTTTCAACCTCAGCGCCGGTCCATTCCAGAAGTCGGGCTACGGTATCACCTAAAACTGCATTTCGTCCATGGCCAACAGTTAGCGGCCCGGTTGGGTTGGCACTCACGAATTCGATCAGAACTCGCTGGCCTTTATTGGCACTAGTTTGTCCAAAGGCTTCTCCTGATTTCAGAATTTCCCCTAAACTTTCAAATAAATAATCTTCTGCAAAACGGAAATTAATGAAACCGGGACCGGCTATTTCAACGGCTGAGATCTTATTTTCATCAAACTTCAATCCATCCACAATTTGCTGAGCAATTGCCCGTGGATTGCTCTTTAAAGGTCGCGCGAGCATCATCGCAATGTTTGATGATGCATCACCGTGATCGGGATGATTTGGTTCCTCGATCTGTATTTCCGGTGATTCTTCGAGCTCAAATTGATTAAGAGCTTCACCGATGATCTCAACTAAATATTCTTTCATGGAGTAATGATTTTCAAATTCAACCAAAGATAAGGGAAATGGGAATTAGGAATCAGGTCAGATTCGAATTCTTCTACATAAAAAAAGGGAAAATGCTTATGCATTCCCCCTTTTAAATAATGTGAGCCAACTTAATTTAAAATACTTTCAATGATGGTCACGAAGTCTTCGGCCGTTCTTGGGTTTCGCTCTACTTTGACTCCATTTATAAAAAATGTTGGGGTCGAATTTACGTTGAGTTCTAGTCCTTCTCTTTTATCAGCCATTACAATTCGTTGCATATCGGCTGAATTCATGTCATTTCTGAATTTCTCTACATCCAGATCCAGTGCACGGGCATATCCGATAAACATTCCTTCTGCGTTTCCACGTGCCCACTGCTCCTGTCCTGCAAAGATCATATCATGCATTTCCTGGTATTTATCCTGAGCACGGGCTGCTTCTGCTGCTCTGGATGCTACCTGCGCAAATTCATGCATGCTAAGGGGGAAGTGTTTGGTAGTGATGGAAATATCATCTCCATATGCATCTTTGAGTTCTTCTTCAATGGAAACATAGTACTTACATGCAGGGCATTGATAGTCGCTGTATTTTACGATGTTAATTTTTGTATCTGATGTGTTAGTGCCTTGAGCAAGCAGTGACCCACTAAATATGAGTCCAAAAACAGTGAGTAAGAAAAGTCCTTTTTTCATGGTGTTATTTTTTCGTTCTGTAGTAATTTACATTATCAAAATGTCGTTTTAAGATACCACTCATTTTTTCAATTATCTGTGGAATCTGATGGTCTTCATTTTTCTTTCCAAATGATAAACGCACGAACTCCCTTGCTTCTTGTTCACTTTTTCCGATAGCTATCATTGTTTGATTCGGTTTTTCAGATCCAACCTGACAGGCACTTCCGGTAGAAATAGCTAATCCGGCCTGATTGCATTCGAGCATAAAGAATTGGCCTTCCATCCCGGGAAATCTCAGGCCTAAAATATTCGGGACGTTCTCTTCAGGATGGCCCTCCACTTCGACCTCAAAACCAATTTCATTAAGCTCGGCGAGTAATTTTGTCTTAAAGTTTAATATGCGATACTGTTCATTTACCCGGTCATTTATGATCTTTTTTGCTGCGGTAGCAAAAGCGGCGATAGATGAAACGTCGCTAGTCCCCATCCGGAATTTTAGTGGATCATCAGGGTCAGGAAATACCGGTTTCCAGTTTGACCTGGGATTCATCCAAACGGCTCCGGCACCTTTTGGGCCATATATTTTGTGTGATGAGATCGAGATCGCATCGGCATTTAATTTATGTACATCTATAGGAAGGCGACCGTAGCTTTGAACACAATCGCTATGGAAAAGAACGTTCTTTTCATGTAATAAAGCTCCGATCTTTTCAATTTCCTGGATAGTACCAATTTCAGAATTTACGTGCTGTATGGATACCAGGGCAGTGTCCTTTCGAATCGCTTTTTTTAGTTCATGAACTTTAACTGAACCAAACCGGTCGGCAGGAATCCGGGTTATTTCATAGCCTTCTTGTTCCAGTTTACTGAATACATTGCGAACAGAAGAATGCTCTGCTGAAGACATGATTATATGCTTCCCGGCTTTTGCTTTTAATAAAGAACAGATAGCCAAAAAATTTGCTTCAGATGCCCCGGAAGTAAAAAAGATATCCCGGGCGCGGGCATTTAATGTAGAGGCGATCGTTTTTGCAGAAGCTTCTAAAATTTGTTTGGCGGAAGAACCCTCATCATGTAAACTGCTTGCGTTTCCAAAATAATGCTTAGCTACGTTCAGATATACCTCCAAAGCCTTATCACTCATTGGAGTTGTAGCAGCGTGGTCTAAATAGATCATCAATGATCGCTCTTGAGATTAAAAAAAGGTATCTTTGTCAGCCTCAAAAATAGTTAAATAAATTGGGCTAAACACCATAATGATACAACTTGAGCTGACAAAAATATTGCAAACTGCGTTCACCGAAGATATTGGGATGGGGGACCTCACCTCCGAAGCCATTTTTCCTGAAAATGATGTAGCCCGGGGAATTTATACTGCAAAAGCTGCCGGCGTACTTTCCGGGCTTGAGGCCATAAAAATAGGCTATGAAATTTTAGATCCTTCTATAAAAATTACTCTTTATAAAATCGATGGCGATGTAGTTAAAAAAGGGGATGAAATTGCGGAAGTGAAAGGCCCTGTACGAGCTCTGCTTACCGGTGAACGCGTAATTTTAAATCTGATCCAACATCTGAGTGGAATCGCAACTTCAACCCGTGAAGTAATCTCTTTGCTTGATGACCCTTCTATTACTATTGCTGATACCCGTAAAACTTTGCCGGGATTGCGGTCTTTGCAAAAGTATGCTGTTCGTTGTGGCGGGGGGAAGAATCACCGTTTTCGACTCGACGATGGGCTAATGATCAAAGACAATCACATTAAAGCAGCCGGGAGTATAAAGGAGGCTGTTGAGGTGGCCCGAAAGCGTGTTGGCCATATGGTCAAAATAGAAGTAGAAACGGAGACCCAAGAACAAGTGTTGAAAGCTGTTGATGCTAAGGTTGATGTGATTATGTTGGATAATCGCTCTGCTGAAGAAGTGAAGGATCTTGTGAAGGTTATCCCCGACGAGATTGTAGTAGAGGTTTCGGGAGGAATCACCCCGCAAAATATTAGCAGTTATAAAAATTGCGGAGCAGATGTAGTATCCCTTGGCTGGTTGACACATTCTGTAAAAGCGTTGGATATCAGCTTCAATTTGTGTTAAAAGACTAGTTATCCCTGCTCGAATTCCGTAAATAATTTCATACCTTTAATAGTCGTTTAAATTTTGAACTAACACAGCTTCTGAAACATCTTAGAACTGTTTGTGCTTTTATTTTTTCGCAACTAATAATTACCCCATGGAAGTTTTAGACCTTTTAGAGATAGAATCCGAAGTTTCCTTGCCTAAGCGATATAGTGAACTTTCCGTTGAGGAGATGGAAGCTCGTGTTCGTGAAATTAAAGCGGCATTTGGAAACCGGCTTTTCATACCGGGCCACCATTATCAAAAAGATGAGGTGATTCAGTTCGCGGATGCGCGAGGCGACTCTCTTAAACTCGCAAAGATCTGTTCTGAGATGCCTGAAGCAGAGTTCATTGCCTTTTGCGGGGTTCATTTTATGGCTGAAACAGCCGATATGTTGACCAAACCTGATCAAAAAGTAATTCTTCCAGATCTCCGCGCCGGTTGCTCGATGGCCGACATGGCCGATATTGATCAAACGGAATCCGGCTGGGAAAAGATGCAGGAGATCTGGGGTGATACCATCCTTCCTCTAACATATGTGAATTCCACGGCAGCCATTAAAGGTTTTGTGGGGAAACATGGAGGGGCTACGGTTACTTCTTCCAATGCCAAAAAAATGTTGGATTGGGCCTTCACTCAAAAAGAGCGCATCTTGTTTTTGCCGGATCAGCATTTGGGACGAAATACGGCATTCGATCTCGGAATCCCTTTAGAGGAAATGGCAGTCTATGCTCCCCTGACTGGAGAGTTTGAATATGATGGTGATTTCGAAGATGTGAAAGTTATTTTATGGAAAGGACACTGTTCGGTGCACGAAAAATTCAATATCAAGCATATTGAAAACCTGCGAAAACAGGAACCGGGTACGAAGATCCTGGTTCATCCCGAGTGTACTTTTGATGTAGTGCAGGACTCTGATCTGAACGGATCCACGAGTTTCATTATCAACACCATTGCCGAGGCTAAGCCTGGTAGTAAATGGGCGATCGGTACAGAGATGAATCTTGTAAACCGACTGGCAAAAGAGAATCCGGATAAAGAAATTGTATCGCTGAATCCATTTATGTGTCCGTGCCTTACGATGAACCGCATCGACCTGCCACATTTATTATGGTCTTTGGAAAAACTGGAGCAAGGTGAAGTGGTGAATCAGATCACTGTCCCCGGAGATGTTTCAAAGTATGCTGTTTTAGCCCTTAACCGGATGCTGGAACGATCATAGAAGCGGGTTAAATTCATTTATACAAACAATTAATTCGTTGTTAACAAGGAACACAAAGCGATACTTGCAGTACATATTTTTCGTTAGCTAAGCCTTAAACCTTCTGTCAATTTTTAGTACCTTCAGGAAACGCTGTTCTATGATTAAAATACGACCGCTATTATTTACCCTATTTATTTTTTTGATCCCCACCCTATCGTTTGCTCAAGATGGACAAGGTGGAGCGGATAACTCACTGTTACCGGAGATCAATCCTCAGGATATTGAGATCAGAAGCGAGTTTAAAGCACGCTTTCCGGGATTGAGAAGACAACCAATTTTGGGATTCAACCCAAATCCCCGCGTCTTTCAAATTGACCCGAACCGAATGCCCTTTATGGAAACGCGTGAAGAAGCAGTGGCTGATATTTCTATCACACAGCTTGGCCGTCCTGAGCCCCCATTCCGACCTAAGCTAAATATCCCCAATCGAATTAATACGTATGTAAAAGCGGGAGTTGGTAGTTATATAACTCCTGAGTTAACCGGTTATGGGTTTTATGAACTCAGTGAAAATAGTCTCGTTACAGGAAATGTAAATCTACGTGCTTCTGATGGTCACCTTAACACTCAGGAAAGTGGATTTCGTTATCTGGATGCAAATGGAAGCTATATCACCAGATTGCAAAATGATCTGAAGCTGACTGTTGATGTTGGCGCATTAAGCGATCAAAACTACTTGTTCAATCTGGAAGATAACTTTCAGAATAATTCAATAGGTGAGACGGCTGATAAAGAATACAGCGGATTAAGTGGAGCAGTAACTCTCCAAAAGGTGAAAAACACACTTACAGGATGGGATATAAGTTTAGGCGGGAATGTTTTCTCTTCAACACTTAACGCCGGAAATTCAGGTTTATCGGGTGATATGGACGAGGAGTTGCTTCACGCTTCGTTTTCATACTACTGGCCGGGGCAGCGAATTTATGAGACCTTTGATGTGTCGGGGAGCATGGAATCTGGAAAGTATAACTCTGATTTCTTTGATGCCCAAAGCTGGATAGATGGGCGCGCATCACTCACATACGAGCGATTATTGAATTTTACGACAAGAGTAAAAGCCAAAGGTGGATTCGCCTATATTTCTGATGCCTTTTCTGAAGATTTTTATGTAGCTCCTGAAGTTGAAGTCATTCATAACCTGAACAAACAGATATCCATAACCGGTATTGTTTTCGCCCGGCCGGAAATGCAAACTCAACAAGAGCATTACCAATACAATCGGTTTTTAACGACCCAGACACAGCTTCTTCATGCCTATGATGTTGGTGCTTCCGGGGAAGTGAATTATCAGCTTTTTGAAGGCAATAGAATTTTTGGAGGCCTTAACTACACACGAACCAAGAATTACGCTTATTATACACGCGAGGAGATCACGCCATCAAATACTCTGGCATTTTATAATGTGAATTATGCAGACGCCAATATTTTTGAGTTATATGTGGGCGCAAGTCAACAGCTGGTTCCGGAAAAATTTTGGGCTGATGTTCAGGTTTACGGGCGTAGCCCCAAGTTGAAATCCGGCGGGGATATTCCTTACGAAGAAAAGTTAGGCTTGAAAGCGGCCATTTCATATAAACCGGTAAAAGAACTTACAATTAATGGCTGGACAGAATATATTGGAAGCCGTATTTCTCCGGAGACAAATTCTGATTTAAGTTCCTTTTTATTGTTGAATGCCGGGGCTGAATATCAGATCAATGAAACATTTGGCGTTTATGCTAAACTGTTGAATATTCTGGGACAAGATTACGAGATTTGGAATGGCTATATGGAACGTCCATTTCAAATGTTTGGAGGGTTAACTGTTAAATTCTAAATAACTATGACAAAAGAATTTTTAGAAACGCTGGGCATTGTTATTCGTGATCAGGTTATCATGAAGAACTCTGTTGAAATTAAAGAATTGGGTACATTCAAACCGGTTCACCATAATCAAAAACAGGAAAAACGTGCTGATGGCACGAATGTAATAGTGCCACCTAAAGACACTATTGAATTTACAGCTGCAAATAAGGGGTAAGTTATGCACATAGATCATTCAAAACTCGTTGACCTGCTGGTAGAAACTTCGGGTATAGAAAAAGAAAAAGTTGAAGCACAGCTAAACGATCTTGTTGAAGAGATAATGGCTGCAATAGAGGAGGGGGACGCATACGAAGTTGATGGGTTTGGTGTATTCAGCGGAATTGGAAACAATGTGATCTTTATTCCATCCGATGAGCTTTCCACAGAGATTAATTATAAATATGTAGGAATGGAGCCCATTGAAATGGATGACGCTCCTGCTCAGGAAGTCTCAGAAGCCGAAAGTGAGGAAGAAGATACAGACATAGATGACGATCCTTTCGCCGGTTTGCTGGATGATGTTGAGGATGAGTCAGAGCCGGCTGCCTCATTTGAACTTGATGTTCCCGAAGAGGAAACAGAGGCTGACCCTGATACCCCATCAGAGGAGCAAGACCAATTAGATGAGGAAGGCGAAGCACCTTTTGATCTTGATGAAGAAGAGCCCGAGGTAGAAAAACCGGGACCTGATAAATGGGGAATTGATACCTATAAAGATGATTCTGCAGAAACGATGTTTTCCGGACTATTAGGAAAACAGGAAGAGCAGGAGGCTAAGGAAGATGAATCCGCTGAAGACGATCATTTTGATGCTTTGTTTGAGCAAGAGGAAGAAGAACCCAAAAAAGAAACTAGCTTTTTGGATGACCTTCTTGCGGAAGAAGAACGTGATGAAGAAATAGAAGAACCCGCTATTCTTGATAAAATAGACGCTTCAGAGCCCGGGGATACTGAGGAAGATGAAGAAGATTTTGATGATCCATTTAAAACACTCGCAGGTGAGGATGATGAGGACGAATTACCTGATCTGAATTCTTCCAAGGAGGAAGAGCAGGAAGAAGAAATAATTCCGGTGATCAAAAACCTTTCCTCTGAAACTAAGAAGCAGAAGAAAGAAAAAGAATCTAAGGTTAAAGAAAAAGAGTCAGATAAAGAGTCTGATGCCAAGCCTAAGAAAGTAAAAAAAACCACCTCTGATCCTAAGTCACAACCCGTAATGTTATGGGTGCTTTTGATCATTATTATTCTCGGCGGAGGCACCTATGGCCTGGGCTATTACGGGATCGTAAATATTCCGGGAATAACTCCTGAACCTCAAATGGCGTCCACAAGTAATCAGGCCCAAGCAACGCCTCCTGAAACCACCCAACCCGAAGCTACTCCGCAAGAACAGCAGCAAACTCCTGTCCAGCCTGAGCAAACACAAGAAACGCCACAGGAAACTGCTGCCGAACAGGAACAAGAGCCGGAATCTGAGGTAAGAGCTAATGAAGAGGCACCTGCAGACCAGCCAAGATATGGAATGTCCGGTGTTCCCGTTTCCGCTGCCAATAACGGATATACCATTGTGATCTACTCTTTAAGCCGAG
>Ga0136557_1000075_pt1 | contig 77427 bp, 69 predicted proteins | sample AntRauTorckE6832_FD_104796 | JGI IMG/M metagenome (GOLD analysis project Ga0136557, IMG submission 104796) | Saline lake microbial communities from Rauer Islands, Antarctica - Metagenome Torckler E6 #832 | ecosystem: Environmental > Aquatic > Non-marine Saline and Alkaline > Saline | place...
AAGCCTGTCCTGTTTACTGAGTTCAACAGGAGAACCCCAGTAATACATCTCCTTTTCTCCACGCTTTACTCCTGCCCATTCATGCCCTCTCATTCTTGCGGCATTTATATGAGCTTCACGCTCTGAAGATGTATAAAATTCAAGTGCTTCATTTGTTGAACCGCTTGTCCTCACAAGCTGGACTCTTTTACCCTGATTTTTCCACACCATATCTTCCCTGTTTTTTCTCAGGGTATCTTTTTCTAGCAGAGGAAACCTTTTTAAATCCTCAAGATTTTTTATATCATAAGGATTAATACCTGCTGAATCTATAAGATTTTTCCAGTATTTTGTATTTTCATATGCAGATTTAACAACCTCCTTAAAACGTTTGCATCTTAGCTCTTCAATTTTTTCTACAGGCCAGTACTGACTTTCTTTAAGTTCGTTTAAAATTCTAAAGCTGTCCCGTCCCAGAATCTTTTCCTGAAGTCTGAACAAATTTCTCGCAATTACAGGAAGCATTGCTACTCCTTAAATTATAGACATTTGTATTTATCGGTTAAAATCTGTAAAAATTATTTGCAAACTGAACGCTTTTTCTTACAAAAGCCCTTGCAGGATTATTTATAAGGCATGGATCTACAGATTGAGGTTTATAGCCTTGATATTTAACAAGATCACCGAATTCAGCGAAAGTGCGTACAGGGAATTTCTCCCTGTTATTATCCAGCCACCGGCAGAACTTTTCAAACCTTTTTACTGCAATTTTATTCAGTTTTCCCCGGGAGTACTGTTTGTCTTTTACCTTAAACAGACTGAAACTGTGCAAAATAACAACCGCGTCCGCACCTGAACTGCAGACTTCAGAAACAGCGTCCCTGCACTCCTCAAAGGAAATACCCATAAGATCAAGAACTTTTCCTTTTTTTAATCCCGGCAAAAAAGACTGCCTGAATCCGGAAAGAGAAACTTCAAGAACATCGCCGTACCACCTTGAACCGTTATAAGGTTTTTCAGGAGAAAAAAGACATTGTCCTCCTGCAAAAGGAAAACAATAACTGCTGTCCATCCATAAACCTGCCTCGGGCAGACAGGAGAGCGTTTGTTCAGAAGCTCCCAGATTCCCGGCCCTGAAAGCATGAGGTCTTATTCCTGTCCATTTTTCTATTCTTGATGCACCCTCTTTAAGAAGAAAGACCTGTTCATCCGGGGACAGATCAGCCATCTGATCTGTAAAGCTGAAATTTTGCCCCTGGAGATAAAGTCCGTAATGATAATGGTTTGGATGAATATGCAGCTGAATATCCTGACTATTCTCCATAAGATAGTTGCAGACTTTTTCTGTTTCCCCCTTGTAACCCAGTTCTTCATTAAAAGGTTCAAGGAAAAAAGTTGCTTTAAGATCATTTTTTTTTAAAATATCGCAGATAAGAGGTATTCCTAAAAAATCTCTCCCGAATTTCCCCATCATACCTTTCAAAGGAGATACAGGTTTAATCGATTTATCTTGCCATGCACCGCCCATGCTGCATTCGGCATCAAAGGTTATAATAACTCCGGGCTTCATTGTTTGCCTGCCGCTGTATCAGGATTTCCAAGGATATCGTATGCCTGAGAACCCAGCTTTTTCATCATCTGATAAAAATCAGCACAAAACGGCAGAGGATCCCTCCATAAAAAGGAATCATCCTTTGTACCAAAGCCTGAGTTTCTTATAAACACGGCAGCCGCTTTCAAAAAAGAGAGCCGCTTCTGACCCGGAGGAAGCCTGTCTTTTCTTATCATTGCAAGCATCCAGTTAATATCTCCCCCAAGAATTCTTGTTCTTACACCTGTTTTATACTCTTTTTTTTCCATTTTTTCAGGCTCAAAACGGCTTTGCCACAAAAGAAAGGAAGTATCAAATCCTGACATAATAAGGGTTGGTGTTCCTCCGATAAATCTCGGATTTATCTCCAGAAAAATATATTTATCTGTTTTTGGATCATAATGAAACTGAACTCCTGCAATCCCCTCATAATCTATCGCTTTTAAAAGCTTTACTGCGTCATTGCAGAGTTTTTCATGTAAACAGCTTATTCTCTGCACCGTAACTCCTCCTGCAAGCGGCATATGATGCTCGCCTATATATTCGCCGATCATGAAAGGTTCTCCCTCATGCATAAGGACCTGAACATGATCTTCAGCACCGGGGCAGTATTCCTGAACTATTATATTGTGGGCGTAGTCTTTTACCTCTTCCCAGAAATTTTCCAGGTCTTTTCTATTATGAGCATATTCAGCTTTCCACGGAGCAATTTTATCAATGGAATTCTGATTTCTTGTTCTGAGGACAACCGGAAAATTAAGATCAAAAGACTCTGATTTCATTAAAAGATCAAACCTTTTTCCCTTTGCAACAGGAACATCAAGCTCCAGGCATTTTGAATGCATGAAGTCCTTGTCTGTTGCCTTGTCAAAGCTTCCACTTTCAGGAGAAAAAATATGAATTTCTGGTTCAAAAAGATTTCTGTTGGATATCAGAGCTTTATGATATCCTTCGGAAACAGGCATTATTGAACCTGATCCTGTTTTGATGACAAGTTCCTTGAGCTCTTCGGCAAAAAAAGGGCTTTTTATATCAGATTCAAGTATCCATGCAGTATCACAATATCTGCTCCATGCTGCCTGACCTAATTCTGACTTTACAACAGCATGAACATTAATTCCGTTTTCAGCAAGATTTCTTACAACCCAGAGCCCTACCTGAGTATCTCCGACTATGGCTATAACATTTTTTTCTCTGTCAGATTCATTCATTTTTTTTGAAGATTTTACATTATACATATATTAAAACCTTTATTTTCAACTAAATTAAGTGTTTCCTGAATAGATCTGCTCAAAAACCGAAGAAACTTCCTCTCCAACCTCATCCCATGTTCTGACGCCGGCAGCCCGGACAATATCTTCTTTTTGAAAATTTTTTCCAAGCAACTCATTCAGCGCATCGGCAAGAGGTTTTACAGTTTGCCGCGGTACAATTCTTCCGGCTTCTGGCACAGGAAGTATATCAGGGACTGCACCTACTTCAGTGGCAACAACTGGAACCCCGCAGGCAAGACTTTCAAGAACTGAATTAGGGCATCCTTCTCTGTAAGAAGCAAGAACTGACACATCTGCCGCACCAAAATAAAAGGGTATTTCTTCATAGGGTCTTGGGCCTGTTATTATTAGTCTTTCACCCAGACCTGATTCACGGGCAGCTTTTACCAAGTCTTCTTTTTTCCCTCCTTGTGCTTCAGCACCCACAAGTATAAGAATAACATTTTCAGAAAGGTGGGCCATGGCCTTTATAACTTCAAAATGACCTTTTCTGTGACCGAGGTGGGCAACAGAAACTATGATTTTTTTTTCCAGTGGAAGGTTGAGTGTTTTTCTGCATTCACTTTTATCTTTAATATAAAAGGAGTTTGGATCAATTCCGTTTGGTATAATTTTTATTTTTTCTTTTTTAACCCCTAATTTTAAAGCCTCCTCAGCCATAAGTCCTGAAACACTTATAACCGCATCTGCTCCCTGAAGCGCTTTCTGACAGAGCTTTTTCTGTTGAGGCTTTTTTATACACTCATATATTTTACCCCTTAAAGTGATTACATAGGGGATACCTGCTTCTTGTGCCAGAACATATACTCCTGCTCCGTCAGGCCAGACAAAATGAGCATCCAGAATATCCGGCTTCCAATCTTCGAGCAGATTGTAAAACCATTTTCTTATTCCTGAAGAATAAAAATACGAATCATAATTTTTTAAGATAAAAGGAAAATAAAAAAATTCCGGCCTGTAAACATCAAGGCCTTTATAATCATGCTTTTCATAATTTATAATATCCTTGCCAGATGAAAAAAGCGGAAAAAAAGGAACCGGAGAACAAACTCTTAGATCATGGAGCTTAGACAAAGCTTTAAGTCTATTATATACAAATATACCCCAGTTATTATTCATTTCATTTGGAAAGCAGTATGAAAAAGAAAGGATTTTCATTATTTTTCTTTCGATTTAATTATTCCGGAAAAAAAATCTAAGTATTTTTCGACCATTTTTTCAAGGCTGTATTCTCTTTTTGCAATTTCTTTTGCTCTGTGTCCCAGAATTTCTGATGTCTTTTTATCCATTATACTGTTCATAGCTTCTGCAAGACTGTAAGGGTCGGCAGGCTCTGCCAGAACAGCGGTATCTTTTACAGTATCAGGTACTCCGCCAACTTTTGTGGCTGCCACAGGAAGGCCTGAGGTCATAGCTTCCAGAATTACCATAGGCATGCCTTCGCTTCTGCTTGAAAGAACAAATCCGTCTGCAGCTGAGTAAAGATCTGGTGTATCACTTCTAAATCCAACAAGGATAAAAACTTTTTCAATATTTTTTTCTTTTATCCGGTTTTTAATCATTGTGCAGTAATTGTTTTCATCAAGCCTTCCTGCAATAACGACTTTAAATTTTTTCCCGGTTTTTTCATGCATTTTTTTAAGAATTGCACAAGCGTCTGCTAGATCTTCAAAACCTTTTTCAGGTCTGGGATTTCCAACTGCCAGAAACAAAAACTGATCGTCATCAACTTTAAGTTCTTTTCTTAAAATATCCCTTTTTTTAAAATCTTTATCAGGCTGGAATACTCCGTTTTTTATAACCCTTATTTCACCAGGATAATTAAGATAGTCTCTGTGTCTTTGTGCTACCTTTTCAGATACTGCAGAAAAACCTGATAATGCTTTTGAAAAAAAACGATGTCTCTTTTTAAGATTTTCAAACCCTTCATACAAAAGTCCGTGTCCTGTAAAAACAAGGGGGGTTTTCTTAAATACAAATGAAGCTGCTGCTGCATAAGGAAGACTTGAATAATCATGAATACTTATTAATGAAGGCCTGAATTTTTTTATAATTCTGCCAAGAAAAAAAAGAGATTTTATATCTTTGCTTTTATAACTGTTAAGCGTTTCAACTTTTATATTCTCATTTTTAAGTTCCCCGGCCAGATCTCCCAGACTTTTAATACAGACAACCATAACCGGTATACCTTCAGAACTAAGACCTTTTGCCAGATTTACTACTACTCTTTCCATACCTCCTGCTTTTAATTCCGAGACAACAATAAGTATTCTCATATCTGCTTTGTTTTTATAATTCATAAATATGAAGTGCTCTTTTAATTTGAACCTGATTTGTAATTGTCCGAAAACCAGGATTTTTGTCCAGAAACTAATTCGACAAAGGCTTGTGAGGCTCAACAGACTCGCCTGAAACTATTTTTTTCTTAAGATCCAGTAATCTGGGCCTCCAATGAGATTTAAATGAAAGCCCTTTATTAATCGCAGCTAAAGCCTGCTGTCTTTCTCCTGCCAGATACAAAGCTTCAGCAAGGTAAGACCAGACCTTACCGTCTTTGTATCCCTTTTTTAAAAATGCTTTGTAATCTTTTGCAGCCATGTTCATTCTGTTAAGAGCCATGAAACAATCGCCACGAAATCTTACAGCATGTGGAAATCCCGGATTATTTACAAGTTTGCTGAAATCTTTTATTGAAAAGGTATAGTATCCTGCTTTGCCGGTTATGAAAGCTCTTTTATAATATAGTGAAGGATTTTTCGGCTGAATTTTTATAGCCTGATTTATGTGCATAAGAGCCAGGGAGTCTTTTTTTAATCTGCTGTAATTTTCTGCTTTTTTTACAAGCGCATCTACATATCTGTCAGAATCAGCTGCATAAACAGGTCTGCAGGAAACTGAAACAGATAAAGCTATCAGAAAAATAAAAACGTATAGAGTTTTAAATATTTTTTTCAGCTTCATATCTCAAACCTGTTAAGTTTTTCGCAAAATTAAAGGACAATGAGTTCAAGTTGTTTCAGCCTCTTTTTCAATATCTGTCAGTTCATTTTCCAAAACCCTCCTCAGGCAGAGAGGAAGCATAAGAAGAAGCCATGTCAGTTCAGTATAAATCATTGTTATGGTAAGGGCACATGTAAGGTATATAACAAGGCTTATACACAGACCAAAGGCTAAAAGCCTGTAGTCATGAGCCTTTTCAGGCAAAAGATTTTCTGACTCTTTTATAATCCATTTTATCTGGCTGAATGCATAGTAAACAATGAGGCCGAATATAAAAAATCCGTGGATTCCAAGCTCAGCAATACATTTTACATAAGTATTATGTGAATCTTTACCTGCATATTCGGGTACATATTTGCCTATAGTCTGATACCAGTTTCCCGCTCCTATGCCTAAAGGTTTATCAGATAACATTTTAAGACCTGCTGACCAGAGAACAAACCGGCTTTGAGCTGATTCATCCATTTCTCTCTCTTCTGAGACAAATATTGTGCTCATCCGGTCAAGAAACTGCTCATCTGTAACATAAAGACCGCCTATTATACCGAGAATAAGACATAAAATTATTTTTTTTCTGTGTTCTGCAGGAGAAAAAAACAACGCTGCAACAGCGCCTGCACCAATACCTACAAAAGCTCCTCTGCTTCTGCATAAAACAACTGCATTTGCTGTAAAAGCTGCTGCTGAAAAACAAAGTATTTTAAAAGTCCATGATTTGCTTCTTAAAAACTGAACTCCAATAAAAGGTAGCATTGCAGCCATAAAAGCCGCAAAAAAATTAGATTCAGCAAAATCGGCTCCTCCTATTCCTTCAAGCCTGCCTCTTACAAATGCTCTCAAAGGCATATCCCAGGCCTGAAGTCCAAGGGCAAAAGCACAAAGGATAAAAACCCACAAAAGGCCGTCAAACTTTTTTTTCTCTGTTATAATATGGGTAAATAAAAGAACAAATATAGTAATTTTGGTAAATTTGATTGAAGGATGATCTATAATATCGTATCGCCCGACTGTAACATCGCCTGTAACAGTTGAAAACCAGAGAATACCAAGAAAGAACAAAAGAAAAACTTCCTGTTTATAAAATACAGACCAGCCGTATCTCATCTTACTGTTTTGTAAAACAAATCCTGTTATTGTACAAAGAGCAAGCGTAAATGAATATCTGATCCCAAAGTGTGAAACAGGTGCTTCCCACCATTGTGAAGCCGGACCTATACAATAGTCTGCAATATAACCGTAAACTCCAAGCTGGGGAAGAAATAATGCGCCGGCAGAACAAAAACCGAATATTCCGAGAAATAAAACCGTTTTTACTGAAAACATGGACTTTTTATTCTTTTATTTAGTAGGTGAGTATAAATCGTTTAGTTTAGATTTAATATGAATTAAACGTTTTAATTTTTAAGATTAATTGTTTCTGTTTTTAAATTTACGGGATTTTAAGATCACTTTTTCCAATTCTTTACTTTCAATCTCCATTCTTTCTTCCCAGGTCTTAAAGCCGTGTGCCATTTTTTTCTGCTCTTTTCTGAACTCTGACCTGAGACTGCTGTCAAGGCAAAGCTGAGCAAGCTTTGAACCAAGCTCATGCACATTATCTTTATCGCATAAAAAAGAATTAATACCATTTAAAAGAATATCTGATGAAGACGGATCCTTTACAGATACAACAGGAAGTCCGGCCCATACAGATTCAAAAAGAGGGTTACATCGGTTTGTAACATCATTTGTTATCATAAAGATATCTGCACAGTTCATTAATGCCCATATTTTTTCGTGCTCAACAGAACCTGACCATATAATATTTTCTGAAATATTCAGATCACAGGCAAGTTTTTCAAGAGATTTTTTTTCCGGTCCGTCTCCGGCAAGTATGAGCTGGCAGTCGATTTTTTTATCCAGACAAAACTTCATAGCATAAAAAATTCTGTCTATTCTTTTCCAGCTGCTGAGCCTGGAGCAGGATATAATCCAGATGCTTTCTTTTCTGAGTTTATCCCTGTATTTTTCTACAAAATCAGAACGATCTGTGTCCGGAACCTTTTCAGGAGGCTTTATGCCATTTTGCCAGAAACAAAATCTTTTAGGATCAATTCTGAATTTTTGTGCAACCTTATCGCCCCTAGTGCCGTCATTTGCACATATTAAAAGAGAACACGGCATAAGATATCCTGCTGCAGCAGTTGGATATCTTAAAGAGACAAAAGGTTTTTTCATAAGATCGGCAAGAAAGGTTCCGTAAAGTCTTGTTACATTGGGAATTTTCCATAATCTGCCTATTAAGAATCCCGCCGCGGCTGAATATTGATTATGTGCATATACAAGATCAGGTTTAAATTTTTTTCTTATTTTTAATGCCTTAAGAACAAGGCTTAATGTATAAAGTTTTAAAACCAATATATTAATGATCCATCTATATATATATGGAATTTCATTTCCATGAATTCTGATTATTTTTTGTCTTATTTTTTTTATTAAAGGAAGCCAGGGGCATTGAGCTGTATGTATTTTAAATTTTTCATTATTTTTAACTGTTAACGGCTTTAATTCATTTGAAAAAAGATCGTACTCAGGCAAAATAATCTCTATTTCAAAACCTGCTTTTACATGACCTTTTAAAGTTTCCTGAAGCGACGGCATTCCGCCTTTGCCGTCCATTGACCATAAAGGAAGGGAAGATATATGGAGAATTTTCATAAAACCTCTGCTCCTACACTATTTTTCTGATTACATCTCACAGGGGCTCAAAAGCACATAAACCCTGGTTTTCATTATGTTAAACTACTAATTTACATCAAAATATCTTTCAAGCCATTCATAAAAAACAAGGCATGATCCTGCAAAAACAGTTGTAGGCCATTCAGAATCTTTACGTGAAATAATAATTTCCTTAACAATCCTTGGAAAAGCATTTTTATTTGAAAATATCCGGTTATTTTTCAGATAATGTTCAAAAATATTATCCTTCAAATGCTTACGTCTTTGTGAGTAGTATTTTATATCGTTTGTATACTTTTTATTTCTCTGTTTTTTCCCGTAATTTGTAAAAGAAACTTCGGAAACTAAAGGCCAGGCCTTTTTTGTCATATCTTTTCTTAAATTATTTTTTAATTTCAGTTTTTGAGGAATACTCATTGTAAAATCGAAAAAATCATTATCAAGAAAGGGACAGAAACTTTCAATTCCTCTGCTCAGAAGAATCCTGAACGGACTCAATGCTATTGAACGCCTTGTTCTGTTTAAAAGATAAAAAAAGGTAATCATATTCGGGCTGTTTTCATATCCAGCAAGTTCTGTTTTTAAAGAACTCAAAACCTGTTCCCGGGAAAATTTTCCAGAAATACTTTTATCCATAAAACTATAATTATTTATCTTATTGTTTAAAACTTTTAAAGCTGTTTGATCTGAAGCTGTATAAACTTCTTCTGTATTATTAAATCCTGAAGCACTTATATATACTTTGGATATAAGATCTCCGGCTATACCGTCGTAGTTGATTTTTATTTCTTCGGGCAGAGCATCTGTAAGAGGAAGAATCCATTGATGAAGATTTGTTTCATATCCTGTTATATAATTTGCTCTTTTCCAGTAATTCTTAAAAAAATCTTTTTCAGGAAGATTTATAAAATAATTTTTCAGACCAAGAGTTTCTGCAACAGCGGCTGCACGCTCACTTTCCTGATCATATGGAGAAAAACCTCTTGTTGTGTATGTTTCGAAATCTGTATTCTGCTTTTTTAGTTCAGCTGCAATTCTTCTGGAATCAAGCCCTCCGCTTAACAATACAGTTTTTTCTGATTCAAAACCGTTATTTCTTCTTTTTACAGACTGAGAAAAAAGCTCAATACTTCCTTCCAGGGCATGAGAATAACTCATATTCTCATCTATTTTAATTTCTAAAATATTTTTATATTTATAAATTTGTATCGTATTATTCTGAAATTTCAGCACTGACCCCGGAGGAACAAGGAAAATATCTTTAAAGCCTGTTTCATTGCCGAGATTATATCCGAGATTCAGAAATACAGCCCAGCTTGCCCAGTTAATTCTTTTCTTTACAAACCTGCTTTTTGCAAGATCATTAATATTTGCTGAAAAGACAAAATAATTTTTTTCAGGATCATGATAGTAGTAAAGAGGCCTGAATCCATATCTATCTGTTATCAGATAAAGAGCCTCGTTTTTTTGATCCCACACTCCACACGAAAATATCCCGTTTAAATTTTCCAGCTTAGAAAATCTTTTTCCGGATAAAATCTCAAAAATATTGTCGATAGCGTAATCTTCAAGTATATGGCCGCATAAAACTCCGTGCAGATATTTATTTTTATAAGGCTGTTTATCCCGACTTAAAAAGCCTGAAGAATAATGTCCCAGTCCGGCACAGTAATTACTCTTTTTTTTAATATCTTTGCCTTGAAAAATTTCCAGCTTTTTTTCAGATTTAAAAATATTTTTAAGGTCGATGCAATAATCATATAAACCTGCAAATCCGTATATTTCTGTCATTTTACACCTAAACTAAGGTTTTACTTTTTTGTTTTTCAGCTGAAATTATTCTTGGGTTTTAAAAAAGGGATTATTCTTTTCAAGCTTTGTCTTTCTTCTTTTGTTATTAAAAAGATAAAAGCAGTAATCGAATATATCAATACAACAGCTGTAACCTGTGTAAAAAAAGAGAACCAGGTATCGGCTGAATAAAGGGTTTTAATTAATGTGCAGGCAACTGCAAGAACACAGCCAGATAAAATCCCCTTAAACAAAAAGTCAGAAATCAATTCCAGCCAGTCTATACCTGCTTTTTTGCATGCATAAAAAGGAAGGAAAACAGACTGAATAATAAGATGTGAAATTAAGGTGCCTGCTGCAATTCCGGTTAATCCCAGGTTAAAAACTGTAACAAGAATAACAGATAAAAAGAGATTAAAAACAGCTTCAACAATACTTGTTAAAGCAGAAAAACCTATATGCCCTGAAGCTGCAAGAAGATTTCTGCTGAAAGAACCGAGAACAAGAAGAAGTTTTGCACAAGCCAGCACAGCCATAACCTGAGAGGCTCTGTATACCGATTCATAGCTGAATGTTTCTAAATCAAACATCCACAAACTTATAAATTCTCTTCCAAAGAAAAAACAGCCTCCATATATTAATAACCCGATTGTTAATGTAGCTCTTAGAGTCCGTTCAATTATAAGTCGGGTTTCTGAAAGATTTTCTGATACTACAGCTTTCTGGAGTGAAGGAAAAAAAGTTTTATTAATCTGAAGCAGAAAAGTGTTTGAATAAAAAATAAGCATAGCTCCGACACTGTAGACAGCAACAGAATTGACATTTATAAGAACGCCTGCCAAAAACAGATCGGTCTGACCCAGTATCCTGATTGAAGCAGCAATTATAAAAGCTCCTATTCCATAATTATAAAGCTCTTTTATTCTCTCCTTTTTAAAAAGAAGGGGCACAAGTTTCAGATCTTTATGAATTTTTGAAGCAAAAAACCAGTTTGAGGCCATACAGAATATATTAGAAAATACAACAGCTGTTGTAAGCCCTGCAATACCCATATCAAGCTCTATAACAATTATTGTTATAAGTGTACGGACTGCAAGCATTATAAGATCTGAACTTCTTGCAAGATCAAACCTTTCATGTGCACCCAGAATACTGGAAAGAATTGAACTTACTGCAGAAAACCAAATATTTACAGCAAGCACAGGAAATAAAATCTTTATAAGATTATAATACTTTTCAGGAACACTTTGAAAAATATCCGGGAAAAAAACACCGAGAAAAAATCCTGCTGCAATAATAAAAATACTCAAAACAAGATAAAGACCAAGACCGGTACGTATAGTTTCATCAATTCGGCCATAATCATTTTTCCCAAGGTAATATACAATATACCTTCCTGTACTTGCCCTTATTCCCAGATCCATAATTCCCATATATCCGGTGAGAACTGTCAAAAGCTGCCATATACCGAACTCTGTTATTCCGATTGAATGAAGAATATAAGGCGACAGAAAAAACATGACAACAAGATTGGCTCCATGGCCTACCCAGTTTGCAGTGAGATTCCGCAGAAATATTTGCCCGCTTACCATGGTATTATCCTTACCTGCATTGAGAGTTCTACCTGAATCGAAATTTTAAAATGGAAAAACACTATTTTAGTTAGTAAGACAATTATAGATATTTGCTTATTTTTTCAAGCTTCTGAGGCCATGTCTCATTTTCCATAGCATTGATCCTCAGAGCCTTTTTTTCTTTTTCATATGAATTTTCAATTATGTGCTCTGCTTCTTTAATAAAAGAAGAGCTGTTTTCAGCAATATGAACCAGAGCTTCATAAATTTTTACCTCTGGCATGGGAGTTGAAATTACAGGAAGACCGGCGGAAAGATACTCTCTTAATTTAATCGGGTTTACCGCATATGTAAGTTCATTAACCTTAAAAGGGATTATACCTATGTCAAAATAACGGCAGAATGCAGGAAGATCTTCATATTTTTTTCTGCCAAGAAAATAAATATTTTTATATTTTCTGTATTTCAATAAGTTCACATTCGAGTCTGCATCACCTATGAAAACAAAATTCCATTCTGGTCTTTTTTCTGCAACTGATGCAATAAGATCAAGATCCACCCAGTCTCTTATAAGTCCGAAAAAACCGAACTTTGGTGAAGGTATGTTTTTTATTTCTTCAGGACAGGGTAAATCTTCTTTGACTGCTTTGTTGAAATGATGAAAATCTACTCCGTGGGGAACAAGCACAGTATTTTTGTTCCATCCTTTTTTTGCTTTCTGAAGAGCTGATGAGGTTGTCAGTACTAAATCTGATTTATTGCAAAGTTCTTTTTCATCCCTTAAAACCTGATCTCTGTCATACCCGGAAAAAGCTGCATGATCATCAACGCAGTAATATATAACTTTTTCTTCATTAAAACTGCCAAGAATATATGAAATATCAGGTGTGAAGGACCAAAGCTGCAAAGGTCTTTTTTTTAATTTTTTTAAAACCGCCTTAATCTGGAAAATAAGAAGTTTTCTGTTTATTTTTTTTGCAACCTCAGATGAGGGAAGAGGAAGAATAAGGGGTGTTAAAATATAAAGATTTTTTCTTTTCTTTTTAAGTCCTTTAAATATTTCAAAAAGTTTTTTTGCCATGTAGGATAAGTCAGAACCGGTGGCTGAAGGCATTCTTGATGCATGATAATTAACCCATAGAACAGTATTTTCTTTTTCCAGAAGATGCATAATGTGATGCTTTCCTGTAGGCGGGGCATCATAACCGCTTGCAAAACATAATATGGCTTTATTTTTTTGCATAGTTTTTCCCTACAGATATTTTTTTTGCTAAATCAGACATTGAAAAAATCCATGAAAATTTATTTTCCACAAAATTTCTGGCATTTTTTCCAGTCTTTTCTCTTAGTGCCCTGTTTTCAAAAAGTTCTATTATTTTTTCAGCAAATTCATCTTCATAATCAGCATTAAAAACCTCTTTTGTTGAAGCATTTATACCTTCAAGAGCCTTTGAGGTTGAAACAACCGCCTTTCCCATTGACATTGCCTCTAAAACCTTATTCTGAAGTCCTCTTGCAATTCTCAGGGGAATAACGCTTATATCTGCATACTGGTAATATGGCCTTATATCTTCAACAAATCCAGTGACAACAACTCCTTTTATTTTTTCAAGCTCAAGAACTTCTTTTGAAGGATTACTTCCTGCAATGCAAAAAATGGAATCTGGATATTTTTCTTTTATTATTGGAAAAATTTCTTTTGCAAACCAGACAACTCCGTCAATATTTGCATAATAGTCCATAGCCCCGGTGAAAACCATTACAGGAGAGAGTTTGTTTTTTCTCAAAAAAACATCTTCTCTTTTTTCATCAAAAGAGAAAAATTCATAATCAACACCATTTGGGATGGATTGTACATTTTTGAAACTAGGAAATTTTGACTTGAAAAGCTCTGCTTCGGGTGAAGAGACAAAAAAGGAGTGGTCAAAAAGTTTATTAACTTTTTTTTCGTATTCAAATAAAAGCTTTGATTCTTTTTTATAAATTTCCCTTTTTATAAACGAAGAATTCTTTGAATACTGACTCCATTTATCAGAATCAAGATCACAAAAATCGAGTGCAAGAACAAAGTCTTCTAATTTTTTTTTGTATTGTGACCTGAATAAATACTCAGCCATTGGAGAGCAGAAACATAAAACAGCGTCATAATCAGATTCTTCTATCCATTTATCAAAAGTTTTTTGAAAGGTTGAAAGATAAAAATAACCAACTGATATTGGCCTGTTTTTCAAAAGAAATAAAAACCCTCTTAATAAAGCAGTTTTTTTTTCAAGAAAAAATACTGATACTTTCCCGCATATTTTTTCAAGTTCCCTGGAATAAGCCATGTCTTTTTTTTCATCAGCAAGACAAATAAGATCTATATCATTATTTTTAGATAAATATTTTATTTCGTTAAAAGATCTGATTTTATCGCCTTTATTTGGAGGATAAGGGATTCTGTGAGCTAAGTATAAAATTTTCATCTATAATCCGATATTTTTCCTTATGGGAGGACCTACAGTTTTTGTTATAAAAACAGGGGTTTTCTGCCAGTATTTTATAAATTTGCTAAATTTTGATTTTTCTGAAATATTTTCTTTATATTTTATGGAAAAATTCTCCCAAAAAAGGGGATATGGAACAGCACCCCATTTTTTCTTAAATTTAAAAGTACTGTCCTCAGGAGCTGACCTTCCGAAATCAAAAATTTTGTATTTGTAATCACATCCGTATTCAAGCATTTTCCAGTACTGAAAAATATTTACATTAAGACTTTTATACTCTCTTAAAGACGAAGCCCAGGGATTTGCCAGAATATCTCTGAAACCTATTGTAAATATTGCAGCAACAGGCTTATTATCCTTATAAACAGCTCCTATGTGTGCTTTATCCTGAAAAGAGGAGAAAATATTTTCAAACAGCCTCAAAGAATGAACAGGAGAGCCGAGATCTCTCATATTTACAGAAAAAATATGATAAAAATCGTTTAAAAGCTCTCTTCCCCCTATTTTAAATTCCAGAGCGTTTCTGAAAGGTTTTTTTATATCGTTTCTGAATTTTGATTTATAACTGTTAAAAAGCTCTTCAGAATTTTCAGGAAGATTAAGCCGCATAACAGCTTTGTTTTCAGCCACATCACTTGTATAAAATCCGTTTTTCAGATTTTCATCCGGCTTTTTTTCATTAATAAAATCTGAGGATCTGATCTGTCTTAATTCCAGTGACTGGGCATTTAAGGATCTAAGTTTTTCAAGAGCGTATTCAGTAAGCTTTTGAAAAGCATTTTTATTATCTGCAAGAATTCCTCCCATATCAAAATACGGAAGAGATATAAGCTTATGTCCAAAAATAAAGCTTTTTATCTGAACAAGGGGCAAAACTCCTTTTATACGTCCGTTTTGATCAACTGCCATTGTATAAAAAGTTTTATGATTATATGTTTTTTCAATAACCTCTTTCCATTCAATAAGCTGATAAAGACTGGAGTCACTTCGGCTTAATACAAAATCATTCCATAGTTCTTTGTAAGAAGGGCTGTATTCTTTAATTATAATATTTGATTTCATTTTATCTGCTTAAACCATTATCTCTTCAAGGTAAGATTTTACTGTAATAAATTTATAACGGTGAAAAGCTTTTATCATAGAAATAAATTTTTGTTCAGTTTTGTGAAGATTGATATAATGTCTGAACTTAAAACCTGTTGATGCCTGTTCTACCCTTGGCTGACCAGGATCAAACTCCCATGGATGTGCATAAAAAACAAAAGCATCATTTTTTCTAAAAACATTTTTCATACCCTGTTTAAAAAAAACAAAAGGGAAAAGCCTGAAATAACCTCCGCCTCCAAGCGGTAATACCCTGGAAGATATTGAAATATTGCTCAAAGGAATTTCATAAAACAAAGAATTAATTTCAAAAGCAGATCCTTTTAACACTGCTGATGAAAAATCTGGACGACCGTATCTTTTGTGCATGGAAAAACTGTTAAAACTTGAGTCGTATTTATATCCTGCTTCATTAACTGCACAAAGAATATCATCATCAACTGCAAAACTTGGGGCCCTGTATCCGTATATTTTACTTTTTGTAATACTTTCCAGAATTTCCCTGCTTTTAACAAGATCTTCCATTAATCTTTTTTTATCAAGATTTGTGCAAAGATCATGATTAAAGCCGTGTGAAGCAACTTCATGGCCTTTAAGACTTATTTCTTTCACAAGATCAGGTATTTTTTCAGCAAGCCAGCCCAAAATAAAAAAGGTGGCTTTAGGTTTAAAAGAAAAGGACTCTAGAATATCGATTATTTTTAAAGTATTTTTTTCTACTCTTAATTCGTAATCCGGCCAGGATGAAAAAGGAATGTATCCTTTGAAGTTTTCAACCTGAAACCAGTCTTCAACATCAAATGTAAGAAGAATTCTTTTATTCATTATTTTTATCTTTGATTCCGTAGAAAACTTTTTCAGCTTTTTCTATTAATAAAAATGTCAGATAAAGAAGAACAAGGGCAGCAAAAAAAATAACCATGCCCGACATATCATGCAAAAACCCGTGGGCTGTTTCAGGACCTATATATACAGCTGCTGCAGCTGTTAAGGTAAGTCTTGTAATATTTACAGCCACAGCAATCGGAACAGCAGAAAAAAACAAAATCCATTTGCTGATATTTTTTAAGGGAACAATAAAAGCAAAAGCTCCGCTTAAAGCAAGAAGAGAGGTAAGGGAGCGCAATCCGGAACATGCATCAACAACCTCAAGAGAGGTATTTGCAAGGTGAAGAATATTTCCTTCTCTGAAAACAGAAATACCTGCAGCCTGGGTTATAAAAGCAGCGCTCTGAGCTGCAAAGAGCTGGAGTGGAAAAGCTATTTTATTCCAGATTATAGAGGGTATCGGTATCATAAGTATAAGATATGCAAAAGGAACAATAAGTTCTTTAAAAATTTTAAACCCTGAAAGGTATATAACTATGCCTGCAAGAACCACAAGCATTGAAAATCTCATAACAAAGAGTTCTGCTCCAAGATTACCTGCTATATGGCCAAGCATACCTGCAATAATTACAATTATGCCTATATTTGAAGGGCTTATTTCTGTATTTTTCAAGATATCTTTTTTATGCCAGACCATAAAAGCGGCAACAAAGGGAATTAAAAAACCGTGTGAAAAATTATCATCCGAAGACCAGTCTTTTACAAGTTTTAAAATAGTATGAAAAAAAAGGATTAGAAAACCTGAAAAAAGAAGAATAAGCCGGATAAATGTGTCTTTTTTTAAATTTAACATCATGAGGGTATATACTTTTTCAGATAAGGGTAAAGACTGCTTGTGAAGTTTTTGAGTATTTCAAGAGTTTCTTTTTCATTTTCATAAACTGGTGAAACAAGCCTTACAAAAGAGCCGTCGGTTCTTCTTCTGGTTACAGAATCTATTACAAGCCAGATTTTTTGCATATATTCCGAAGAAATAATTCTTCCCCTGGAATGAAACCAGTATAAAACAAACTGTTTTTGGCTCCCTTTCTGAAGCTTCAGCCTGATTACTCTGATGCTCTTATCAAGGCTTTCTATATTAACTTTTTCAATACCGGATTCAACAATATTCCAGCCTGAACCAGGCATGCAGTTTTTAGGGGAATGAATAAGATCCCCCTCTTTCTGACTCTGATAAAAACCTATATAAAGCTGAACCATCTTATTTTCAGGATTTGTATAGTTTATAGCCACAGAATCATCTACACCAAGTACATCATATACTTTTTGATCAAAAAAATACCTTGATCCTTCCCAGGATTCTATAGAAGAAGGGAAAGATTCAAAACTTTTGGCAGGCTTTATATTTTCTGATCTCTTTGAAAACTGCAGCAAAGAAAAAGAAACAGCCATTATGGCAAGTATAATGTATATTCTTTTACTATTCACCAGGCTTATTAAATCCTTTTATTAAATTGTAATTGCAAAGATTCGTTGTTCAATCTTACACAGGCACAAACAGACAAAAAACTGATTATATTCAAATTTAATACTTATTAAAAATTTTCTGCTCTGTATCTTCTCTTATCTGTTCAGTAATCATTCTGGAAGATCTTGACGGAGAAAGTCTTAAACTTAAAAATACTTTAGTTTCTTCATAATCAGTACGTAAAACCGCATCTGTATTAAAATCTGTATATGTGCAGTCAACACCTAAACTCAGCCATCTCAGCAAAGACCAGTCTAATCCTGTACTAATATCAAAGGTTTTATCTGTTCTGTTAAGTTCTGATTCATCATAGTGTTTATGTTTGAGTGAGCTGGTTATATTAAAGTCTGCACGCTTCATAAGCCTGTAGGTATATATAAAACCGCCCCTGTAATATATATTAAATCCGAGGCTTTCTGCTTGCGGATCTGTTTGTTCATAACCGCTTCGTGCACTTAAAGAAAAAGTTCCCCGTCTGCTGAAATCAAACATTTTAAAAATATCTGCATTTACAAACATATCCATTGAATTTTCCCGGTTTTTATAATGATTGTATAAAAACCCTATTCCAAGTGATACATTTGAAGTTTTACCTGTGCTCCAGTCAAAACCTGCAAACGGATTATATACGATATGATCACTGTCCCCTTCATGGGAAAATGACTGGTTATATGCAGTATATACTTGGAAATGCTTTGTTAGCTTTTTTATAAGTTTTATTCGGCCTGAATATGTAATTCTGTTGTCAGGAGAATCTTCAAAATCTACCACTTCTGAATACAAGCCTGCTTCATATCCATATGTGACATTAAACCAGTGATACAGATAAGCTGAAGAACCAAATGTTTTATTATCATCAACATTATTTCCTTGATAATCATCGATAGATAAAAAAACTTCTGCTCCTCTGCTGCTTAGTTTAGCATGTCTGTTATCTATTCCTGCTGACAAAAAAGCGCTGGTTTGTTTACGTATATCTCCAGTTCTGATTTGACGGCTTATTCTTTTGGAAAAGTTTTGGGAAAAATTAACATCTGTAAATCTTGTAAAATTATAAAGTCCGTTTATATCAAGTTGATGCTCCAGAGAGTCGTTTTCATCATAGGTTCTGTAATCAACATATGAAGGAGAATAAGATATACTTGCAACAGATTTTTTTGTCAGTGACTCAAGAAGAAAATCAGCCTGCCATCTTGTGTTAAATTCTTCTGTTTTATTCTCACTCTGAAAATAATTGTCTGTATATTCTTCACTTACTGAAAAACCCGGGTGAAAAGTTATTATATCTGCTGAAGCATTTTTAAAAATAAAAACAACAAACAAAAATAATGCAATGTAGAATATTTTATTTTTTTCCACAGAAAAACCTTTTTCTTTTATGGGACAACAATTATATCATCTGGTTTGATAGGAATATTTTTTGAAAAATTTCCTGAAACTATATCTTTGTAATTGATTACTATTTTTTTCTGGGCGCCTTTTTCATACCTGAAAAGAAGAATCTCTTTTTTAGAAGCCCATTCAGTAAAGCCACCTGCCAGAGCAAACCCTTGCATAACAGTAAGATTTTTTAAAATCGGATATTCTCCAGTATTTTGAATTTCTCCGAGGATATAGAACTTTTTGCTTGCAGAATCGAGCAAAGTAACTGTAACTGTGGGAGATTCAACAAATTCATTTAATTTTTCTTCAATTACAGCTTTAAGTTCCATGGTAGTAAAGCCTGAAGCCTGAATATCGTCAAGAAGGGGAAATGTTATTTTTCCGTCAAGTCTTACTCTTATGGCGTCTAATGTAAGATCCGGCTCTTTCCAGACATTAATACTTAAAACGTCTCCCTCGCCTATTATATATTTTTTTTCTTTCTCTGTATTTTCTGCTGCAGCTATAAACGAATAAAAACTTAAAGAAATAAAAACCGCCGCTGCAATAATAAATGGAGTATAATTTTTTTTAGACAACAACTTCTTTCTCCTTTTTTCATATAGTAAATATTCAGCTGGTTGCAGATTTATTCCTCACTAATGAACAAATTTACAAGTAAAGCTTTCCCTGTATCTTTGAAAATTAGTGAGAAACTTAACCACTAATTATAAATCAGAATTTTAATTGCTTTTGTTCCCCGGTAAAATAAATTTTTTTATCTTGATCCTTTACCGAACAATACAATTTTTATTGTTCTTAAAATTATAATTATATCCATCATTATGGTGATATTTTTAATATAAAAGAGTTCATAATTAAGCTTTTCCAATGAGTCTTCGACTGTAGCAGCATAGTCGAATGAAATCTGAGCCCATCCTGTAATTCCGGGTTTTGCAATAAATCTTTGAGCGTAAAACGGGATATCTTTTTCCAGATCTTCGGTAAAATGCTTCCGTTCAGGCCTTGGTCCAACTATGCTCATTTCACCCTTTAGAACATTCCATAGCTGGGGGAGTTCATCTATCCTGTATTTTCTTAATATTTTTCCTGTTTTTGTAATTCTGTCGTCATTTTCGCATGCCCATACCGGCCCTGTTTTTTTTTCAGCATCATTTACCATTGATCTAAATTTATGCATCATAAATTCTCTTTTATTACGACCGACCCTGTCCTGTGAAAAAATAACAGGCCCTTTAGATTCAATCTTAATAAATACAGAGGCAATAAGCATAATAGGAGAAAGGAAGACAAGCATTATAAAGGATACAAGTATATCAAGACTTCGTTTAAAAAATTTTCTGAAAAACGATTGTTTAAATCCTTCTGAAAAAACAAGCCAGGAAGGATTAATTCTTTCCACAAGAACTTTACCTGTAAGATATTCATAAAAAGAACAGCCGTCTATAACCTCCAGTCCAGAGCTTCTGCAGTCAATAAGCTGCTTCATGGGAAAGTTTCCTCTTTGCTCTTTTAAAGCCACCACAATTTTTTTTATTTTTCCTGACAAAGCTGTCTTATAAAGATTATCCAGATCGTAGTAAAATGTAATATCTTTACCAAATTTTTCCCTGTGACTGTCGCCTGCATCAGGAAAAACTGCCTTTACATCATAACCGCAGTCTAATGCTGAACTTATTCTGTTATAAATATCAACAGCCAGGTCGCTGGAACCGAGAATAATTATACTTTCATTAAAAAGCCCTCTGTTTAAAAGATTCAGATAAAAAACTCTCCAGCCTGTAATAAAAAAAAGCAAAAGAATTATACTTAAAACAAAAACTTTTTCATCTATAAGGGTCAGGGGAAATATGTAAAAAACTGATGCCAGAATTATAGATGCAGAACCAAGAGCCTGAAGCAGCCTTACAGAAATTTCCGGAACACTTTTAACAATATCAAAATCATAAAGATCATTATAATAAAGGCAGATAACACACACAAAAGTTACAAAGATTATTCGGAGAAAGAGCAGCAGGTCAAACATATAGGAAGGGGAAACAGTAAGCATTACTGTAACAGCAAAAAAAGTAAAAAAAATTACAATTCCTTCTGTTACGAAAAACAAAACATTTCTTATGGGAAAATAATGCTTTAAAAGCCGCAGCATTGTCAGGCACCTTTACCGTAAAAATATTTATTTTTATATCCGTATCCTGCTCCGAACTTTCCCTTTGAAAAATTTCTTACAACTCCTATTATTTTTTCTCTACCGTAAATATCTATAATATCCTTTAAATTCTCTTTCGAAGTTTTTCCGTCTTTTACAACCACAATTATTCCTTCTGCAAATTTTGCCAGTGCATTACCCTCTGAAGTCATATATGGAGGTGGCGAATCAATTATTGTATATCGATCTGCATATCTTGATTTTACTTCCTCAATAAGCCTTTCCATATTTTCTGATGAAACAAGTTCTGAAGGATTGTCTGGAGGAGGTCCTCCCGGAAGTATTGTAAGTTTTTCCATAAAAGTTTTTACAAGAAGAGAAGCAAGGGGAATATTCTCTGAAAGATAATCTGAAAGTCCTGCAGAATTTTCAAAGCCGAAAACTGAATGAACAGAAGGTCTTCTAAGATCCGCATCTATAAGAAGCACATGATTATCAAGACTTCTTGCTATTGTTATGGCAAGATTGGAAGCAGTAAAAGATTTTCCTTCTCCAAGGCCTGCACTTGTAACCATTATTGTTTTTGCAGGTTTTCCTGACTCAGGGAAAAAAATTGCATTTTTAAGAAGTCTGAACTGTTCTGACTCCACAGAATCGGGATCATGAACTGTAATAAGATTTTTTTGAGTATTTTCTTTTTTGCTGACAGTTTTTTTTATAGCATAATCAATTTTTGCTGAAGTATTTTTTCCTTTACCAGGAACAACTTCAACTTCATCCTCAGCCTCAAATCCGTTCTGTGATTTTTCCAGAGCTTTAAAAATTTTTCCCACAATTGACTCCATATAAAAAATTCATTTTTTTTATTATGAAACACTCAATTAAATTCAAAAAGACATCAGGTAAGGTATGAATTTATAAAATCAAGCGTTCTGTCTATTCCCCAGCTTTTCATAACTCCGAACACGGATATAACAATAAGTGTATAAGAGATTAAAAATACAAATGAACCTATACTTATTTTCTTAATAAGATAATCTTTGGGTGTTTTTATCGGAGCAATTTCTGCAAGAACAGGTATATTGAATTCTTCAATATCTTCATTTCTTCTTATGGAGTTATCAAATATAAAAAGTAAAAAACAGATGCCTCCTGCCGCAAAAATTCCTGCCCCTGTAAATAAAATGAAGTTTTTATTTACATCTGGTGAAACAGGCTTCTGAGGACGTCTTGCATGATCAAGAATTCTGAATTGCTCCCCTTTTTGTTTTTTCTCCATATTAACTGAAATTTCGGCTTCAAGTTTTCTGTCGAGAAGAGAATTGTATATTTTCTGAATATTCTGATAATCTCGCTGAAGCGACTGAAGCTCCTGTTCTCTTTCAGGAGTTTGCTCAACTCTTTTCTGGTACAATGCCATATCAGCCTCGATTTTTTTTATATCCTGCTGATGTTTTTTTATCTCATTTAAAAGAAGATCCTTTTGCATTCCAAACTGCATCTTTGCAAGCTCTGCCCCGGAAAATTCATTTCCTGGACTTGACGGTTCAGAACCTTCTTCTGAATTCGAGTTTTGAATTTTTTGTCTGAGTTTATCTATTTTCACATTAAGCTTTTGAACATCAGGATGTTTTTCTGTATATCTGAGCAAAAGATTTTCAAGCTCTGTTTCAAACCGTTCAAGTTTTACCTCATCTTCACCTGATACAAAACTTTGATCATCTTCATAATTTTCTGAAAAAAAAGAATCCTGTAAATTATTTTGATCAGACTCCTGCTTTTCAAGCATGGCAAGACTGCTTTTTATTTCATTAAGAGAAATTTGCCTACTCTCAAGCTGTTTCTGAAGCCTGTCAAGAGTTCTCAAATTACTCTCCAGTTCTGAAGGAAGACCTCCGAGATGCTTTGACCTGTAATCTGCGAGTCTTTGCTCTCTTTGTTCAAGCTTTTTTCTTGTTTTTTCAAGTTCCACTTCAAGAAAATTACTTGTTCCGATAGCCTGTGCTTCCCTTACTTTAAGGTTTTCATCCATAAAATACCCGGCAAGTGTGTTTGTAATCCGCATAACTTTCTCAGGATCATTTCCTTTAAATTTTATTGAAAAAGCTTCTGAACCATGTCTGGCAGTTGTGGTATCAACAACAATTCTCTGCCTTAAGTCTGCAATTTTATCTTCAAGATACATATCCCTGTTATCTGCAAAAAGGCCAAATTGATTTATTATCTTTTCAAGATTGCTTCGACTCATAATCTGCTGAGAAATTGTACTTATACGAGATTCAATTCCTGTTGAGACAACAGAGCGCACAAAATCTTTGGGAACTTTCTGGGGCTGCACAAGAATAAGGGTGTTTGCCTCATAAATTCTGTCTGATGTAAGTGTTTTGCCAAGTCCTGCTGTAAGAAAGATGCAAAGAGAAATAATTATAATCCATTTGTATCTTAGAGCAGCTCCAATTATTTGTTCAATATTAATTTTAGACTGGTCGGGTAAATTTTTCATAATTTCAATTTCTTTGTAAGAGTTGCTTTGAATTAGGGTTTTTTAAGCTTTACTAAGGGGGAGTATGTGCATAGCTCCGCACGGCAGATTACACATTTTTTTTGAAAAAAAATACGCAACCATAGACTCAAGAAGCTTATTGACAACAAAAATCACACACTGCGAAAAATTTTTTATTAATTAAGTAAAACTTTTAAATTTTATTTTGTTAAAATTTTTAAAGCCTGAAAAGATTAGGTTAAGGTAAAACTTAATCTGTTTTGTTAAACCTTTTTGACTGAGTTACTGAGAAATGTTTTTATTAATATATACTAGATCGTAATTTAATATTCAAGATTTAATCGAATTATTATTTGATATAATATTTTTATAAAACTAAAAATAAATTTTTAAGGGCTTTCTGCTAACAAACAATACTTAACATATAGCTTGTTACAAAAGGATTCTGATAAAAAGGTGTATTACAGATCCCTTAACAACTGCTTCAAGACTTCTCTCTAATTATTTTTTTCGGGTTATGTTTTAATATTATCTCAATTTTTTCTTTTAATTTTTTGTTTTTTTTAGATTCAAAAAGGAATGAAAGCTTTGGAATTCTAAAAAAAGAATCATGGGAATCAGTTGCTATAAAATCTATAAGGTTGTTTTTTAAAAGATACTCTGAAAACTTTAGTATATCATAACCGAAACTTCCTTTTAAACTCATTGCTGTTACCTGTATAAAAACACCTTGAAAAAGAAGTTTTTTTAAATATCTGTTTTTTTTTAGAAAAACTATATTCCTTTCCGGGTGGGCAATTATTATTTTATAGCCCAGATGCAGAAGTTTTTTAAATACCTCACCTGAATCTTCAGGTATATGATCAGGCATAAATTCGGCAAGTATAAAATTTGAACCAGCAAGAGTTACAGGATTTATCTCATCTCTTAACATATTAAAAGGTATTTCAGCACCTGTAAAAACTTTCAATTTGATTTCGTTATAATCAAGGCTTTTCTGAAAACTATCTACACAGCTTGAAATATAATCTTCTGAAAAATCTTTTTTTAAGTGAGGGGTTGCAATCACAGCAGAAACTCCGTCTTCAACCGCAATTTCAGCCATTTCCAAAGATGTTTCCAGATTTGGAGATCCGTCATCTATTCCGGGGAGTATGTGTGAATGAATATCTATCATTTAGACAATTTTTAAATCGCAGTTTTTTTATCAGGTGATAACAAAACTTCAACAATCCTTTGGGAGGCTTTCCCGTCCCATAATTCAGGAATTTTTCCCGGCTTAATTATTCCTTTTTTAAAGTCATTATAAGCCTTTAAAATATTATCCTTTTTATTTCCTACTAATATATTTGTACCTTCGTCGATAGTTACAGGTCTTTCAGTATTATCTCTTAAAGTAAAGCAAGGTATACCAAGACCTGTAGTCTCCTCCTGCAATCCGCCGCTGTCTGTAAAAACTCCTCTGGAATCCTTCCACAAATATAAAGATTCTTTAAAGCCGAGAGGAGATACTTGAAAAATATTTTCAGATATTTTTATATTAAATTCATCTATTTTTTTTCGTGTTCTCGGGTGTACAGGATAAATAAAAGGAATATCTTCAGCTATTTCATTAAGGGCTTCAAAAATATTGTTCAGAGTATCTTCATCATCTACATTAGATGGTCTGTGAAGAGTCAAAAAAAAATATTTGTTATTTTCCTTTTTAAAATAATCTGCTTCAAAGGTTTTAATATCTGAAATTTTTTCTTTCTGATATAAAAGATTGTCTATCATTACATGTCCTACAAAAAAGATTGAATCTTTTAATTTACCTTCTTTTAAAAGATTTATTCCGGCTGCTTTCTCAGTAGTAAAAAAATAGTCTGAGATCGAATCTGTAACCATCCTGTTTATTTCCTCGGGCATTGACATATCAAAACTTCTAAGACCCGCTTCAACATGAGCCACCTTGATCCCAAGTTTTTTTGCTACAACAGCAGCTGCCATAGTTGAATTTACATCACCTACCACAAGAACAATATCAGGATTTTCCTGAATACATACTTCTTCAAAAGAAATCATAACTGCTGCTGTCTGTTTTGCGTGACTTCCTGAGCCTGCATTTAAAAAATAATCCGGCTTGGGTATTTCCAGATCTTTGAAAAATGCATCCGACATCTGAAAGTCATAATGCTGACCTGTATGAACAAGAAAATACTCAAGACTTTTGTGTTTTTTTATTTCTCTTATGATCGGAGCAATCTTCATAAAATTTGGCCTTGCTCCAGCTATTATGGAGATTTTCATAATAATCCTGTTTAAAATAAATATTGTTTTAAATAATAACAACCTGTTATTATATTACAGATCTTCTAAATTAATTATAACTTTTTCTTTTCAAAAAGATCCTGCCTGAACGATATCGAATAAAGTCTGTTTTATAGCCTCCAAAACCTCACACCAGCTTCTTCTGCATCTGTTGGATTAAAAGCAGATTTAACATCTATAAAGCAGCCTTTTTCTGAAAGCTTTTCTTTAAACTTTTTTAAAGTCCAGGTTTTGTATTCTTTGTGGGAGACTGCAAGAATTATGGCATCCACTGTTCCAAGCTCCTCCCATGAGCTTAGATTTATACCGTATTCTTCTTTTGCTTCTTCTTTATCAGCTATGGGATCATGAACAACTACCTTAGCTCCATAAGATTCAAGCTCGTTTACTATATCTGTAACTCTTGTGTTTCTTAAATCCGGGCAGTCTTCTTTAAAAGTAAGTCCTAAAACAGCAATTTTGGATTCTTTTATATTGCAGCTGGCCTTAATCATCTCTTTAATTGTTTTTTCTGCAATATACTTGCCCATTCCGTCGTTGATTCTTCTTCCTGCAAGAATTACTTCAGGGTGGTAGCCTATATTCTGGGACTTGAATGTTAAATAATACGGATCAACACCTATACAGTGACCACCTACAAGGCCGGGTCTGAAGGGCAGAAAATTCCATTTTGTTCCCGCAGCTTCTAAAACATTCATTGTATCTATGCCGAGTTTATCAAATATCAGGGAAAGTTCGTTAACAAGAGCAATATTAAGATCTCTTTGTGTATTTTCTATTACCTTTGCTGCTTCAGCCTCTTTTATTGTTTCTGTAAGATGAGTACCTGCTCTTATAACTGACTTGTAAAGTTCATTAAGCATTTGGGCTGTCTCTTTTGTATCTCCGGAAACAACCTTTTTTATATCGGGGAGTCTTCTTTCAAAATCTCCGGGATTAATTCTTTCAGGAGAGTACCCTACATTAAAATCTGTTTTCCATTTCATTCCCGACATTTTTTCAAGAACAGGAACGCATACTTCTTCTGTAGCTCCTGGATAAACAGTAGATTCAAAAACAACTACAGCACCTTTTTTCATGTTTTTACCTACTGTTTCTGAAGATTTTACAAGAGGAGTAAGATCAGGCTGCTTTGATTCATTAATAGGGGTGGGTACTGCAATTATTATTATATCAGCATCATTTAAATCTTTTGGATCATAAGTGTAATCAAGATTTATAGCCTCTTTTAACTCTTTCTCAGTAACTTCAAGTGTTGAGTCTTTGCCGGATCTGCATTCTTCAATTCTTTTTTTGTTTATATCAAAACCGGTTGTTTTATATTTTTTTCCAAATTCAACAGCAAGGGGAAGGCCGACATATCCCAAACCGATAACAGCAATCTTTTTTTCCATAACTGAATTTCCTGATTTAGTTAATTGTAATTTTGAGATTTAATATGATTAACCTGAAGATAAATAATTACTTAAATCTAATAAATAGTCAATTCTAAATCAGGGAGTTTTTGAAGGCGTCAGGTAAAAAAACGGCTGATGGATTATAAAAGTTATTTCTTTTTATAAGGAAACACCAACAGCTGCTATATCATCATGACATTTAAAACGGGGATATATTCGGCAATCCGGATCTGATTCTTCCAGTTTTCTTATATGTTTTTTTATATTTGTAAGACCGCCGTTCAGGTAAAGTTTTGTAAATTCATCAAAATCGTTTTTTTCAGGATCATCAGAAGGAATAAAAAGACCATCAGTAAAAAGAAGAATATGGCTTAAATTATTCAAATCTTCTTTTCCTGAATTTAAAAAGGCCGAATATTTACTTTCCCCGTTTAATACACCGTATTTTGAATTCATCGATGATCTTACTTTTTTGATCTGTGGATAAAGAGCTTTATGAATAGGTTTTTCGGTTTCCAAAGCCATATCCTTCCACATGGACAAAGTCTCTTTATCATGGTTTACAAAAGGTGCCGGTATTTTAAAAGAACCGTCTTTATATATCATAAGAACAAGACTGTCACCGATCTGAATCCATTCCGCACAATTATTTTTTATTCTTACTGCTGCTGCACTCGTGCTCCATAAAGAGCTTTTGTCTGAGAGATCAACATCTCTTTTTTGCATTTGAATTTGTATTTCTGTATTTGCTTTTTCTGCAAGTTCAGAAAGACTGCAGGAATCATTTTGAAATATTCTGCAGGCTGTGCTTGAGGCAAGAAACCCTCCTGTTAATCCGTTTTCATACACTTTTTTATCAAGGCTTGTTGCTCCATCAAATACTCCAAAGGTTGTATTGTTTATGCTGAGAGCATCCTCATTTATACATCCTGTGCCTTTTTCGTATATATATTCTGTTTTTAGTCTGCCCATTTTATATGCCTGTAATTATAAATATTTATGCAACAAAGAATTTAATCCGGGCAGCCTTATTATTCAAATTGATAATTTGTATATAATTAAGCTTTGGTATTGAAAAAATTTATAGTCTTGTATGGTTTTCTTCAGATTTGAATTTACGGTTTGATATTTTTAAATAGAAAAGAATTAAACAGGTATTAATCAGATAAAAATTTCAGGCAAAAGCAGAGTTAATGCTATCAGATTGTTTTTCTTTAAGAATAGACGTGTAGACATTATCGATTCTTTTAAAAACTTCTTTCCATGTGTATGCATTGATTATTTTTTCAGATTCTTTTTTGTCCACAGAAGGTTTTGTAAAAACCTTTTCAAGCTCTTGATTTAAAATTTCTGCAAGAGCCTTTATAAGAAAGGGCATATCAGATTCAAAAGGGGAATCAACAGATTCAAGAGGTGGAAGATTAATAAATTTTATCAGGTCTGAATCTGATTTGCCTGCAATCTCTTTTGCTCCGGGAAGATCTGTGGATACAACCCTGCATCCGGAAGCAAGAGCTTCGAAAAGAACCAAAGGGAGTCCTTCAAAAAAAGAAGGAAGAACAAATATGTGTGACTTTTTCATAAGATCTGAAAGTTCATTATGGTTTAGGGCTCCACAAAGAGTTATACAGTCTTTCATTTCAAGAGCAAGTTTTTTGCACTCTTTGTAATCACTTCCTGTTCCTGATCCTGCAATATAAAGATGAAAAGGTATATTTGTATTATTTTTTAAAAAAGACAAAGACTTAATAAGCCAGTCAACACCTTTGGCCTTTGATAGTTTTCCTGCATAAAGAAGATTTACAGGAGGTGGAGCAGGGTTTTTGGCATAGGAAAAAAGGTTGTGATTAAAACCGCTTCCTGCCGGAAATATTTTATCTTTTTTTATACCGTACTTATTTATTATCTCTTTTTTCTGAATTTGGCTCAGAGCAATTATACTGTCTATTTTTCTGCAGGGCTCAACAACATGGTCTCTGAGGTGTGGACAATTTTCAAGCTGTCTTAATTCTGTGCCGTGACAGCTTGTAACCATTGGAGTATCCGGGCAGACTTCTCTTGCCGCTGCAGAGGCAAGCCAGAGATGGTTTGTATGAATTACATCAGGTTTAAAATCTTTGGCAGCCTTTGATATCACTTTTTTAAATATTTTTAAATATTTCTCTATTTCATTTTCTTCCATATCTGAGAAGCAGGTGCTTTCATAGGGCATAACATCGCTCATTCCCGGTATTGAAAACGGAAGGTCTTTACTTTCAAAGTGTACAAAGGAGGTGTTGCCTTCCGGAAGATGGGCAGTGCAGGGAACAGAGTTTTCTGTAATTCCTGCAACTAAAAAACATTCATGTCCTGCAGCTGCAGCCTCTTTTATAATCTCTGTTATATAAAATCCGCTGCCTGTACTGTCTGGTCTCTGACTTGTTATATATAGTATTTTCATTAATGTGCCTGTTATTAATTAAAAACTCATAATTTAATATCAGAAATCAAATATCGGATCAATATTACCAGATTTTAAACCTCATATATCTTTTACAAATCCGGTTTCTTTTGATAATCAATTTTTTTAACAAAATTCCGGAGAATTATAAATGTTTAAAACTGTTGATACCACAGATGATCTGGCAAAAGCTTTCAGCATAAGATCCATTGTTTTTGTTCACGAGCAGAAATGTCCATATTACGAAGAATTCGACGGATTAGATTTTAATTCATGCCATATAATCGGTGAAACAGAAGATGAACCGTTTGCCTGTGCCAGAATAAGATACTTTCCTGACTTTGCCAAATTTGAAAGAATTGCTTTAAGAAAAGAATGGAGAGGCCTGGGGTATGGAAAAGAGCTAATTGAATTTATGGAATCCCTGGTGAATAAGTCTGGTTATAAAAGTATTAAAATGCATTCACAGGTTTATGCTATCCCTTTTTACGAGAAAATGGACTATCTAGCTTATGGTGAAACTTTTTCAGAAGCCGGAATTTCACACAGAAAAATATATAAACAGCTTTAGTCATAAAAATATAAAAGCGCAGAGAAAAAGGGATGCGGGCTTTTCTCTGCGCCATTCAGGATAAAATAAACCTTCTAAATACTAGGCTTAAACTATTCCTGGTCTTTCATTTTATAAGCATCTTTTAGGGAATAAACTTCATCCCAGATTTTATTGAATCTTTCTTCATTTGGAACAGGTGATTTAAGAAGTGCTTTTGCATATTCTCTCTGATCATCTGTGTTGCTCGGCTTCATCATAAGCTCAGTTGCATAGGAAGAAAAATCTCTTATCATAAAATCGAAAATCTGATCAAGCATTTCATCACTTACGCCCATATGATCTTTGTTTTCTATAATCAGCTGACCATAAGGAACAAGGCAGAAAAGATCTCCAAGGTTAAGAAGATAATCTATATCTTTTGCCTGTTTTTTATCAGGAGTAGCTTTCATAAGGAATTTTTTAAAAGCATTGATCTGCTCTTTGAACACTGCAAGGTTTGGTGTATCTACAGAATCGTATGCTTTTGTGTAATCATGGAACTGAATCTTTCCTAGACCTTTGGTCGGTCCCTGATTAAAGAGAAAGTCATCATTTACTGTATCGTGCATTTTCCCGACTTCAGGAAATTCTCCCGGATTGAAAAGATAATTATTCATGAACTTAACAATAAGAGCCATGTTTACATGAACTGTACCTTCAAGCTTTGGAAGCATCGGTGTTTCCTGTGCTGCTACTTCAAAGAAAGGTTCTGCTTCAAATCCTTTGGCTGCGATAACATCCCAGAGATCCTGAACAACTTTTTCACCTTCTCTTGTAACCTTCATCTTAACCATAGGGTTAAAAAGAAGATATCTTCTGTCTTTTTCACTACCAGCTCTCATATAGTCGATTGCTCTTTCGGAAAAGACTTTCATAGCTATAAGACGGGAGTAGGAATCAACAAAAATTCTTTTTATATGCGGAAAATCTGTTACATAATTTCCGTAAAGATTTCTGTTTGCAGCATGCTCTATTGACTCATAAAAAGCATGAGTTGCAAGGCCAAGTGAGCCCCATCCAAGGTTAAACTTACACACATTGATTGTGTTAAGCATATTATCCCAGGCTTCCTGACCTTTTTCCATGATATCTGCTTCAGTTATCGGATAATCATGAAGAACATATTCTGCTACATAGTTCTGATGATCAACAGTATTTTTTACGCACTCATATTTTTCGTGCTTGCTGTCTACACCGAAGAAAACATATTCTCCTGAATCTGCCATTTTACCAAATGTTGATACAATAGCAGCCTCATTACCGTTGCCTATGTAGTATTTATCACCATTTGCCTTGTAAGTTCCGTCTTCCTGGGGATAAAGCATCATATCCGAAGAGTAGATGTCGGCTCCGTGTTCTTTTTCTGAAAGGCCGAAAGCAAAAACTTCACCGTCCTGAAGAAGCTTTGCTGTCTTGTTTTTAATCTCTTCGTTGGATCCCATCCAAACAGGTGCGAGTCCAAGCATAGAAACCTGAAATGTATACCAGTATGTAATACCGTAAAATGCTGAAACTTCTGCAAACATAGCGTTTCTGTGAGTATCCCACCGTGAATCTTCTGCACCGTAGCCCGAAGGGGTCATCAGAGTAGCCATTACCTGATTTTCTTTCATGAATTTTACAAAATCATGGTTCCATTCTTTTTCGTGCCAGTCTTTTTTAATCGACTTAAGGCCTTTTTCTTCAAAATAATCTATAACCTTCTGCATCATATCACGGGTTTTTTGATCACCGTATTTTATGTTATGCTCTTTCGGGTTAAAAAGGATCATATTTAACTCCCTTTATTTAAAGTTTAAATTTATCTTCCATACAATTAACTTGTATACAAGATATTTTATATAAAAATCAATAATAGATATTAAAATTTTCTTTTTTATATATTATGAATATACACGAAACAATTATAAGATTGACACAGGATTACAGTAAATAAATAAACCCTGAATTAATTCTAAATAAGTTCTGAATGTTCGTTAAGAAGTCTTTTAAGGATATGTCTTAGAAATTTTTCTTCTTCATCTGAAAGAGACGATAAAAAATCCTTATGAGCTTTTTCAAACCTCATATCAAGAGCTGCCCCCTTTTTTTTACCTTCAGGCTTGAGAAAAATTAGTGATGATCTTCTGTCTTTGGGACTCGGCTTTCTTTCAACAAGCTCAAGGGCTGCAAGCCTGTCAATAATTCCTGAAACCGTTGCACTGTCAAGCTTTACAAGTGCACTTATCTGCCTTGAAGTAAGACCGTCTTCCCTGTTGAGAAGTATAAGAAACATAGCCTGAACAGTTGTTACATTACAATCTGCAATATAATCACCCCAGTATCTGTACCCTGCCTGGGAGTTCTTGGCTAACAAAAAAACAATACAATCCTGCAGATCCATAATTACAACTCCTGGTAAAAAATTCAGATTCAACTAGGCGGTAACTTTATTTCCATAATAATTTTTTTTTATTCCTGTCAATAAACAAGGGGAATAGCATCCCCTTGTTTATTATACCTGATTTTAAAAAAACTATTTTTCAAGACCTGCCTGAACAAGAGTAAGAATATCTCTTACGTTTTTTTCGAAAAAGCAGTTCATTCCTTCCTGCCAGTTTTCTTCCTTAAGTTTTTTCTGAATTTTTTCAGCATACTCCTTTTTCATTACCTCTTTTAATTTGATAAAAGGGCGTCCGGGAGTATCGATCCAGAGTGAAACAATATCTTTTGCTCTTTTTTCAAGATCATCTGCTGCAACTACTTCATCTACTATTCCAAGTTCTTTTGATTTTTCAGGGCTGTACATGTCGCCAAAATACATAATATCTCTAAACTTTCTGTCTGAATCAAGCCCGAACCTCATTACCTGTGACTGAGCTATTGAAAGTGGAAGACCTATTTTAATTTCACTCATTCCAAGCTTTACCTTAGGATGATCTGTAACTATTCTATAGTCTGAAGCCATTGCAAAAATAAGACCTGCTGCTGCAGAATGTCCGTTCATTGCACATACAACCGGCTTTTTGCACATAAAATAATTTACAAGAAAGTCTTCTTCCTGATTAAAAAAATCGACAACCTCGTCAAGATCTTTAAAGCCGAGAAACATAGGAAGGTGGAAACCACTTGAAAAAAATCTGCCTTCACCTGTAAGAACAAGACCTTTAAGCTCTTCCTGGTTGTTTACTTTTTCAACACACTCATTTATCTGCTTTAAAGTGTCAAAATCTATTGCATTTGTTTTTCCGTCTGTAAGTGTAGCAATAAGAATATTATCTTCTATTCTTTCTTTAATCATAAATCCTCCAATATTATTTAATTACCTGTTAAACTAAAAAAAATTTATTTAGTAGCTGAACGAAAATTTCTGGTTTTCGGCCAATCACTATTTACATTACAAAAACTGTTTTTACGATTTTCCTTCGATCAAACAACTTAATAAATACCCAGAATACTCCACATCACACCTGCTGCAATAGCAGAACCTATTACACCTGAAATATTAGGCGCCATTGCATGCATAAGAAGATAATTCCCGGGATTCTCCTTTGATGCCACCATCTGGACAACTCTTGCCGAGTCAGGTACAGCTGATACCCCTGCAGCACCTATAAGAGGATTGATCTTTTCTTTTAAAAACAAATTCATAAATTTTGCAAATAAAATTCCACACATTGTTGCTACAGCAAAAGAAATTACTCCTATTATAAAAATAAGAACTGACTTTCCGGTTAAAAAAACATCTGCCTGTGTACTTGCTCCAACGCTTATTCCAAGAAGGATTGTAACAATATCTATAAGTGGTCCTTTAGCTGCTTCTGCAAGTCTGTTTGTAACCTCAGCCTGCATTAAAAGATTTCCAAGAAAAAGCATTCCAAGCAGGGGAAGGGCTCCGGGAGCAATAAAGCAGCACAAAACTGTTCCTGCCACAGGAAATATAATTTTTTCTTTTTTTGAAACCTCTCTTAAGTCGGATTTCATTGTTATGAGTCTTTCTTTTTTTGAAGTAAAAAGATTCATAACAGGTGGCTGAATAACGGGAACAAGAGCCATGTATGAATATGCAGCTACTGCTATCGGGCCTATAAGATCCGGTGCTAGTTTTGATGTCAGAAATATTGCAGTAGGGCCGTCTGCTCCTCCTATTATTCCTATAGAAGCCGATTCTGCAGGTGAAAACCCAAGAAGATATGCTCCGATAAATGTTATAAAAATACCTGCCTGAGCAGCAGCGCCGAGCAGAATAAGAACCGGTCTGGAAATTATATATGAAAAATCAGACATTGCCCCTATTCCAAGAAATATTAAAGGGGGATAAATTCCTTTTGAAACACCCTGGTAAAGATAGTAAAAAACACTTCCTTCACTGTATACTCCAAGTCCCATAGCTTCAGGTGAAGGTATATTTCCGATAACCATCCCAAAAGCTATCGGTACAAGAAGCAGAGGTTCATATTTTTTTGCTATTCCAAGATACAAAAAGAAAAATGAAATAAGAAGCATTATGCAATGCTTGTAAGTCAAAAAATAAAACCCTGTATTTTCAATAAATGACAATAAAATACTGTCCAATTTTATAAACCTTTATTTGTTGAAATTTATTTTTCTGTAGCAGACTGAACTTTTATTCCACATAAATTTACCTGTATCGTCAGGTTTTAGTATACTCTTTTTTATGAGCACATCTACCAGTTTCCAGGGATTTTCTACACCTCTTTTTAATCCCTTATCTATTAAATCAGGAAGAAAAAAAGATTTGTCTGAATTATTTGTGAGCAGGATTAATTTAAAAGTATCAGCCTTCAGTTCAGGTGTCAGCGGCGGTGTTTTTTTATTTTTAATCCGAGCTATTTTCTTTTTTAAATTTTTTTTCCCGAAAAATGAAAATATATAGTGAATATTTGCAATCAGAAATGCTAAAAAAGCAAGCCCTGAAAAAACTATTGTTATTCCGTATGCTGCAAATATAAATGGGTTAAAATCCATATTTTTTCTCTTAAAAATATTTTGTTTTTGATAAAAATTCGGTTTTTAATTTTTTGAGCTTTGAATTAATAGAGGCATATCTTTTTTCTATATTTATAAGAGTCTGACCTGTTAATATTCCACATACCCCTTTTTCAGAAAGACAGGTGCTTGTAGTTAAATACATCTGTTTTTCTAAAAAAGGCTCAGTACCTATTATATCGCCAGGATTCATAAGGGTGAAAGATCTTTTGTCGGGAAAGTAAACCATAAAGTGACCTTCAACAAGAATATATATATTTACCGCTTTTTCTCCTGCATTAAATATATTTTCTCCTGCAACATAAGACTCTTTTTCCATTTCGCCGGCAAGCTGCCATAATTCATTGCTTGTAAAATTATCAAATATGTAATTGTTGTAAAATGCTGTTATAATTTCTTTCATTTTTTCTTTGAATTATTATCCTCTTATTGTTAAACAAAACTAATTACTTTATACAACTTAAAAATTCCAAAGGAGTCATAGCATGAAAAAATGGGAATGCAATGTCTGCGGTTATATTCATGATGGTGAAGAACCACCTGAAACCTGCCCTGTATGCGGCGCAGACAAATCGGCATTTATTCTTATAAGCGACGACGAATCTTCCTCAGAAGAAAAAGCTCAGGAGCAGCAGCAAACTGAAACCAATACAGCTTCTTCTGATGACTCAGCCGAAGAAAATAATGCACAAACTGATTTTACTACAATAAAGGATAAAATTGATAAAGCAATAATTGATCATCATCTTCATCCTATTTCTGTGCATATTCCAAATGGTGTTATTCCTGTAGCTGTTTTTCTTCTTCTTGCAGGCTCTTTATTTAACAATGAATCTCTAATTAATGCAGCCTACTATAATATTACTTTTGTTTTTCTTTTTATACCTGTTGTTCTTTATACCGGATACGTTGAATGGATATACAGATATAAAAAAGCATTAACAGGTATTTTCAAGGCAAAAATTTCTTCTGCTGCAGCTGTAGCTATTATAAGCGCCTTTTTATCTTTATGGAAAAGCTTTTCACCTGAAGCAGGAGGAGCATTTTTTATTCTCCTCCATATTGTTCTTCTCGGTGCAGCAGGTATTGCCGGTCATATAGGCGGTAAATTCATTTTTAAAAAATAATTTATGAATTTAACGCTCACTTTGCGTATAATTTTCTCAGGTCCTTTATATGCCTGAGAAAATTAAATATGCAAAATTCAATTATTAATATTATTTCTTTTAAAATTTTTTATTCTTCTTCTTTTTTTTCTGAATCCTCATTTTTTTCTATGCCGAGATAATCTTCATCAAAGTCTGTTATAAGAGCCATGGAAACAGGCATTAGCATATCACCCATTTTAGTATATTTTGTATTCAGGCTTCCTACAAAATCGTTGGAAATTTTATAAAGATAACCATAAAGTTTATCCATTTTTATTGTAGGGTATTTTTCTCCCTGAACAAATCCTGTTCTACCGCAAATATGACTTGCTCCGGCTGTTTCTGTGGGTACACCGTAAACCCTGCAGTTTAATGGCCTGTATTCATAAAGCTCGCACTTGTTTTCATCATTAAGAAGAGGGCATTTTACCCTTTCCATTGCCATTTTACCAATTATATCTATTTCACTTTCACCTTTATTCTGTTCTTTGGCAGCTTGTCTTTTTATCCTGTGTATTTCCCGGTCTGCTTTATTAGCTCTGTCGAGTATATTTTCTCTTTCTATCCCTGAAAACTTTTCTCTGAATTTTTTACTTATATAAACTGCTTCTATTAAAGTTACATCAAAAAGGGCGTAACAGCAGTCTGCGCATCCTGGCCTGCAATTAACTTCTTTGGGATAATCTGCAGCTATCTGACCAAAAGCCTTTTCAACAGACTTTGCCAGCTCTTCATATGCTTTAAAATATGGTTTAAGATCCAACTTATAACTCCTTGTATAATTAATATAAAAACTTAACTGCTTTTATCAGAGACTTAAATTTTCTTCAAGACTGTTGTATGTTTCACGTGAAACAATCTCTTTATTTGTCAACTCAACTATATTTAGTTACTGAACCAAAACTGTTATTAAACTCAAGTATTCCTCCGATTTAATTTTTAATCTTTATTGAACTGAACAAAAAATTCTAGTTTTAAACCAATCACTATTAAATTTTTATGAATAAAATTTAATTTATATTTGATTCCAATCTGTTCAAATTCAAACAATACTAATATATAGATATTTTTATTTAATTCTGATATTTTTAAATTATTTAAATACAAAATAAAAAGGAAAGGCTATGTCTGTATCTGTATCACTTAGCCTTATAACAGGCCTGATATTATTCGGAGTTTTTTTATGGCTTTGTGTAAAACTTTCCAAAAAAAATAATTCAGACATCAAAGAAAACCAAAAATTTTACGGAAATTTTAAATTAACGGAAAACAGCAGTTTTACAAACAAAAGAAACCACCACAGAACTGTCAAAAACATACCTGTTGAAATACAAACCGATAGAAGCCCCGAGACTTCACTTACCGGAGAGACGAAAGACATAAGCTTCATAGGGGCATTTATTGTTTCACAATTAAATATAAAAGCAGATGAAAAAATTAAAATAAGGTTTAACTCTAGAAAAATAGAAATTACAGACTGGGTTGAAGCAAAAGTTATCTGGTCAAATACTTATATGCCCAACAGAAAATTAATATTACCCGGATTCGGAGTAAAGTTTATAAATGTTAGTCAAAAAGAAAAAAATCTTTTAAAAACTCTTGTTGAGCAAACATAAAAATTTTATTTACCTATACAAAAATCACTGAACACTTTATCAAGAATATCAGGAGAAACTTTGTTTCCTGTTATTTCACAGCATAAATCTATACAGTCTCTTATGTCATATGAAATAAGGTCAAATTCCGGAATTTCATTCATCTGAAAAATTATATTTTTTATTTTTTCAGATATCTGCTTTAAAAGCTCGTACTGCCTTTGGTTTGGAACGATGTAAGAAGTTGCTTCTGACTTTTCAGATTCTAAATATTTATAGATTCTTTTTTTTAATTCATCTATACCTTTTGATTTAAGAGCAGAGATATAAACAGGATCAAGATCAGAAAAAAATGTTTCACGTGAAACATCACGGATTAAATCTTTTTTGTTTATCACAAAAATACAGGGAAGATTTTTTATCTCTTCATAAAGCTCAAAAGCATCTGTATTATCTTCAGCTGAACCATCTACCATAAAAATAACAAGATCCGAAGAGACAAGAGCCTGTCTCGATCTGGAAATTCCGATTTTTTCGATTTCATCGTCAGAATTTCTAATTCCTGCAGTATCTGAAAGAACAAGGGGAAAACCATTAAGATTAAGAGATTCTTCTATCACATCCCTTGTTGTGCCTGGCTGTGAGGTTACAATAGATCTGTCTTTATATAGCAGCCTGTTAAGGAGGCTTGATTTACCAGCATTTGGCGGGCCTACAATGGCAATTTTAAACCCCTCCCTCAACTGATGCCCAGAATTATGGTTTTCAATAAGTTCATCAGTTTGATTTTTTAAAGCATTAAGTTTTTCGTAAAAAAAAGAGTGGTTAAAATCTTCATCTGCATCATCAGGAAAATCTACAAATGCAACTATACGTGATTCTATTTGAGTCAGCTCATCAATTATTTGATTGATTTCCTGACCAAGAGCTCCCATGGAAAGATTAACAGCAGTTTTATGAGCAAGCTCAGAGGCTGAATTTATAAGATCCATAACAGCTTCTGCCTGGGTAAGACCTATTCTTCCGTTAAGAAAAGCTCTTTTTGTAAATTCTCCGGGCTGAGCTGAATCAGCACCCATGGAAGTTACAAGAGAAAGAATTTTTTTTAAATTATATCGCCCTGAATGTGCCTGAATTTCAACAACATCTTCTGCTGTATAAGAATACGGAGATTTCATGAAAACTATGAGAACTTCATCAAGAATCTCTTTTGCTATGGGATCATAAATAACTCCATAATAAAGATAACGTGGTTTAATTCTATCTTTATCAAGAGATATAAGATTATTTTTTTTATTTTTCTGCCTGAATATTTTGATGCCTATATCAAAAGCGTTATCACCGGATATTCTTATAATTCCGATTCCGCCGGTTCCAGGGGGAGTTGATATAGCAGCTGCGGTATTTGCTGAAAGGTAGCTTGTCATTTTATCTTATTAATAAAAGTCGGAATAATTTTTTCAAAGTTATTCCGACTTTTAAGTTTTATTTACTGTCTGGTTACTTTACGTTTTCCCTTGAATTTTCTGGAAGGAAAAACAACAAGTTTTCTGTAGTAGCCTTCTCCCATACTCTGAGTTCTGACTTTTCTGTCGTCTCTTAAAGCTATATGAATAAATCTTCTTTCATAGGAAGACAACTGACCAATAGTTGAAGGCTTGCCTGTTTTCTTAACTTTTTCTGCGTATCTGAGTGCTATGGAACGAAGATTTTGTTTTCTTCTTTCAAGATAATCTTCTATATCAATAAGTACTCTTACACGATCATCAGATAGTTTGTTTACAATTTTATCCACAAGGAACTGCATAGATTCGAGGTTTTGACCTTTTTTACCGATAATAACTCCGGGATTATCAGCCTTTAGATTGTATAAAACCTCATTTCCACTTATTTCGGGAGAAATTTCAAAACTATCTGAAAGATTCATAAGAATTTTTTCAAGAGTCTCGCGTCCTTTTTCCACTGCTTCATCACTTACGTCTACAGCTTCTTTATCAGCAGTTTCTTCTTCAACAGTTTCTGTAATTTTTTCTTTTTTAGGAGCCTTTACAGGTTCCTTTTTTTCTTGTTTTTCTTGAACAGGTTTTTCTTTTTTTTCAGGACTAGCTTTTTCAGGCTCAGGCTGCGGAGCAGGTTCATTCTTTTTTGCCTTCTTAAAATCTGTTCTTTTTTTACTTTTATCAGATTTTTTATTTGAATCAAAAGCCTCGTCTACAAGTGAAGAAGCTCCTGATCCGCTAGCATCATTATCAGTAGATAGATTTACTTTAATTTTTGCCTTTTTAACACCTATAAAACCTAGAAAACCACTGTTTCCATAGTTAAGAACTTCATACTGAATCTTTTCAAGAGGAATATTTAAATTTTTTGAAGCAGATTTAAGAGCCTCATCAACATTTTTTCCTTCATATTCTGTCTGAACAGCCATAAAAAACAACCTCCATCATTTAGAAAGGGAATGGGTTACATAATACTGCTGGGCCATAGAGAAAATATTGTTTACTAACATGTAAAGAACAAGACCTGCTGGCAGATTTATAAATATAACCGTTATAAGAACAGGCATAAACATCATCATTTTTGCCTGGGTAGGGTCACCTGCAGCAGGAGTCATTTTCTGCTGTAAGAACATGGATGCGCCCATAATAATAGTCAAAAGAGGAATTCCGTAAGGTTCCTTCATAAAAGGAATAGCAAAATTCAAATCAAAAAGTCTGTCTGGAGCTGATAAATCCTGAATCCAAAGCATAAATGGTGCATGTCTTAACTCTATAGCGCTGAACAACATTCTGTAAAGTCCGAAAAATATAGGAATCTGAACCAAAATAGGTAAGCAGCCGCTCAGGGGATTAACTTTATATGTTTTATATAAATTCATTACTTCCTGATTCATTTTCTGCTTGTCGTTTTTATACTTCTCTCTTATCTCTTTCATTAAAGGCTGAATCTTCTTCATCTGATCCATTGATTTGGCGCTTTTTGTTCCAAGCGGCCAGAAAACAACCTTAACAAGAAGGGTAAGAAGAATTATAGATACTCCGTAATTTGGAATAAATTTATATATAAAATTTAAAACCCAGAGACAAGGCTTTGATATAACATCCACAAAGCCGAAATTAACCGATTTCTCAAGGTTAAAACCAGTACCTTCTAATATTTCCGTACTTTTTGGGCCTATATAGTAGTGATAATTAAACGACTTTTTTTCACCATTACCCAGGTTAAAAGGTTCAGTTAGAAAATCAGCATGAATATATTCTTTTCTAATTCCGGAATATCTATCTTCTACTACTTTAAAATCTACTGCTGTGTAATTTTTAAAATCAGGAACAACTGCTGATAAAAAATAGATTGATTCAAGTCCGCCCCAGTCTATTTCTGACCTGAAACTTCCTTCTTCAGCAATATCATCAATATCTATCTGTTTAACTTTTTGCTGTGAAGAATTAAACACTGCAGGGCCTACAAAACCTATTTGTCTTGACTCAGGTTTTCTTGTGTTAATAGATACATTAAGCTGATTTGAAAAAGAGTTTCCGGTATTATTAATTACTGTTACATTACAGTCAAAAAGATAGGAATCACTGTAAAAAATATAATTTTTTCTTACCTTAATTCCGCTTTCTGTCTGATACTCAAAAGAAATCTCTTTTCTGCCTGAGTCAACAACAACAAAGGAAGAATCAATATCAGAGAGAAAATTTGCTTTTTTAAGGTTTACACCAGAAAATGAATTAAAGTCTACAAAATAACTCCCGTTCATAAAATCCTGGTCTATCATTTCTTTGGGAGGAGCATCTTTTTTATTTCTTTCTTTGTAATTTTTTAATTTAAAACTGCTTATTTTTGCACCTACACTTGAAATAACAGCAATATAATCAGGTGTTTCCACAGTATATTCTTTTTCATCAACAGGAAGACTTTTTATAATATCCTTTTTTTCTTCACCTGATGCTTTCTGTTTATCTAAACTCGACTGATCAGATATTTCACTTACTGATTTATCCTGGGTTGATTTGCTGTTTTCGCGGACTATATTGCTCTGATCTGTAACAGAAGGTTTTTCGCCGTAAAAATAGTTCCACCCGAAAAATACAATAAAAGACAAGACTACAGCGATTAAAAGACGAAGCTGTTCCATAATTCCTCGTTAAATTATTATTTTTTTGTAAAACAATCCTTATTCAACAGGATCATATCCTCCCGGATGCAAAGGATTGCATTTCAGTATTCGTTTTAAAGAAAGCCATAAACCTTTAAAAATTCCGAATTTTTCGATTGCCTGGTAGGAATATGCAGAACAAGTGGGATAAAATCTGCAGTGACTTCCGAGATAGGGAGAAATGCAAAGCTGGTAAAACTTTATTATTAAAAGAAATGTTTTTCTAATCATCTAAACGCTCTTTTATTTTGCTGAAAAGACTATAAAGAGATTTGAATAAGTCTTCAGACTTTTGATCAGCACAGTTTTTTTTTGCTATGACATTTATATCAAGATAGAGTTTTTCCGAAGTCTTATTTAATCTCCAGTATTCTCTTGTCAGACGTTTTATCCTGTTTCTTACAACAGCGTTTCCTACTTTTTTGGATACAGTTATCCCTATTTTGCCTGCTGAATCACTTTTTCCGGTATTATAAACACCTATAAAATACCTTGAATGACAGACTCTGCCGCTTGAGGCAAGTTTTAAAAATTCATGTCTTTTTAAAAGACGCTGTGATTTACCAAAATCGTATTCAGGCAATTTTAAATTCTTAAAATTTATAAAGTTCAAAAGCTGAAATAAAATAAAACTGATATCTTATCTTAATCTTTTACACCGATTATATTAATCAGTTTTTAGATAATAAGCTGATAATATAAACGATTTCCATAAATATATTAAAACAAAAATACCAGTTTTAAAGTTTATTAATTAAGCTGAGAGTTTTTTACGGCCTTTTGCTCTTCTTCTTCTTATAATTGTACGTCCACCAACTGTAGACATTCTTTTTCTGAATCCGTGTCTTCTTGCTCTTTTTATTCTGCTGGGCTGAAATGGTCGTTTCATAATTTAAATCCTTATACTTTCAAATATTTGTTAAAAACTGCATACTTATCATTTATATTAACCCAAACAAATAAACATAATATATTATATTTGTCAATTTTTTAGATAATATAAATTTATCTGAATTGAGTATTTTTTATTTTTATTACTCAGTTTCCCTATTCTACAGAGAATAAGGAGTTCTTAAATTTTCTACTATATCAAACTGCTCTCTGTGATACGATGCAACAGGGTATACAACAACAGGTTTTTGAATGAATTCTTCTATAATGTTAAAAACCTTCGACTCCTCACCATGAAGAAGTTCAGCTATTTCTGTATTACATCTGATTGTAAAGGACTCACCTGTCATATCCACAGATTTTCTTTTTACATCCCTGACAATATTATAGCATATGGTTTTTCCAGAATTTAAAAAGCCTCTTCCTTCACAATAAGGACATGGTTCACATAGAGTTTTATTAAGCTCTTTTCTCTCCCTTTTTCTTGTCATCTGAATAAGCCCCAGATCTGTCATTGGAAGAACATAAGTTTTTGTTTTGTCTTTTTTTAAAGCATCTTTTAAAGCATTAAAAACCCTTTCCTGGTTGGAAGTATTCTCCATATCAATAAAATCTATTATAATAATGCCACATAAATTTCTGAGTCTTGTCTGATACGCTATCTCTTTTACAGCTTCAAGATTTGTTTTAAGAATTGTTTCTTCAAAATTATGCTTTCCTACATATCTTCCGGTATTTACATCAATTGCAACAAGAGCTTCTGTGTGCTCAATTATTATATATCCTCCTGATTTAAGCCATACTTTATTTTTAAGGGCTCTTTGGATATCACCTTCTATATTGTATGCATCAAAAATAGGTTCTTTTCCCTGAAAAAGATCTACTTCCACAGGAAAATCTACCATATGTTTTTTTAAAAAATTTTTAACAGCTTTATAACCGTCTTTAATATCTATAACTACCTTGTTAACTTCATGTGTAAGAAGATCTCTTACAGCTCTTAAAGTAACTGATAAATCTTTATGAAGACATGCTGGAGCTTCCTTAACCCTGTTTTTTTCAACAACAGATTTCCAGAGCTTTTCAAGAAAATTCATTTCCCTGAGCAGGGCATCATCATCAACACCTTCTGCTGCTGTTCTGAGAATAAAACCGTAATTATTATTTCTTCCGTTCTCCAGCAGTTTTCTTAGACGGTCTCTTTCCTCAGCATCACCTATTCTTCTTGAAACGCCTATATGGTCTATTGTTGGCATTAAAACAAGATATCTGCCAGGTATTGAAATATGGGTTGTTACTCTTGCACCTTTTGAACCGACAGGCCCTTTTGATACCTGAACAACAATATCCTGACCCTGGGTTAAAACATGCTGAATTTCAAAATCTTTTTCTCTTTCTTCTTCTTTTAATTCAGCACCAGATTCAATAAAACTTTCATCAGCTTCAGGATCATCAAACTGATCAATAAAATCTTCTGTTTCAAGATTTAAATTTTCAGTATGAAGTACATCATCAACATATAAAAATGCTGCTTTTTCAAGGCCTATTTCAACAAATGCCGCCTGCATTCCGGGAAGAACTCTTTGAATTTTACCTTTGTAAATGCTCCCTACAATATTTTCATCTATACCGCGTTCAATGAATAATTCTGCCAGAACCCCATTTTCGAGAAGCGCAACACGAGTTTCATGCAGTGAAGCATTAATTATTAATTCTTTTTCCATTTTTTAAAATTATCCGTTTTGTGAAATTTTATATATTTTAAATTCTTTAATTTTATCTTTATCTAATTTAAGTACATGCTTAAGAAATACATCAGGCCTTAAGGTTTTACCATTTTCAGAGATAATTTTCATTTTTATTTTATTTTTTTCTAATATTTTTACTTCTTTGTACCAGTATTTAAGATCATAAATTCTGTCTTTTTTCTTTTTTACAAGAGTAATTTCATATTTATCTAAAGCATCGAATTCATTTACTTTTTCATTCAATCCAGGTATATCATTAAATAAAATTTCATAAATATAAGAGCAGTTTAATCTGAACTTGTAATTTTTATAATTTTTTTCAATATCTTTTATATAAATACCCTTGGGAAGAGTTTTATTCAGATTTAAAAGAAGATTTTCTATATCAGGATTAAAACAGTCCACTGTCATTGTTTCACACTTACTATACAATCCGATGGGAAGAGCATCTTTAAAATTCATCTTAGGTTTTGGATGAAAACCTTTGGTAAAATCGAATTTCATACCTGACCTGTCAAAAGCTCTCTGAAATATACCAACAAGTTCTAGATGACCTAGAAATACAGCATTGTCTTCTTTTGAAAATTTGATTTTAAGTTTTATTACATTTTTATCAGATTTTTCTGTTTCTGTTTTATCATTGTTATATTTTAAATCTGCTTTTTTAAAAACTTTGGGAAATATGGTTTTAAAGTCACATACACCACATCCGCTGCATTCAGCTATTCTGCAGTCTTGTGTTACTGATTCTTTTCTTGAGTTTAAAAGCTCTTTTTTTAAGTACGATTTTTTAACACCAATATCTATTTTATCCCATGGCAGCTCTTCATCCAGACTTCGTTCACGTATAAAATAATCTATATCTATATTTTCTTTTTCAACAGCATCCATCCATTTATCATAATCAAAATGCTCATTCCATCCGTCAAGATGGCATCCTGATTCATAGGCCCTTACAATTAAAGACGCAAGTGACCTGTCACCCCTTGAAAAAAGACCTTCCAGTCTTGTATGTTGAGGATCCTGCCATTTAACAGTTACACCCTTGATTTTAAGATTTTGTTTAAGGTATAAAAATTTATCCATTGATTCATCACGGCTTAAAAGCTTTTCCCACTGAAAAGGGGTGTGAGGTTTTGGAATAAAAGTTGTAAGACTTACATTTATTTTGCAATTTTTTGACTCAGGAAGATTTTTAAGCTTTCTTACAAGAGCTATCATTGAATCAAGATCATCTTTGGTTTCTGTGGGAAGACCTATCATGAAATAAAGCTTTATAAGCTGCCATCCCATCTCAAAAGCAGTTTTAACAGTTTCAGTAATTTCTTCTTCACTTAAATCTTTATTTATAACATCTCTTAATCTTTGTGATCCTGCTTCAGGTGCTATTGTAAAGCCTGTTTTTCTTACTTTACTAATCTCTTCCATAAGATTTTTTGTAAGTCTTCCAGCACGTATTGATGGAAGAGAAACAGATCTTGCCTCATTTTTATATTTTTTCATAAGATTAAGAAGAAGTTCAGGAAAACATGTATAATCACCTGTACTCAGTGAAAGAAGGGATAAATCTTCATAACCTGTACTTTTTATAGATTTGTCTGCAATTTCAAGAAGCTTTTCAACACTTCTTTCCCTGACAGGTCTGTATATCATCCCAGCCTGACAAAATCTGCATCCCCTTGTACACCCCCTTGAAATCTCAAGTCTTAGTCTGTCATGTACAGGCTTACCATAAGGAATAACAGGAGAAACCGGAAAAGGAGCATCTTCCAGATCTGTTATTTGTCTTTTATCAACTTTTTTATAATCAGAATAAACAGGTTCATTATAAAGATTGTTATTTTCTTTATCATAGAAAAAAGAAGGTATATAAACACCCTTAATCTCTTTCATATTTAAAAGAAGGGTTTGTTTATTATTAATTCCCGACTTTTTCCATTCCCTGTAAATATTGCATATTTCTACAATAGCTTCTTCACCGTCTCCTGCAAGAATAATATCAAAAAAAGGTGCTGCAGGCTCGGGATTAACCATACAAGGACCGCCTGCTATTATAAGGGGAAACGATTCATCTCTTTGATGTGCGTAATAGGGAATATCAGATAAATCAAGTATTTCTGTAATACCTGTAAAATTCAGCTCATATAAAAGTGAAAAACCTATAATATCAAATTCTTTTAAAGGTTTTTTAGTCTCAAGACTTGAAAAAGCTATATCATTTTTTATAAGTTCTTCCTTCATATCAGGTGAAGGAACAAAAACTCTCTGTGCAAAGATATCATCTATACTGTTTAAAATATCATACAGTATCTGAATTCCGAAATGGGATGAGCCTATTTCATATAAATCAGGAAAAGCGAGTGCAAAATCTATATAAACATCTTCTTTATCTTTAGTTACAGCATTAACTTCGCTTCCCAGATAGGTTCCGGGGTTATTAACATTTAAATACAAATCTTTATAGTTCATTTACTTCTTCCGGGTTATTGGTAAATTCCTTTAATTGCTGACCAACCTGAATCTTCATATATTTTTACCGGTTCAATATTAAATTCCATCATTTTTTTTAAAACCTCTTCTTTTTTCTCTTCAATTATTCCTGAAAATATAAATGAGGTATTCTTATGTGAAACTCTTTTAAGATCGGGTATAAGTTTTATTATAACATCAGCAAGAATATTTGCTGTTATAACATCATATTTTTCTTCTGCATCCTGCGCCAGATCAGATTTTAAAACATTAAATTTTAAATCATCTATATTATTTAGTCTTAAATTGGCTTTTGATATTTCCACTGCTGCGGCATCATTGTCTGATCCTTTTAAATATTCTGCTCCAAGCTTTGCTGCAGCAATCATAAGTATTCCTGAACCGCATCCTACATCAAGAACTTTATCACCCTTTTTTACAGTATCCTCAAGATGTTTGATACACAAAGTTGTTGTAGGATGAGATCCGCTTCCAAAAGCCATCCCGGGATCAATATTAATTACTATACTGTAATCCTTTTCAAGATTTCGCCAGGTAGGTTTTATAACTATATTTTCTGACACTTCTACAGGATAAAAAAAATCTTTCCATGAATTAGCCCAGTCTTCTTCTTTTATTTCCTTTACTTCATATTCGGTTTTTACATTAAAACCTTTTAAAATATCTTTTACATCATTTTTTATTATATCTATTTTTTCTTCTTCTTTCATATTAATATAACCGGATACAGAATATCTGTCATAAACAACTGCATCTTCACCCCAGTCTTCATTAAGCTCCTGGGGAGATTCTGTAACAACACCTGATATATCGTTTTTATAAAAGCAGTCTGATAAAAGTTCTGTTATCAGGTCTTTATCTTCTGATGTATCAAATATTATTTTTAATTCTTTAAGTCTGTTCATCTTTTTTCCATTATAAAATTCTGTTTAGTTACTGAACGAAAACTGCCTTTTTTGTTCAGCTTAATCATAAATGAACAAAAAAGGCAGTTTTAGTAAGCTAATATTCAGGTACTACTTAAAAATCAAGGCTTGAAACTTCAAGAGCATGCTTTTTAATAAAATTTCTTCTTGGTTCAACTTCATCACCCATGAGAAGAGAAAAGATTTCGTCTGCTGCTTCAGCATCTTCAATTTTAACCTGAATGAGCATTCTTTTTTCCGGATCCATGGTTGTTTCCCATAACTGATCAGGGTTCATTTCACCAAGACCCTTGTATCTCTGGATTGATACTCCTTTTTTAGATTCATCAACAAGTTTGTTGTACAATTCTTTTAATGTAAAGCATTCAACAGCAGAGGCTGTTCCTTCTTTTGAACCTATGAAAAAAGGCGGATTTTTATATTTATAAATATTTTTATATTCTTTAAAAACAGTTTGATATTCCCTTGAAAAAACAAGTCTTCTGGATATTCTTACAGGTTTTTTTTCTCTTACTTTTGAAGACTCTTCAGATGCATCAGCTTCTTCAACTTCGGGGGGAATAACTGTTAACTCATAAATATCTTTTTCTTCACTCCACTGAAAATCTTCGATTATAAAATTTTTCTTTGAAAATTTTTCTTTCAAATCGAGCATTTTTGATTCATCTTTTAAGAAATGTTTATCTAAAACCTCATCTTCAAGAAGAACTTCTACTATTCTTTTTTCAAAGCCCATATTATCAAGAACAGCCATATTTTCATAAAAATCTATTAAATTAATAAAAAATTCAAAAAGTTCGTCTTCTGTAAGTTTTTTTCTTTCTTCTCCAACTTCAACATATTTTAATTCACATGTTCTGCGAACCAGATAATCATTAAAACCTGCTTCATTTTTAAGATAAATCCCTTTTTTACCTTTACCTATTCTGTACAAAGGAGGCTGAGCTATATAAAGATAGCCTTTTTCTATAATTTCGGGCATATGTCTGTAAAAAAAAGTTAAAAGAAGGGTTCTTATATGTGCACCGTCAACATCGGCGTCTGTCATTATAAAGAGTTTATGATATCTTATTTTTTCTATTTCATACTCTTCACGTCCTATTCCTGCACCGAGAGCAGTAATTATATTTCTTATTTCATCTGACTTTAAAAGCTTGTCAAATCTTGCTTTTTCAACATTAAGTATTTTACCTTTAAGTGGTAAAATAGCCTGAAATCTTCTGTCCCTTGCCTGTTTAGCTGAACCACCTGCAGAATCGCCCTCCACCAGATAGAGTTCTTTTTCTTCAGGTTTGTTTGACTGGCAGTCTGCTAGTTTTCCTGGAAGTGTTGTATCACCTATATTTGATTTACTTCTTGCAAGATCTCTTGCCCTTTTTGCTGCATCCCTTGCCCTTGCGGCTTCAACTGCTTTAGCAACAATTTTTCTTGCATTCTGAGGATTTTCCTCAAGATAAATTGCAAGTTTTTCATTTATCAAAGATTCAACAACACCTTTTACTTCACTGTTACCAAGCTTTGTTTTAGTCTGACCTTCAAATTTCGGATCTTTTATTTTTACGCTTATAACAGCTGACAAACCTTCTCTTACATCATCACCACTTATTTTTGTTCTCTGATTTTTTGGAAGACTTTCACTGTTTGCATAAGCATTAAGAGTTCTTGTAAGAGCTCCTTTAAAACCGCTTAAATGATAACCGCCTTCAGAGGTATTTATATTGTTTGCAAAGGTATAAATTCTTTCATTAAAAGTATCATTGTACTGAATAGCAACTTCAGCAAAAATATCTTCTTCTGTTCCTTCAATAATTATTGGATCATGAAGTGAAGAATAATTTTTATTCAGATATTTAACATAATCTTTTATTCCGCCTTCATACATGAAAGTATCTTTTTCATCAGATCTTTCATCTTCTATTGTTATGCGTATACCTTTATTAAGAAATGCAAGCTCTCTCATTCTCCTTGCAAGAATTTCATAATTAAAATCATTGGTAGACATTATTGTTATATCAGGAGAAAAATGAATTTTTGTTCCGTTTTTATCTGTAGAACCTACAATTTCAAGTTCTGTTATTTTTTTTCCTTCTGAAAATTCCTGATGATAGATATTTCCATTTTTCCAGATATTAAGAATAAGTTTTTCAGATAATGCATTTACAACTGAGATACCTACTCCATGAAGACCGCCAGAAACTTTATATGTATCATGATCGAATTTACCGCCTGCATGAAGTTTGGTAAGAACTACCTCAGCTGCTGGCATATTCTCTTTTTCATGCATATCAACAGGTATTCCGCGTCCATTGTCTATAACTGTTACACTGTTGTCAGTATGTATGGTTATATCAATTTCACTGCAGTACCCGGCCATTGCCTCATCAATACTATTGTCTACTACTTCGTATACAAGGTGATGAAGACCTGGTTCATCAGTATTTCCTATATACATTGAAGGTCTTTTTCTTACAGCTTCGAGACCTTCCAGGATCTGAATACTCTCGGCATTATATTCGTTAATTGTTTCAGACATTTTTTATTCCTTAAATTTATATTCTGATCGGCATTAATGCCGCTGCAAAATTGTTATCTTCCAAACCTTTTATTATACAATGAGAATTAGAATCTTTCAAATAAAGCTTAATTTTTTCATCAGGTATCTCTTTTAAAAAGTCGAGTAAAAACTTTGGATTAAAACCTATTTCAAATTCTTCATTGTTAAATTCTATTTCTGTTTTTTCTTTTGCTTCTCCAAGTTCAGGATTACTTGCGTTAAGGGTCAGAGTATTTTCTGAAAAGGTGAAAAATAAAATAGGATTTTTTTCATCACAAACAATAGAAGTCCTTGTAAGCATATCCGAAAATATTTTTTTGTCAATTTCAATAGCATCCTCTTCATTTCCTCTTACAAGCTGATTGCAATCGGGAAAGGTTCCTTCAAGAAGATTAACAGAAAAATATTCCTGATTCTGGTTTATTATAAAAAGATCATCAGTAAAACTTATGTTTATATCTTCGCTGTCTATAAATTTTATAATATCGGGAAGTATTTTTTTAGGAACTATAAAGTTTTTGGAATTAAAGTCTTCAGAAAAAGGTTTGTCAGAAATTATATCGTATTTAACAATTCTTCTTGTATCTGTTGAAAACATTTTTATACATGATTTATCATCATAATTAATAAAATTAAGGTTTATACCCAATATAAAAGTTCTGTTTTCATCGGTTTCAGGATTTATAGAAAAACCTGTATATAAAAGTTTTTTAAATAAAGCACTTTTTGTATTAAAAAAATCGGTTTCAAAAGTTTCTTTTATTTCAGGAAAATCGTCTGCAACTGCTCCTACAAGATTGTAATTTAAATCATTATCACCTATTTTTATCCACTGAGGATCTGTTTCTTCAATTGAAACATAATCATCAGGATAATTTTTTACAATTTCAAAAAGCTTTTTTGAATTAATAGCTATTTCACCGTTACTTTCTATTTCAGCTTCTTCAATACAATAAAATTCACCTGTAAGATCTGTAGCAGAAAAAGAAACAAAATTATCATCTACTGTTTTTATTAAAACATTTTTTGTGATGTTAAGAGATGTTTTCTGATTGGTCAGTCCTTGTAGTTTATCGAGTATCTTTTTTATTTTTGTTTTATCTATCTTTATTTTCATATTTAAAACCTTTTTATAATTAGTGTTGTCAATTTGTTAATTAATCAATTAACCTTTTAATTTTCTTTTGTTTTTTATTAACTCTTTCTTTTATTATAAATTCAGTTTTTTTATCAATATTATTTTTTATGTTAAAAACTCTTATTTCTTTCATCAATCCATCGACTTATTTTAGACAATTCTGTATTTGTCCATTTATCTGATATTCTTAGTAAAATGAATTTTTGAAAAAGTTTATCAACAATACCTGTTAATAACTCCATAAAATATACTTTTTCAATTACAGAGCCTTCTATTTCTTCAGGTGAAGATGAAAATTTATGCTTTAAAATATTAAAACCACTTATATCCAGACTTTCACCTTTTATATTAAACTTTATATCTTTATCATCCATAGTTTTTAAAATAATCTTCATCTCGGTTACAAGAGCTCCTTTTTTAAGAGCAAGAGCTCCTTCATCAAGGTTAGCTTTGTCTCCGCTTATAGTTATTTTTTCCGAAGAATCTTCTTTAAAATTTTCAATTACAATTTTATCTCCAATATAAAATTCTTTAATATCACCGGCAGTCTCTTCAATATATTTGTTGTCTGTTTCTGTTAAAAACCATATCCATGTTAAAAATTCATATCCGGCAAATTTATATTTATTATATGCTACAGCTACATCTATCATTTTTTACTCCGGTATTTTTGTATGTTTTGTATTATAGAAAATGTTTTTACTGTTTTCTTCTATGGAGCTGCTGAAATATACTTTTGTATATGGAAAAAGTCTTATAAGAGAAAGTGAGAAAGTCTGTCTGAAAAGAGTTTCAAAGACTTCGTTAACACTTTTCTGACCTGAAAAAAAAATAACTTCCTTTTTGTCCGGAATCCATAAAACATCATAAACATCAGGGGTTGCTGGTATTGAAAGACTTAACCGGAGAATAATTTCTTCTTTTAATTTTTTCTTTTCATTTTTTGAAAGGTAGTCTCTTCCGCTTTCTCTCATAGCTTTTTTAGATTCAACAGCTATATGTTTGTCTACTATTTTTTTAGGAACACTTTTTTTATCGGTTCTAAGACAGAAAACAATATTATTTCCGTAAGCAATATGATCTGATTCAAAATCAGGATCAAAAGGATTTTCAAATGTTGTCCATCCTGACACAGATTCCGACATTTCAGCGTCGGGAATTTCAGGAAAACTATTGTCTTTAAGTTTCTGTCTTATATTTTCTGAAGAAATTTCTTGAGATTCATCTTCGATTCTATATCTTAAAAATGAAGATGTTGAGGTTAGAAGACCCATTTTTTGCTCCAATTATTATTATAAAGAATTATCTTAAATATGTTAAACAAGTTAGAATATATTAAAACTCTGGTATAAGGCAATAAAAGATATGAAGTTTTTAGCGGATCTGCACATACATTCAAAATATTCAATGGCCACAGCAAGAAATTCAGATTTGGAAAATAATTATATCTCTGCTGCAAAAAAAGGAATTAATGTTTTAGGGACTGGTGATTTTACACATCCTCAGTGGTTTGATGAACTTGAAGAAAAGCTATATGAAGTCGATAATTCTGGTCTTTTCAGGCTCAAAAAAGAAATTGAAGATAGCCTTAAACAATATATTCCGGAGTCAGCCTCTTCAAATATAAGATTCATGCTTCAGTCTGAAATAAGTTCTATTTACAAAAAAAACGGTGTTGTAAGAAAAATTCACAATCTTTTATATTTTCCTTCTCTTGAATCTGTTAAGAAATTTAACTCAAGACTGAATTTAATAGGAAATATAAAATCCGACGGAAGACCTATCTTAGGTCTTGATTCAAGAGATCTTCTGGAAATAGCTCTGGAAACTGATGAAAGAGCCTTTCTTGTACCTGCACATATATGGACTCCCTGGTTTTCTCTTTTTGGATCAAAATCGGGTTTTAATAAAATTGAAGAATGTTTTGAAGATTTAAGCAGTGAGATTTTTGCACTTGAGACAGGGCTTTCTTCCGATCCCGAGATGAACTTTCTTATATCAGATCTTGATAAATATAGCCTCATATCTAATTCTGATGCACATTCGCCTGCTAAGCTCGGCAGAGAGGTTAATATTTTTGATTGTGAAGTATCTTTTTATGAGATCAAAAAAGCTCTTAAATACAAAGACTTAAATAAATTTAAAGGAACTTTTGAATTTTTTCCTGAAGAGGGTAAATATCATCACGATGGCCATAGAAATTGTAATGTATGTCTTTCTCCAAGGGATTCTCTTAAATATAAAGGATTGTGTCCCGTATGCGGCAAACCCTTAACTCTTGGAGTTTTGTACAGAATTATAGAGTTATCAGACAGAATTTCTGTAGATGAAATAAAAAAAATCTCTCCTCCTTATTACAGTCTTGTTCCACTTACAGATATTTTATCTGAAATACTTAGTGTTGGTCCTAACACGAAAAAAGTTAAATCAGCATATGAAAAAATTATATCTATAACAGGTTCTGAATTCAATGCTTTATGGTGGTCTGAAAAAGATGAGCTGGAATTATCAAACATACCTTTTTTTGCTGAAGCCGTTGAAAGAGTCAGAAATAAGGAATTGTATATAAATCCCGGATACGACGGAGAATTCGGTAAAATAAAAATTTTTGATGAAAATGAGCTTAAAAAAAACTTAGTAAAAGGACAAAAGGCATTTTTTAATAAGCAAAATTATGAAAAATTTAAAAAAAATAAAAGAGCAGAGCAGGATATATCAGGAGCAAAAAAACTTTTTTCACAAAAAGCATCAGATAATTTAAAACCGAATAATAATCCTGAAAAAAAATTTAATAAAGAACAGGTTCAGGCAGTAGAATCGGATGATAATAATATTATTGTTACAGCAGGACCAGGAACAGGAAAAACAACATGTTTAACTTCAAGAGTATTTCATCTTATAGATAAAAAAAATTCAGATCCTGAAAAAATACTTGCACTTACTTTTACAATAAAAGCTGCAAATGAAATGAAGGACAGGATTAAGGAAAAAAAATATAAAAATATCCCTTTTATAGGAACATTTCACAGTTTTGCACTTAATTTTTTAGATAATGATCAAGCAGTTATTATTGATGAAGATACTAAAAAAACATTTATAAAAAAAATAATAAAAGAAACAGGTATAAATAAAACTCCATCAGAATTGTTAAAATATATTTCGTTTCAAAAACAATATATTAACTTTTTAAATGCAAAAGAAACCGATTATCATAATATAATAGAAAAATATGAAAATCTTAAAAATAAACATAATTTTATCGATTATGATGATATTTTGCTTAATTTTTATAAAAAATTAGAAGATAAAAATTTTTTAAATAATGTAAAAAACAGTTTTTATCATATACTTATAGATGAATATCAGGATATTAATGAAATTCAGTATGAAATAATAAAAAAGATTAAAGATTCTAATAAAAGTATTTTTGCAATAGGAGATCCTGACCAGTCTATTTACGGTTTCAGAGGCGGTTTAAAAGACATTGAAAAAAAATTTGGAAAAGATTTTAAAAATTTAAAAGTATTTAAACTGAAAAGAAACTACAGGTCTTCAAAAACTATTATAGATGCCTCTTTTTCAATTATAAAAAATTTTGGTTATAAAAAAAGTGAAGACAGAATATACTCAGATATTAAAGGTGAAAAATATATAAATATAATTAAATCTGAAAATCAGAATAAGCAGTCTCAGTATATTGCAGGTGAAATACAAAATCTTGTGGGCGGAACCGACCATCAAAGGATTAATAAATTAAATTTTAAAAATTCATCAGGATACTCTTTTGAAGATATTGCTGTTCTATGCAGAACTAAAAAAGAGACAGATATTATATCTTTGGTTCTTGAGAAAAATTCAATACCTCATAATAAAATTAATGAAAAAAATTTAAATGAGGAAAAAGTTTTTAAAAAACTTTTTTCATACTTAAAAATGACTGTGCAAGAACCTGATATTTCAGACTATATTTTAAATCCTTTCAAAATTAAAATAAAAACTGGTGACCTGGATAATTTGGAAAAATGCAGATCTCTTATAAAAAATAATATTGAAAGACTTAAAAAAAATGTTAAAAATAAAAAAATATCAGAAGTTATTGATTATATTATAAAAAATACAGATATAAAAGAGTTTGCACAAGACTATAATTTTATTGTAAAATTTGAATTTTTGATAAAAAAATCAAACTCTTTTAAAAATATAAATGATTTTTTAAATTTTATAAAAATAAACAAAATTTCTGATATAGATTTTTCAGAAGAAAAAGTAAGTATTATGACCATGCATTCAGCCAAAGGTCTTGAATTTCCTGTTGTTTTTATACCAAATTGTGTTGAAGGTAATATACCTTTTAAAAAAAATGATTCATCAGATATAGATATAGAAGAAGAAAGAAGAATTTTTTATGTTGCAGTAACAAGGGCCGGAAAAAAACTTTACATTTTAAAGCCGGAAGAAACTCAAATTTTCGGTAAAAAAACAAAAACTACAGAATCTTCCTTTTTAAAATATCTGGAAAACGATATTATAAAAGAAAAAACAATAAAAACGCAAAAAGACAAGATTAATAAAAACCATCAGCTAAGTTTTTTTTAGGTTTTGCGTAAGTTTTAAGATATTATATATTTTTATTAAAATAAAAAATGTTGAAAAAATGATTAAATATTTGTTTTTTTTAGTTTTTATACTGTTTATAACTCCTTGTGCATTATATGCGGATATTTATATATATGCAGATGAAAACGGAGTTTTATCTTTTACAAATACTCCTACATCTTCAGATTATAAATTTTATATGAAAGAAGATAATATAAAACAGGGGAATCTTTTTATTAATAAAACTCCCCTGGATAATATTTTAAAATATGTTTCCATAACCACTTCGGTTGAAAAAGAATTTATAAAAGCTGTTATAAAAGCCGAATCAAGCTTTATTAAAAATGCTGTTTCAAAAAAAGGGGCCAGGGGTCTTATGCAGCTTATGCCTTCTGTAATAAAAATTTATAATGTTAAAGACCCTTTTAATGCCTCTGAAAATATAATGGCCGGAGCAAAATATTTAAAAAAACTCTTAGACAAATATAACGGTAACAAAGATATGGCTCTTGCAGCATATAACGCTGGTCCCGGTAATGTAAGAAGGTATGAAGGTATACCTCCTTTTCCAGAGACTGTTAATTATATTAAAAAAGTAAATTCGTATTACAAGGAATATAAAAATATAAACTAAAAATTTATTGGGGTGAATAAAAAAGAATTAACTACTGAATTTCAGGAATTTTAATTTTTCTGTTTTTCTGATTTTTGCTTTGTCTGTATAAAATAAGAGTATTTCCTATTAAACCTACAAAATAAGAATCTGTTTCTTTAACAATAGTTTCTGATATACTGTTTTTAGAATCTTTTTCCTTATAATCAACAAATTTAATTTTTATTAGTTCATGTTTTTCAAAAGCCTGGTTTATCGTATCTATAAGGTTTAAAGTTACTCCGTTCTGACCGATAAAAACAACCGGTTTTAAATGATGAGCAAGTCCTTTTAGATATTTTTTCTGGAATCCTTCTAGTTCTTTCATTGTACTCTCTTTTATTAAATTAAAAGATGATAAATATATGTTTATAATAAAAAATTCAATCTATTTAAAAATTTTTTTAATAAATTCTAAATAAAAAAAGAAAATGATAAAAAGAAAAAACCGTTTAATAAAATTCATAAGTTTTATTTTTCAGACAGAAAAAATTAAGCATATTTTCAGGTTGTACGAACATGCAATAACAAATCCTGTTTTAATTACTGCTTTTGTCTTTGTGATAGGCCTTTTTTTTGTTACAGGATTTACAATGTATTCAAATTTTTACAATGATGTTTTTATTAAAGATCTTATGGTGGAAGCACATGGTGTTGTATTTGATATATTTATGCTAGGTGTTGTTATTTTCTGGCTTCAGCAGAAAGGCCGGGATAAAGTTGAAAAGAAAAGATATCAGGATGAAATAGACGATTTCAGAGGATGGGAGAGTGAAGAGGCTTGCAGGAGAATAAGAGGCAATTTAAGAAGACTTAATAATTACGGAGTAACTTCTGTTGACATAAGTAATTGTTATCTAAAAAATATGGATTTAAGGCATAGTGATCTTACATCCTGTTATGCGTGGGGAGCAAACTTGAGCTGGACAGATTTAAGATTTTCAAAACTTGTTAAAGGTAATTTTGAAGATGCAGATCTTTCTTTTTCAGATTTATCAGGCTCAGATATAGTAGATGCTTATTTTTGGAAAGCCGATTTATCCAACTGTAATATAAGAAACTCAAATATGAAAAACTGCATAATGCTTGAAACTAATATTTCTGATTCAGATTTAACTGAATCTGTAATAAGTAATTCATCATTTGCAAATTCAAACTTAACAAATTCAGTTTTCTGGAAAGCAGACCTTACACACACAGATTTTGACTCTGCAGATCTAACAAACTGTGATTTTCAAAATGCTGATTTTACAAATGCAATCGGACTTAAACCTGATCAGCTTTTAAATGTTTATTCCCTTTATAAAACAAAACTTCCAGAAGAATTTGTAAATTTTATAAAAAAAAAGAAACCATCTCTTCTTGAAGAACCTGAAGAAAATAAATTTAATGAATTTTAATAAATATTACCTAAAACAAACTGACTGTAATTAGTATTTGGCTGAAGACTAGAATTTTTTGTTCAGTTCCTTCAAATAAAAAATTTAACTGCAGGAATACAGAGGTATTTAGAGGACTAATTTTTTATTATAACGCATAACTGGTTAAAAAAGGGAGTTTTCGTTAAGCAACTAATTAATCAGAAACAGTTTTAAGTTGTTTTTGTTATATGTCTAAGCTTGAAAATAACCTGATTTAGGTTTATATCCTTTTTAAAAAATTTTTAAAATACCTGATAAAAAGGATTATTTAAATGAATATCAGAGCTTTAGCTCTTGTTGCAGATAAAAACGGAAAAATATTTGAACTTGAAGGCTATTCAGCTGCAGGAACAGCAGGTGATGATTTATATATGTTAAATAATGATAATACAGTTGTGCTTCCTGATTACAGTGAAATTATGATGCTTCCTGACAGGGCTCCTGTATTATTTAACAATCACACACAAAATTATGAAATAGTAGAGTTTAACCCTTATAATGAAGAAGAACCAGTTTTTGCAGTGGCAGCTTTTAATTCGCCGGGATATGTAATAACCCTTAATTCTGCTTATGATGAAAATGATGATCCAAAACCTCTTCCGCTTTTTTCATACGGAGCTGTAGGGGTTATTGGAGATAATTTTGTAAGTGCAGTATATCGTATTGACATGGAAGATCGCCAGAATCTTGATCTTATGCCTGTGGAAGAAGTGAAAAACGGACTTTTAAAAAAACTTGAAATATTTCCTGAAAACAGACTTGTTTATCATTTAAAAAAATGTGCTCTTGAATGGGGATGTCCTGCTGCTAAAAATTTTTTTCTTTCCAGATATGAAGCCCCTCTTCCAGCTTCAAGGGTATGTAATGCCAGATGTCTTGGATGTATTTCTTTTCAAAATGATGATTTAATATCAAGCTGTCAGAACAGAATCAATTTTACACCTACTTCTGAAGAGATAGCCCAGATAGCCTTAAGTCATATACAAGATGTAAAAAATCCTGTTTTAAGTTTTGGACAGGGATGTGAAGGTGATCCCCTTCTTGCATGGAAAGTTATTATCCCGGCAGTTGAGATAATAAGATCCAAAACAGACAAAGGCACTTTAAATATGAATACAAACGGAAGTCTTCCGGATATAATGGAAAAACTCTTTAAAGCAGGTCTTGACAGTATAAGAGTAAGTTTAAATTCGTTTAGAAAAGAATTCTATCTTAAATATTTCAGGCCCGAATACAGGTTTGAAGATGTGCTTGAAACCATAAAAAGGGCACGAAATTATAATGTTCATGTATCTGTAAATTATCTGAATATGCCCGGTTTTACTGATACAGAGCCGGAAATGGAAGCAATGTTTGATATTATTGAAAGATTTGATATTAATTTTATTCAGTGGAGAAATTTAAATTACGATCCAAAGCTTTATTTCAGACAGATGTTTGAAAATTTTAATCCACATTACAGCCCTTACGGTATTGTTAATCTTATAAAATATCTTAAAGAAAATTATAAAAATTTAAATCACGGCTATTTTAATCCTCCTAAGGAAAAATTTATTAAACCTGAATAGAGAAACTCAGTTTTTATAATTTTTTGTGACTATACTTTATCTAATACAGTTTTACGTCTTAAGTTTTTATAATCATTCCCGATTTATAATATAAATATTCAGTTAAAAAAAGGGGGCGTAATGGATATAATAATAGGAAAATCTCTTGATTTAAGGTTTTCTGAACAGGAAAATAAAAAAAAGAATTATTTTGAAAAACATGAATTGAATGCTCAGCTTATAAGCTGCAGAACTTCAAGAAAAAGGCCGGTTGTACTTGATACTGGTATGCATGACAGAAGGGCAAAAAGGATTTTTAAAGATCCTTCCGATTCAAAAGTTATAACTTTGCTTATAGAAAACGGAAAACTTATTCCTGATGATATAGAAAAAGGGAATTATAAAATAAGTATTAAATTTATAAAAGGGTAAAGAAATGTATTCAGCATACAAAAACGGCTGATCCTGAAATTTATTAAGATCAGCCTGTTAAAGTATAAAAAAATAAAAAAGTTTATTTAAATTATTTTTTCAAGTTTTTCAGATATAGATTCTGCAGTAAAAGGCTTTACAACATAATTTGAAACCCCTGCCTGAACAGCTTCAATAACATTTTGTTTCTGAGCTTCTGCAGTTACCATTAAAAAAGGGATATCTTTATAAGTATCATCTGCTCTTACTTTTTTTAATAACTCAATACCGCTCATTTTAGGCATATTCCAGTCACAAATAATAAGATCAAAGGAATTTTTCTGGAGTTCTTCCCATGCAGTAGTCCCGTCGTCAGCTTCTGAAATATTTGTAAAACCTATCTGTTTTAATATATTTTTTAATATTCTCCGCATGGTTGAAAAATCGTCTACAATAAGAACTTTTTTGGAAACATCCATCTTCAGTGATCCTCCTGAATTTATCTAAAATGTATTTTATTTTTTATATCATAAAAATTTTATATCTAAAAATAAAAAAATTAAAGCTTCACGGTATAATTTTTTTATTTAGATATATCTATAATTTTTAATTGAGCAATCTTTACTCAAGACCAATATAAAAGTCAAATCTGTTATTTTGAATTCGACCCTGGTTTAACTCGGCAGATACTAAAAAAAACCTCAGTAATTTATTATATTTTTTTTAATATAATAAAGTTAAAATAATCAGAAGTCTATAGAACCGGGTGTCCTTGGAAAAGGAACAACATCTCTTATATTTGAAACACCGGTGATAAGCATCATAAGCCTGTCAAAACCCATTCCGAATCCGCTGTGTTCAACTGTTCCGTATTTTCTTGATTCAAGATACCACCAGTATTCCTCTTTACTTATAGACGACTCGTCCATTCTTTTTTCCAGAATATTTAATCGCTCTTCCCTCTGGCTTCCTCCTATTATTTCACCAATTTTAGGAACAAGTACATCCATGGCGGCAACTGTTTCGTTGTCGTCATTAACTCTCATATAAAAAGGTTTTATAGATTTTGGATAATTGTAAACAATTACAGGCATTTTGAATTTTGTTTCAGTTATATATCTTTCATGCTCTGTCTGAAGATCATTTCCGTATTCAGGTTCGTAATCAAACTTTTCACCAGATTTTTTTAATATATCAACAGCTTCTTTATAAGTTATTCTTACAAATCTGTTTTCCAGTATGTTTTCAAGAGTTTTAAATAAATTTTTATCCACAAATCTGTTAAATAAGTCAAGGTCTTCACAGCAGTTATCCCTTACCCTGGTTATTATGTTTTTAATGAAGTCCTCAGCTGTATCCATATTCTGTTTAAGGTCACAAAAAGCCATTTCCGGCTCTATCATCCAGAATTCAGCTGCATGTCTTGAAGTGTTTGAATTTTCAGCTCTGAATGTAGGCCCGAATGTATAAACATCTCCAAGGGAAAGCGCAAGCATTTCTGCTTCTAGCTGACCCGAAACAGTAAGATTTACAGGTTCACCAAAAAAAGGCTGTTTTTCATCTTCACCAGCCTTAATGGAAAACATTTCTCCGGCACCTTCACAGTCTGATGCTGTAATTACAGGAGTATGTATATATTTAAAGCCTTTTTTGTAAAAGTATTCATGCACAGCAAAGGAGAGTTCAGATCTGATTCTGAAAATAGCTCCGTATTTGTTTGTTCTCGGTCTTAAATGGGCTATTGTTCTTAAAAACTCATCAGTATGTCTTTTTTTTTGAAGAGGAAAATCTTCAGGTGCTTTCTGATGAATTTCGATTTTTTCTGTATGTATTTCCCATTTCTGACCCTTGCCCGGAGACTCTGTTTTTCTGCCGGTAACAGATATTGAAGAACCGGTTGTTATATGAAGAATATCTGAATAATTTTCAAGCCCAGAATCAGCAATTACCTGAATATTTGAAAGACATGAACCGTCATTTAATTCAATAAAGGAAAAAGTTTTTGAATCTCTTTTTGTTCTTACCCATCCTTTTATGAGAACGGTTTCATCCGGATCGCTGCTTGCAATTACTTTGTTGATTTTTGTTCTGTTCATTTTTTAAATCTTTTTATTCATGTTTATTGCGTGTATTGTTTATTAGAGATTATATACCACTACTCTATTTTTTTAACAACAGATGAAGCTTTAACAAAATCGACATCTTTTTTTAAAGCTTTGATATTGTTTTTTAAAGCTTTAAGTGTAGTTTCATAAGGATGCCCTATTCCAATTGCCGTACCTTTTCTTAAAGCAATCAGCTTAAGCTTTTCAAGCTGCTTTTTTATTTTTTCTACATCCTGAATATTATCTATAAAAATGTCACGTTTTGCAAAATCTACACGGAAAAGCCTTGCTGATTCACTGCATCTGCTTTCTGAGCTGGTAATAGAATCTATAAAAAAAAGATCTCTCTTTTTTAAAATAGTAAAAACCTGATTCATAATATCTGCATTTTCAGTCAGCTTTGAGCCCATGTGATTATTCACACCTTTTAAGCCGGGAAAATAATTAAGATCATTTTTTAGAACACTTATTACAGTATCAGGATCCATGTAAGAAAAAATTGCACCTTCTCCGGGATCTATAACAGGATATTCCTTAGGTTCCATAGGCAGGTGCATCATATATTCTGTGTTTTTATTTCTGTTTTTTGAAATTATTTCTTTTCCGTAGGGAGTAAACGGAAGAACAGAGAGTGTAACAGGAATACCAAGGTTTGACAGTTCATTGGCAATTTTTTTATCAAATCCTATGTCGTCAATTATCAGTGCAATTCTTGGCCTGCCGATGTATTCTTCTTTTTTATCAGGAATTTCTTTTTCATGGGTTTGCTCACTGTAGATTTCATAAATATATTTGTTTTTTACAGTTTTTTTTCTGGCAGGAGATGTTTCGGGTTTTTTGTTTTTTAAACCAGTTTTTTTTGTAAAAAATCGGTTTTCTATATTTACAGGGTCTACAAGCAGATAAACCGCTGTAAAAGATATAATAACAAATAATAAAAGCAGGGAAACTGCAGCAGTAAATTTTTTTAAATTACCCGATTTATTTTTTTTTGGAGCTTTTTTTTTAGCCATTCTTTTTTTCTTTTTTTTTGTAAAAAAACAGTTATAAGTTTTACAGTATTTTTTTCAAGGATTTTTTAAACTCATTTTATTATCATTTATAACATATATATTGAATTTAGATTTTATTAATACATTTAAACGTAAATAGTTGCTGAATAAAAAATTCTAGTTTTCGGCTAATTAATAAGTAATATACTCTCTTAGCTTGATTATTTTTTTAATTATGACTTTAAAAGTATAATATCATATTGACAATTAAGAAATTTTCAAGAAACTACTAATATGAAATTTTTAAAAATTAAAAGGAATTAAGGTATGAAAAAATTTATATTGTTAATAATTATTTTATTATTTGCTTTTTCAGCCAGTGCAGCTTCTTTATATGTTACTGATTCTTTTGAAATAACACTAAGATCAGGCGAGGGGCTTGAACACAAAATACTTGGTATGATTCCCTCAGGAGAACAGGTTGAAGTTCTGGAAGTGGGAGACAGATGGTCAAAAGTAAAAAGAAAAAACGGGAGAGAAGGTTATGTCCTGACTAGGTTTTTACAGGAAGAACCCCCTAATTTTGCCAAAATGGAAAGTCTTAAGAAAAAATACGATTCTTTGTCTGCTCAATTTGAAAAAAATAATACAGAACTAAAAGAATTGAGGAATGAAAATTCTGAACTTAAAAAAGAACTTTCCGGTTTAACTGCAAAATACAATGACTTAAAACAAAATCATGAAAAACTTAAAAAAGAATCCGGAGAATATTTGTCTCTTAAGAAAAAATATGAAGAAAATGCAGATGTTCTAAAGCAGAAAAAGGAAAAAGCGGACGAGCTCCAGAATAAATTGATGGAAAGAAATATAAAACTTTTTGTTGCAGGAGCAGTTGTTCTTTTAATAGGTTTTATTGCAGGAATGAGTGCAAGAAAAAAACAAAAACGTATTTATTATTAAAACAGGTAGTATGTATAAAAAATAAGCTTCATTTTAAAACTGAAGCAGAATTTGGAAAAAGATGGAAATAGATACAGATTTTTTAATTATAGGCAGTGGTGTTGCCGGTTTAATGTTTGCCCTTAAAGTTGCTCATAAAGGCAGCGTTGCAATAGTAACCAAGAAAAATATTTACGACACAAATACTTCCAAAGCCCAGGGCGGTGTTGCATCGGTTTTTGATGATAAGGACTCATTCGATCTTCATGTAAAAGATACTCTTGGGGCAGGAGACGGACTCTGCAATCTTAAAGTTACTGAAAATGTTGTATCTGAAGGACCACATATGGTTCAGGAACTTATAGATATGGGAGTTGCCTTTGATACAGTAAGCCCTGAAGATACAAAACTCGATCTTGGAAGAGAGGGTGGTCATTCTGCAGAAAGGATAGTTCATTCTGTAGATATGACAGGCAGAGCTATTCAGAATGTAATTGTTGATAAAGTTAAGGCGCATCCGAATATAAATGTTTATGAAAATCATATAGCAATAGATTTAATGACTGAGTCGACAATAGTCCACAGAGGCCTCATTGTAAAGACTCATGAGAATAAATGTACAGGTGCTTATATTCTTGACAGAAAAACAAACGAAGTTAAAAGCTTCAGTTCAAGAAAGACAGTTCTTGCCTGCGGGGGAAGCGGAAAAGTCTATATTTATACAAGCAATCCTGATGTAGCAACCGGTGACGGAATAGCTATGGCATACAGAGCCGGAGCAACAGTTGCAAATCTTGAGTTTGTTCAGTTTCATCCTACCTGTCTTTTCCATCATAAAGCTAAAAATTTTCTTATATCAGAGGCTGTAAGGGGTGAAGGAGCTGTTTTAAGAGATGCTTCAGGCAGAAAATTCATGAAAAAATACAGCACTCTTGAAGATCTTGCATGCAGAGATGTTGTTGCAAGAGCAATAGACCATGAAATGAAAAAATCCGGAGAAGATTCTGTTTTTCTCGATATAACACATAAAGATCCTGGGTTTATAAAAACAAGATTCCCTAATTTGTATAAAAAATGCCTGGAATTCGGCATAGATATGACCAAGGATTATATACCTGTTGTACCTGCTGCTCATTATATGTGCGGAGGCGTGGCAACAGATCTTAACGGTCATACAGATGTAACAAATCTTTATGCAATAGGTGAGACTGCATGCACAGGACTTCACGGAGCAAACAGGCTTGCAAGCAATTCACTTCTTGAGGCTCTTGTATATGCTGATAAAGCGGCAGCTGATGCCATAGAAACAACAGATTTTGATACCCCGGTAAAAAAAGTTCCAAAATGGGATGAAGTAGGAACTACAGACAGTGATGAAGCAATTATGGTTTCCCATAACTGGGATGAAATAAGGCTATTTATGTGGAATTATGTCGGAATAGTAAGATCTGATAAAAGACTTGAAAGAGCCAAAAGAAGAATAGATTCAATCCAGTCGGAAATAAACGAATACTACTGGGATTTTAAAGTAACTTCTGATCTTATAGAGCTTAGAAATATAGCACTTGTTGCAGAACTTATAATAAAGTGCGCACTTCAGAGAAAGGAGAGCAGAGGTCTTCATTACTCAATTGATTATCCCTTTAAAAGTGATGAAGAACCAAAAGACAGTGTGCTGAAAAGAAGAATATAAAAAAAATTAATCAGCCCTTTTTTTACCTGAGTAAAGTGTGCATATTCCAAAAGTCAGAGGTTCATACTCAACATCAGTAAAACCTGCATTTTCCATAATTTTTACAAATTCAGGAGAAGAGGGAAAATTAATTACTGATTCAGGAAGGTATGAATAAGCGTGATAATTTTTGGAAAAAAGACCGCCTAAAAAAGGAAGAATTTTTAAAAAATATAAAAGATATAAAGATTTTAAAAAACGGTTTTCAGGGGTTGTAAGTTCAAGAACAGCTATTTTGCCGTTTTCTTTTAAACACGAATAAAAATTTTCTAAAGCGGTTTTTCTGTCTATAATATTTCTGATACCGAATGCTATTGTAACTCCGTTAAAACTGTTGTTTTTAAAAGGAGAATAAAGAGCATTTGCAGAAACAAGTGAAAAAAAGTCAGATTTATTTTTAAGCATGATTTTTTTTTGAGAGACCTTAAGCATCTCTTTTGAAAAATCTGCCGCAGTTATATGAGTGTTTTTTTTCTGTCTTAAAATCTCCAGGCCTATGTCGCATGTTCCGCAGGCCATATCAAGAACAGAGGCATTATTGCCAAGCTCCAGGGATTTTACAGTTTTTTTTCTCCATGCTACATCCTGCCTTAAACTTAAGAGTCTGTTAAGAAAATCATACCAGGGAGCAATTGTATCAAACATGTTTTTTATAAAGGGACGTTCATTCTTATTCATTGACAATACCATTTAATGTATTAATTATTATATAAAATTTTGGCTTCCGGAAATATCCGGGAGCCAAATTTGGTTAAGAAGTAAAAAGCATTAGCACAAACTTTAAATTTAAACAATAAAACGAAGAAATCAGGTTTTTAAATGACAACACAAAAAGATTATTATGAAATTCTGGGTGTAGACAGAGATGTAGACGGCGAAACCCTAAAGAAAAGATACAGAAAAATTGCAATGAAATATCACCCGGACAGAAATCCGGGAGACACAGAGGCCGAAGAAAAATTCAAAGAGGTTTCTGAAGCATACGCTGTTTTATCTGATGTAGAAAAAAGAAAAATATATGATCAGTACGGACATGAAGGTTTAAGCGGAGCCGGATTTTCAGGAGCCGGAGATTTTGATGATATATTTTCAAGTTTCGGAGATATTTTTGAAGAGTTTTTCGGTTTCGGCAGAGGACGCAGAAGAAGATCTTCTGGTGTTACAAGAGGTGCGGATCTTCGTTATGATCTTGAAATAGACTTTGAAGAAGCTGTTTTCGGAGCTGAAAAAGAGATAGATATTGTAAAGGAAGAACCTTGTGAAAAATGTAAAGGCAGCGGAAGCGAGCCCGGATCTTCCTCAGAAACATGTCCCGGATGTAAAGGTTCAGGTCAATATACTGAATCCCAGGGATTTTTTACTGTAAGAACAGTATGTCCTTATTGTAAAGGTTCTGGACAAATTATTTCGAACCCTTGTTCTGATTGCAGGGGCAAAGGAAAAGTTCAGAAAAAAAGAAATGTATCCCTGAGAATACCAAAAGGTGTTGATTCAGGATCCAAACTAAGACTTTCCGGAGAAGGAGAGCCTGGTAAAGGAGGAGGTCCTTCAGGTGATCTTTATATTTTCCTTGGTGTAAAACCCCATAAATATTTTAAGAGACAGGGAACAGATATATTCTGTTATGTAGATATTACTTTTGTTCAGGCTGCACTTGGAGATAAAATAAAGATACCTACTCTTGGTGGAGAACTTGAGGTCGATATTCCAAAAGGTTCTCAGTACGGAGATAAAATAAAGCTCAAAAATGAAGGTGTTCCTTCTCTTAATACAGGCAGACGCGGAGATCAGATAGTAATTCTCCATGTAAAGACACCTGTAAAGCTCAATAAAAAACAGGAAAAGCTGCTGAAGGAATTCAATACGCTTGATGAAAATAAAATAACAAATAAACTTAAAAATCTTTTCAAAGGATTTTAATTATGTATGAACTTAAAGTGATGGGTTCCTTTGCAGCTGCTCATAAGCTTTCAATGGTAACTGAAAAATGTGAAAATCTTCATGGACATAACTGGAAAACAGAAGTTTTTGTAAAAGCTGAAAAGCTCGACAAAACAGGTGTAGTAATAGATTTTGGAATTATAAAAGGCTATTTAAGGGAAATTTTAGAATATCTTGATCATAAATATTTAAACGAACTTGAACCTTTTAAAGATATAAATGCTTCCTCAGAAAATATTTCAAAATATATAGCTGATGAAATCGATGCTAAACTTGGAAATAATAAAGAGATCAAAGTATCAAGAGTAAGAGTCTGGGAATCTGATGATGCCTGCGCTACTTATTATCCCGGTTAAGTTGTTTTAAAACAGGTAAGTTGTAAAAGATTGATTGATATATGCTGTACAGAAAACGCTCCTTTAAAGGGGCGTTTTCTGTATTTAGTTGCTGAACGAAAACTGCCTTTTTTGCCCGGTTCTTCGTTAGAATCAAAATTTAATCCTCAAAATACTCCTGTCTTCCTGCTGTTAAATTTTTCATCTGCCGTAACTGAACAAAAAATCCTGGTTTTCGGCCAATTACTATTTATGATAGCTGAAGTAAGTACAAAATTATTGAGAGATTTTGGTAACGCTTTTTATTTTTTGATTTTTATTTTTTATAAAACCTGCCCTGCCTGTTGCTTCATACATTGAAAGCCCTTCCAGTGCGGGAGTCAGAATATCTGTGAGAATAATATTCCCTTTTTCTGTTAGTTCCGGCGATTTAAAAGCCGCAAGTCTTAAAAGAGAATCTCCTGAGCTTAAAAGTGTATCAGAAAATTTGTCAGTGTTAAAAAAGGAAATAGAATTGTATTTATCAGGCAGCTCTTTTTTTACGAATCTGAACAACTTGTTTTCTTTAACAGACTCTTCTGAGTTTATCATGCTTTCTATTACAGAGGAATTTACAGCAAGTACGAATTTATCATCTATGTATCCCCATGAAGGCTCAAGAGCTTTTCCAAGGGGAAGAGGGATAAAATTTATGTTGTATCCTCCGATATCTTTATTACGAACCTGAATCGAATTATTCTGCTTTGTCTGGAGAAAAGCAAAATACTCATCAAAAGAATCACCTGCTTTTTCATTGAAAACAAATGCTACTTCAGGAACAGGAAACATTCCTGATGTATCAGCACTTGCAAATATAAATCCTGCTTTTCCTGAAAGATTATTATAAAGAGTTTGAGCATCTATGCCTGCTTCAGAATAGAGTTTGTTTTCAAAATTTTTCAGCTTTTCTTTTTCCGGAAAAATATTTTTTAAAAATTCTTTTAAATCAAAATTATTCTGCCATGCAAAAGATATTATATCTTTTGGTACAAGAGCAAGAAATGATTGGGCTTTTTCAGGAGAAGGATAATTATCTTCTTTCATACTTATCTCAGATATTGTTTCGTAAATATCATCAGATTTGCTGTAGCCGTAATGTGATGATGCAATATAATTATTGTTAAGGTTGTTTTTTAAATCAAGGATTTTTTGAATCTGAAATTTTTCACCAAGCTCTGTAAGTTTTCCTGAAATTCCTTCGGTATCCAGAAAAACAAAAAAGTCTTGTTTTTCTTTGTTTTCATTCTGATTTAAATTTTTAAATTTTTCTGTTTGTGCAAGACTGTCAGTTTCTTTTTTTGTACTTATTACCTGTTTTGCAGTTTTAAGAGATGAAGTAACAGCAAGGTAATCCTTATGTATAAAATGGAAGAAATTAATATTATCCTTGTAAGTCGACTCTGTAATTGAAAAATCTTGATAATCATGTTGTGCAGTATTTTTTAAATCAGGAACCGCACCAGATAAAAGTTGTGTAAGCTTTGCATCTGTTTTTGTGTCAAAAAGAAGAACAAGGCCGTGAAATTTTTTGTTTTCTGAAGATATTGAAGGCGAGGTAACAGCTATTGTAAAATCTTTGCCGAACAGATTAAAAAAAGCCTCTTTGTTCACTTTTGATTCAGTAGTTTTTAAAAAATTTTGAATATTTTCAGTTTTTTTATCCGGAAGACCTAGTTTTTGAGCAACAGAGATAATATCAATTTTCTGGAGATTTTTTCCAAGCCTGTTATTTTTTGTTTCATCAATTTTTTTTTCAAGATTTTTTATCTGTATAAAAGCAAGTGTTTCTGAAGGGAGCAGATATTCAGGTCCGTATGCTTGTTTGTCAGGAGTCTGGTAAACATAAAAATATATTCCTGAAGCAGCAGCGGCAGCTGCTATTAAGAGTATTATAACTATTTTTTTCATAAACATCTTTCCTTGTGTTTTATTAGGTTAAAAAAAAGTTTACAGAAGTATATGTTTAAAGCATAGTATATTAAGTACTAATCAATGTTAATAGATTTTATATTAATGTAAACAAAATTAAAGAGGAGAGGGGAGTATGGATTCTTTTCTGCAGTCTTTGGAAAATGTAATGGGAATTTTAAGCGGTTTTATCTGGGGGGCTCCGCTTCTTATTCTGCTTGTTGGAACAGGTCTCTGGCTTACAATAAGACTTAAAGGTATTCAGTTTTCATCAATGGGAGAGTCGTTATATCTTGCTTTTATAAAAAGAAAGGAAGATGACGATGAAGATGGTGACATCTCTCACTTTCAGGCTCTTATGACAGCAATGTCTGCTACAGTCGGTACAGGTAACATTGCAGGTGTTGCAACAGCTATTGCTCTGGGTGGACCAGGAGCGGTCTTCTGGATGTGGATAACAGGGCTTGTCGGTATGGCCACAAAATACGGCGAGGCTGTATTAGCAGTTGTTTACAGGGAAAAAGACGCCAACGGCGATATGTGCGGTGGACCTATGTATTACATAACCAACGGTCTTGGCTGGAAATGGATGGGTACTCTTTTTGCAGTATTTGCAGCGGTAGCAGCTTTTGGTATAGGAAATATGGTTCAGTCCAACTCAATGGCTGATGCACTTCAGGCAAACTACAGTGTTCCTTTCTGGGTAACAGGTGTTGTTCTTATGTTTTTTGTATCTCTTGTTATTATAGGCGGTATTAAAAGCATAGGAAGGGTAACCGGTTTTATAGTTCCTTTTATGGTAGTTTTTTACGTAGTAAGCTGTATTATTATTCTTATAATAAATGCTCCTCTTGTGCCCGGTGCTTTTGGAATAATCTTTCAGTACGCATTCAATCCTACTGCAGCAACAGGCGGTTTTGCAGGTGCAGCTGTTCTTATGACGATAAGAATGGGTGTTGCAAGGGGTGTATTCTCCAACGAATCAGGTCTTGGTAGTGCTCCTATTGCAGCTGCTGCAGCAAAAACAAAGCATCCTGTAACACAGGCTCTTGTTTCAATGACACAGACTTTTATTGATACAATTATTGTATGTACAATGACAGCTCTTGTTATTATTTTAACCGGAGTATGGTCAAGCGGTGAAAACGGCGCAGCTCTTACTACTTTTGCTTTTAAGGAATCTCTTATACCAGGAGGCGAATATATAGTAACTATCGGGCTTGTTCTTTTTGCTTTTTCAACGATACTTGGATGGTGTTACTACGGCGAGAAATCGATAGAATATCTTTTCGGTGAAAAGGCTGTTAAACCATACAGATTTGTATTTGTTCTTTTTGTAGGCCTAGGAGCTATTCTTAAGCTTAATCTTGTATGGGCTATTGCAGATGTTTTCAACGGGCTTATGGCGTTTCCGAACCTTATAGCTCTTATAGCTCTTACTCCGATTATTGTAAAAACCACCAAAGATTATTTTGCTAACAAAAAAAAGTAATCAAAAAATAAGATAAAAAAAAAGCCGCAGAATTCTGCGGCTTTTTTTTTCCTGAATTTATTTATAAAATCAGATTATTGTTTTTTGATTCTTTCTTCTGCAGCCTGGGTATTTACTTCAAACAATCCGCTTGGATCAATTTGAAAAAACATTGCTTTAAGCCAGCTGAAACCGAACTGAAGAAGTTCAACATCATCTTCAAATGTAGCAAGCAGCTGATCATCAAGTTTGTACATATCTTTAAATCCGCTTTCATAAACAAATCTTCTGAAAGCATCAATATTGTAACAGACCATAAAAAAGAGCTTTTTACTTTTTTCTGAAAACTTCATTGTGGTGGTAGTAGTCTGTTTTCTTACAACAAGGTCCATCCATCCTGAATTTATTTTATCTCTTTCATCAATTTCCTGATCTTCACGCCATTCTTTTACTGTCATTTCATTGTCTTCCAAATGACCTTTGCACATAGGTTCCTTGATTAAAAAGAAAAAGTCCTTGTCTTCATTTTGCTGCATTTTATGACTCAATGCTCCAAAGCCTACAGGATAGTATCTGCATATGGTTGGTCTGTCTTCGTAAATTATGCATCCTTCTTCATCTTTTACAAAAGGACACGATTTTCGCTCATCATCAAGCATTTTCATTGTAACAACAGGAAGGTCTGTTTTTTCCAGCATGTTCGGTTCTGTATAAACTGCAAGAAACTCTGCTGAATCTATTTCCATTTTGTTTTTAATTTTTATTATGTCGTATGGTGTGAGCATAATATTTATGTTTCTGCAGCAGTTTGTAAAACAGCTGACACCAGGATGACATTTGAACTGGAATGTGCTGTCAGGGCCAAGTTCTACAGGCTGTATTTCTGCTTTTATTTCTTCTGTCATTTAATTATCTCCGGTTAATTAATATTAAGATCAGAAAATACCATTATACAGAGAAATGTCAAATCAGGTCTTGATCTTTTTTTTAAAAAATACTTATATTACTGCAGTAATGTTTAACTTTTTAGCAACGGAGAACAGGTATGGATCTAAAAATTAATAAATCACAGGAACTTAAACAAAAACCGGACCAGGATAATCTTGGTTTCGGAACAATATTTACAGACCATATGTTCATCATGGATTATAAGAAGGGAAAGGGATGGCATGATGCCAGAATAGTCCCTTATGGACCTTTTACAGTCTCTCCGGCTACAACAGTTTTTCATTATGCGCAGGCTATTTTTGAAGGTCTTAAGGCCTATAAAAACCCTGAAAATGAAATTCAGCTTTTCAGGGCTGATGAAAACTTCAGAAGAATGAACAGGTCAGCGCGAAGAATGTGCATTCCTGAATTTGATGAAGATTTTGTTCTAGAAAGCTTGAAAACACTTATTGATATCGACAGAAAATGGGTCCCTTCAAAAGAAGGAACATCTCTATATATAAGACCTGCAGTAATAGCAACAGATGAATACATAGGAATTAAAGCCTCAGACAATTACAGGCTTTTTATAATCATGTCTCCTGTTGGGGCATATTACCCGGAAGGGTTTGATCCTGTTAAAATATGGGTAACAAAAGATTATGTACGTTCTGTCCCCGGAGGGGTAGGGGAAGCAAAAACTGCCGGAAACTATGCTGCAAGTTTATATGCTTCTGAAAAAGCCGTTTCTGAAGGTTATACCCAGGTTCTGTGGCTTGACGGAGTTGAAAAAAGATACATAGAAGAGGTTGGGTCGATGAATATCTTTTTTGTTATAGACAATGAAATTATAACTCCGAAACTTACAGGAAGCATACTTCCCGGCATAACAAGGGACTCTGTTATAAAAATGGCTGAGAAAGAAGGATATACTGTAAAACAGGAAAAAATATCCATAGATTATATTTTAAAGGCTGGCGAGGAAAACAGACTTCAGGAAGTATTCGGCAGCGGAACAGCAGCAGTAATATCTCCTGTTGGAGAAATTGCATACGAAGACAAGAAGGTTGTTGTAGGAGACGGAAAAACAGGTACTTTATCAGCAAAGTTTTTTTCACTTCTTACAGATATTCAGTACGGAAGGCAGGCTGATCCTTTTAAATGGATAATTAAAGTATAAACTGGTTTCATTTAAACCGGAAAATCTCTTAGTTTGTTAATATATACCAATAAATAAAAAACCGGCAGCTTAATAAAGATGCCGGTTTTTTTATTTAAATGATGCTAAATTTTTACATATACTGTTTCACAAACTCTAAAAGCTCATCCCTTATTTCAGACTGTTCCATGCAAAAGGCAAAATTAGCTTTTTGAAAACCTGCTTTGTTTCCGCAGTCGAATCTTTTACCTTCAAATCTGTATCCGAAAACAGGCTGGCTTTCCATAAGAGTTATCATCGCATCTGTCAGCTGAATTTCACCGCCGGCACCTTCAGGTGTGTTACCAAGAATACTGAAAATTTTCGGGGTGAGAATATATCTTCCGATAATAGCAAGATTGGAAGGAGCTTCTTCAGGTTTCGGCTTTTCAATCATTCCTTTTATTTTTACAAGAGAATTTCCCATATCATCAGAATCAACAATACCGTATTTATCAGTTTCTTCAGGATTTACTTCTTCTACAGCTGCAATTGAAGCTCTTACTCTGTCAAACTCTGTTATCATCTGTTTTAAAACAGGTTTTTCAGATTTTATAAGGTCATCAGCAAGCAAAACAGCAAAAGGCTCATCTCCTACAACATCCCTTGCACACCAGATTGCATGTCCTAGGCCGTTTGCTTCATTTTGTCTTGTATAAACAATAGTCCCTGATTCAGGAACTAAATTCATAACTCTTTCAAGGAGTTCATCTTTTCCTTTTGTAAGAAGGGTGTTCTGAAGCCTGTATGAGTAATCAAAGTGGTCTTCAAGAGCACTTTTCCCTCTGCCTGTTACAAATATTATCTGTTCAATCCCTGCTTCAAGAGCTTCTTCAACAGCATACTGAATCAAAGGCTTATCAACAACAGGAAGCATCTCTTTTGGCATTGCTTTGGTTGCAGGAAGAAAACGTGTTCCCATTCCTGCAACAGGAAATACAGCTTTTCTTATTTTCATAAATCTGTTTCTCCAGTATTTTTACTTTGAATCAGCAGCAGAATAAGCTTCTTCAATTCTTTGTTTAATGTAGTCAATGTTTTCACTTGTTCCTTCTTCAAGGTCAAAGCAATGACCGTCTTCACCCAGAAGACCGCCGGGAACAAAATCGCCCTGCTCGTCTGGATCATATATCATATCACCGTAAAAACATACAGAAAGCCATCTGTCCGAAGGATCATCATCTATTATATCAAGGAGTATAAAAAGAGGTCTTGACTGGCCTCTTTTTTTCCCTCTGAGGGAGTAGCTTATTCCCGGTCTTGCGTTAAGTTCAAATTCAACATCGCCTTTGGACTCAATAGTATCTTTGAAAATAAGAAAAGCCTCCTTTGTTTTCGCTTCTGAATCTTTCCACTCTTCGATAAATTGTTTTAATTCGTCCATAATAATTCTCCCTGGTTAATATCTTATATGATGAATAATATGTTCTATTTCTGGAAATATAAGTGCTTTGCAGGCAAGCTTACATGCTTTTATGCTTCCGGGTATGCAAAAAACCGCGGTCTGATTTATAATGCCTGCACTTGATCTTGACATTATAGCTGCAGAATCAATCTGTTCAAGACTGAGTGATGTAAAAGCAGAAGAAAACCCTGTAAGTTCCTTTGAAAAAAGCGGAGATACAGTTTCTATTGTTATGTCGTCCCTGCTGATTCCTGTACCGCCTGATATAATAATTGCGTGGGGATTATCATAGCTTATCATGTCTGTAAGTGTTGAGCTTATTTCAAAAAAATTATCTTTAACAACGCTGCGGTTTTTTAAAACATGACCTTCTTTTTTTATTCTTTTTTCAATCCACTGACCGGTTTTGTCTGTTTTCAGATCTCTTGTCGAGCTTACAGTGATTATAGATATATCAAGTTTTTTCGGAGCTTTTTTTTTGTGTTCTTTTGTACTCATTATTATTCTCCGCTTATAAAGACTTTATCTTCCCCGTCTGTTTCTTTCAGAAAAAGATTAACTCTTTGATTTTTTTCCGTTTCAATGAATTTACCTGTTATGTCGGGCTGAACAGGAAGTTCCCTGTGATCTCTGTCTATAAGAGCTGCAAATAGTATGCGCTGGGGTCTGCCGAAATCTAGAACTGCATCTATGGCAGCCCTTGTTGTTCTCCCCGTATAAATAACATCATCAACAAGCAAAATTGTTTTATCATCAACAGGAAATCCGATTTTGGATTCCTTTACAACAGGCTGAACAGCTGCACGGGTCCAGTCATCTCTGTAGAGATTTATGTCGAGCTCCCCTATGGGATAATCTTTTTTTGAAATTTCATCCATAATCTTTTTAAGTCTTCGGGCAAGAAAAACCCCTCTTGTATAAATACCTACCAAAGCCGGATTTTCTTCCGGAGATATATTTTCAAGAATTTCATAGGCCATTCTTGTAAGCATTCTGTTAATTTCATTTTCATTTAGAATTAAACGTTTTTCTTTCATTTTCTGTCTCCGGTGTTATAAGAATTATTCAGATAATATGATTTTTACTTAATACCATCAAGAATGAATTTTAAACGGTGAAAAATGTCTTGTTCAGGTTTTTTGTGTATTCATGAAAAAAACAGCAGTATTTCTGATTTGAATACAATAATGGAACAAACATCCCTTTTTTTTGACAAGGTATCTCTTGTTACGCAATATCCTGAAATGCTTGGTAATTTTAAGTTTAATATTATTGTTCCCTTTTACCCTGATTCTTTTTTTTATACAATATACACAGGGATTTTTTTCCTTGAAACAGAAAAAATAATTGCAGCTTCATCAAATTTTAAATTTTCAGATTTAAATATTTTTAATATTTTAAATAAAAATCTCCATAAGGGAGTTGATGCTGCGATGTTTTATAAAAACAATAACCCGGAGCCTCTTCCCGGAGCATACTCATATAAAATAATAAATAAGTTTAAAAATACAGACCCTGAA